>JADMIO010703272.1_pt1 | contig 34505 bp, 22 predicted proteins | sample 8958161 | NCBI WGS metagenome assembly JADMIO01 (sample SAMN16585339, study PRJNA669376) | soil metagenome | isolation source: Crop rotation soil | place: USA: Cullars Rotation, Alabama | collected 2011
GACAACTTGTCCACGTGGAATTCTAAGCTTAGGATCCCAATGTGCTGGAAAGACGCGAGAATAGCTCCCCGTAGCGGTCGTAGATGGGTTCAAGATACAGTTCACGCTCGAAACCTGCGCGATGCTGGTAGTGTGCCAGTTCGATTGACGAGCAATAGGCCGCGTAATCGCGGCGATAGTCGCTAATATCCATATTCGGTGAGGCCGCCGAACTTCGCTGACAGCATTAGAGTTTAACTCTTACGGGAGACCGAAGCGGATTGTAACATGACGCAAAAGATTGTAGCGGAATTAAAAATGAAAGTTTGGAAACGTCTAGATAAGCGAACAGGCGCGGCAACGTGGGAGTGTACCGCGCCCGTTCATATTCGTGGTTACTGTCCTCACCCCAGCAACCACTTGAGACGGAGGATCCACCAACCGTCTCTCTTGCCCCGCAATATACACCGCAATGCACGTGCCGCGCAAGCGGTAATTTCTGGAGCTTCAGTGGGTCCTGATTTTTAAAGGCTTTTACCTCAATCCGGGAAGGAAGGGCAAAGAGCGTCCGTGTAAATAGAGGTTCAGAGTGTAAGTCTTACACCGGGGGTTGCGTAGAAATTTCACGATCCGCCAGGAAAGCGAGGGCTTTCGGCTTCAGTTCATGCTTCCAATCGCCTCTCTAATAGTTGAAGCCAGCTCGTTCGCATATCGTTCGATTACGTCTTGTCGCTCGCCCTCGATCATGATCCGCGCCAATGGTTCCGTGCCTGAGTAGCGCAGAAGCAGCCGCCCTGTTTCGCCCAATCGCTCCTCTGTCTGACGCGCCGCGCCTGCTATGACTTCGACCTCATCGAATGGCAGCTTTTCACGCACACGCACGTTGACCAGCACCTGTGGGTAGCGCGTAAACCCTGCGGTCAGCTCGTCCAGACGCGCTCGGCCTTCACGCATCGCGCGTAGTAGATTCAGCGTAGTTATCATGCCGTCACCGGCAAGGCTGAGGCGCGGGAAGATGATATGGCCCGACTGCTCGCCGCCGAGCGCGGCGCCTGTTCTGAGCAACTCTTCGAGCACATATTTGTCACCCACATCGGCTCTCAGTAATCGCAATCCTTTCGAGCGCAACGCCATTTCCAGACCGATGTTGCTCATCACTGTGGCGACCACTTGCTCGCCGTCCAGGCGATTTCGCTCAGCCAGATACTGTGCCATGACCCACAGGGTCGCGTCGCCGTCAACATATTGTCCTTGCGCATCAACGAAAAGCGCGCGGTCTGCGTCGCCATCGAAAGCGACGCCGAGGTCTGCGCGCTCAGCCTTCACTCGTTGCTGCAAGCCTTCAATGTGGAGCGAGCCGCAATCAAGATTGATGTTGCGCCCGTCGGGCGTGTTATTAATAGGCAGGACGCGCGCGCGAAGACGCTCAAAGAGCCGCGGGGCAAGTTCGGAGGCAGCGCCGTTGGCGCAGTCAACCACCAGACTCAAGCCATCAAGCGAGAGCTTGTCTCCCACCTCCTCCGCCAGATAGTTCAAATATCGCGCTCTCAACTGAGCGGCGTGCAGCTCTTCCGACTCCTTAGCCATAAGAGCGTCAGGCAGGATATCTCTTGAGCCATTTCCCTTCGCGGCTTCGATGTCGGCTTCAATCAATCGCTCGGTCGCGTCATCGAGCTTGCGACCCGAAGGAGCAAAAATCTTGATGCCATTATCATGATAGGGATTGTGCGAGGCGCTGATGACCACGCCTGCGTCCGCCGGCAATGTGCGCGTCAGGTAGGCCACGCCCGGCGTCGTGATGACACCAGCCGACTCAACCTCGGCTCCGGCTTCACGCGCTCCGTTGATGAACGCCTGTTCAATCCAGATGCCGGACTCGCGCGTGTCTCGCCCCGTCACAATTCGCGGCGCGCGCCGTTCCGAGTCTTCAAACGCTTCGGCCAGACGATTGGCCAGCGCCCTTCCCGCGACTCCGACCGTCGCTACGTCCAGGGGAAATTTCCCTGCCTCCCCACGGATGCCATCTGTTCCAAAAAGTTTTGCCATAAGCTTTGAAGTTCCAAGTTTCAAGTTTCATGTTCCAAAATCGCATTTACGCTTGGGACATGAAACTTGAAACCTGGAACCTATCTATTGAAGAAACCCGAAAGTTTGTAGGAACGCAATTCTATACGGCCTTGCATCTCGGCAGGCAAGACGAGTCGCGGAACAGTTGAGCCGTCCGCGCCTTGTTCTAAAGCTATCTTAAAATCTTCGGCGCGCAATCTGTCCAGAAGCGAGCGCGGTCCGTTGACCGTAACGGTGGAGGCGCGAGTCGCATCGGTCGAATCTGCCGCGCCCTCGACGGGAACGTTCGCGTAAACCTTATCAATGCGCCGCTCTTCAATCTCTACGCCAACGCTGACTGTCGTATCAATCAGATCAACTTTCTTATCGGCTATTTCTATCACCGTCTGCGGTTGTGTAAAGCTCTCTTTGTGTCCATCGAGAGAGACAACCTCTGTGGGCACTTTCACCAGCGCATTGACGTGGCTGGCGGGCCCGCGCACCTTTATCCTGTCGGGCACGGCAGTGATGCTGCGAAGCTCGTAGCCTTCGGGGACGTTGCCCGTATGGCGTACTTCGACTTCAATCTCGCGCTCGACGCGAGGCTCGAGCGTGAGTAGCACATTATTGGGCTGAATGTCATTGAAGCGCACGCCGTCGGGTAAACCCATCGTGACGCGCTCGGTCGTTAGTTGGACACTGTGCTCGCCCGGCTTGAGGTCGCTCACGTCAACATTGATGGTCAGGTCGCGCACGTTGATGGTGTCGAGCGCACGCTTGTTTCCCGTAAGCACGACTTCAACATCAGCGCGCGGCTCGTTGCTAATCTCTGTGTCGTTAGGCAAACGGAAGTTCAAGGGCACGCGCGGCACGCGAATCGTGGTCGGTGTGCGCTGTCCGGTCACGCCGTACCAGAGCGCGACCGAGATGACCAACGCCAGAATTTTAAGCCCCAAGTCCTCTAAGAAGATTTCCCGCAGCCAGCGCTTAACCCAATGCGGCCGATGCACTGGATGCCTGAGATTTTCGTTGATTTCCGGGAAAGACATCGTTTAGGTGACAGGTGACAGGTGACAGGTGACAGGACAAAAGCTCTTCTCTTGTCACTCGGTCACCCGCTTACCTGTCACGTAGAGATTACTTCCCTTTCAGCCTCCTTCTCAGTGTGTTTCTCGCGCTCGCGCGCCGATTTTGCGGCAGGAGTTTCGAGAGCCTGGAAGATAGAGGCGCGCAGCTTGGTAGCATCAAGGCCGCGCCTGATTTGCCCGCCTTCGACGAAAGAGATCAGCCCGGTCTCTTCTGAAACGACGACGGCCACCGCATCGGAATCTTCCGTGATGCCGATGGCTGCGCGGTGGCGCGTCCCTAAATCTTTTGAGAGGCGCGGGTTCAACGTCAGCGGCAGAAAGCAGGCGGCAGCAGCGATGCGATGGCGTCGCACTACAACCGCACCGTCGTGCAGCGGCGTCGTCGGATTGAAGATCGTCACCAGGAGGTCGTAGCTGAGTTCCGCTTCGAGCTTGACGCCGCCGTCCGTCACGTTCTTCAAACCGACGCCGCGCTCAATGACGATGAGCGCGCCCGTCTTCGTGGAAGCGAGCGTGGTCGCGGCCAGCACGATCTCGTCATAGACGCCTTCGCCGAACTGCCCGCGATGTTTGCGCGTGAAGGGCATCCGCACGCTGTTGCCGAAAGAGATGAGCGCCTGACGAATTTCTGATTGGAAGAGCACGATGATGGCGACGCCGATGTAGATGAGCCCGCCGCGCAGGATGAACTCGAGTGTGGCTAAATCCTGACTGACCGCCAGACCGTAGAGCAGGAGGATGAACGCAATGCCAGCGGCCATTGGTGCGGCGCGCGTTCCCCTGACCAATTTCAACACTGCATACACGATCAGGAAGACCAGCGCGATGTCCGCGATATTACGCGGATCGCTCAGTCTTCCAAGGTATTCGCTGTATGGCAGCAGAATCAGCATTTTTCGATTTTTGATCTTCGGTCTGAGGTCTTTGATTTTCAATTGGGAGGGCGAAGCTCAAAGACCTCAGACCGAAAATACAAACCCTCATCCGACGGGTTGCGGAATCGCTTCCCGCTCATTCGTCTTATCTTTGCGTGCGGTCTCCAGAAAGATCATGTCGGCTTTCGGCTCCGCCTGTTTAATCAAATCTTCTATCTCCAGAATGGTCTGCTCTATTTTGTTCGTCCCCAGGTCGTCACGAAAGTTGATATGCGCGTTGATTAAAATCTGCTTCGGCGCCAGATGCATCGTCAACAACTCAACGACTTCGTTGACGTTTGGATGACTTTCAATCGCGCCCCGAATGGCAGCCACGGATTTCGGCGTGGCAGCTTCGCCAAGTAAAAGTCCGCGCGACGAGCGCGCCAGCATAAACGCGACGATTGCCAGCACTACGCCAATCGCTATTGAAGCTAGCCCGTCCCAGTAAGCCCCGTCGCCCGGCCCGGTATGATGCTCCGTCAGATAGATGCCGAGCGTGGCGATGATGATGCCGATCAGCGCCGCCGAATCTTCAAATATCACGGTCTTGGCCGTCGGGTCTTTCGACTCTCTGAGATATTCCCTGAAGGTCATCCCCTCGTGATGCGCTTCCTTCACTTCCTGCCAGATTGCGACGCAGATGGAAGCCGTTTCAAGGACGAACGAGAGGCCGAGCACCCAGTAAGCCCACTTCAGATTTTGCGGCGGCTCGTGATGCCTGAGCTTCTGAAAACCTTCATAGAGGGCGTAGGTCGCGCCGACGCCGAAGATGAAGATCGCGGCGATGAACGACCAGAAAAATCGTTCCATGCCGTAGCCGAACGGATGCTTGGCGGACGGCGGGCGGCGGTAAAAACGCAGGCCCAGCAGCAGAAAGATTTGGTTGGTTGAGTCCGCCAGCGAGTGCAACGATTCAGCCATCATGCCCGAAGAGCCGGTGATGATCGCTGCCGCAAACTTCAAAACCGTGATTAGAACGTTCGCAATGAGCGCCCCAAGCACTGCCCACATTGATAGAGTCTCCTTCCAACAGGGAACGGGTCTCCGCATGGATTATGGGGGAAAATCTAAGAAATGCAAAATTTAAAATTAAAAATGCAAAATTGGTGGCGAAGAACGCGCCTCTTAACTTCCATTTTGCATCTTTAATTTTGAACTCTTAATTTTTTTCAAATTGCCGCGCTGGAGGAAGCCGACGAGTTGCCCTCTCTGGTCAATGACGGCCAGAGCACTGATGCTGTTGTGCTGCATGATCTCATCGGCGTGCGCCATCGTCGCGGTGGCTTCGACGAAGAGCGTGGGGTCAACCGGGCGCATCACGTCGCGGACTCGCGTCTCGCGCCAACGCTCGCGGGGAAGTGCTTTCAAATCTTCGAGCGCGAGGATGCCGTGGAGTTGTCGCCCGCGCGCGATAGGGAAACTTGTCCGACGATGCAGCGGAAGGATTGAATCAACAAAGTGGCTGACGGTCACGTCAGGCTCAATCGCCACGGGCGCGATCATGGCGTCGGCCACCGTCGCCTGTCGCATGTTGCCCGCGTGGCGAACGACGCTGGCGGCAGCATCGTAGAGGAACAGCCCGACCAGGATCGACCACAAGCCTGAGAGCGTTCCCTGCCATTTGGGCGAGACGGCCATGTAGATACCAATCAGGATGAGCGTCACCGCGATGAAGATGCCGCACAGCCCGGCGATGCGCGTCGCCTCGGTGATGTTGCCGCGCCGCTTCCAGAGCAGCGCGCGCAATACACGCCCGCCGTCGAGCGGATAGCCGGGGAAGAGATTGAAGACTGCCAGCAGTAGATTGGCAGAGCCGATGAAGAAGAGAATCGCGGCGGCAGTTCGATAAGTTCCAATCAGCGCGATCTGGTACGCGCCGAAGGCAAGCACCGCGAACATGAAACTCGCCGCCGGGCCAGCAACCGCGATGCGAAACTCAGCGCCCGGTGTTTCCGGCTCACTTTTCAAACGCGCCAGACCGCCGAACGGATGCAGCACTATCTCTTCAATCTCGATTCCTTCCATCCGACCGACGAGCGCGTGCGATAACTCGTGGCCGAAGACGGAGAGGAAAAAGGCGAGCGTGGTTAAAACTCCGAGCACCCACGCCGAGATTGGCTCAACAGGTGGCAGCCCGCGCACGCCGCGCTGCAAGTTCAAAGAGATGAGCCAGGCGCTGACGGCAAAAACGGCGAACCAGCGATAGTCTATCCGCACGGGGATGCCATAGACGCGCGCCACAGAGATCTGACGATGAATTAACTTACCTATATTCACGCGCTCGCTCCGCCGACCGCCAGCGTGGAAAGACAGAAACCTTCGCCATGCAGCCAGCAGGTCTCGGTCGCTTCATGCGGCTCACGCCTTAAAGACGCGACCGCGCCCCAGGTTCCTTTTACCATGGCTTCCCGCAAACGTTGATTAGATGCTTCATCACGCGCTCCCGTGCAAGAGAAGATTGCGACAGGGGAGATAAAGCGCGCGGCGTAGCCCTGCTCCTCTCGCCTGACTTTCAGCATAAAGCCTCCGCCAGATGAACTCTCGTCCCTGGCGAAGGTCAGCGGAAGGATTAAGCGTCCCCCCGAGCGCAGGCTGTCGAGCCAGATTGGTTGAGGGTGCGTCGCTCCGGCGTTGATGAAGATGGCATCGCAAGGGCCGGGATTGAACTCTGACCCGTCGCCCGCGACAACTTCCGTGTGGCCGAGGTAAGCAAGATTATGGCGCGCGCGCTCCGCGAGTTCCGCGTCAACCTCAACGCCAATCACGTGTCCGCTTGAACCGACGACCTCAGCCATGATCGCCGTGTAGTAGCCCACGCCGCACCCGACATGAAGGACCCTATTGCCCGGTCGAAGCTCAAGCGCATCTATCCACATGGCGAGGCCGCTCGGTTGCCCGTTATTCAGCTTCCGGTCCGGGTCAATTGCCACCAGAACATTGTGATAGAGATGCCGGGGGTCGGCGTCTTCCGTCTCGCGGTAGCTTCCCCCACCTTTCAGACTCGTGCTGGCCGACATCATTTGCCAGGAATCAGGATTCGCAATCAGCCACGGCCCCGCCCCCAGAAAATTCTCGCGCGGAACTTTGGCGAACGCGGCAACGATAGCTTCCGTCTGAATATTAGCGACGGCTCGAATCTCTTCCGCGTAAAACGAGCGAAGGTCGTCCAGGTCCATAGAAGAATCCTTCTTCAACTTTCAAAAGCTCTCGCTTTCGGCGCCCACCAGTGGCAACTCGTTGCGCGTGACGCGGCGCAGCAAGAGAGGTTCGTCGAATAGTTGCGAGAGGCCGCGCACGGTCGCGAAGCGGGGTTCATGAGAGACGCTCACTGTGAGCCGCGTCTCGGTCGTCAAATAATCATCCAGTCCTTTGAGAAGTGAGCCACCGCCGGTCAGGATAATTCCACGATCGTGTAGGTCGGCGGCGACCTCAGCCGGAAGGTCTGCGAGCGTCTCGCGCACGGCGTCCGCAATTTTTCGCAGCACGCCCTGGGTCACGCCATACACTTCTTCAGCCGTGACATCTATCGCGCCCGGACTTCCAGTCTGCACGTCTCGCCCCTTGACCGTGATGCTGCGCGCCGGGTCTTCAGGCGTGGTGGCCGAGCCAAGCTCCATCTTCAAACGCTCGGCAGTTGGGATACCGATGGTCAGGCCACGATAACGCCGCAGACGGTCTATAATCGCGGCCTCGATATCAGAGCTTCCGGTTCTCTCAGCGCTCGCGTGAACGATTGTGCCGTTGGCCACCACCGCGATGTTAGTAGTGCTGCCGCCCACATCGACGACGGCCGAAGCGCGCTCGTCTGTGGCGCTTACGCCCGCGCCGATGGCTGCGGCCAATCCTTCCTCCACCATATAGACGCGCCCGATGTGCGCGTGCGCGGCGGCGCTCAAGAGAGCGCGTTGCTCAACCTGCGTGACACCTGAGAGGACGCTCATCACGGCGCGGCGGCTGAAATGCGAGATGCCGCTGCGCGCCTTGCGGACGAAGTGGTCGAGCATCTCCTGCGTCCTCTCGAAATCGGCAACCACGCCGTCCACCAGAGGAGCAATCACGCTCACGTCGCGCGCTTCTCTGCCCTGCATCTGTCGCGCCTCGCGCCCGACGGCGACCACCTCGCCCGTAACCTTGTTGACGGCAATCACCGAAGGCTCGTCCACGACAATGCCGCGCCCCCGCACGGAGATAATCGTCCCGGCCGACCCCATATCTATCGCCATCGAGTCCGAGACCAGATCGCGTAGAGCATCCAGTCCCATTAACGTCCGCGTCCTGCTGATGAATGAAGACATAATATAAAAGTGACAGGTGACCGAGTGACAGGTGACAAGTAAAAAGCATTTTCCTGTCGCCTGTCACTTGTCACCTGTCACGGCAATTTCACTATCCCCCTGCTCTATTGTCGAGGGAGACCTCCATCTGGTCGCCCTCGGATTTGCCGGACTCCCACTCCACTTCGAAGAGCGGCACGGGCTGCGCGCGATTCTTGACATAAATGGGGTCACGCTGCTTGAGCGGGTAGCGACTCGTGGCCGCGCGCGCCGCCGCATCGCTCATGAGAATCTGCCCGCCCTTTGAATTGGATTCGAGCCGCGAAGCCGTGTTGACTGTGTCGCCGATGGCGGTGTACTCCGAGCGCCGCTCCGAACCGATGTAGCCGACGGTCGCTTCGCCCGTGTGAAGTCCGATGCCGACGCCTATCTCGTTGAAGCCTTCGGCGCGCAGCTCCTCATTGATGGCAATGACGCGGCGCTGCATGGCGACCGCCGCGTTGAGCGCGTTCGTGGCGTCCAGCGGCGTCGCCGTCGGAGCGCCGAAGAGCGCCATCAACCCATCGCCGAGATATTTGTCGAGCGTTCCGCCGTGCGCGAAGATGATGTCGGTCATCGCGGAGAAATATTTATTCAGAAGCTGCACGACTTTTTCGGGCTTGGCGTGCTCGGAGAGTCGTGTGAAGCCGCGGATGTCTGCAAAAAGCACGGTGATGGTTTGATTGACGCCGCCAAGCTTGAAGGAATTCGGGTTTTCGAGTATCTGCTTGACGACGTATTCGGGGAGGAATCGCCCGTAGTTGGCGCGCGCTACCTCTTCTCGCGCGAGCCGCTCGTGAGCGCGGGCATTTTCGACCGCGACGGCCGTCTGGGCCGCGACGGCTGTAATCAATTCCAGGTCGTCCGGCTTGAAAGAGGCGAAAGGGTCCAAGCGGTCAGCATAGAGCGCGCCGTGAACGCCACTTTCAGCGACGAGCGGTGCGCAGATGGTCGAGCGCACGCCCTGCGAGACGATTGACTCGACGCCCGCGAACATCGCCTCGGCGGCGGCATCCTGCGAGAGAAGCGCCACGCGATCTTTCATCACCTTGCGAGTGATCGTGCGCCCGATGGTCAACTTCTTGGCGTGCGCCTCCAGCTTTTCGTCGCGGGCACGCATGGCGACGGGCGTCAGCTCAACGTCTTCGTCTCCGCTGACTTTGCCATCCGCGAGGAGCGCGACGACGCGGTCAGCGGGCGTCGAGCGAAAGATGATATCGGTCGCTTTAGCAAAAATCGCGTTGAGGTCGAAGACCGAGCCGAGCGTCTTGCTCATCTCGTACAGCTCTGCGAGGATGTTAGCCTTGCGCTGCAACGCTTCCATCTCTTTGTCGCGCTCTATCGAAGCGGTAGGCGTGGGCGGCTTACTCGTTCGCAAGACGGTGGTCATCACGTCGTTGGCCGAGATGAGCAGCTGCGTGTGTCCGAGCGGCTTGTCATCGTAGCGCACATCGGTCGTACGCTCCTCTTTCTGCTGCTCGAAGCGCAGCGTGCTCGCGCCGATGGTCACGCGGTCGCCGTCTTTGAGCGGATGCTCGTAGCGCGCCTCGCCATTGACGAAGACCTTGTTGGCGCTGCGACGCACCTGCCCGTTGATGACGACGCCGTCAACGATGGTGTAAGTGGAGTCGTCAACACGTATGTGCGCGTGATGGCGCGAGGCGCGCGGATCATCCAGAACAATGCTGTTATCGGGCGCGCGTCCAATCGTGCATTGAGCTTGCGGAACCAGATTAAATTGCCACTGGCGACCGCTTGCATCTATGATTTTCAGTAAAGCCATAAAGATTACCGGAATGCTCTAAGGGAGCGCCGCCGCCGCTAACGTGCTCTAAATTGTCAGAAGCTTTTATACGGCAAGCCCCTTGCGGAATTGACAATCAATTTTACAGGCAAACCGAGAGAATAGAAAAGCAGAATCCAGAATGAACGGCGGAATCCACGCGCCACAGGCCGAAAGCCAGAATAGCTCAGGCGGAAACCACGCTTTGTTTCTGAATTCGACTCCTGGATTCTGCTTTTCCTTAACACAGTCGTAATATCGGCTTCATACCATCTTCACCTTATGTCAAGCGTCATCTTTGGGCGGCACCGCCGCGCATCTGGCGCGCGGATCGAAATCTGCCATTACTCAATTGTTCACTGGAGGAAATCAAACTATGCTGCGACTCAGAATCTCATGCGCGATTTCACTATTTGCCCTTTGCATGGGTCTGTCCTTCTCGGCCCAGGCGCAATCTTCCACGCCCCGCCCGCCTGCGACTACCGTTGCAGACACAGGCAGCAATGTGGCTCCCAACAGTTCGGACATAGAAGAGATTCGCCGCCAATTGCAAGAGCAACGGGAAGAACTCAAGCATCTGCGCGGTGTGGTCAACGAGCAATCGCAGGTGATAAACGAGCTTCGCCAGCGCGTCGAGCAGGCACCGCCCGCAAGCGATGCGCGTTTCATCAAGACGGGCGACATTCCCGTCAGCGACACCGCGGCGCAACAGACTCCGTCAGCGAAAGCGCAGTCGTCCGACACGGATGCGCGCCTCACGCGCGTTGAAGAACAGACGAAGAAGACCAGCGAAGCGCTCACAAAACAACTCGGCTCGATCACCTTCGGCGGCGATATACGGCTTCGCTACGAATCCTTCTACGGGCAATTGAACTCGCTGTCGAATGCAGCCAATCCGGCCATCATCGGGAACGAACTAAGTACGCGCCAGCGTTTCCGCGTGCGTGCGCGACTCACGATGCGGGGGCAGATCGGCAAGGAGTTCGACTGGGGAGTGCGCTTGACCACCGGCAGTTTCGCCGACGCCATCTCGACGAACCAGACGTTCACGGATTTCTTCAACCGCAAAGCCTTCGGCCTCGACCAAGCCTACATCGCCTGGACACCGCAGCGCGTCCCCGGACTCAGATTACAGGGCGGGAAGTTCGACCCCCCTTGGATACACACGGAAATGACGCTCGACAACGACCTCCAGGTCGAAGGCTTCAGCGAGAGCTATTCGCACGGCTTCGGGAAAAATTCCGCGCTCAAGAATCTGACCTTCCTTGCCTGGCAGCTCCCGATGCTAGAGCGCAACTCGGCCTTCGTGCGCAACGCGAACGGCACGGTCAACATCGACCAGACTCAGCGCGACGGGCGCGACCTCGCACTCTACGGGGCGCAGTTGCACGGGCGCATCGAGCCTTCGCCGAAAGTCGCGCTCACGCTTGCGGCCGCCGACCACTATTACGCGGGCACTCAGTTCATTACCCCGGTGCAGTTCTTCGGCACTCAGATACAGTTGCCCGTGACTTTCACTATTCCCGCCAGCGGGACTACTCCCGCTCAAACCATTACCACTCAAGTCTCAATTCCGCGCGATTTGCTGGTCGCGGGCGCTGGCAATCTGGGCATCTCAACGGCAACCAACAACGCTGTCAATCGGGATGGTCGTCTGGCGTCCGGCTTTAATCTGATTGACCTGCTAGGCCGCCTTGACCTGACGCACAAAGCACGCTACCCCGTCTCATTGATTTTGGACTTCGTCGTCAACACGCAGACGCATGACGTGTCGGTGAATACGCCCGGAGGCGGCATCGCGTTTCTGCCGAATCATGAAGACAAAGGCTATTATGGAGAGCTGCAGGTGGGCAGAGCGAAAGAGCGCGGCGACGTGCAGTTCAATTACACTTTCGTCCGGCTGGAAAAGGATGCCGTGCTGACGCCCTTCAACTTTTCAGACTTTACACAGCAATCGGACACGCGCGTGCATCGCCTGCAATTCAACTATACGGCCGACCCGCACGTCGTCCTCTCTCTCATCAGCATCATCAACCAGCGGTCCAACGGTCTGTTGGGAGTCTTTGGCAATACGCCTGCTGGATCGCTCAACCGTCCGACGACGAGGTTACAGTTCGACACTATTTTTCGTTTCTAAGAAGCAAACATCAAAGGCTGTCGATCTATAACCCGAACCTGTTCTAACCGCAGGTAGTAAAGAACCTGGCTCAAGCACCAGATAGCTATCAGTCTTTTCATTAAAGAAGATGAAATGAAAGCTGTGCAAAATTTCATCTCTTCATTTGTCTTTACAGAATTGAAAATTGTCTTATCCGTAGATTAAGCAAGAACGTCATCTTTAATCGTTCCTAAAGGCGCTACGGAATCTCGTTGGACGGAGTTGAAGCTGAGATAATGAACTGTTTACTTTCCCCCTTTGCCCTGACCACCGCCTCAATATCGCTTCTTCTCGCAAAGAGCGGGCAACGCTCAGATACCGGCTAGCTTTTACAATATCCCCAAATCAAGTAAACTGCCCCGCTCTCATACCAAAGCTCCATCGTGCCGGGCTTTTATATCTGCGTCCTGAATCTCGCATCCGGGCGCGCACAATCTCTATTTATTCTGCCAGGCGGCAAAACGGCCCTCGTTATTTCGCAGCGAGCCGTTGAAGGTGAAATGAACCTTTGGCTGGCTCAAGCCAGAAAAACTCTTAACCCCCAAAGTGAGGTCACAATGAAAACGAAAACTTTACTCTTGACCCTTCTCTTAGCTTGCGCCGTGCTACTCGGACAGCAAGTGACTCATGCCGTAGGAAACTCCCCGCGTCCCTTGGGCGATTCAAAAGTTTTTGCGGCGGTGCCCTTCCCCGGCTACCCCGAAGGCATCGCCGTCCACGACGGATTGGTTTATGTCTCCGGTCCAGCAGCTTTCGGCGTGCCTGGCAACGCCAGCGCCTCCAAGATATTTGCTTTCGACATCCATACAGGCGCGCTCGTCAAAACAATCTCGATTCAGGGGCAGACGCGTTTCCCCAAAGCCATCTCCTGCATCGCTTTCGGTGAAGACGACAACCTGTATGTGGCGGATGAGGAGCAGGGCATTCTGCAAATCGATGTTGAGACGGGCCATCAGCAGGTCTATGCCGCGCCGTTTTTTCCCGTCTATACATCAGCCTTCAATCCACCTGCGCCGGTTCTGATCAACGATCTAGCTTTTGATAAGCACGGGTATCTTTACGTGACAGACAGCTTTCAGGCGACAATCTGGCGCGTCCCGCCGGGCGGCGGCGCACCTCAAGTCTGGTTTCAGGATTCAAGGATTGACGGCCCGTTCGGACCTAACGGCGTGCGCGTTGATGCCAAGAGCAAGAAACTCTACTTCTCCGTCACCTTCGACGCGACGGGTCAGGGCTTTATCTATACGCTACCATTAGTTGACCATCCCGCAGCCTCCGACTTGACGCTTTTTCACACTTACACTCCGGGCGCAGGGCCGGACGGCATAGCCTTTGGAAAATCCGGCAACCTGTATGTGGCGCTGGCCGGTTACAGTCAAATTTCGGTTCTCACGGCCAACGGGTCAGAGCAGGCACGCTACTCAGGACCAGCCCAGAATCCAGCCAATCCGGGCAATCCTTTACCGTGGGCTAACCCGGCCAACATTGCCTTTGACAACAAGAATGGCCGCCTACTCGTCACCAATCACGCCAGCCTCACGGGCCTTCCAGACCCAAGTCCTTTGTTCGCAGTCTTCGACGTTTACGTCAACGATAGAGCAGGAAAACTCTTTAAGGGAGGCGATGACGACGAGGAAGACGATTAACCTCTCCTAGAAGGAAGCCACTAACAGACCACAGATAGGTTTCAAGTTTTAAGGGCGGGCCTTAAAACTTGAAACCTATCTGTGGTCTGTTATCGTTGAATGCTGCATAGACAGTTATTATCTTCCCCACAGCTTAACGGATGCGATTCAGGAGAGATGAATGAGAGAACTCTTAGAGAAGACAGCTCAACGCGCTATTTCATATCTTGAAACACTTAATGAGCGGAGTGTCGCCCCACCGCGCGAAGCGATTGCTAACCTTTCTGTACTTGATGAGCCGTTTCGGGAAGAGCCTACTTCACCTGAACGAGTTCTCGAATTGCTGGACGAGGTCTGCTCTCCGGCGACGACGGCGATGGCTGGCCCACGCTTCTTCGGCTTCGTCATCGGCGGATCCTTACCTGTCACTCTGGCGGCGAATTGGCTCGCCGGTGCCTGGGATCAAAACACTGGCCTCTACGCGGCTACGCCAGCGACCGCCGTGCTAGAACAGGTCGCGTTGGGCTGGCTGCTTGAGCTTTTTAAATTCCCGCCCACCTGTGGAGGGGCTTTTGTCACGGGAGCGACGATGGCAAACTTTTCGGCACTGGCCGCTGCTCGCCATGCTGTACTAGAGCGCGCGGGCTGGAACGTCGAAGCTGATGGATTGATTGGAGCGCCAGCCATTACGGTCGTCGTCAGCGAAGAAGCACATCCGACGCTTTTCAAATCTCTTGGGCTGTTGGGCCTGGGGCGAAATAGAGTCGTTAAGGTTCCGACGGACTCGCAGGGCAGAATGCGCGCTAATGCTTTACCATCCTTTGAAGGGCCGACGATTGTGTGTACTCAGGCGGGCAACGTCAACACCGGAGCTTTTGATCCGCTGTCCGAAATCTGTGAGCGCGCTCGTCCATCTGGCGCCTGGGTGCATGTTGACGGAGCCTTTGGCCTCTGGGCGATCGCTTCCCCTTCGACCGCCTACCTTGCCAGCGGCCTAGCCGATGCAGATTCATGGGCAACAGATTTTCACAAGTGGCTCAACGTCCCTTACGACAGTGGTATTGCTCTGGTGCGTGACGCCGATGCGCTGCGCGCCGCGATGGCCATTACCGCCGAGTATCTTCCAACCGACAGCCCGTTTCGCAACCCTTCGGACTTCACACCCGAACTGTCCAGACGAGGGCGAGGCATAGAAGTGTGGGCAGCCCTGCGAGCGCTCGGACGCAGAGGTGTCGCAGATTTGGTCGAGCGGACGTGCCGCCATGCCAAACGATTTGCTGAAGGTCTGAGCGATGCCGGCTACAAAGTGCTTAACGATGTCGTTCTCAATCAGGTATTGGTCGCCTTCGGCGATGCTGCGACGACCAATCGTGTGATCACAGAGCTTCAGACGGATGGCACCTGTTGGTGTGGGGGAACCATCTGGCAAGGGCAGACGGCCATGCGAATCAGCGTCTCGTCGTGGGCGACGACGGAAGCAGATGTCGAGCGCAGTCTCGAAGCCATGATTCGCCTTGCCCGGAAAGCATTGCGGTGACTAAGGAGCGGGAAAACTGCAACCCTGATTCCCAATCCCTGAAGACGAGATTCAACCTCTCAATTACCGGGAATCCGGGTCAGGCTTTATCTTTACGCTTTCGCGTCTAAAACCTCGCGCACTTTGCGTATCAGCGCATCAGGCGTAAAAGGCTTTTGTAAAAAGGACGTGCCCGCTTCCAGAACGCCGTGGCGAACAACAGCATCATCCGTGTAGCCGGACATAAAGAGCACTTTCAACTTCGAGTGATTCCGGGTGAGACGCTCGGCCAACTCACGCCCGCTGACCTCCGGCATCACCACATCGGTTATCAAGAGGTCAATCACGCCATCGTGCTCAGCGACCAGCGAGAGAGCTTCACGACCATCGCGTGCGACAACGACCTTGTATCCTTCCTGCTCCAGTATTTCAAGAATCAACTCCCTGAGCGAACCTTCATCCTCGACCATCAGAATCGTCTCAGTCCCTTTGGCGATCTCGGGGGCGATGACCACTGGTTCGGTTGAGGCATCTTCATTAATCAGCGGCAGGTAGATCTTGAAGGTTGTACCATGCCCCACCTCCGAATAGACCCAGATATTGCCGCCCGACTGCTTGACGATGCCATAAATAGTTGAGAGCCCAAGCCCCGTGCCTTTTCCCGCCTCTTTTGTCGTAAAAAACGGCTCGAAGATATGCTCCCTGATCTCGGGCTCCATTCCAGCTCCCGTATCAGAAACGGCAAGCATCACATAGTGACCCGGCTGCACGGCGAGGTGCGTCTGGGCGTATGCGCTATCGAGATAAACGTTCTTGGTTTCGACGGTGAGCTTGCCGCCATTCGGCATCGCGTCACGCGAGTTAACCACCAGGTTCATCAAGACCTGCTCAAGCTGACCGGGGTCGGCTTTGACCATCCCCAGCCTTGGCTCAAGGATTGTTACTAAATCAATATCCTCGCCAATGAGTCGCCGCAGCATCCTATCCATGTCGGTGACAATAGAATTCAGATCAAGCACTTTCGGCTGCAAGACCTGTTTCCGGCTGAAAGCCAAGAGTTGCTGTGTCAGGGAAGCGGCTCGCTGTGCGGCGCGCTGAATCTCTTCGATTTTGTGGCGCGCTGCGCCATTATTTTTAAGAGTGCGCAGCGTGAGGTCGCTGTAACCTAGAATGGCCGTTAAGATATTGTTGAAGTCGTGCGCCACGCCTCCGGCAAGTCGCCCGACTGCTTCAAGTTTCTGCGATTGGCGAAGCTGCTCCTCGACTTTTTTCAGGGCCGCTTCAGCCTGTCTGCGGACCGTGACATCGAAAGCCAGGGCGAGTTTGGCAGGATGCCCGTCAAAGATGATCTCGTGCGAGGTTATTTCTACATCAATGACCTCGCCATTCTTCTTAAGATGCTTCCACGCGCCTGCCTTGTCTATGCCGCGGCTACGCTTTCTAACATCTTCAATCAACGCATGAATTTCTTCCTGCGGTCGGATATCCTTGATCGTCATCGCGAGGAACTCTTCGCGCGAATACCCGTAGTGCTGAATGGCTGCTTCGTTGACCGCCAGAAACTTGAGTGTCTCCTCGTCGAAGACCCACATCGGCTGAGGATTATTCTCGAAAAGCATTCGATAGCGCTTTTCGGACTCGCGAAGGGCGTCTTCGGAGCGAGCGCGTTCGACCAGCCGCGCCGCCTGTGCGATGAGGCGACCGGGTTCATAAGGAGCTTCGAGATATTCGTCCGCCCCGGCATCTAAACCTGCGATGGCACTGGCGGCATCGCGCCGGTGAGCGCTGACGAGCAGGATAGGTATCAGGCGCAAGTCGTTGTCAGCGCGAACACGCTTGCACAACTCTATGCCGTCCGCGCAAGGCATGCAGACATCGCTGACGATGAGCTGCGGTCGTTCGTAGCGTGCCCTGTCGAATCCTTCACACCCATTAGTTGCGGTCAGAATCTGATAGCCTGCGCCCCGCAATACTCTTCCCATAAGGTTAAGATGATCAGGTTCATCATTAACGATTAGGACTCTATTTCCCCCCGTGCCTAACATGACCACAGAAACTCCTCTCCAAAGAGACAAATGTGCGTCGATACCGCCAATGCCCGGAGACAGTTATCCCCGAGAATTAAACTGGTATCAGTTTCTTCCGCACGTTCTGGGCTATTGTTGAAGCCGTGACATCCAGTAGGAGAGTACTGATGTTACAGAAGAGGTCGCTCAGGGGGAATGCAATAGAACCTCCGGCGTTTGTCTTAGGGCAAAAACTTAACGCCGCTTCATTAAATTGGAAACAACTATTGCTGAGATAATTCTACCAAAATTGTTAAGCTTTGTGGAACCTATTTCTACCTGAGCGAAGAGCGTCTGCGTTTAACAATCTTCCGAGAAATGTTCCCCTCTCCACTCAAACGCGAGAATTACCCCAATTTTATTTACTAACATTTAATTTGAGTTTAACAATTCGGTAGCAAGTATGGGCTATCTTGAGCCCACTCTTTACTGGCAATCTGCATCAGGGGGCGGTGCGAGGGTTTAGGTGGCCCGTGAAAAGCACAGCACCAATTTTAAAAGCCTGCTCCGGCTGCCAAGAGTAAGTGAAATTGGAAGGATTGGCAGATGGATGTGACCGCCTTTGAAATTTAATGGTGCTTTTGCCCATACAGAGTTCCCCCCAATATACCCTGTGCATCTTTTCTGCTGCCTAAGCGGGTTATTCAAGATGCGCCAGCGGCGACGACTTACCATCCCTCCTTGGCTCCGAAGCGATGCCCCGGCAGATTGCGGACCTGCCGGGGCTTTTAATCGCGGTAATCATTAGGAAAATAGCTTTGATTAAGCCGATAATTATTCTTCCTCAGAAGAGAGCAAATACAACCTTCAGGGCCGTCTTTGAATCTTAATCCCGTGCCTGTGAAGGCGCTAAGCAAGACAAAAATTGCAAGTAGCCGGACTAGCTTAATGCAGTCACATTGACATTCTGATTGCCTGCTGAATAGATGTTCATGCTAGAATTCAGCGGCTCAGAAAAAGTGCTGATAGCCCCCGTAATTGTTCATCTCCCAATTAAGTGTTTTGAAAGTACACCCTGATTGTACTGGCTTGTGGAGGATTTAGAATGCGCGTGAATCGAAACGGCTTCCGTCATATACTTGGTTCCCTCATAGCAACTCTCGTTTTCGCGGTGATGGCTACGGCCCAATCAGCGCAGCAGGCAGATTTTTCAAACATCAAGATTAAAAACTTCGGGCAGATGGACGAGCGCTTCTACCGTGGCGCGCAGCCGAAGGAAAAAGATTACAAAGACCTCGCGGCGCTCGGCGTCAAAACCGTCATTGACCTGACGGACAGTCCGAAGGATTACGAGAAGTCCACGGTCGAGTCTCTCGGAATGCACTACGTCAACATTGCGATTCCCGACAAGGCATCTCCGAGCGATGCGTCGGTCGCACAATTTCTCAAGCTCGTTGATGACCCCGCGACTGGCAAATTCTACGTCCACTGTGCCGGGGGCCGTCACCGCACGGGCATCATGGGCGCGGTCTATCGCTTCAACAAGTATCACTGGAACTTCGATCAAGTTTATGCGGAGATGAAGAAGTTTGACTTCTACACCAGCTGGGGACACGGCGACCAGAAGAAGTTCGTCGAAGACTACGCGGCGCGCATGCAATCTGATAACAGCGCGGCATATGTCGGAGCCGGGAAATAATCTCCACGACCCATTTACCCAAAACAAGAGAGGTCGCTTTCACATGAAAGCGACCTCTCTTGTTTAGAGCGGTTATTGTAGCGAAATAATTTTACCTTTCCGCTTCGTAAACGATTCGACGCTCTCAAGAATTTCCCTGACAATATGATCTGCTACATCTGCCTTTAAACTACAATCCTCGAAAGAAATCTGTAAACCGGGTGGCTCAGGAGAAAAGCTTACTCTGCAACCTTCAACTTTGAGGTAAAACGAGTTAGCTTCTTGAACAATATTAAATGCGAAGGAAGAAGGGCGCAAAACATCCTTCCAATTCTGATAAGGGATGAAAAACTCTTCGTCGTCTATTTGTCGAATTAAATACTCCAACATAAAGCGAGTTTTATTAACAAGGAAATCCTACTTAATTTTATTGATAAGATGAACTGTCCTTCTTCTGCTCCCACTCTATCGCCTCTATGCTTTCATGGTCGGCGGCGCGTATCTCGTCCGAGATCTGATCCGTACTAACGTTGAGGTTCATATTCACATAGTACATGACGCAGCCGACAGGTTCTTCTTCGTCCGGCGGGTCGAGCTGTCGCAGCTCAGCATCAAACCCATGGGCGCGAAAGATTTTTTTGAGAACCTCCTGCATGAGACTCGTGTTGCGCGTCTTGACCGTTAACTCCATTGAGCGATAGACCTCTTCGGATTCCCTCGATTCGAGAAGCCACAAGAGAGGCAACACGAACAGGCAAAGGATAACTGCCAAATCCCAACGTCCCACGCCTGTCGCCAGCCCCAGCGAAAGGCTGAGCAGTAGAACAGTAATCTCCTTCGGGTCTTTGATATTCGTGCGGAAGCGCACGACCGAAACTGCCGCGAAGATGCCGAAGGCGCGGGCCGCATTGTCACCCACAATCATCATCAAGGCAGAGGCGACCACTGCGAGCAGAATCTGCGTCTGCGCGACGTAAAGGTTGCGTTGGCGCAAGGGCAAGTCCTTGCGCGGTCGAAAGGCCAGCATCGCTGCGAGCAGCGTGGCCAGCGCGAGCCTGACGATGATGCGCGGGAGAATCGCCGCCCACCTCTCGTCACGGCGCTGCCCCGGAAGCGCTTGATTCGTCCCCAAAATATCGGAGACAGAGCCCTTCTCATCATTTGACGCTTGAGGTGGATGTGCGCCCGGCGTGTTGTTATTGACTTGTCCTGCTTGCTGAGCGGCTGATTGAGCGGTGGTCTGAATTTGCGTGGCCGGGTCAGCAGATTGTTTGTCTGAAATAATGTACGTGACCAGCGCGAAACCAAGCAAGCCTGCCAGGAGCGTAACCACCAGAATGGTCTGCCAACCCTTTCCCTTCATCCGCTCATCTCCGTCCCGCACCGTTCAGCACGTCGGGTGCGCCGTTTTATTTAGATAGATTGACCAGCTCGTTTATCTTGGCACGCACCGCTCCGGTCAAGGTCTGAATATCTTCCTGATTGAAGTTGGCCGCGCGGAAGGCGTCCGTGAGTTGCTGGTCCGAGAGGCGCGAAAGCAGGTCGCCTATCCACTTGGCCTGCTCGACGGTGATGCCGTCGAAGAGGCCGGAGTTCTTGCCGTGGTAATCGAATTTCACCATGCCGCCTTTAACACCGGTAATGAACTTGGTCTTCGCATACTGCTCAGGCTCGTTGCGCGTATGTGAGATGAAGCTTCCGGTCTTGCCGAAGGTCGCGCCGAGGTCGCTGACGATGTAGCGCAACTGGTTCTCTCCGTTTTCTCCGGGCACGAACAGAATCTTGTTGTTGGTGTCCTTCAAGTCCCAGTTATTAAGCAGCCCCATCAACACTATGAAGCCCTTGAACTCGTTGGTTGAGGTGAAGGGATTATTTTTCCAGCTCCACATGTCGAGACGCTTCACTTCCTTCGGGCGGGCTTCAAAGCGGACGTTTGCGAAGCCGTCACCCTCGCACCTCTCGAATTGCTTGCGCGGCGGAGGAGCATCTTTGATGTGGACGCAAGGGTATAGATAGTTGATCTCGGTGACGTAGCCGACGGCCCAGACGAGGCGCACGGCCGCTGTTTCCGGTTGCGCTTCGTCGCCGAATTTGGCTACCCAGATTCGTCCGGCCCCATCGCGCACGCGATACTTGGTGGAATGTCCGCCCCTCTCATCTTTAATGAAAGTGACGCTTGAAAGGTCCGGCTTCATCTCTTCGCCGCCCGGCCCCAGCGTGAGGTCGCGCGCGCTCACGTCGCCCGGGTCTTGCCAGAAGACGGGCGTGCCCTGCGGAATCGGTTTGTCTTTCTTAGATTTCTTCTGACCTGCCGCGTTAAATGAGAGACTTGAAAGGAGAGCTATGGAGAGGGCGAGAATCCTGCCGAATCGCTTGGGGGTGAGCATGAGTTTATTCCTGACCTTCCTGAAATTTAAAAACCGATGCTGTCGCTATTTTCAAAATATATTTGACTGTCGAATCTTTCTTCGCCGGGGGCGGGCTGAACGCGCTCGTAGCTTCCATCGGGAAGCAGACGGCGAGCCCTCGTGTTGTCTTTCAAGTACGTCGCCAACACAACATCCTTCAAATATTTTTTCAGGTTCGGGTCATAGACGGGCGCGATAACTTCAACGCGCCGGTCGAAGTTGCGCGACATCCAGTCGGCGCTGCCCGTGTAGAGTTCTTCCTCGCCGCCGTTGGCGAAATAGTAGACGCGGCTGTGCTCAAGCAGTGGCCCGACGATGCTTCTGACACTGATCGTCTCGGAGAGGCCGGGCACGCCGGGCCGTAACATGCAGACGCCACGCACGATCAGCTCAATCGGGACACCAACCTGCGATGCTTCATAGAGCGCGCGAATGATCTCGACGTCGGCCAGCCTGTTAATCTTGACCGTGATGCGCGCCGGACGACCGGCCCGCGCGTGTTCCTCCTCCCGCTTTATCAATCCGATCATCCGCTCGCGCAGGTTGACGGGCGCGACCATCAACTCCCGGTAAGCTTTCTGCCGCGAGTAGCCCGTCAGGAAGTTAAAGAGGTCGGAAGCGTCCGCGCCAATCTCTTCACTGGCCGTCAGGAGGCCGAGGTCCGTATAGAAGTTTGAAGTCACAGGGTTGTAGTTGCCCGTGGCGATGTGAACGTAGCGGCGCAATTCATCATCTTCGCGGCGTACGACGAGTGCGACTTTGCAATGCGTCTTGAGTCCGACTACGCCGTAAACGACATGCACGCCAGCCTCTTCGAGCCGCTTGGCCCATTCGATGTTGTGCTCTTCGTCAAAGCGCGCCTTGATCTCCACAATCGCGGTCACTTGCTTGCCCTCTTCGCAGGCTTTAATCAGAGATTGCGGAATAGGCGAATTCTCGCCAGTGCGGTAGAGGCACATCTTGATGGCGAGCACTTCCGGGTCCTCTGCTGCCGCTTCGATGAACTTCACAACCGTCGAATAGGAAGTGTAAGGGTGATGCAGCAGCACATCACGCTTCTTTATCACCTCGAAGATAGACTCTTCATTTTTGATGAAAGAGGGGACCGTGATTTTAACCGGCTTATCTTTCAGATCGGGTCTGTCAAGGTCGTTAAGCTGCATCAGCCCGCCGACACAGAGAGGCCCGTCAATCACGTACACGTCTTCTTCCGTGAGTTCGAGCTCCTTCGTCAGGTAATTGACCATGGGGGCGGGCATATCTTTAGAGACTTCGAGACGCACGGCGGAGCCGAAGCGCCGCTTACGCAAAGTCTGCTCGATGGCCTGCAAGAGGTCTGCGGCCTTGTCTTCTCTCACCTCGATATCGGCGTCGCGCGTGACGCGGAAGAAGTGGCTGCGGCCAACCTGCATGCGCGGGAAGAGCCGGTAGACGTTGGCGGCAATCAACTCTTCGAGGAGAACAAATTTAGATCCTGCTTCGCCGACCTTCACGAGTCGCGATACCAGAGGTGGAACTTTGATACGCGCAAACCGCGCGTCAATGCCGCCCGTGAGTGAGCGCGTGATGCCATGCTCAGCGATGGGTTCGACCATCAAGCCCAGGTTGAGACTGAGACCGGAGATATAGGGGAAAGGGTGCGCCGAATCAACCGCCTGCGGTGTCAGAACGGGAAAAACATTCTCATCATAATACTCGTCGAGCGCGTGCCTCTCGTCTGTGGACAGCGATTCATACGGCACAATCTCGACGCCTTTACTTTTAAGTCCCGGCAGAATCTCCTCGCGCAGGCATCGCATCTGCTCCGCAATCATCGGCAGTAGCCGCTCTTTAATCGCGTTCAACTGCTCTGTGATGGTCATGCCGTCGGGCGAAATGTCCGTCAATTCCTCTTCCAACGCTTCCTTGAGTCCGGAGACGCGAATCATGAAAAGCTCGTCGAGATTGGACGAGAAGATGGCGAGGAATTTGAGTCTCTCTAGCAGCGGCTCGCTTTTATCGAGCGCCTCTTCGAGCACGCGACGATGGAATTCAAGCTGGCTGATCTCGCGGTTGAGAAGGAATTGAGTTCCATGCAACTTTTGCGGCAACTCGATCTGTGGGGCATCGCTCTGTAGTTGATTGGTCACCAGTGATTGTTTGCTTTCGCTAGTCATTAAGCCTCTGGGATGGTTACTGCCTGCAAAACTTCATCACGATTTTATGAAATTTGCCGTGGCACTCAGAAACGAGCCCGTGCACCAAGTTTACAGTAACCCACAGCAGCATCTCACCTCCAGCGAATGGAGCGGGCGCGCCCTTGAGCGGCGTCCCAAGCCATTTGCGGGAGCGATTTATTCTGATCCCTATTCTAGTGCCAGCGAGCGATATTACCAAAGTGGAATTTGCAGCAGGGCTTCAGACCGCTTACCCATCGCTGCCGAATTTTAGTCGCTCTCGCGCGATTCTTTGTGCGAGACCCTCTCTGTAGAGGATGAGGTCAGCGAGGACGGTTCGACTTCGAGAGGTTGACTATTAAGCGTGGCGACGAGCCGCTCCTGAAAGCCTGTCGCTCGCCACTCGCGCCAGCGTTCGAGCGCGGCCCGAAAATGTTCGGTGCGTTCCCGAACGAAGTAATCCAAGAGCCAGAACATGGCTTGATGCTCGATGGGCATCAAGCCATCATGCGTTGTGCCGGTTTTTGAAAGGATACTTCCTTTAGTTTCGCCGCCGCGCGACTCGACATCAACCCGCTCTTCTCGCGCGCCCTTAAGCCCGGCGCCAATCTCAACTATCCACATGTCGCAGTCGTGAAGCTCGCCCAAAGAGTCCTGTATTCTGGCGATCTCCTTGCAGAACGGCTTGAGCGCCTCGCCCAGACATGGAGTGAAGAGTTCCATAGCGTAGCGCAGCCGTTTGGCGGCGATCCGCATCTGGTGTAAAGGTTCAATCTCTAAAGGTTGGAACAGACTGGCGCTCATCTCTTGAACGTCGACGAGCCTCTCATCAAGTATCTCGCGCGCCACCTGTTGGAGCGTGGGGTCGTCCGAAGTCTCTTGATCGTCACCGCTCGAGTCGCGCGAGACTTTCGAGCTTTCTTCCAACGCCTCGTTAAACTCCAGCTGTAATTGTTCGAGAGCGTCCTCTGCCAGAGTGGCTTCGAGCTGCGAGCGCGCATCCTTTAGTTTGCGCCGCCGCCCACCTGCCAACTGCTCTATCCCGGCTGACAGTTCGGGGGGCGCTTCCCTTGCCAATTTCTCCAGCGCGATTAACGCCACATCGTGGTCCCTGACCGCGCCGAGCACGTGAGCCACGCGCCGCAAATCTTCCCTCGCCTGCCTGAGCTTGCGCCTACGCAGGTAGGGCAAGAAATCTTTAATTGCGCTACGCAGACGGCGCGAGGCCACGCGCATGTCGTGGACTCCCTCGGCATCGCTCCAATCAAGCGCCGCCCTCCCATAGGAGCACATCTCTTCAAGGCGCGAACGCAGGATGAGACTGAGCGCGTCGCCTGCGCGCATCGCACAATTAAGTCCAGCTATCTCTTTTGCTTTTGCCATACAGACAGAGCGAAACCAAGAAATGAAAGATTTGGGTTCGCTGCCCTTTTAATTCCATCCGGCCGTGCGCTCAAGCTCGACGTGCCAGGGCGCGGCGGCTGAAAGTCAGACGAAGGCCGAAGGATTGCTCAAACATATCGCGTTTCTGCTCGGCTGCCCAGATCTCTTTGTGGCAAGTGTGCGCGCTTCGGAGTTGAATGTGAAGGTCATCGCCTTCCTGCTCACAACGCAGATCGCTCACGCCCGCGTCGTGGCTGCGGTCGAAAGCGTCAGCCACGCGCAGGATTGAGCCTAGCCGCCAGACTGTCTCACGGTCTTGCTCGCCCAACGCGGCGTAGTCCGGATGCCGCTCCTTCGGTGAAGCTCCCCGATGGTAGCGTGCGACGTTGGCGATCACCTCACGCTCTGCTTCGGAAAAGCCTGTTAGTTCCGAATGCTTGATGAGATACAGAGAATGTTTGTGATGCGACTCCTGTGCGATGTGATAGCCGACATCATGGAGCAGGGCGGCTGCCGAAAGCAGCGTTCGATGATGACGGCTGAGCTTATAGGCGGGTGCCAGATGATCGAAGATTTTTTCACTGAACGCAGCAACTTGATGGGCGTGCGACTCTTCATAGCCGAAACGATGGCCGACGGCATGAACGCCGCGCAGGAGCGGATCAATCGGGTCCGGCACGGGCGGTCGCGACTCGGCTTCCATTCCGCGCAAACGGTTAATGATCGCCCCTTCGCGCAGGGCATAATCACAGGTGCGCAAGCGATTAATCTTGAGCGCACGGAGCGCGCCTTCGAGAATCTGCCCGCCCGCGATGATGATCTCAGCGCGTTGAGAGCTAATGCCCGGCACGGCACGACGCACTCGCATCTCCATCGCGGCCATCTGCTCGTTGAAGCGTTCCAGTTCGTTAAGCTTAATCTCGACCGATGCGGGCTGCGCCCCCTGCTCCTCCGGCGACAGTGCGCTCAGGCGACGCAGTCTTAGCGCCTCACCGATTGCCAGAATTGTGCCGGACGTGCCGGTCACTTGCCGCCACTTCCTGCCGCGTAGCTGGCGCGCAGGTCTTTCCAAAGCGGAGCGGATCTCTTCCCTCAACGCGCGCAACTCTTTGGGCTTGACGGGGTCCGTCACAGTAAATTGTTCTGTGAGGCCGACCGCGCCGAGTTTAGTAGAAAAGAGCGCGGCATGCCCATCTTTTGACATCACAGAGATTTCAGTTGACCCGCCGCCGATGTCTATATTGAGAAGAGTCTGGCCCGCCACCCCGCACCCTTGAGCGGCGGCGAGACCGATCAAGCGCGCTTCTTCGAGACCGGAGAGGATTTCGACGCGCAATCCCGTCTGTTTTCTAATCGCTTCGATGAACTCCGCAGCGTTATAGGCTTCACGTACCGAGGCGGTGGCGATGGTGATGATCTGCTCTGCGCCGCGCGCCTCCGCAATCGAGCGGAAACGCTTGATGCTGTCGGCGGCACGTTTGATAGCGGCCTGATTCAGATGCCCTTCGCGCAGCGTGTCATGACCGAGCCGCACGACATCTTTCTCGCGCGCCAGCACGGCGAAGGAATCACTTGAAGCCGCTTCGACGACCACCAGCTTGATCGAGTTAGAGCCTATATCTATGGCCGCAAGTTTCAACGGCGAGATGTTCCCTTCGGTTCCTTATGCCTGTCGGATGGATGTCTCTGTCTCCTCTGTCTGTGCTGGCTGCGGTCTGGCCGCCACGCGCAGAGTCTGTACAGAAGCCTGAGCTTCAGCCATTTTTCCTTCATCAATCACACGGGCGACGGCGCGGCGCAGGTCTGCGGCGAGGCGATTAATAGAGCGTGAAGCATCCATCACGCGAAATCCGTACTCGCCTTTCATTCTATCAAACTCTCGCAGCATACGTGTTTGATATTCGACAAAGCTGTCGTAGAAATCTTCTCCCAGATAAAGGTCTATGCCCGATTCCCAGTAATCGAACCCACGCCCGGAAGAGAGCACGCGCGGGACCAGCTCTTCAGCCGAGCCGATGGTGAGATAAAAGACCGCGTCGGGTACGAGCGCGATACCGTAAATGGCGTGCATCCAGGCCGGATCAGCCCCGCGCACGACCGCCCGAGCAATGGCCGAGTAGATGTAGCGATCCGTCAGGACGATGAAGCCTGCGCGCAGGGCCGGGAGCATCTGATTTTCCAGGCGGTCTGCAAAATCGGTGGCGTAGAAAAGCTGCATCGTGAGCCGGCCCAGCGTGTGCCCCTGCTTGGCCTCTTTGATGCCACGCCCGGCGAGCACCGAGCGGGTCATGCCTGTGTCGAGAACAGCATGGCCGCGCGATTCGAGCCAAGTTCGCAAAAGCTCGATGTGCGTGGAGCGCCCGATGCCGTCCGCTCCTTCGATGACGATGAGCTTTCCGCTGTAAGGCTCAAGCTCAACGCCCGGCAATGGCGTGCCGTAGAATTTCATCTCTCTCATAGCGCCGCCATCTTCCTCCCTTTTTTGAGATGCCGCTTGACTATCTCGCGCACCTCGCGCTGCTGTCTCTCAATCGAGCGCGTCGCATCAATGACGGTCAACCCGAACTCATCCACCATGCGGTCATACTCTTCCAAAATCTTGCCCTGAAAAATCGTGAAACTATCCACGGGGTCATCCGCCCAGTCCATGTCCGCACCCGCCTCGTAATACTTCAGTTCGGGGCGCGCTGAGATGATTCTGTCAACGGCGACGTCCAAAGGCGCGCGAAAAAAGAAGGCGACCGTTGGCTTCACGGCGAAGTTGTAGATTTGGCGCACCCATGCGCGGTCGCACCCGCGCGCCACGTCACGCGCGAACGCCGTGTAGATGTAGCGGTCGGCCAGGACGATGGCGCCGGCTTTCAAAGGCGGAAAGATGTCGCGCTCCGTGCGGTCGGCGAAATCTGTGGCGTGCAGCAGCGAAAAGGTCGCGGGCGTAAAGAGCCGCCGCTTCTTAGCGCGCCTCGTGGTGTCTTTGACGAGCGGCGAAGAGTTCCACTCGGAGAAGAAGACCGGGTAGCCTTCGGCCTTGAGCCACTGATAGAGCAGCGCGAGCTGCGTTGATTTGCCGCTCCCGTCCGTGCCTTCCACAACAAAGAGCTTGCCGGGGAAATGGTGATGGCCGTATGTAATCATCTCCCGTCACCTTAATCGGACGATGTTACAAAGACGTAACACTCCGCGCTCAAGTCACGCGGCCTTTAGGTTGTTCATAAGCGCGATGGGCCTCGACGGTCAGGAATTCTCCGGTCTCTATGATGTAAGCAGTCAGTTGAAAACCATAGACGCAGCCCGTATCAAGCCCAATGGCGCGCGGCCCACGGCGCGGCACGGGCGCTGGCCAATGACCGAAGAGAGCGATGTGCTGGCCCTCGTATTGTTCGTACCAGGGGATGCCTTCGCGGCTGGTGCGGTCCGGTCCCAACGTGCGAAGCTCCGTCAAATCTTCGGCCACCTGACCGGAAGGCATAATACCGGGCCGAAGTCCGGCGTGAATCACCAGATGCGAACCGAGATCAATCATCAGCGGCAGCGATTGAAGATAGGTGAAATAGCGCGACTGATCCGGTTCGAGTTCGGCGCGCGCCCTCTCCTGCGACTCTTTCAATGCGTTCCCTTCGCCCTGCCAGTAGCGAAGAATGGCGCGGTCGTGATTGCCTATCACGGCAGAAAATCTCTTGTCCTTTATGAAAAGGTCTAAGACCTCGCGGTTCTTTTCGCCTTTGACTATCAGGTCGCCTACGGAGACGACGCGGTCGCCCTCGTCCAGCGCGGCCTTGTCCAGCAGTGCCATCAATTCGTCATAACAGCCGTGAATATCACCGACCACAATGGTTCTTCCGCTCATCTCTTCCTACCGCCCTATTTTCTATGCTTCGATTACAGCACGAAAAGAGCGCACGAGCAACGACCTTTTTCAAAGGTGACTGCCTCTTTGACAAAACTCTGCTAAAGGAACAGGAGTCGTAAAGCAATGGGCAGACCGCGGCGCGTTCGCACGGGTGAAAATGCACGCCCGGCAACGGTCCGGCTCGTTAAATGCTCTCGAGCAATTGCGAGTTCAACTTTTCCAGACTCACGCTCCATGAGCCGTCTGCGGGGAATCCGGGCGCGTGTGAGTGCGGCGCTTCCTGCCATCCACCCGCCATCATCGCCACCGCATAGAGCAGGCCGCCATTGCCCGGCAGGTAACAGGGCAGATTCCCACGCTGCCAGTTGTGCCCGTTCGGCAGATAATGGTTCTTCTCTGTCTCCATCATCAAAGCGTCAACGGCTATTTTAGTTTCGCCAAGGCGCGCCGCCGTCATCGCCGTCAAAGGATAATCCCAGCCCCAGGTTTTATCCCATTGCCATTCTTTCATCACTTTCACGAGCGTGCGACGCATCGTCTCGCGCTCAACCCCATCGCCCGGCAAAAACCCGAGCGCGCCGAGCATTGACGGGTGATCGTAATTTCGCTCTGTGTAAGTCTGCGGGCAGTTTTCATGCGCGAGATAAACACGGTCGCGCGTTGGCAACGGCGAGAGCCTGGCAATCACTTTGTCCCAGTCAAGATTGCGCTTCATTCCCAAGCGCTCGCGCCATGCCTGCGCCGTCTTCAACCCGTAAGCCCAATAGGCCAGCTCGAACGTCGGATTCCAGGTCTCACGCGGCGGATGATTCTCCTGGGCCGGAATGACCGGAGGGCCGAGCATATATCTTTGCTTCGCCTGCTCGTAGAAAGCAAATGACGCCATGAACTCCGCCGACTCAAATACGATCTGACGATAGCGCGCGAGCGTTGCGCGCGTGGCCCTCGTTTGATAGCAGAGTTCAGCGTAGAAGATCGGATGGGGCTGCTGCCAGACGAGGAGCGGCCCAATGGGAGAAGGGCTGTCGCGCCCTTCCGGCCCAACCATCTTCGGCCAACGCGCGCCCCTGTAACCCTGCTGCTGTGCCAGCGCACGCGCGCCCGGCAGGATACGTTCGTACCAGCCGAGACTCTTTTCCAGCAGGTGAAGGCGATTCCATAAAGCGAAGTGGGCAGCGTGCCACCAGTGCATTTCGAGATGAGACTTGCCGTACCAACTGTTGACGGTCAGCCCGGTCTCCTGCGGCGGCTTCGATCCGGCACACTGGATGGCTGTGAGGTATTGCGACAGAACAACGCGCCGCTCCAGTTCCAGAGCGCGGGAATCCGTGCTGTCTGCCAATTCGACCGCGCCGCCCTGTGTCCAGAACCGTCGCCAATGCTCACGGCTTGCGGCAAACGTCGCCGTCGCTCCCGGCAAAGATTTACTCAAAGGATGCGGAGAGAAGGCTGCGATGAATTCCAGACGAGAGTTTACCTGCGATGAAGTTTGCGATTCTGCCGGGGCTAACAGGAACGTGTGTGCTTTTTCGTTGACGAAGGAGGCTTGCCCTTTCCAGTTAACGACGACGAAATATTCGTCTTCATCGAGTCTGCGCCGGAGCAGGGTGCTGCCAGCGGTTTGACCGACGAGTTTTGTTTCGTGCCTATCGGGTTGTTTCCAATCGGCTGCCTGCATCTCGGGCGAGGCGTAGGGGAAAGCCAAGCGCACGCTGAGCCGCCCCTCACTGATTAAGCTTGATTCGATGGCGACAGCCAGGAGGTCCAGCTCTGGATGAACAGCAGTGCTGACGACCACAGGCGTTCCTTCCAGACGGAAGCGACTCGTCAGCATGCCCCGCCAGAGATCGAGTCGTTGTTCGATGCCGGAGATGTCGGACGCCTGCGCTTCCGTTTGCCTGGTTGTCAGAAGGCGCAGACCAATCTGTCCAAGATGAAGGCGATGCGGATTCTCGCGCAGCCAGTTGTAAAGCTCCGTCTGCCCTTCGGCGCTGGTGTGATAGCCGACCGACCTGCCATGAGTATCGTATTGAGTTAGACGCAGGGCTTTTGGATCGAGGCCGCTCGGAAGGGGCCGCGTGTGCCATCCCCATTGCGACAGGGTGCAGAGCGGCATCGCGTTCTCATACTCTCGCGGAAACGTTTGTAATCCCGTGATGTCTCCCGTGAAGGCAAACTCGCCGTTGCCGACCGAGAGCGGCGAGAGCGGGTCGAGTTTGCGCAACAGAGGATGGTGACGATTGACGAGTGCGGCTCTATCAATCGCCTTGCTGTTTCTTTGTCGAACATGAGATGAGGAAAAATCGTTGGTCGCGATCAGCTCCGGCAATAAATGGTGGGCCGGAAGCTCTCTTCCCTTATTCAACCTACGAAGACCGCTCGAAGCAATTAAAGCTCCGAGAAATTGACGACGCGAAACCATTAGCTGCTGTGCCTGAAAGAGAGAAGGGATTGGATGACTTATTAGATCACCCAATCCCTCGGTTGAAAAGAACAAGACTTCGGCTTTAGAAGATAAATTTCACTCCCAACTGAGCGCGGCGCGCGTAGTTGTTTTGATTGGAAGCTGAAATCTGTCCAAAGCTGGAGTTGGCTTGCGTGCTCACGGTTGCCGGGTTCACGATTGGACCCGGGAAGAGCGGATGATTGAACGCATTGAGAAACTCCATCCGCAGTTGAATCTTCATGGTCTCATTCAGACGGATGTCTTTGCGAATCCCCAAATCAGCATTATTGATGGGGTCGGTTCGAACATCGCTGAAGCGGAACGGCAGAGTGCGCAGGTGATTGACCGGCGTCGCATTCGTGCCCGTCGTCGTCAACGCCGAGATAAACGCGTCGGTGTTGAACCATCTGCTGACCGTCGGGTTAGAAACTGAAATCTGGCCGCCCTGGTAGAACAGGTCGCCCGAGGCAACCGCGGTCGCCAGATTATAAGCTCCAAAAGCGACGGGGAAGCCGCTTTGATACACATACGTTCCTTGAATCTGCCAGCCGCCGATCACAGCATCCACCAGCCGGTTGGCGTGCGACAAGAACATCTTACCCTTGCCGAACGGCAGCGCGTAAAAACCGCTCATCGAGAACCTGTTCGGCGCATCCTGATCCGAAATCATCTTGGTCGGTTTGGGATCTGCCGGATTCAAATACTCGATCGCTTGCAGCCATTTCGATCTGGTGTAGGCGGCCTGCACACCGAAGTCCTTGGTGAACCGCTTTTGGATGCTGAATTGGCCGGAGTGATACCAGGACTTCCCGTCATTGACGGTCGTCAGAATATCACCGAATTCGGGGAATGGCCTCAGTAACTGCGAGCGCGCGATGGTCGCATTCGCATTGGGGATTAACCCCTGAAACGGATTGGCGACGCTGGTCGTGAGAAACGTGTTGTTATTGACCATAGCAGTCGTGCGCGAGTTATCCGTATTCAGATACTGGTTCGGCAGCGCATTGATGTTGCGGATAATCTCGATGTTGTAGCCGTAGTTGCCGACGTACTCCGCTTCGACGACCCAGCCGCCGGGCAGTTCGCGCTGGAAGCCAATCTGCCAGCGTGCCTGCTTCGAGACCTTCGGATTCTGATTGAAGAAGGAGATGGACTGCCCGAGAGCGGTCTGTTTGCCTAACGAATTGCCGGTAGGTTCGAGGATGGTTGCGTTCGTAAACGGAGCGGCCAGCGAATACGGCAGCGGCGCTCCGTTGGCGTTGGCGGTGAGCGGTGCGGTCGAGGTTTGCGTGTAACCGGGCTGGATCACGTCGCCGCGTCGTTCTCCGAGAAATCCTTGGTAAAGTCCGAAGCCGCCGCGGACCACCGTCTTTTCATTCCATTGATAAGCGAACCCGGCGCGCGGCAGGAAACCATTCTTCGGAGTCTTATACAGACCGCTGCCCGTGTCTTTGCCTGCAAAGAGCAGACCGCCCATCGCGGTTATCTGCGGAAGCACGGCTTTCAAGGTCGGGTCGTTGAGCGTGGCGTATTTGGCCTGCGCCGCCGCCTGAATGGGCTGGACGTAGGAGGTGTCAAACCCGCTCACGCTCTTATTCTGTCGCTCGGTCAAAGGGGTTTCAAATTCCCAGCGCAATCCCAGATTCAAGGTCAGCTTGCTAGTGACTCTCCAATCGTCCTGCGCGAAGAAGCCCCAGGTCTTTGAATACTCAGAGTAGTCGGCGCGCCGGACGATGTTCAGCGTAGTCGGGTATCCGAGCAGGAACGAGGCCAGAGCCTGCAGGCCATTAGTGTCTGAGCTGCTGGCGCTGGTCGGCCTCGTATAGGTGTTGTCGAAGACAAACTGGCCGGTCTGGTCGTTACTATTGAAGTTGTCGTCCTCGCGGTAGATTCTCAGCTCACCGCCGAACTTCAGTGAATGTTTTTCCTTTGCCTTGTTCAGGATGGCCGTCACGAAGTGGCTCCCCACGGGCCTGAATTCATTTGACATACCATTGCCCAAAACAGTGTTTGAGGGGAAATCAAAACGCGGGAAACGCCTGATGTCATTAGGAATGAGATTGTTGTAGTAGGCCGGGAATCCGAGCAAGGTCAAGTCGAAGGCTCGCGCATCCGGTCTCTGGTCCTGGCCGCGTATGAAGCGGTTGTAGCCGTATCTGACATCCAACACCGTGGTCGGATTGAACGTGTGAACTTCATCGAGAACAGCTTGCTTGGCGATGAACAGGAAGTTAACGCCGACGTAAGGCGTGCCCGTGTAGTTGTTGTAAAAACTGCTTCGGTTATACCAACTGTAGCGCCCGTAAGCCTTATCTTTCTCGCCGATGTTTTGATCAATCCGAACCGTGTAGTTGTCGTAGGGCTTGGTGATCTCGGTTAACTGCGAATCGAAGATATTTCCGAGCAGGCCGGGCCGCTTGGGCTGACCGAAGTAGGTCAGGATGGCTTTCGCCTGCGGACTGATGCGATTCGCCGGGATGATGTTTCCGGCAAAGGCCGTGCGACAGATCACGTTGACCGCACATCCATTGCCGCCCGCGCCCGTGCCTGTCCCGACAATCCCCGTCAGCGGATCGTAGATCGTGACGCCGAGCCCGGAGAAATTTCCGCTGCTCAAAGCAGGAGTCGGGACATAACTGTTGGCATTAGCATCGAAGCGCGGACGCGAATCTCGAATGGCTTCATAACCAAACAGGAAGAACGTCTTATTCTTTCCGTTGTAAATCTTCGGAATCCAAACTGGGCCGCCAATGCTGAATCCAGGGCGGTTGGAGTAAGAGTACGGGCGACCTTGACCGCGCGAATTGCCAAAAAAGTCATTGGCGGCGATTCCGCCCGGCTCGGTCCAAAGGTAAGCCGTGCCATGAAACTGATTTGTTCCAGACTTGATGACGATGCTGGTGACGCCGCCTTCAGTGTTGCCGAATTGGGCGTCGAACGTCGCAGTTTGCACTTTGAACTCTTGAGTAATATCGCTCGGGGGAACATACGAGGCGATGACCTCATTGCCGTTCGCGGTCGCAGTGCTCGGCGCACCGTCAATCAACAGGTCGCTGCGAATGCCGCGGACGCCATCCATGGCGTATCCGGCGATGTGCGTCGGCTCAAACGGGCGATCCAGTCTCGTGCTGCCCGTATAGGTCACACCGGGCG
>JADMIO011456527.1_pt1 | contig 34503 bp, 37 predicted proteins | sample 8958161 | NCBI WGS metagenome assembly JADMIO01 (sample SAMN16585339, study PRJNA669376) | soil metagenome | isolation source: Crop rotation soil | place: USA: Cullars Rotation, Alabama | collected 2011
CCGCGACTTCAAGTCACGTGAATTCCAAGCTTCGGATCCCACTGTGCTGGAAAGTGTTAACTGTTAACTAATATTACGCCCAGCTATTCGGCGGCGGAGGATTTGGCGGATTAAAGCTCCCCACCGGCGCCGCGGAGCCGCCGAGATACAGGCCTTTACCCATATCGCCCAGCAGGAACCAAAGTCCATATATGCCCAAAGCCGTCCCGAGCGGAAAGCTGAAGAGAGCCAAGATCGAGAATATGATCCCCATTATTCGCCCGGTCGGAGAGACGCGGCGGATCTTTATCCCGGTGAAGATCTCGACAGATGCCATTCCGATCAGAATGATCCCGACCACGACGCCCACACCCATCATAATGCCGCCCGCAACTTGATCGTCCTGCCGGTGAGCATTGCTCATCACAAAGCCCCCGATCCCGAGATACAGCAGCGCCATCAGCACGCCGACAAAAGCGACGATCCCGCCCTGGATCATAAAGAAGATACCTAAAAGATTGTTGTGGTCCCTTGCCGTCATTTTTTTTCGAACCTCCAAGGTCAAATTACGATAACACGCCCGTCAACGTTCCAAATATCGGAAACGAAGAAACCACGGATCACACAGAACCCACGGATTCTATCCGTGTTTTCCGTGCCCTCCGTGGTCTCTGGTCTTCCGGTCTCTCGGAACTAACCTAGACTCGCTCCACCGCCATTGCGACCGAATTACCGCCGCCTAAGCAAAGAGCAGCGACGCCTCGTTTCACGTCGCGACGCTTCATCTCATACAACAAAGTGGTGAGCACACGCCCGCCGGAGTTCCCGATCGCGTGGCCGAGAGCGACGGCGCCGCCGTTGACGTTTACTTTCTCCATCATCAGGCCGAGCTCTTTCATGACGCCGAGGGCCTGGACCGAGAAAGCTTCGTTAAGCTCAAAAAGATCCACCGACTCCATCGTCCAGCCCGCTTTCTCAAGCACATTCTGCACACCGCGAACCGGGGCCATCATGATGTACTTCGGCTCAATGCCGGAGGTCGCCGAAGCAACAACACGTCCCATCGGCTCCACGCCCATAGCAGACGCGTTATCTAAAGAAGTCACCACCAAAGCCGAAGCCCCGTCGTTCACACCCGGAGCGTTTCCGGCCGTCACCGTGCCGCCTTCTCTCTTGAACGCCGGCTTGAGCTTGCCCAAAGATTCCGCGGTCGTTTCGGGACGCACCGGCTCGTCGTAATCAAGCACGATTGGGTCGCCCTTCTTCTGCGGGATCTCTACGGGAACGATCTCGTCCTTAAATCTGCCCTCGGTCTGAGCCGCGTGGGCCTTGCGGTGCGAGCCCGCGGCATATTCGTCCTGCTCCTCGCGGGTGATCTGATATTTCTCCGCGACAACCTCGCCGGTGTTGCCCATGTGCCAGTTCTCGAACGGGCACCACAGTCCGTCGTGGATCATCAGGTCGACCGCCGTCTGGTTGCCCATCCGCATCCCGTCGCGTGCCGTCGGCAGCGCATACGGAACGTTCGACATCGATTCCATTCCGCCCGCGACGACGAATTCCGCATCCCCGAGCTGCACCGCCTGGCTCGCGAGTGCGACCGCCCGCAGTCCCGAGCCGCACACCATGTTAATGGTCAAAGCCGAAACTTCCGGCGGCAATCCGGCCTTCAGAGCCGCCTGTCTCGCCGGGGCCTGCCCCAGACCAGCCTGCACGACGCAGCCCATAATGACCTCGTCGATCCTCGCCGGATCCACACCCGCGCGTTCGACCGCCGCCCTGATCGCAACAGCCCCCAACTCCGGCGCCGTCTTGTCCTTCAGCAGCCCCTGAAACTTCCCCGTCGGCGTCCTCGCCGCACTCACAATAACCGCATCCCTAAAATTAGCCATAACCGTATGTATAACCCTCTGTAAAGAAATCCGTCACTAGCCCAAACGAATATTGTAAGCGAAAACTACCGTCCAGCGAACTGCGCCGGACGGTAGTATGGTCACGAATTTCGGGGCTTAAGGCCGCGAGGCCCGGATCACTTCACACGTTTAAGATCGAGATCGTGAAAGTCGTAGCTGAAATCGGTCAACGGCGATATGGCCTTCATCGTAAAGCCGGACGCCTTGCCGTCCTCGTCGAGGGCGAAGGTCATGAACGCGTCGGCGTCCATGCTGCGGTCGTCCCACTTAACGACGAATGTGCTTCCCTTGTACGGCAAGATCTCGCCCGTGAGATGCGGCGAACGTTTCGCATCGAAACGATATTTGCCGCCCGCGGCAGATATCGTGACATTGCCGAGCCACGCGTCGTTGTAGGTGCCGAGGAACGGCGTCATATCCACGCGGCCGCCGGCTTTTTGCGCGTCCGCGATCTTTTGCCAGGTCGCATCGGTGAGAGCCTTGGCATCGGCCAAGCCTTTTGCGCGGTTCGCGGAAAGGTCCTTCACCCAATCGTTGCCGGTCTTGCCGAGGTAGCCGTCCTTTATCTGGTTCGTGATCGATTGGAACGCACCGCCCTCTTGCTGATTCGTTAGAACGATGATTCCAAGGTTCAGCTCCGGGAACATCGTTATCTGAGTGACCATTCCCTCAAGTCCGCCGGTGTGCGAAACCTGTTTATATCCGGCGGCGTCATTCAGGAAGAAGCCCAGCCCGTACGCGGCGAAATGCGTGTTGTATTTACCCGGGCCGCCAACCTGAATGATCGTCTGCGGCGACCACAATTCACGCAGGACCGCGGGCGAAATGAACTGCTTCCCGTCAGCCGTTTTGCCGCCCGAAAGGAACATCTGCACCCATTTTGAGAGATCAGTAATGTTGGAATTCACACCGCCCGCCGAAGCGCCGAGCGCGACCGAGCTGCGGGCGATCACCTGCACCTTCCCGTCGACAGGAGCGTGCCCGTCAATAACATTGCTCTTGTCCTTGAGACGCGAAAAGAGCCCCGCGGTCTTGGTCATGCCGAGCGGCTGCATGATGCGTTCCTCTACGAATTCGGGCCAGCTCTTGCCCGTCACCCTCGCGGTCACTTCGCCGGCGACGATGTAAAGGTTGTTGTCGTAATCGTATTTCGTGCGAAAGCCCGACGTCTGCTTTAAATACCGAAGGTTATGGATCACGTCCTTCGTCGTAAAGTCGCTGCCGTCGGGGAAGAACATCAGGTCGCCCGCGCCCAAGCCCAGACCGCTGCGATGCGTGAGGAGGTCCCTTATCGTGAACTCCTCGCTCACGTACGGGTTGTAGAGCTTGAACTCGGGGATGTAGTCGCGGACCTTGTCGTCCCATTTTATCTTGCCCTCGTCCACGAGCAGCCCGAGCGCCACGGTCGTGAACGCCTTCGAGTTGGACGCGATGCCGAAGAGCGTGTTCTCGTCCATCTTCTCGTTCGTCTTCAGCGACCGAACGCCATACCCGCGGGCGTGCACCACCTTCCCGTCCTTTATCACCCCGACCGCGATCCCCGGCACATCAAAGGCCTTCATCGACCTCGCAACAACCCCATCGATCGCCGCCCCGTCCAGCACCTGCCCCTCAGAGATCCGCCCAACAACGAGCAGCAGAAAAAGAACGAGAACACTACGCACAAATTTTCTTTTCATTTTTTTATTCGCCCCAAAGGCCGCGGACCAAAAACGATCCGCTCGCGATCCAATTGAATATCAGGGAATACGTCAACAGGATAGTAAACGCACTCGCTTTCAAGCGCAAAACGAACTCGAGAAGCCTCAATCGAAAAACTATCCGCCCCAAATAGAAACTAGAAAGTCCGGCAGAAGATTTCTGAGAGCCAAATAGAAACTAGAAAGTCCGGCAGAATTCTTCTGCGTCCCAAAAAGAAACCAAAAAACCACAGAGAGAATTTGTCCGACGCAAATTGAGTTCAAAAAGTCTCAGAAAGAACTTCATCCGTTAGAAAAAGAATTCCAAAGGCGGCAAAAATATTTCTTTCCGCCGCGGAAAGTTTTCCAAAACCCGCGGAAAGTTCTTCAAATTTCATAGAAAGTCCTTCAAAAAGGGCTTCGAGTTCTCTTTTTCACCGGTGCGGAAATCATTTAACTCTCGCATTATCAGCAGTTAGAGCTGAGAACCTCGACAATTGCGGTAAGAATGCCCTTTATCCGCTGCTGCCTGCCGCTTATCAAACCTGATAGGAATAAACCGCCCTCAGTGTCGGATCGGTGATGAGCTGATAATGAACGGACGTGAGGAAGTCGAGCTCGGCCTCAAAGTCGGCCGGCGTTTCGTAAGATACGCTACGTCCCGCAGCGGGCGGCTCGATCGGGATGTAGTCTTCGCGATGTTTTTGAAGTGACGTGATCATCAGCCCGACGTGACGTGCCGCGAGAATGTCGAATCGGCCCGCCCAGTACCACGCTTCCGAGTCATCGTCCCAAGGAAGAACGTCCTCGGAGCTCAAAGCAAATTCGCCCGCACCAACAGGGACCGAAAGGTGGCTGTCGAGATAGCCGCAGCGGGCGAAGTAAGACACGCGCATCCTCGGGCCGCGGTAGCAGAGGTCGTTTATAAGCGGCTGCTTCACGTCGGCGGGGTCTTCGTCGAAAAACTCGTCGAAGGCGGCGCGTGGATGCCGCGGACTGCTCGCAGGCAGAATGAACATGGACAGTCGCGAGGGCAGGCTGCGAATAAGCTCGATCCGCGGCACGATAAAGTCCCACAGTCCTTCGCGGTCGAGCCTAACGGTCTCGCTCGCCAACGCGTAGTCGAAGATCTGAATCGTGTCTCTCTCCTTCATTCAGCCCAGTCCTCCTTCTCCGCGTCCCAGAGCCGGCGTGGAAACGGCTCGACGAACAGCGCCATTCCCTCTTCCGTGTCGGCCCGCAGCCACTCGTTCGACTCGATCCGGTAAAGCTCTGCGGCGGGAAAGCGGAGCTTGTAGTTAAAGTTAGGATCCGGCAGGATCGTCGGGCCGACGTAGTGGTATTCGAAACCACGCTCACGCGCGTACTCGAACGCCTTCAGCAAACAGAACGTCCCAAGACTGCGATTCGCGTGCTCCGGATGCCACATCGTCTTCGTGCTGTAGGACGCCTTCCCGCCGCCGGTCTCGAGGATGCTGAGCGCAAGCAAACTGCCGTCCGGCGAAAAGACGACCAGCTCGTTAACAGAGGACGGGTAATGGACGATGTATTGCCACGCCTTCGCGAGCGGGCCCGAGACCTTCTTAAAACGGTTGTAGACATGAAGTGCGTTCAGCTCTTCCTTGCCCGGCGTGATCCTTAAAGGACGAATGACGGTAAGTAGGTCGGCATTCTTTTTCAGAACGCGGGAGAGGCTGCGGTTAAGTTTTATATCGCGTACACGGTACCGCGTCGCGAGGGAGCGGACCAGCTCGTCCTCATGCCAGACCGCGTTCGACCGCACCGCGCTCATCATACCGCTGAAGGTCCACCCCTCGGCCCAGTACATGTCCGCCGTCTCGCCCTTCTCGCCGAGGTCGATGCATTCGTCCTCATCCTCGATCGTCAGGATGTAAAGCTCCTCGCCCCGGTCGAACGCTTCCTCGTCCAATATCTCCGACCAACGCCGCGGCTCCGGCGTCACCCAAGGCACCCGCGGCTCCGGCAAAGTAAGATCCGTCGGCTTCATATCGGCGAAAATATTACCCAAAAACCCATCCGCCTGACAAGCTCTTATTGCTTATTGCTTATTGCTTATTGCTTATTGCTTATTGCTTATTGCTTACTGCTGACTACTCTTCCTAATACCGATAATTCGTGTCGTAGATATAAGCCGCGTTCAGGACGGGATCGTTCCGAAGCGTAGACGAAAGCGTTTTTAGCGGAAGGAGCTCGGTGACATATTCGTCGGTCGGCATCTGGTCGCGGTTTTTCGTGAGGGAGTCGATCATGATGTCGATGTGATCGGCGGAAAGCACGCGGAACTCGCGGTAGTAGACCCACGCCTCGGAATACCTGTCCCACGGGGGCAGGATCTCGTGACAGGTAGGCACGTCGGCTGAGGAAGGATGATCGAGATAACCGTCGCGAGCCCAAAAGCCGACACGAATCTGCGGTCCACTAAAACAAAGGTCGTCGATGAGTCCCTGGAGGATGCGGTCCGGATCTTCGCGATACGAGCTGTCGAAGTGCCGATCAAAATGCGCCAGCCCGTGCTGATAGGCAAAAAGAATATACGAACGCTTATCCTCCCGCGAAAGGATATCGTCCGCGTTGTCGAGCAGGGTCTGGCGGATCTCTTCGCGGCTCATCCTGACAAAGGTATTTATCCGCGGAATGTCGATGAGCTGCAGGCGGTCATGTTCCTTCATTGCTGCATCTGCCTCGGCCTCTCGTGAGCCAGGAGGTCGAAAGCCCGCTCGGATTCGAACTTATGCCAAATGCCGGTGTCGTGTTCGCGGATCTCGAGCCCCGGGAAACGCGTCTTGTACCGGTACGAAGGGTTCGCCAGGTAAACGTGCCCGAGATAGTAATGAACGTGCCCGATCGACTTCGCGTGCTCGACCTCTTTGAGAAGCGTGAACGTCCCCAAGCTTCGGTCCCTGTCCGCCGGCAGCCACGCCGCGACATTCCCATACGTCGAGTACGCGCCAAGCTCGAAGATGCTGAACGCGATCAGTCCACGCTCGGGGTGAAAGACGCAAAGCTCGGTCAGCCGTGACGCGTTGTGAGTGATGTATTCGTACCGCTTGCTCAGCTGCTCCCCCGGGACCTCGCCGAACTGGCTCATGCAGTGCTGGAAGTAAAGCTCCTCCTTCCCCGTCGTGATCCGCAAAGGGCGAATGACGGTCTTCAGGTCGGCGTTCTTCGCGATCACGCGGCGAAGGCTTTTCGACAAGTGAAAGTCGGGCAGTCTGTACCGCGTCGGATACGCGTCGTGCCAATGCCCGTCGTAGAAGTCGAACTTCACCCGCTTCGCGTCACAAAACCCCACCAGCCACCCGTCCGCCCAATACGTATCCGGGATCTCGTCATTCCCCAGAATGTCGACCCCGATCTCCTCCCCCACCAGATCGCTGTAATTCAGGTCCGGCGGAAACATCTCATCAAAATAAGTCGGCCGCCGCTTCGCCCTCCTCGCACCTTTTTGTCCCGGTCTCCACATAAATATCAGCGGAATATTACCCAAAAAGCTAATTACAAGGCAAGCAAAAACCGGCCCGCGAGGCTCGACGCCAAGCGGACCGGACTTCGCCGCCTGGAAGTCCGCCGCCCACATGAACGCGGCCCCAAAAAGAAAACCCCAACACCACCAACCCCCTAAACAAAAAAACGCCGGCCCCCAGCCGGCGTTTCCTTTTTTGAACCGGCCCCGCGGGCCTCGGCGGCATGCGGGCCGGAATATCGTAGAATCGCACGCTGACCCTCTTCTTCACGGCTGTTTCGCCCAGATCTCGAATTCGTGAATTTCAACGGATACGTTGAAGCGAGCGCCGCCCCCGGTTGCGATCCCGGCGCCAATATGCTCGATAATTTTCCCGGGTTCTAGGACTTCATCAAGTTCTATGGAAACGGGCGGATCGGCAAGAAGCGGATAGGCAGGTTGTGCTTCGACAAACATATTGGCCCGAAATTTGCTCGGGTCGGAGGACCGGTCGACGTGGACGACAAGAGTAAATGTCACAGGGTCCGGTTCCCGCATTATCGCAAGGAAAAACGCTGGATCAATATTCGCAAGGCCGGCCGGGGTCCCCGTTCCCGGCGCATTAAGACGCATTCCCTCAGGTCGTGTAGGGGTAGCCTCACGGAATTGAGCCGACGCTGCGAAAAAAGCAAGTTCCGGATCGGTTGTAAATGCAACTATCACAGGCGCCCATTCGCCCGGATGATCATCAGCACCAATGGGATGATCCTCACTAGGAGTAAAGAGACCCTGCTTGGGAGCTCGGAACGTCGCCGTCACGACGAATTCGTCTGGAAGACGTTGGCCCGGTGTTGAGGGAGGGTGTACTCGGACTCCCGCGATGGTACTGGTAATACCTTCGCCATTTCGATTGAACGCTGGCAGGCCCGCTGGACGCCTCGTCCTTAGGAACAAACCTCTTTTCTTAAAACTAGGCAGGGGTTCTGAGCCCGGAGGATGAAATCCGACGATCTCGAAATCGCCCGCCCCGAGAGTGTCTATCCTCGGACGGGGAGTAGGAGGCTTCGTTTCGGGCAAGATCTGCTGATAGATCCGTTCGGGGGTCGCCTGAAGTAGATGTTCTGCGACTCTGCGGGTATCTGGTTTTGGCATATTTGTTCTCCTTAGGCAGTGAACACTTGTCGGGGAGCGTTTTTTCGGTTGCGGTATTCGTGTCAGCAACAGACGCGTATAAACCCTTTTCTCCGGCGTGTCGCCATTGGCCATGTCGCATACAACCACGAAGATCAAGTAAGGGGCGGGCTAGCTTAAGCTTTTTGACTTTTATTCGCAAATCAAAAAAAGGCCGCGTCAGCGGCCCTTAACCGCCCAAGCCGCCTGGAAGTCCGCCGCCCACATCGAACGCGGCCCTAAAAAGAAAACCCCAACACCACCAACCCCATAAACAAAAAAAAAACGCCGGCCCCAGCCGGCGTTCTTAATAAACCGGACCGCGAGCCTCGATGGCGAGTGGGCCGGACTTCATTCGGTGAACGCGAACTTCCTAAATAACCTCAATTTCTAGCCCTTTCAGGTATTCGAAGGTCGCATCGTAATATTCGGCTTTCCGGGTATGGTCGTCGGCGTCTCCAGGTGGAACCACGATAATCATGCCCTGTCGTGCCCGCGTCAGTAACACTCTGTACGCGTTTTTTAGATACTGTTTTCGCTCAGCTTTTTTGATCTGGTGCCAGCGATCTCCAACGAAGGAGTGTGTACTCCATCCTTTTCCAGTAAATCGAAAATCAGCATCCCACGTGACGCAGGCCCAATCTACCTCAAGACCCTGCACATGGAATTCCGTCGCTACATCTTCCAGATAATAGGAAGAACGAACATCCATTTTTCCCTCTAGAAACCAATTAACCGGATTCATGGGGGATTTAATATCTATTGCAAGAGGCTTTAACCGCTGTGCATTCGACGAAACAACGATGCCATAACGCTCGTCCCCTCTTGCCTTTGTTCTGAGCCAAGCTTTCGCAGTCGCGAGATCGCGGGTAAGAGCCACCGGGTACTTCTTACGGAAGGCATTGAGTTCCCTCTTCGCTCCGTCCACTTCTAGATCGAGGACTTTCTTTACGAAGGTTGCGACGCGTTCCGCTCTAAACGAGCGCATCGACACCGATAGGTGAAGATCATCATTGAATATGAGATTCTGCTTGTGTGTAACGGCCTCAAGCGCTTGCACAGCGTCATATTCGCTATCGGTCAGTTGGGCGGAAATGAACATCTTCCAATCGGGAAAGCTCCGCTCGATAGCAGCGATCCATTCTTTGATTCCTGCCTCTCCTCGATTGATTTCCTGGCCACCCCCCACGAGACAAACTATTGCCGCCCAATCGTTATGCCGATCCAGACAAGAAATTAGAAACTCTGGCTCGGACATACTAAAGCCAAAGACCTTCTTCCGGCGCTTCATAAAATCGGCAGTCTTTTCGCGATCCCAAGCGCGCTGAGCCTCGTCGAAAATGGCGATGTGGTCAATTGGGGGCTTCGGATCCTTTAGGTACTCATCGCGATAGTGGTGAACGTTCTGTATGAACACCTTTACGTCTTCCCGGGCCTTTGATTTTTTCAGAGCCTTCTTTTTCTTTTTTGCTCGGAGAATTGCATCTCTAGCGAGAGCCTCCGTTAAAATCGCGACTAGCGGCCCGTTGCCTGAAAGAAATACGCTTCTGTCGGTTCCCGCCGCGTCCAGATATTTAGTCGCAACGTCCAGTCCAACAAGAGTCTTGCCTGCACCGGGAACTCCGGTGACGAAGCAAATTGCCTTCTCTCCTTTTTGGCGGGTATCGGCAATGATTTTAGAGACTGCGTCGCCTGTAACCTTCAGATTCCGTGCCGAAGCATCTTTCCGAGAGATATTTTCAACAGAATGTTGATTGTAAAGAGCCGTCGCCGCCTCGATGATCGTTGGCGTCGGCGAATAACTCCCTTTTCCCCACGTATCTACATCAATCGCATTACCCTCGGCAAAGGCAAGTATTGATTCGTAGACCGTCTCGAAATGCTCCGAGCTCGTCTGAATTGGAGAAAAGAGCTTGTCTGGCGCAATCTGGAACGGAATCAGATGATCCGGACGCGTCGCGTCGGTGGCAAGCAGGATAGGTGCCACATAATGTGCGTGACTCGTCTCGTGAAAGTTCTTTAGATCAAGACCGTACGCCCACGCCTGATCACCGTCGGCCTGGAGAAATTCGGTTTGTCCAACCTTGAACTCGATGACAAAAATAATATGCCGTTCAACGATAACGACGTCTATGCGCAGACCCATTCGCGGAATGGCATACTCAAAAAATAGATACCCTTCTCGCCCCTTTAATACCTTCTTTAGGAATCGGATCTGATAGAGCCACGCGTCCCGCTGAGATGGTTCCGTGGGATATTCATTATTCATTACCAGATCCCCAATTATTGAGGCCTCGGGCATGGATACGAATTGGCTAATTGAACCTTCGTAGTAGGATCTGCGCATGCGGTAATTGATTATTCTTAGGCTATAAGGAAATGCGGTGCGTCTATGTTACACGATTTCGATGCAATTGTATGGTCTGTGCCGTATAGGCCTTGCCTTCCGCACGCTGGCGTTTCCGGCCGACGCGGCGCCTATCTTCCCGGTGGTGCCGGTGATCTCGACCGAGGCGGGGCTGGTTACGGAGTTCGTGAAATTCCGCGACATGATCCTGACGCTGCCCGGTTACACGCAGGCGATCGGCGAGGACCTGGGGATAATCGGTGCCGAGATCAAGGAAAAGGCCGCTGACGATGTCGTTCCAGTCCTGAAGAGCGTGACGGCGTCCGGGTTCTCGGTGCAGATCAAGGGCTCGATGCAGGGTTTCGACGCGATGCGTGTCGAGTACGCTCCGAAGGGCGGTGAGTTCGCTCCGGTCGCGTTCCTGACGAATACGCCCGCGACTTTCAGTATTCCCGGCGGCACTCCGCAGTCAGGGCACATAAGGACAGTGTACATTCGCCGGAATGAGGATTTTGGAAACTACTCGGCGGACTATCCGGTAGTGTTGGGGTGAGGTTAGCGGTTAGCGATAAGCAATAAGCTGTAAGCAAGAGTTTGGGCCCGCCGTTGTTGGCGGGCTTTGTTGTGACTGGAGCGGCCAGCATCCTGCTGGCCTTTTTCTTTAGAACACGCCAGCAGGATGCTGGCGGCTCCAGTCGGGAGCTCCAGTCAGCCGATCCAGCTCTCGAGGCGTTGGGCGATCTGGTCGCGGACTTTTCGGAAGGCGGCGAGGCGTTGCGAGTGGGTTCCTTCGACGGCGGCGGGATCGTCGAAGCTCCAGTGGATACGTTCTGCGTTGCTGGGGAAAACGGGGCAGCTTTCGCGGGCGTTGTCGCAGACGGTGATGATGTAGTCGAATTGCTCACGTGCGAATTCGTCGACGGACTTGGACCGATGTGACGAGATATCGATGTTGATCTCCCGCATGGCTTCGATGGCTTCGTCGCGTACGTGCGAAGGGGCGACGCCGGCGCTTGCGACCTCGAACCGGTCGCCCGCGATGTGACGCAGAACGCCCTCGGCCATTTGCGAGCGTGCGGAGTTTCCAGTGCAAAGGATCAGAACTTTTTTCTTAACCATCTATCGCCTCCCCGAAATAACGCCGCTGGAAATACAGCGAGACCTTTACCAATCCGATCAGCACCGGCACCTCCACAAGTGGGCCGATCACCGCAGCGAATGCGACTCCGGACCCGATGCCGAAGACAGCGATAGCCACGGCGATCGCGAGTTCGAAATTATTGCTTGCGGCCGTGAACGAGAGCGTAGCGGACCTCGAATAATCAGCTCCAACCATGCGGCCCATGGCAAAGCTAACGAGAAACATCACGACAAAATAGATGAGGAGAGGCAAGGCGATCCGCAGGACGTCAAGCGGCAGCTCGACGATCGTGTTTCCCTTTAGGCTGAACATCGCCAGGATCGTAAACAGCAGGGCGACGAGCGTGATAGGCGATATTCGCGGGATGAATGTGGACTCGTACCACGCGCGGCCTTTTGCTTTCAAAAGCAAGAACCGCGTCAGCATTCCCGCAAAGAACGGTATCCCGAGATAGATCAGTACGCTCACCGCGATGTCAGCGATCGAGACATTCACGACCGAACCCTGCATTCCGAAAACCGGCGGGAGCAGCGTGATAAAGATCCATGCATAGACGCTGTAAAAGAGGATCTGAAAGATACTGTTGAATGCGACAAGCCCAGCGGCGTATTCGGTGCTCCCGCGCGCAAGGTCGTTCCAGACGATGACCATCGCGATGCACCTTGCTAACCCGATCATTATCAGCCCGACCATGTACTCCGGCTTGTCCCTGAGGAAGATCATCGCAAGCGCGAACATAAGGACGGGTCCGATCACCCAATTCTGTATAAGGGACAGCGCGAGTATCTTCCGGTCTCGAAATACCTGTCCGAGTTCCTCGTACCGAACCTTCGCAAGCGGGGGATACATCATCAGGATAAGTCCGGCCGCGATAAGTATGTTCGTAGTTCCGATCTGCAAACGATCCAGGAACGTTGTCGACGCGGGCAGAAAATACCCAAGGGAAACGCCTGCCGCCATCGCCAGGAATATCCATAGCGTCAGGAATCTGTCGAGGAACGACAGGCGTCTCACGGGATTGCATTTATCTGCTTTCATTTAAGTGGCGGCAGGACCGCTTCACAACAGGCGGTTGCCATATCGTATCGCCCGGTCGACTTATCCAGTTTGAAGACGACCACCTCATCGACGCGGGAAAGCGGTTCCGAGAAAGCCCGATCTTCTCTTATCGCCGTCCCGCAGCCGGTCAATGTATCACAAGCGGTCGTCGATCCATCCTCTGTTCTCTCTGAAAAAGTCATAGCTTTATGCTTAGCAGCAGGCGACGGCCGGTTCTTTTTTGGCTCCGTCGATCGCGGTAAATGTTGGTGTGCAGCACGCGGCGTCGTTGGACTTTGCCTCGGCGAGGTTGTCTTCGAGTACGACGAAAACTTCCCATTCGTTGCCGTCGGGATCGTTGACCCATGCCTTGTCCTGCAGCGCGTAGCAGCACGTCGTCTGCATTTCCTCACGCGGGATGAGGCCGGCGGATCCCCAACGGGCTTTCATCGCGTTCACGTCGTCCGTCGATGCGACCTGAACTCCAAGATGCGAGAGAGCTCCTTTGCCGGAGAACGGGATCTGGTTCAGCGTCAGATTGAGCGGCGGGTTCGATACGTCGAACTTCGCGTAGCCGGTCCGCACCTTGCTGGGCTCGAGCCCGAGCATTTTGCGGTAGAAATCGATACTGGCCTCGACATCGGTGACGTTGAGGGCGAGATGAGCTTTTATAGTATTAATGCTGGTATTTGTACTTTCCATCTGAATAATTCTCCTTTTGATAGATTGTAACAGTTACGGATATGCGTAAATGTAAATCGAGAATAATCCTTCGGAACGTTTATGTCAACACATAAATGTAATGTGGTAGAATTTATTTATGGCGAATGCTTCTGGATTCGATGCGGAACTTTTTTTCTCGGCCCTGGCGGACAAAACGCGGCTGCGGCTGCTGAACCTTTTGCGGGACGGCGAGGTGTGCGTTTGCTTCTTTGCGGGAACGCTCTCGACTAACAATCCGAAGATCTCGCGTCACCTTTCCTACCTAAAGCGCGCCGACCTCGTTTCCGCACGGCGTGACGGCAAGTGGATGCACTACAGCCTTAAAAGGCCGGACGATAAGCGGGCCGCTGAGCTTTTTGACTCCACAATGAAAATGCTCGAATCGGACGAGGAAATGATCGCCGACCGCAAGCGGCTCGTAGATTTCTGCTGCGCGCCGGACGCTCCTGTTCTGATCAAAGGACGCGCGAAGGCGAGCTGACTTCCCTTCTATTCTAAGTGACGGGAGCGCAGGCATCTTGCCTGCTCTTTTTTTTTATGACGTAAAACACGCAGGCAGGAGACTTGCGCTCCAGTCGTCATTCGCCGGCCCTTTCTGCCGGCTGTTTTGTGCCGGCGAAAAGAAGCTCATATACGGGCATTGTCACACGCGTTTTTACCAGGAAGAACAGGCCTGCGCAGTATACGGTGCTGAAGAGGATCACGGCGAAGCAGATCGACTGAATGATGAGGCCGTCGGGATGCTCCTGCCGCATCGGCAGCGTGGCGATCACCGCGGCGCCGAGGCCTTTGGGGATCATCGTCGACATTACGGCCTTGTCGAGGACGGGTGTGTCCCTTGCGACGACCAGCTTTACCAGGACGATCCGGGCGGCGAAGAGGACGGCCGTGATCGCCGCACCCCACACTAACCAATCGGTCCTTTCAATACGAATACTGATCCCGATGTATACGAAAAAGAAAGTTCTGAGCAGGAAGACGATCTGGCTGAAGAATTCCTTTTCGCTTTGCGGCAGGACGATGCTCTGATTCGGGACGATCCTTTCCAGGAGCCTCGGCTCGAAATACCGCAGATTGCCGATGGCAATTCCGAATGAGAGCGCGGTCAGAGGGCCGCTGAAATTTAGATATTCGGCAATCCCGTAGAGTATGAAGAGGAACGCGGGTGTGGCGAACTTAGTTGTTTTGAGAGTCGGGAATTTGTTGATGATGAACGACCATAGAAACGCCCCAAATATGCCGATCATCAGCGCAAGCACCAGAGACGAGATGAATTGGGACGCAACCGTTCCGGGCTGGATCTCGCCGGTGGTCATCAGCCCGAGTATCCCGAGCGGTATAGCCAGGGTGAAGACGTCCGACTCGGCCGATTCGATGATGAGCGTGGTCATCGTCGTCGGCTTTACGGAGACCTTTTTCACAAGGCCTACGACGACGGCCGACGACGTGCCTCCGAGAGTTGCGCCGATAAAAAGGCAGGAAAGCACATCAAGGCCGAAAATAAAGCGGCACAAGACAGCGGTTACGATCCAGGTGACAACGAAGTTAGCCGACGTAATGCCGGCCGACTCGCGAAACGAGTCCCTTACCTCTGCGATCTTAAGGTCGGTCCCGCTTTCGAAAAGAATGAATATGAGGACGAGGTTGCTGAACAGTCTTCCGTACTGGCCGAAAGATCCCGGTTCGACGACGTGCGAGATCGGCCCGATCAAGATGCCGATGAACATGAGTCCCAGGACATCGGGTATATTTCGCCGCTCAAAGAAGCCCGCGAGATAATGGCCGCAGAAAATAAACAGGCCAATAATGATGATTATTACGGGAGTTTCCATTCAGCTTATCGCGGCTCGGAGGTTTTGCTGATCTCAGCCGTCCTGAAGAGTAATGTCACGTCTTCGGTTTTGAGCCTTACCTTGAGCCAGCTTTCGATCTTCTTTCTCTCGTCTTCTCCGAGCGTTAGTCTCGAGGTGATAATTACGAGCCAGACCTCTCGTGTTTCGTCCGTCTGGTGGTTCGCCACAGGCTGTATCACGCAGGACGCTATCGTCGAATACTGCGTTCGCAATTCCTCGAATACCTGGCGACCGAGAGCAGCATTTGCATTGGCCGCGTCGACCTTATTCTTTAACGCCTGGACCTGCGCGTCGCGCTCTTTGAGAAGCTCCGCGAGATGCTTCGTTTGGTCGTCTTCTCCGTCGGCTTCGGCCCTGAGGTAGGAAAAGCCTTGGCGGATCTCAAGTTTTGCCTTACCCAATTCGTAGGCCGGAAGCTTCGCTCTCAGCGCCTCGATAGCGGTCTCTCCAATGTATTCGCCGCCGTAGGTCAGCGTGATCGTCGCCTTCTTGGCATCGATGTCCTTTTTGAGCAGGTAGTCGTTCGCAAATACTCCCTCGGCGGCGACGAATTTATTTGCACGGGCTTTGAACCGGTTTTGCTGAACTATGTCATAGGCGAAATAGATGCTCGGGATAAGCGTGATCAGGACCACGCCCCACACGATCCGTTTCGCAAAGACCTCGTCCTTCTCCTCGGGCAGATGTTTGAATGGGAATCCAAGGAACCTCGCCGTGATCAACGTCGCGAGCGCGATGAATACGGTGTTGATAACAAAAAGATAGAGCGCACCGCTGATATAGGAAACGTTGAGATTCGCGATGCCGTAACCTGCGGTGCAAAGCGGCGGCATCAGCGCCGTAGCGATCGCAACGCCGGGAATGACGTTAGCCTTCTTTTTGCTGGAAACCGCAAGGATCCCGGCGAATCCTCCGAACAGCGCTATGAGGACGTCATAAACATTCGGAGAAGTGCGTGCGAGGACCTCGGTCGAGGCATCCTTTAACGGAGAAAGAGCAAAGAAAATTGTCGAGGCCACAAGGCCGACCACAGCGGCGAACGCGTAATTGAAAAGGGCTTTTTTGAGAAGGGCGAGATCGTTGATGGCCATTCCCATACCGAGGCCGATGATCGGGCCCATGAGCGGAGACACGAGCATCGCACCGATGACGACGGCGGTGGAATTTACGTTCAGCCCGAGCGACGCGATAAATATCGCGAAGACGAGGATCCAAAGGTTAGTGCCCTTAAATTCAACAGAGTCATCGATATTCCCGATGACCGTATCGAAATCCTCGCGCTCGTCGTTCAGCTTGAAATGCTTAAGAATGTGCTCCATTCCTCTTGGCTCAGGATCCGTTTTCCGCGTCGGCCTCATCGGTAAGAGGCGTTAAAAATCGCAGCGCAGCAAATGTGATAACGCTGAGTACGAGCGCGATCTCTTCACGTCCGAAACCTACCGCCGCGCCGATCGCTCCGGTGCACCAAATACTAGCGGCGGTCGCGAGCCCGCGAACATTAGACCCGTGTTTGAGGATCGCACCGCCGCCGATAAATCCAATTCCTCCGATAACGCCCTGTATAACGCGTGACTGGCTCTCGGCATCCGCTCCGGCGAGATTCTTCGCCACGAGGACAAAGCCGCACGACGCCATCGCGACGATCGGGAACGTCCTAAGCCCGAGATTTCTATACGACCTCTCCCGTTCCCATCCGATCGGGATCGCAAGAAGGAACGCAATACTCACCCGAACGAGATCGACAAGAGCCAACTTCCAATCGAAGGAGAAGGCTTCGGCGAGAAAGTCCATGACATTACTCCTGTCCGGAATTCGAAAAGTCCGGAACACGGCGCTGTTCAGCCTCGTCGGGCGTCGCGGCGATGCCGTTCACACCTATGTCGTTTATTAGCCACGACATTTCCTTTATTTCTTTTTGCTGTGACCTGATGATGCCGTCGGCGAGTTTCCTGACGCGTGCATCGTCGATGCGTGCCCTGCTGCTCGTAAGGACGGCGATGGAATGGTGCGGGATCATCCCTTTCATGTAATAGACGTCCCCGATCGTTGTTTGCGAGCGAACAAAGACGAGAGCCAGCATCATAACGATCAATGAGCCAATGTAAATTGCCGCATTAAGCCGCTTATTCTGGTACATGCTTCGCATAAATGTCAGCATGATGATCGCCATCGAGCCGCCCATCATCAGCACCATAAATACGCGAGTCTCGCTAAACCACGCGTGATCGAATACCTCCCAGGAGTTCGTGTAGCTAAGGATGTACATCACGATCACAGAGGTAAGGATCATCAAGAAGAACTGTGCGTAATTTCCACGATTTCCAGTGCTATCCACGTTTTTTCACCTCCTATCAGTTTTCAAGCCGGTAATTTAAGGATAACATTCCGAGCGCGGCGGCGAGGCCGGCACGGGCCGGACTGGAGCGCAGGCATCTTGCCTGCTCTTTTCTTTCTGCTTTTAACACACGCAGGCAGGATGCCTGCGCTCCAGTCGTCATTCGCCGATGTCTTCGTTCCAGATATCGGGATGCTCGGAGATGAACTTACTCAATAGCTGCTTGCATTCGTCGTTGTCGAGGTCGATGACATTCACGCCGTTTTCGCGGAGCCATTCGATGCCGCCTTGGAAATTTACCGATTCGCCGACGATGACGGTGCCGATGCCGAATTGGCGGACGAGGCCGCTGCAGTACCAGCACGGGGCGAGCGTGGTGGCCATGATCGTGTTTCTGTAGCTGCGTTGGCGGCCGGCTTTGCGAAAGGCGTCGGTCTCGCCGTGGATGGAAGGATCGTCTTCCTGGACGCGCCGGTTGCGGCCGCGTCCGAGTAAGTTCCCTTTACCGTCGAAGAGCGCGGCTCCGATGGGAATGCCGCCTTCCGCGAGTCCGGTGCGGGCTTCTTCGATGGCGATAGCCAGGAGCTGTGCGGGGTCGATATTCATATTAGGAAGCAGTTTACCGTAGAGACGCGGAGACGCAGAGGAAGAGAAAAGAATTTTCACGCAAAGACGCAAAGCACGCAAAGGAAGAGTCAACACCATTCTCCCGCAGAGATGCAGAGGAAAAAGATTTCTCGGCTCTGTGCTCTCTGTGCCTCTGTGGTGAAATAAATGTATGCAGGATCTAAAGGCGGGGGATTTTTTGGTGTTCCAGTTAGAGGCGGGGTTCGGATTGCTTCGGCTGCTGGCGATCGATGAAGACGACGGCACGAAGACCTATCATGTCGCCGCATATGACGACTTTTTCCCGGATGTGGATTCTGCCGAGGCGGCCGCGGCGGCCGCACGGTTGAAGGTCGGACGCGATCACCTTGCTCTGACTGAACGAGCTTTTGAGAGTACTCAAACGGCGCGGATATTAAACGAAACCTTGACGGAATCGGAACTCATGCCCGTCGGACATTGGCGTGAGACGGGCGGTGAAGTTTCGGACAGGTCTGTGAGATTACTGCTAGGACTTCGCTGAACTCTTGCGTTTATCCGCGAGCTGCCGCGTCGTTCGATCGGTGACGCTGGCGGGAACAAAATGCTCAAAGTCAGGCTCAGCGAGAAGCGGCGAAACTTTGGCCGCATCCTCAACCGCATCGGCTGACGGCCGCCTTTCTTTCCACTGCTTCTTCAACCTTCTGACCCGGATGAACGTCTGGATGTGCCACGCTCCCATCGCGATGAGCAGGCCCGCGGTCACATAGATCAGCGGATGCGTGCCCGGCCGGAATCCGAGAACCGCGTACAGAACGATCGCGAGCGCAAAGCACACGATCACAGTCATCATTGAAAGGACCGTGTTGACCTTTATATTCTCCTCTGGAGGTGATGTCTTCTTTTCAGCCCTGAACGGGTCGGGCAGGAACGTGCCGCAACGGCGGCAGAACGCGTCGATAGACTGATCGGGAGTACCGCATTTCGGGCAGAATATCGCCATCAACTGCTTTACGTTAGGCGGGGCATTTAAGTTCGCAGCTTTCGACGTTTGAGTTCGCGTTCGAGCATCTCGAGCTCGCGGCTCATGTGGCCGGCGGCGGATGAATTCTCTTCCGCACGACGCATTAGATAAGGTACGGTGTCGGCGACAGGGCCGTAGGGCACGTACTTCGAAACGTTGTAGCCCTCTTTGCCGAGGACGTACGAAATGTTGTCGCCCATTCCGTAGAGCTGCGAATAGAAAATGTTCGGATGGTTGGGCGAGATGCCGAGATCGAACATTCCCTCGGCCAGAAGCCGCGTGCTCTCTTCGTTATGCGTCGCCGCGACGAATGCCATGTCCTTAAAATGGCGTAGGCAGTAGTCTAATGCGGCGTTGTAGTCAGCGTCGGTGTCTTCCCTGGTCGCGTGGATCGGCGAAGCATAGCCCATCTCTTTCGCACGCTCGCGTTCCTTTTCCATATAGGCGCCGCGGACGAGCTTTACCGCGTAAATGTAGCCCTCGGCCTTTGCCTGTCGACGCATGTCTTTAAGATGCTGAAGGCGATCGGTCCTGTACATTTGCAGCGTGTTGAATACGATGGGCTGCTCGCGGTTGTACAGCTCCATCATATTGGCCGCGAGCTTGTCGATGGCGTCCTGGATCCAAGTTTCTTCGGCGTCGATGAAGACCGGCTGGCCGACCGAGTATGCGAACTCGCAGATCTCGCCGACGCGGCGGTAAATGCGTTCGCACTTTGCCTGGCTCTTTGCGTCAAGCTTCTTCTTAGTGCTGAGCCTCTCGAGAGTTCCGAGTGGAGCGATACCTGTTACCTTGAAAACCGCGAAAGGAACATTCGGATCGTCTTTGCCCCGCTCGATCGTCTTGATGATCTCGTCACGAGTTCGGTCGAAATCGGCTTCGGTCGATTTCCCTTCGATCGAGTAATCGAGTATCGCCCCGACGTGCGAGCGGGCGAGCTCCTCGACCGTCGGCTCGCAATCCTCGATCGTCTCGCCTCCGCAGAACTGCTCGTAGATCGTCGACTTGATGAGGCCCTCGACCGGCAGGCCAAGCGACAACGCGAATTTCGTCGCGTAGGTTCCGAGCGTATTCAGCACCGGCGAGTTCAACATTTTGAAGAGCCGGTACTTCTCTTTGAGTTGTGCGTCGGATTTATCCGCGAAGGCCGTCGCGGTGTCCTGGAGGTCCAGTGAGAACTCACTCATAAAGAAGAAACTCTAGCACAATAGCCACAGAGGACACAGAGAGCACGGAGGCTCTGTTGTGTCGCCAACGAAGCGCTTTCGGGGCCTAAATTGTCTAGGTTCCGAAATTCTCTTATCATCTTCTTTTGCCTCAGTGTCCCCTGTGTTCTCTGTGGCTACCTATTTTATGGCGAAAGCACTTCCTAAAAGATCGGAGAATTACTCCGAGTGGTACAACGAGATCGTAAAGCGCGCGGACCTCGCGGAGAATTCCGCCGTGCGCGGCTGTATGGTCATCAAGCCCTACGGCTACGCGATCTGGGAAAAGATGCAGCGTGCCCTGGACGATATGTTCAAGGCAACGGGACATGTCAATGCGTACTTCCCGCTTTTCGTACCGAAGTCCTTTCTTGAAAAAGAAGAAGAGCACGCCGAGGGCTTTGCAAAAGAATGCGCTGTCGTGACGCATTACCGTCTCAAAGCCGATCCCAACGGCGGCCTCATGGTCGACCCTAACGCAAAGCTTGAGGAAGAGCTTATCGTTCGACCTACGTCGGAAGCCGTCATTTGGAACACCTACAAAAACTGGGTCCAGTCATGGCGCGACCTGCCGCTGCTCATTAACCAGTGGTGCAACATCGTCCGCTGGGAGATGCGTACGCGACTGTTCCTGCGAACGACCGAATTTTTATGGCAGGAAGGCCACACCGCCCACTCCACCGAACAGGAAGCGATCGAAGAAGCCGAACGCATGCTCGGCGTTTATTCGACCTTCGCCGAAGAATGGATCGCCTTGCCTGTCATTCGTGGAGTCAAGACGCCTAACGAGCGTTTTGCGGGTGCGGTCGAGACTTACTGCATCGAGGCGATGATGCAGGATGGTAAGGCGCTGCAGGCAGGAACGTCGCACTTTCTGGGCCAGAATTTCGCAAAAGCGTTCGACGTAAAATTCGTCAACAAAGAGAACGAGCAGGAATTCGCCTGGGCGACGTCGTGGGGCGTGACCACCCGAATGATCGGCGCGCTGATCATGGCACATTCAGACGATCAGGGCCTCGTCCTCCCTCCAAAGCTCGCACCTATCCAGGTCGTCATCATTCCTATATATAAGTCGCCCGAGGACCTCGCGGCGATCTCTGAGAAGGTCCAGCCGGTCATTGACGGCCTCAAGGCCGCGGGTATCTCGGTCAAGTACGATGACAATGACAACCAGCGTTCGGGCTGGAAGTTTGCGGAATACGAGCTCAAAGGCGTGCCCGTCAGGCTTGGGCTGGGAATGCGGGACCTTGAAGCGGGAACGGTCGAGGTCGCACGTCGAGATAACCTCACCAAGGAATCGATGCCGCTTGACGGGATCGTGGACCACGTCAAACAGCTGCTTGACGAGATTCAGGTAAATATTTACCAGAGAGCCGTTAAGTTTAGAGAAGACAATACTTATCCCGTCGACTCGTGGGAAGAGTTTCTTGCTCAGATCGAGAAAGGCGGTTTTCTCCTGGCTCACTGGGACGGCACTGCGGAGACAGAGGAAAAGATCAAGGACGAGACAAAGGCGACGATCCGCTGCATCCCGCTTGATGCTCCCGTCGAGGAAGGCAAATGTGTCTTTTCGGGCCAGCCTTCCAGCCGACGTGTAATATTCGCCCGAGCTTATTAGCCCTTTTTCTTTTTGGCTTTAGCTTTGTCTGTCACGTGGTCGCGTATGTCGTCCGCGACCTCTGCAAGCTCGTCCGGATCTCCCTTCTCCGCGTGTTCACGAAGGGCGCGGAAGTGTTTCTCGAGCTCGAGCAGCTCCTCGTCGGTAACGTTTTCAAGGTTTACAAAGCGGTTGCGCGGCCCCTCGGTGCCGCGGATCAGCTCGTCCAGCTTCAGATGGACGGCCATGGCGTCCCTGTTCTGGGTATTCTGGATCAGGAACACCGCTAAATAGGTGATGACGGTGGTTGCTGTGTTTACGACAAGCTGCCAAGTGTCCGAGTAGTTGAAAAACGGCCCTGAAAACAGCCACACGAGGATCAGCAAAACGTTCGCCACGAACATCCATGGCGAGCCAAGTGCGTTGGCCGAACTGACCGACATCTTCGAAAACGCTTCCTTAATACCCATAATTCTCCTTGAAATGCAGCCCCGATCGCGGACGGGCTCTTGACCTTGTATTAATGTGGGATTAAATAATAAACCGACTTTTATCAGTTCTTTAGCGTCTTATCTGTCAGGTTCAGTACGTCGTACCGAGAGAATGCATAGTTCCGAACCGGATGAAAAATTGGTCGAATTGGCAAAGGCCGGCGATCAGGCCGCTTTCAGCGAGATACTGAGGCGGTGGGAGCGAAAGATATTCGCCCTGTGTTTCGGCATGCTCGGACGCGAGGATGAGGCGTCGGACGCCGCCCAGGAAACCTTCATCGCGGCGTACAGGAATTTGAAAAACTTTCGCGGCGAAGCGCGAGTGTCATCGTGGCTGCACAGGATCGCAGTGAATCAGTGCCTGACGATCAAGCGCCGCCAAAAGTCGCGGGCAGAGGACCTCATCGACGAGGACGACGGTATGCAGGACAAGTTCTTTGTCGCTTCCCCGTTAAGCTCGCCCGGGCGTACAGCCGAGAAAGTTGAGCGAATGAAGCTTGTGAGGCAAGCCGTGCGTGCTTTGCCCGCGGATCTTCACCAGGTCATTGTTATGAAGGAATTTGAGGAGATGACCTTTCAAGAGATCTCCGAGACGCTCGAGATACCGCTTAGCACCGTGAAAAGCAGACTTTATACGGCCTTGAAGCAACTAAAACTGCGGCTGGAGCGAACGCCGGTCGAGGTGGTTTAAGATGGGAAACGAATTCGATAACAAATGCGGTTTTATGAGCGACCCGGTCTCTTATCTATATGGTGAGATGCCGGCCGAGGAACGTACCGCTTTCGAGGACCACCTTTCGGGATGTGACGAATGTACTGACGAGTTCGCGGCGATATCGTTTTCCAGGCTGTCGGTGATGGAATGGCAGCGTGGCGAGTTCGCCCATTTGCCGACGCCGGAGATCGTCATTCCTTACGAAGCTGCACGCAGCAACAGCTGGATCGGGAGTATTCGCGGAATGTTCGCCCTTCCGGGTTTTGGTCCCGCGATGGCGGCCGCGGTTGTGCTGTTGATCGTCGGCGGTATGTATTTCGGCTTCTATTCCGGAGCGGGCAAGGAACAGCCTGTGGCTGTATCGGCACCGAAACAGAATGTCGCGGAGCCTATCGTCAATAGTGTCGAGCCGCGGCCTATCGCTCCAGCTGCCGAGCCTGAGCCTGCGCCGGTAACCATCTCTCAAGAGGGATCTCCGGAGCGTTCTCCGCGGCCTGTTCGTGCAAAGATAACGCAACGCGCTCAGAAGGTGAATAGGCCGCTTACGGCTGACCTGGATGAGAAAGCGAAACCCGCGGTGCCGGTTCAAAAGGCGCCGGTGCTTTCTAATTTCGACGACGACGAGGATAATTCGCTGCGTCTGGCCGACCTGATAGAGGACGGCGGAGTCTGATCATGAAGAAGACGTCATTCTTACTAATACTTATTCTCGCGGGCATTGTCGGCGCCTACGGTCAGGAGACGAAGCCCGACGAGCCGCAGGACACACCCGTTCAGCCTGTCCAGCGCGACGATCGGATGTCGACGCTTCGAGAGATCGGGCTCACGCCTGTCCAGATACGCGAGATCCGCCGGCTCAACATGGAGCGCAAGCCGCAGATGGAAGCGGCCCAGACGCGGCTTCGCGAGGCCAACCGCCTTCTCGATGAAGCGATCTACGCCGACCAGGTCAACGAAGCGGATGTCCAGGCGCGTCTAAAGGAGGCGCAGTCGGCGCAGGCTGAGGTTTTCAGGATACGTTCGATGAGCGAGTTCGCGATCCGCCGCATTCTGACGCCCGACCAGCTGGTCCATTTCCGCGAGCTTCGTCAGCGTTTTGAGGCTGCCCGCGAAGATAACCGCAAACGGCGGCAGGAGATGCAGCAGAATGGGATGCGACCGGACCGGCGGTTTCCTAATAACGGCGGTGCCCGGCCGTTCGTACAGCAGCCGAAGCGTCAACAGCCGCCGCAGCAGAAACAGCCCTGATCTCCATTCAAGCTGAACGACCACGGCCGACCTTTTTAGGCGGCCGTTTTCTTTTGTTTGAAGTTTAATTCGCATTCGTTATATCCTTGAGCGAATTCGCTTTGCAGTCACAGCTCACGGATGAACCCCATCACAAAATTCCTTTTGGAGATCCAGGAGATCACTAAACTTCTCGGGCGTTCGATCCGAGGTTTGTGGAAAGGGCCGCGTTATTGGCGCGAGATCGTCACCCAGATGGACAAGGTCGGCGTGGGCTCACTCGGCATCGTCTCATTAAATGGATTTTTTACGGGCGGCGTCCTCATACTCCAGGCCTATCCGACGCTGGAATACTACGGAGCCACGGCGCAAGCCGGACAGAGCGTGGCGACGTCGCTGATCCGTGAGCTCGGTCCCGTTCTGACCGCGCTGATGGTGGCTGGACGAGTAGGCTCGGCCATCTCGGCGGAGTTGGGAGCGATGGTAGTTTCGCAGCAGATCGACGCGATGCGGGCGTTGGGAACCTCGCCGGTGAGGAAGCTCGTAACGCCGAGGCTGATCGCCCTGGTGCTCATGCTTCCTTTGCTTACCATCTCAGCGGACATCATCGGGATCGTCGGCGGGGGCGTGGTTGCGCGGACGCTGCACGGGCTCGACCCGGGCGTTTATATGGAGTCGGCCAAGATCGGTACAACGACCTCCGACATTCTCGGCGGTATCGTCAAGCCGATCGTATTCGGTGCGATCATCGCGCTCGTCTCGTGCTACAAGGGCTTGAGCACGACGGGCGGAACCGTCGGCGTCGGACAATCAACGACTAACGCGGTCGTGATGTCATCGATCAACATCATCATCGCGGACTTCTTTTTGTCTAAAGCTCTCGCATCATTTTTCGGAGCTACTATCTTTTAGCCGATGCCACTCGATCTGCAGCATAACGAAGAAGAATTCGATGCCGACATCCATTACTCGGCGGTGGAGGACCGGGTCCTGCCCGCGATCGAGTTCGTCGACGTTGAGCTCGCCTTCGACGACAAGGTGATCCTCGACAAGGTAAGCTTTACGGTCCGCCGCGGCGAGACCAAGCTCGTTTTGGGCGGCTCGGGAACCGGCAAATCGACGATCATCAATCTTATACTCGGATTGTTAAAGCCGGATGCCGGCGAGATCCTGATCGACGGCGAGGACATTTCGGAACTCGAGGAACATGACCTGATCCCGATACGAAAAAATATCGGCATGATCTTTCAGGAGGGAGCGCTCTTCGATTCCCTTTCGGTTTACGACAATGTCGCGTATCGCCTGCACGAGGAACACGTTGACGAGGCCGAGGTCGAGCACGAGGTCAGGCGCATGCTGAACTTCGTCAATCTCGAGGATGCGATCGACAAGATGCCGTCTGAGCTTTCCGGCGGGATGCGCCGCCGCGTAGGCATAGCCAGAGCACTGGTCGGAAATCCAAGCATCGTTCTGTTTGACGAGCCCACGGCGGGATTAGATCCGCCGACGGCAAGGACGATATGCGAGTTGGCTATCAAGCTTCGCGATCTCGAGGACGTCTCGTCGATATTCGTAACGCACGAGATGAATAATCTCGATTATCTATCATCCGAATACGCGACGCTGGATACGGAGGGTAACGTGAATTTCGAGCTCGAGGGCGGCAAGCTTTGCCTTTTGAATACCGAGGTTATAATGCTTCGAGACGGAAAGATCATATTCAGCGGCCGTGACGAGCAGATACGGGAGACCGAAGACCCATATATAAGACGTTTCCTGAGGGGTAAATAACTATGCCAAGCAGACAGCAAAAACTCACCTTTAGCGAACTGCGCGTAGGCATCTTTATGCTCATCGCACTCCTGGTCCTGGGATTCTTGATCCTTAATTCCAGCGGCGATTTTAATCCGTTCGAAAAAAGAATGCGCGTCAAGGCCCGGTTTACGAGCGCCGATGGCCTTCGCAGCGGCGCCGACGTTCAGCTTGCCGGCGTGTCGATCGGCAAGGTCGAAGATGTTAAGTTCCTGCCGCCCGACGCCCCGAACGGTGAGCGGGTCGAGGCCACCTTCCTGATACAGGAAGAGCTTGACGGCAAACCCATCACCGAACTTGTCCGTACGGATTCTACCGCCCAGCTTGTTGCGACCTCCATACTCGCGAACGATAAGATGATCAACATCGTTCCGGGAACCATGAAAGGCGGGCCGGTCGCCGAGAACCAGGTTCTGACGTCGAGCTCGTCCATCTCGCTCAACCAATTGACCGCGACCGGCAACGACCTCCTCGCACAGATAAATAAGCTTGCCGTGCCGGCGAACGAGATACTCAATAAGGCGAATCGCGGTGAGGGCACACTTGGGCGTGTCGTCAACGATGAGTCCCTCTATCGCAATCTCGACGCGGCCGTTAACGAGACCAAGGCGGCGATCAACAAGATCAACAGCGGCCAAGGCAGTGCAGGGAAACTCGTCAACGATCCGGAGCTGTACAACAGCCTCAACCGCACGGTCGCCCAGCTCGAATCGATCTCGAGCGACATCAAGGCCGGACGCGGCTCCGCCGGAAAATTCGTCAACGACGACGCGTTGTATAACGAGACTCGTGCTGCCGTCGCCGAGCTAAAGATCTCCGCCAACAAGATCAATCAGATCGCTGATGATGTAAAACTGATCACTGCCGACATTCGATCCGGACGCGGGACGGCCGGAAAGCTATTTACTGACGAAAAACTGTACGACGACACGCGTGCGGCTGTCGATAAGTTCAACGCCACGGCCGATAAGCTTGACCTTATCCTCGGGGACGCCCGTGCGGGGAAAGGCACATTGGGCAAGTTCGTAACGGACGAGACCCTTTACAACAACATCAATCAAACCGCGTCGAACATCAACCAATTCTCCAGCGAGGGAACAAAACTGCTTTACGATTTTCGCCAGAATCCAAAGAAGTTCCTCCGCATCAAACTCTCACTTTTCTAGCTCACCGAAAATAATCGTGCCGTCTATTGCATAAACTGCATCATAAGGTGCATAATATGCAGTCAAGGTGCATTTTATACGTATGCAGAAATTAGAACGTCAAAACCTGATCCTAAAGCTGATCGGCTCGGAACCGATCTCGCGGCAGGACATCCTCGCGTCAAAACTTGGCAAGGCAGGATACTCCGTCACACAGGCGAGCATATCCCGCGACCTGGAAGAACTGGGCATCAGGAAGGTCGACGGCCTGTACGCAAGAGTCCGTTCCGCGGGTGTCTCGGGCCTGGAATTGAGGTCGGTGCAGAAAGCTGGCGACGTACTTCTTGTCCTCAAGTGCGACCCCGGGATGGCCTCGGCCATGACGGTAAGGATCGACAGTGCGGAGATACCCGACGTTATAGGCACCATCGCGGGGGACGACACGATCTTCGTCGCGGTGACGGACGCGACGGCGCAAGAAGCCGCGATCGACAAGATCACTTCCCTTTTTGAGAAATGAACGAAACAGTAACAAAGATCGATGTTCAAAAGATCGGGTCGGTGGTCTCCCGGCTCGAGTTCGGCCGGTCGCTAGACGTGCTGGCGGCAAAGGTGTGTCCCCGTGTCGGGGATGTGGTGGTCGTAAGGGCGTTGACGGAAAGCGTGACCTACGGGAACCTTGAAACGCCGTCAGGGCGTCTCGCTAAGATCGCCGCCGGCGACGTTATCGTAGGCGCATTAGGAAAGCGGCGGGCCCTCAAAGGTTTCGTTGGAGAAATGCCTGAATCCGTGGAACCCGGCGATCGGCTCCACCTGCTGAATATGGGAGGCGTGATGGGCGTTTGCAAAGGCCATCATTCATCTTTCAGCGACGCGATCGAGGTCGAGGTGATCGGCGCGGTCGTTCAGAATGGCAAGATCGCGAATATCGGCGACGGTGCTCTTGAGCCCGCCCAGGATCTCAATGTTGAGGCTCCTATCATCGTCATCGCGGGCACTTGCATGAATTCCGGCAAGACCGTCGCGGCCACGGAGATCATCAAGCAGGCTGCGAAGGCCGGACTCCGCGTTGCCGGGGCCAAGATATCGGGGATCGCATGTCTTCGCGACACCCTCAATATGGAGGACAGCGGAGCGTTTGCGACGGCGAGCTTTCTCGATTGCGGGCTGCCGTCGACCGTTGATAACGATGATCTGGCGTCTGTCGCGAAATCGATCCTCAACCATCTCGATTCCCTTTCACCGGACCTGATCGTCGTAGAACTCGGCGATGGTATTGTCGGCGGATATTCGGTGGACGACGTGCTGGCGGACGCGTCGGTTCGAAACGCTATTTCCTCGTTCGTCTTTTGCGCGGCGGATTATGTCGGCGTGATCGGCGGTGCTCAGGTCTTGGGCGGGCTGGGCATCGATATCGACGTGGTGGCAGGTTCGGTCACGGATGCTCAAATGGGCGAGGATTATATTCGCGAAAATCTTGGCCTTGAGGCCGGTAACGCTCGACGGAATGGGCGTCGGCTATTTGAACTTGCATTCCACAAAGTGCCGGCGGCGGCCGCGGCATGAGGAAGATCAAAGCGGCCATCTTCGGCGGCTCGGGCTATGGCGGCAGCGAGCTGCTGCGGATACTGCTTTTCCATCCGAACGTAGAAATAACCCTGGTCACCGCGAATGAGCATGCCGGCAAGCCTGTGTCAGAGGTCCATCGCAACCTGCTGGGACTGACGGATCTGATACTTGAGGCGGCGCCCGAGGACCTTGAGTCGATCGATGCCGACGTCTGTTTCTTCGCCCTCCCGCACGGCCAGGCCTTGTCGCTTGCTCCGAAATTGAAAGCGTCGACGAAGGTGATCGATCTTTCCGGCGATTTCCGCATTGATGATCCTGAAGCTTTCAAGAAGTTCTACAAGCTGGATCACACTGCTATGGACATGCAGGCCAAGTTCGTTTACGGGCTTACGGAGACTAATCGCGAAGCGATCAGAACTGCCGAGTACATCGCTAATCCCGGCTGTTTCGCGACCGCAACTCTGCTTGCTCTTTCGCCGCTTGTCGACGCGGGTGTGATCAAAGGGAATGTGATCGTCGATGCAAAGACCGGATCAAGCGGCTCGGGAGCTAAGCCCGCCGCGAACACGCATCACCCGCAGCGTATAAATTCGTTCTACGCGTACAAGCCGTTCACGCACCAGCATGTGCCCGAGATCGAGCAGCATCTTCGCCGGTTGGGAACATTCGATAACGGCCTTACGTTCATGACGCACAGCCTGCCGGTCAGTCGCGGGATCTTTGCGTCGTGCTACGTCGAGACGAAGGACGCAATGTCGGCAAATGATCTCGCTCAGATGTATCGAGAGTTTTATGCCGGATCGTTCTTTGTCCGGATGGTCGACGGCTCGCCCGATATCAACTGGGTCAAGAACACTAATTTCTGCGATATAGCGGTGCACGCAAGCGATAACCGGGTCGTCGTTTTCTCGGCGATCGACAACATTATCAAAGGTGCGGCGGGACAGGCTGTCCAGAATATGAATCTCATGTTCGGGCTCGACGAAACGACGGGCCTCATCTTCACAGGCGGCAATCCATAGATGAATTTCGAAACTATAAAGACCGTAGAGGACGAGTTTCAGCTCGCGACCTACAAGAAGATGAACATCGCGGTCGAGCGCGGACGCGGCTCGCGTGTCTGGACAAGCGACGGCGACGAGTATCTCGACCTTTACGGCGGGCATGCGGTTTGTGCGACCGGGCATTGCCATCCACGTGTTGTAATGGCGATCCGGGAGCAGGCCGAAAAGGTCCTGTTCTATTCGAATCTCGTGTATTCGGAGATCCGCGGCCGCGCTTCCGAGAAGCTTGTAGAGGTGGCACCGACTTCCCTCTCGAAAGCGTTCTTTTGCAACTCGGGAACAGAGGCGAACGAGAATGCGATGCGCATCGCCCGCATGGCGACCGGGCGTGAAACTATTGTCACGTTCAATGGTGGATTTCACGGACGCACGGCGGATTCGATCTCGGCGACATTTCTTGGTAAGTATCGCGATATCGGAAAGCCGAACGTTCCGGGCCACATCGCCGCGGAGTTCGGTGATATCAAAAGTGTGCGAGCAGTCGCCGACAAGAGCACGGCGGCGATAATGCTCGAGCCGATACAGTCGATGGCGGGCGTGAAAGAGGCGAGCCCGGGCTTTTTCCGCGAGCTGCGGGAATTGTGCGACGAGATCGGTGCGTGCCTGATCTTCGACGAAGTGCAAACGGGTATCGGCCGCACGGGCAACTGGTTTTTCGCCGGCAGCGAGCTGGCCGATAGAGTGGAACCGGACATTATCTCGCTTGCAAAGAGCCTTGGCAGCGGAGTTCCCGTGGGCGCGTGTCTTGTGAATGAAAAGTTCTCGTCGAGGATAAAGGAGAACGATCTTGGTACGACCTTTGGCGGCGGGATGCTCGCAATGGCCGCCGTTCTCGCGACATTGGAGGCCGTCGAGAATGACGGCATGATCGCCAACGCCCGTAACGTAGAGGCACACTTACGTGAGCGTTTAGCGAGCGTCCCGGACGTAGGCGAGGTTACCGGCAAAGGATGTCTGATCGGCATTAGATTCCAGACCGCGGCGGGCGAGATCCATAAAAAGCTGCTAGAGAAAAAGATCATTACCGGTACGTCGAGCGATCCGAACGTTTTGCGGCTGCTTCCGCCGCTGTGTGTCACGCTCGAAGAGATCGACCAGTTTGTCGAGGCCCTCCGATCATGAAGAATTTTCTTTCAACAGGCGATCACGGGATCGACGAATTATCCGCACTTATCGACTCTGCGATCGCTGCGAAGAATGTCCCGGTCGGCGATAAGCCTTTAGCCGGGAGATCGGTCGCACTCGTCTTCTTCAATCCGTCACTACGCACTCGTGCCTCTATGCAGGTCGGCGTATACGAGCTTGGCGGCCATCCTGTGATCCTCGAGCCGGGCGGATCGTCGTGGACGCTCGAGCATCGCGACGGCGCCGTGATGGACGGGAACAAGACTGAGCATTTAGCGGAATTCGTTCGCGTACTGGAACGCTACGTTTCCGCGATCGGCGTTCGCACGTTTGCCGAGCTGAAGGATTGGGAAACCGAGCGCACCGACCCTATTCTTAGAGCATTTGAAAAGTACGCCACGGTCCCGATCATCAATCTCGAGTCCGCGATGCATCATCCCTGTCAGGCGATGGCGGACATGATGACGATCCGCGAGAATTTCGGCAGAGAAAAGAAGAAGGTGCTCCTGACCTGGGCGTGGCATCCGAAGCCGCTGCCGATGGCGGTGCCGAACAGCTTCGCACTCGCCGCCGCGCAGTTCGGGCACGACCTCCGCATCGCGCATCCCGAAGGTTACCGCCTCGATGACGAACTCGCGAGGGAGATCGAAAGCCATGCGGCAGCGAGCGGCGGGTCAGTCGAATATACGACCGACGTCCGTGAGGCCTTCGACGAGGTCGAGGTCGTATACGCGAAGAGTTGGGGCAGCAAGGAGTTTTACGGCCGTGCGGATGATGAGATCGCCATGCGAGGCAAGTTTCGCGAAGACTGGATCGTGAACGAAGAAAAAATGGCCGCGACGAATGATGCGGTCTTCATGCACTGCCTGCCTGTCCGCAGGAATGTGATCGTCTCGGACGCGGTCATCGATTCCGACCGATCGGTCGTGGTCGATGAGGCCGAAAACCGCCTGCACGTCCAAAAGGCGATCATGACGGAGCTGATCAAATGAACATAGAAACTCTCGACCTGCTTCGCGAGGCTTTGCCATATATTCAGCGTTTTCAGGGGAAGACCTTTGTCATTAAATTTTCCGGCAAGGTCACGGAAGACCGGGAAAATCTCGCTTCGCTCGTCGAGGAGATAGCTCTGCTCCACCAGGTCGGCATCCGCGTCTGCGTCGTTCATGGCGGCGGCAAGCAGCTAAGCGAACTGGCGGACAAGCTCGGCGTCTCACAGACCGTCATCGGCGGCCGACGTGTGACCGACGACGAGACGCTGGAGCTCGCGAAGATGGTCTTCAGCGGCAAGATAAATACGGAGATCCTCGCTCAGTTTCGGGGCCGTGGTATTCACGCTGTCGGCATTTCAGGCATCGACGGCGGGATCGTCCAGGCGGTAAAGCGTCCCCCGAAAGAGGTCACTAACAGGAAGACCGGTGTGACCGAAACCGTCGACTTTGGCCATGTGGGAGACGTGGTCGAGATCGACGCGTCGCTTGTGAACACGATGCTCGACAACGGCTATCTGCCGATCATTTCATCGCTCGGAGCGGATGACCAGGGACGAGTCTTCAACATAAATGCCGACACGATAGCTTCAGAACTTGCCGTGAACCTCGGAGCGGAAAAGCTCATTCTCCTGTCGGATGTCAACGGCATCTATCTGGACGCAGGTGACGACACAACAAAGATCCCGCGATTGACCGTGTCCGACGCGAAGGAAATGATCGAGAGCGGGCGGGCAACCGGCGGTATGATCCCGAAGCTGGAAAGTCTTATGTCGCTCGTCTCGCGAGGCGTCGCCTCCGCTCACGTCGTAAGCGGGACCGAGCGTAACGCGATCCTTGCCGAGGTATTTACGGACGAGGGCACCGGCACGATGGTCGTAGCAAAGTAAAAAGGAAAAAGGCAAAAGTAAAAAAAGGTTTAGCCTTTTTCCTTTTGCCTTCAGAAATGGTGCTCAGGGCGAGACTCGAACTCGCACGGATTACTCCACACGCCCCTCAAACGTGCGCGGCTACCAATTACGCCACCTGAGCTAATATTTCAAAAACCTACTTCTTAGCCGGCTTATTGGCGGCGGCTTTGTTCGCGTTCGCGGCCGGTTTGTTTGCCGAACCGGCGGAGTTCGTCACCGAGGCGTTCGCCGGAGTGCTTTCAGCAGCCTGCGCGTTTGCGATCTGGTTGGCGATCTGCTCGGTCGCCGGCGTCTCGATCAAGGCCCCGTTCGTATTCGAAGTATCGGTTGCCGTGTTCGCCGCGGCGTTTGCGTTCGCATTAGCATCTGCAGTTCCCGCGGGGGCCTCCGGATTGCTTCCGAGCACCGATACGTTTCCGGTTATCGCCGGCATCGAAAGAAACAAAGCGGAAAGCATGAAGACCGCCGCGGCTGTGATCGTTACTTTCGATAGAACGGTAGCCGTTCCACGCGGAGCAAACGCCGAGCTCGATACATTGCTCGTGAAAAGCGCTCCAGCGTCGGTCTTACCGGGCTGCAACAGGACAGCCGCGATAAGCACGAGGCACGAGAGAAAAAATATTACGTAAAGAACGACTTCCAACGATTTACTCCGACGAGGCCGCCCACGAGGCGGAACTCCAAACTAGTGTTTATAATTCACGATCTGTGCGAAGCTTTCCGCCTCCAGGCTTGCACCGCCGACGAGTGCTCCGTCAATATCCGGCTGCGACATCAGGGTCGCGATGTTGTCCGGCTTGACAGATCCTCCATAAAGGATCCGCATCGCCTTTGCCACCTCATCTCCGTGTGTTTTTGCGATAACGCGGCGGGCGTGGCCGTGAATTTCTTGAGCCTGTTCAGGCGTCGCGGTTTTACCCGTGCCGATCGCCCAGACAGGCTCGTAAGCGATTATAATACGATTCGCGTCCGCAAGTGTCAAACCATCGAGGCCGGCCGTAAGTTGTCTTTCGACCACTGATTCCGCGTCGCCCGACTCTCTCTCATCCAGAGTCTCGCCGACGCATACGATCGCGATAAGGCCGGCTTCGACCGCGGCCTTCGTCTTCCGGTTCACCGACGCATCGGTCTCACCGTAAAACTGGCGCCGCTCGCTGTGGCCGATGATGACGTGAGAGCAGCGAACGTCCTTTAACATCGTCGGAGCGACCTCGCCAGTGTGAGCGCCGAACTCGTTCTGCGTAGCGCAATCCTGCGCGGCGACCTTGATATTAGATCCCTCGAGACGGTCGGCAACGGTCTTTAACGCGGTGAAGACCGGCGCGATGACGACGTCGCAATGATTGGCATTTCCAGCACATTGGGATCCTAAGCTTAGAATTCCACGTGGACAAGTTGTCGCG
>JADMIO011000771.1_pt1 | contig 34491 bp, 27 predicted proteins | sample 8958161 | NCBI WGS metagenome assembly JADMIO01 (sample SAMN16585339, study PRJNA669376) | soil metagenome | isolation source: Crop rotation soil | place: USA: Cullars Rotation, Alabama | collected 2011
CGACAACTTGTCCACGTGGAATTCTAAGCTTAGGATCCCAATGTGCTGGAAAGAATGGATCGAGCGGGCCAGATGCGCCCCGGCCTGATCCAGGCCCTGGCCGGTCAGGGTCTGCTTGGTGCGCCTCTGCCTGTCGAGTATGGCGGCCAGGGTCTCGATCCCCTATCGCTCGCCCTGATCTACGAAGAACTCGGCCAGGCCGATTCGTCGGTGCGTGGTTTCATGACCGTGCACACCAGCCTGGTGGCGCTGACGATTCTAGCTTGGGGCAACGAGGCGCAGAAAGCGGAGTGTTTGCCGCGCTTGGCCCGCGGCGAGTGGGTAGGGTGCTACTGCCTGACCGAACCTAACGCCGGGTCCGACGCGGCTAGCCTGCAAACCACCGCCCGCGAGTCCGGCGACGAATTTGTCCTCAACGGCGAGAAAATCTGGATCACCAACGGCGGCATCGCCGACATTGCAGTTGTTTTCGCTACGCTCGATCCCACAGCCGGGCGCAAGGGCATCACCGCCTTTCTCGTGCCCTCGAACAGCGCCGGCTTCCGCCGAGACAAAATGCCCGGTGAAGCGCTCGGCCATCGCGCCGCCGACCACGCTCACATCCATTTTGAAGAGTGCAGGGTTCCACGCTCGGCCCTGCTGGGCGAAGTGGGCAGTGGCTTCCGCGTGGCGATGTCGGCCCTCGACCGGGGCCGGCTGGGCGTTGCCGCTGGCGCCGTGGGCCTGGGGCAGGCCAGCCTCGATGCCAGCCTGGCCTTCGCCCGCAGCCGGCGCCAATTCGGTCAGCGTATCGGCGATTTTGAAATGATCCAGGCCAGCCTGGCCGACATGGCCGCCGAAGTGCAGGCGGCGCGGCTGTTGGTCTATCAAGCGGCCTGGCTTCAGGGCCAGGGGTTGCCCGCCCGCCGCGAAACTTCGATAGCCAAGTTGTTCGCGGTAGAGGCGGCGGTGAAAGCATCCTCCGAGGCGGTCCTCATCCATGGTGGGCGTGGCTATTCCGACGAGTACCCGGTGGAACGTTACTTTCGTGACGCTAAGGGACTTCAGATTTATGAGGGCACGGCGCACATTCAGCGCCTGGTCATCGCCCGAGACCTACTCGGCAAGGAACCCTCGGCTTGACACGGCTGTTGATCGATCATACGATCCTTGCTAGATTTCTTAATGGCGAATCAGTCGGCTTGGGACTCTGCCTTGCAAACGCTTAGCTTCATTCTGGGCGGTTTCCGCCTCGAAGCAGAGGGCGACCGAATCCGCCTTCAATCCCCCGAGGGGCAGGTCGAAACGGGTCTGTTCGGCTTTATGGCCGGCATCCGGCACTTGCTCCGAATGGACCTGGACCTCGAAGGGCAGGCCGAACTCGATGGCGGCTTCGTCGTTCGGGTTGAAGGCGAGCGCGTCCGGCTGCGCCTCGGCGGTTACGCCGAATATTTTTCGACCGTCGAAGTTTCTAATTTCTTCCAGCGCCTCGCCAGCGAATTGCCGGCCCCCGTCTAATCCAGCAGGAGGCAAACCGTGGCCTATCGCATCACCGAGTTATGCACTGAATGCGGTCGCTGCGTACCCGTTTGTCCCTCTAAGGCCATCTCGGTCGTCAACGAACATCATTGGATTGACCCCGAGGCTTGCGACGACGTAGCGATGTGCGTGCGCTATTGCCCCGCGCCCGGCGCTATCGTCCCGGTGCTTGTTGAAGGAGGCAGCGCCGATTCCGCCTCGCCGTCAAGTTCATAACAACAATCACCCCAAGTAATCCATCGCCTCATTTCTCATCTAGCCCATAGGAGATCTCCATGTCAGCCGATGTAGCCTCCCGAATTCGCAAAATTGATGTCCTCGAAAAGTCCAAGACCGAAGGTGTCTTCGTGCCCAAGTCGCTCGGCAGAGTAGGCGATGTGACCCTTGAATTGGCGGTCGGCAAGGGCGAGCTGCCGTTCTGGCACACGAATGACGAAGATGAGCACGTCTACTGTATTCGTGGCACCATCCACTACCAACTCAAGCAAGAAGATAACGATCTGCCCTCGGTGGATGTCAACGCGGGCGAGTTCTTCCTCATCCCGGCGGGCGTGGCCCACAAGCCGGTCTGCTCCGACGACAACGTGGTGCTGATCATGGAGAAGGTCAACCCCTACACCACCTACGATGCGTAAGATTATCTAGGGCGAATTGATAATTCGCCCTTCTTTTTTACCTATGCCACCGATCCACTCCGAAGAATTCCCCTATACCTGCCAGGGGGCAGCTGTGCCCGCCCGGCTCTACCAGAACGCCGACGGCCAGAAGGGCCCTGGTGTTCTACTGTGTCCAGGGCGGTTCCGCGACATCAACGGCCTGGAATTTCTGTCGCAGGCGCTGGCTCAGGCTGGTTACGTCGTCCTGGCGACGACCTATCGCGGCATGGATGTCTTCACCGACGACGCCGATATCCGGGCCGGCCTCGACTGCCTGGCAGAACGGCCGGAGGTCGATGCTGGCCGCCTGGCGCTGGTCGGCCACTCGCGCGGCGGGGCAGCGGCCTTACGAACCGCCGCCGACGATGAACGCGTGCGGGCTGTAGTTGCCCTGGCGCCGCCCATCGACTTTGTCAGTTACATGCGCGCTATGGAGCTTCTTTCGCCCATGCGCTACAACGGCTTGCTGCAATCAATGGGCGGTACACCCGAACAGCAGCCTGAACGCTACCGGCATATCTCTGCCATCAATTATGCCGACCGCATTAAGGTGCCGGTGCTGTTCGTGGTCGGTACGCAGGATTTGCATGCGCCGCTCGATCACTCCAAGTGGATGCACGACGCCTTGCTCAAGGCCGGCAACCCGAACAGCAAACTGGTGGCGCTCGACGGCGTCGGCCACTTCTTCGAGCGTATGTACTTCGGCTACGAGTTCGACAAGGCCGCCGAAGTGACCGTGACCTGGCTCAACGAAACCCTCCCGACCTAACGCTGTGGCTGAACCCTTGCCCGCCAAACACCCATCGGCCGCGTTGCGGCCTGATTTGGTGCTCTACAACGGCAAATTTGTCACGGCCGACGCGAACTTCAGCCAGGCCCAGGCAGTAGCCATTTGGCGCGACCGCTTCGTGGCTGTCGGCTCTAACAGCGAGGTGCGAGACTTAGGCGCCGCCCGTGAGATCGATATGCGCGGGCGAACGGTGCTGCCGGGGTTGATCGACAACCACACGCACCAATTGCTGGCCGGGCTGGATACGCCCGAGGCTGGGGTGAAGGTCAACGTCGCCAGCCTGCAATCCATCGAGGCGATGGTCGAGGCCATTCACCAGCGAGCCAACGAAACGCCGCCTGGCGATTGGATAGTCACGTCTTGCATGTACCGGGGTGCTCTGGCCGAGGGGCGCTTCCCCAACCGCCACGACCTCGATCAGGCCGCGCCCGATCATCCAGTCTACGTTTTCCAATCCGGCAAGAACATCATCGTCAACAGTTTGGCCCTGCGCCTGGCAAATATTGGGCGCGACACGCCCGACCCTGACGAACCCGAGGGCCACATTGTTCGCGACGCCGATGGCGAACCGACCGGTCACCTCATCGCCGGCGCCGGTGATATGGCCCGCCGCCGCTGGTGGGAGCGCCTGGGCAAGCCGCCGAAGAAGTGGGATTTTCTTTACTTCGATCAGGCCACCATGCTACGGGCGCTCGATGCCCAGCAAGCGATCTATAACGCCTGTGGCGTCGTCGGCACGCGCGATATGGGCGTCTCGCCCGACGAGGTCGCGGCCTATCAGGAAGCTCGCGCGCAGAACCGGCTCACGGTGCGAACCAATCTCATCCTGGGCCTGCCGGCTCGCTATCTCAGCACCGCCGAGGCGGTCGATGCCATCCGGTCTTATTATGGGCCGCTGCAACCCCTGGGCGACGAGTGGCTGCGCTTGGGCGGCATGAAGCTCGTCGTGCAGAATGATGGCTGGTGGGCCTACTCGCAAGAGAAACTGAATACCCTGGTGAGCGAGGCCAACCGGGCCGGTTGGACGCTGGCCTTCCACGTCTCCTCTGGCACCGCCAACGACGCCACCGAAGCCGTGCTGTCCGCGCTCGAAGCTGCTGACAAAGAGCGGCCCATTGCCGGCCGCCGTTTCTCTTACGAGCATGGCTTTGGACTCGTCCAGCCCGAGCAATACCGCCGCGTACAGCGCCTGGGCATGATTGTCGCTGCCGATCCCTTGCTGGCCTACTTCGGCGCGGGCCGCTCGATGAAAATGTCGAAGGTGATCGAGGGCATCCGTATTGCCAAAGTCCCCGGCGGCCAGGGCTTTGAGCGGGCCGTTTTTGATTGGGGCATGCCCATCCGCTCGTGGGTTGAAACCGGCATCGTAGTCACCGGCGGCACCGATAACCCGGCCGTGGTGTACGATGTGGAACGGCCTTTGCTTGGCCTCTATTCCGCTGTGACCGGCGACACCCTCGCCGGGGTATTGCTGCCCGGCGAGAACGTCAGCCGCGAACAGTGCGTGCAGATGTGGACGATCAACAACGCCTATGCCACCTTCGAGGAGCACCTCAAGGGCTCCATCGAGCCGGGCAAGCTGGCCGACCTGACAGTGCTGTCCGATGATTTCATGACGATTCCCGACGAGCGTATTCCTGATATCAAGATCACCATGACCATTGTTGGCGGACGTATCGTGTATGAGAGGTGAAAATGCAAGCCGCCGACCTCCCCCAGCGCTACAACGCGGTAGACATTCTCGAACGAAATCTGGCTGACCGCCCCGGCAAAACGGCGCTTTACAGCGCCGCCCGCAACCTAACCTTTGCCGAGGTCTCCCGCGAGGTCAACCAGGTCGGCAACGCCCTCAAGCGCCTGGGCGTGCGCCCCGGTGAATGTGTGGGCTTGCTCAGCCTCGACTGCGCCGAGTGGGTCATCTCGTACTTCGGCACGATCAAGATCGGGGCCATCTCGATAGGCATGAACACGCTGCTGAAGCCGCACGAGCATGCCTATGTGTTGAACGATGCCCGCGCCCGCGTTCTGATCGTGCATGCCGCCCTGGTCGAGCCGCTCGCCGGCCTTCGCGAGCAAGTGCCAACCCTCGAGCACATCGTCGTTATCGGCGGCGATCGGGCCGGCGATTTGAAATATGCCGATTGGATCGCTGGCGAGTCGACCAGCCTGGAGGTCGCCCCGACCCACCGCGAAGACTTTTGCACGCTCAACTATTCAAGCGGTACCACCGGCGAACCCAAGGGCATTTTGCATGCTCAAAAAGACCTGCCGCTGACCGCGCAGTTGTGGGGCGTGGACGTGTTCGGAATCCAGGAGAGCGACCGCACCTTTGCCGCGGCCAAGCTGTTCTTCACCTTCGGCACTGGTGGCAATCTGATTTTCCCCTGGTATGTCGGGGCCAGCGTCGTACTCTTCGCCGGGCCACCCCGTGTGGCCTCGAATCTCCTGCAGGTGATCACAACGTTCCAGCCGACGATCCTGTACAACGCACCCACCAGCTACGCGGCCATGCTGGCCGTGCCGGACTTTGCCGAGTATGATCTGTCGTCACTGAGGATTTGCGTTTCCGCTGGCGAGGCCTTGCCGGCGCCCATCTGGCAGGCCTGGAAGGATCGCACCGGTCTGGATATCATTGACGGCGTTGGTTCGACCGAGAACTACCACATCTTTCTATCTACCCGGCCGGGCGATATCCGGCCTGGCAGTAGCGGCAAACCCTTCACAGGCTACGAACTGCGGATTGTGGATGACGACGGGCACGACGTTCCCCAGGGCGAGATCGGCAACTTGCTGGTAAAGGGTGAAACCGCAGCCTTGTCCTACCTGCACCAGTACGAGCGCAGCCGCCGCACCTTTCTGGGAGAGTGGCTGTTCACCGGCGACAAGTATTACATTGACGAAGATGGCTACTACTGGCACGCCGGCCGATCTGACGATATGCTTAAGGTGGGTGGCATTTGGGTGTCGCCGGTCGAGGTCGAAAGCACCTTGCTCGGCCACAAAGCGGTGCTGGAGTGCGCGGTGGTGGGCGCCCCAGACGCGTCAGGCTTGATCAAGCCCAAAGCCTTTGTCGTGCTCAAGGATGGGCACGAACCCGGCCCAGCCATGGAGAGCGAATTGATCGTATACTGCCGGGAGCAGATGGCCGAGTACAAGCGGCCGCGCTGGATCGAATTTTTGCCCGAACTGCCCAAAACCGCGACCGGGAAGATACAGCGCTTCAAGATGAGAGAGTCGTAAAACGTAATGCGTGAAACATTATCTGTAATATTCAGATAGTAGCGCCTGGATCAAGCCAAACCAGGCCGAAGAAGTCACGCATTACGCATCACGCATTATCGCCGGACTAAATCGTTTCTCATTCCTCATACGCCTCAAGGCTTCAAGGAGACTCCATGTCCGATCAGCATAAATTCGTGCTCGACGAGAGCAAACTGCCCAAAGCCTGGTACAACATCAACCCCGATATCCCGTCTGACCCGGCCAAGACTCAGTGGAATGCCGTCCTTCACCCGGGCACCAAAGAGCCGGTTACCCCTGAATTTCTGGGCGTGCTCTTTCCCATGCAAGTCATTCTCCAGGCCATCAGCCTCGAGCCTTGGATCGAAATCCCCGAGCAGGTGCAGGATATCTACAAGCTATGGCGGCCGTCGCCACTTTACCGGGCCTTGCGCTTAGAGAAGGCGCTCGACACGCCCGCTCACATCTATTACAAATACGAAGGCGTCAGCCCGGTCGGCTCGCATAAGCCCAACACCGCCGTGCCGCAGGCGTTCTACGCCAAAGAAGAAGGCGCCACCGGCTTCACCACCGAGACCGGCGCGGGCCAGTGGGGTACAGCCCTTTCGATGGCCTGCAACTTCTTCGACCTGGAATGCCAGGTGTACATGGTGCGGGTTTCATACGGCCAGAAACCCTACCGCCGCATCATCATGGAGACCTTCGGCGCTTCGGTCTATGCCAGCCCCTCGGATCGGACGCAATACGGCCGCAAGCTGTTAGCTGAGGATTCCAATCATCCCGGTTCCCTGGGCATCGCCATCTCCGAAGCCGTCGAAGCCGCCGCGACCTCCAACGGACGATACAAATATTCCATCGGTTCGGTGTTTCCGACCGTGCTGTTGCACCAGACGGTCAACGGCCTCGAAGCCATTCAGCAATTTGAAATGGCTGGCGAATATCCCGATATCGTCATCGGCTGCACGGGCGGCGGCAGCAACTTCGCCGGCTTCACCTTTCCCTTCTTGGGCGAGAAGTACCGCCACGGCCGCAACGTGCGCGTGATCGCGGTCGAGCCTATGGCCGCACCGAGCATGACCAAGGGCCAATACACCTTCGACTACGGCGACTCGGCAGGCATGGCGCCCATCCTCAAGATGCACACGCTCGGCCACACCTTCCTGCCGCCGGGCATTCATGCGGGTGGTTTGCGCTACCACGGCATGGCGCCCCAGGTTTCGGCGTTGTATGAGGCCGGCGAAATCGAGGCCGTCGCAGTGCATCAGAAGCCGACCTTCGACGCCGCCGTCCAATTCGCCCGGGCCGAGGGCATCGTGCCCGCCCCCGAGAGCGCGCACGCGATTCGCACCGCCATCGACGAGGCCTTGAAATGCAAGGAGGAGGGCAAAGGCAAAGTCATCGCCTTCAACCTCTCCGGCCACGGTCACTTCGACCTCGGTGCCTACGAGCAGTACCTGCACGGCCAACTGGAAGACTATGAGTATCCCGCCGCGGCCGTTGCCGAGGCCATGAAGGAACTGCCCCAGCTTAGCTAGCTAGCCCGAACCGATCGGCGGCTCACCTTGCAAGGAACTCGCCGGCCACGACGGCGAGTTCCTTCGTTTGTGTGAGACCTGCCGCGCATGAGATCAGCGGAGACAAATGATTCGATGACCAAGCCCGTTCATAATTTCAATGCCGGCCCGGCGGTGTTACCCAGGCTGGTACTCGAGCAGGCCCAGGCCGAAATGCTCGATTTCGCCGGCAGCGGCATGTCGGTAATGGAAATCAGCCACCGCAGCAGCGCCTTCGACAAGATCCAAAACGAAGCCGAGGCCAACCTGCGCAGCCTGCTGAACCTACCCGAGGAGTACCGTATCCTGTTCCTGCAGGGTGGGGCGACGACCCAGTTTGCGATGGTGCCCATGAACTTGGCCCCCGCTGGCCACTCGGCCGACTACACGGTAACCGGGGCCTGGGCCAAGGGCGCGTTCAAAGAGGCCTCGCGCTTGGGCAAGGCCCGCACCGCCGCCTCCAGCGAAGGCACCGGCTTCGACCGCATCCCCTCGCCAGGCGATCTTGATCTCGATCCCCAGGCCGCTTACCTGCACTTCACCTCGAACGAGACCATTCACGGCATCGAATGGGCTACCGAGCCCGCCGCACCGGCCGGAGTGCCGCTCGTGTGCGATATGTCGTCCAACATGCTGAGCCGTCCCGTAGACCCGACGAAGTACGGCTTGATTTATGCGGGCGCTCAGAAGAATCTCGGCCCGTCCGGAGTCACGCTGGTGATAGTGCGGCAGGATTTGCTGGAGCGCACGCCGCAGGGCCTGCCGCTCATGCTCGACTACCGCTTGCAGGCCGAAAACCGCTCGCTCTACAACACGCCGCCCGTGTTTTCGATCTACATCGTCGGCCTCACCTTGCGCTGGCTCCTCGAAAACGGCGGCCTGGCTGGAATTGATCGGCGCGATCAGGTCAAGGCCAATCACCTCTATCGCAACATTGACGACAGCGGCGGCTTCTATCGCGGCCACGCCCAACCCACCAGCCGCTCCCGCATGAATGTCACCTTCTTCCTGCCCAACGAAGAACTCGAGACGGCTTTCCTCAAAGAGGCCTCAACCAATGGCTTTGTCGGCCTCAAGGGCCACCGCTCGCTGGGAGGCATTCGCGCCTCGCTCTACAACGCGTTGCCGCTCGAGTCGGTCGAGGCCCTGTCGCAGTTCATGGCCGAGTTCCTGCGGACTCACGGTTAGCCAAATGGATTCACCTACTTACCGGATTTTGGTTTCCGATGGTCTTTCCGAGCGCGGCCTCGCAGTCCTGCGCGAATTGGCCGAAGTTGTCGTTCAACCAAAAATCACCGCTGATGAATTGTTAACGGCCTTGCCGGAGTATGACGCGCTCATTGTGCGTAGCCGCACCAAAGTGACGGCCCGCGTCCTCGAAGCCGGAACGCGACTGAAAGTGGTGGGCCGGGCAGGCGTGGGTGTGGACAATATTGACGTGGCGGCGGCCGTCGCTCGCGGCGTGATCGTCGTCAATTCGCCTCTGGCCGCGACTCTGGCCGTAGCCGAACACACCCTGGCCCTCATGCTGGCCCTGGCCCGCGATGTGCCCGCGGCCGATGCCGCCATGAAGCGGGGCGAATGGCCCAAGAGCAGCCTGATGGGCGTCGAACTCTACGGCAAGACTCTGGGCCTGGTAGGGGTAGGGCGCATTGGCGCCGCCGTGGCCGACCGGGCGTTGGTCTTCGGCATGCAGGTGCTGGCCTACGATCCCTATCTGTCGCCCGATCAAATTCGCGAGCGTCGCGCCGAACCCGCTTCCCTCGACACCGTGATCGAACAGTCAGATTTCATCTCCACCCACGTGCCGCTCTCTAATGAAACGCGCGGCCTGCTCGGCCAGTCAGCCTTTAGCCGGGCCAAGCGCGGTGTCCGATTAATTGCCCCAGCTCGGGGCGGGGTGGTGGATGAAGCCGCGTTGCTGGCTGCCCTAAACAGCGGGCAGGTGGCGGGTGCCGCCCTCGATGTGTTTGCGGTAGAGCCGCCCGGCCTGAGTGAATTGGTGTCACATCCCAAAGTGATTTGCACGCCTCACATCGGCGCGCAAACCCAGGAGGCTCAATTGCGTGCCGGCGAGGATATTGCTGGCGAAGTTTTGGCCGCCTTACAAGGCCAAACCCTGCGCTGGCGCGTTACTAGCGCCGGTTAAGAGGGGTATCTCACTCTCATTGCCCCGCTTTGGGGCCCATGCTAGAATTTTCGCTGAATGCGGATCAAGTTCTGGGGTGTGCGGGGCTCGCTGCCGGCTCCGCTGACCGATCAAGGGCTGACGGCCAAGTTATTTGAGGCAGTCGCTGGCGCACAGGGGGTGGACCTTACCGACGCGGACGCGATACGGGCCTATTTGGCTCGCCTGCCGTTCTACGTTGGCGGGGTGGTGGGCGGCAACACCACCTGCGTCGAGGTCCAAAGCGGCGAACATACCATCGTCATCGATGCTGGCTCCGGCATCCGTCCGCTAGGTCTTTCCCTGCTCGGGCGCGGCTTCGACCGTGGCCAGGGCACAATCCACCTCTTCTTCACCCACGCCCATTGGGATCACCTGATGGGCTTTCCTTTTTTCAAACCGGCCTACGTGCGCGGCAACCGCATCATCTGCTACGCCGTCGATCACCATCCGCTCGAATACCTGCGGCACCTCATGACCGAGGCCACGTTCTTCCCCATCAACCCCGGCCAGTTGCCCGCTACCCTCGAATTCGTCACCTTGAACGAAGGCCAGGAAGTGCGCATCGGCGATGTACGCATCAACACCATTCGTCTGCATCACCCCGGCGTGGCCTTCGCCTATCGCATCGACGAGGGCGAAAGCTCGTTCGTCTTCTCGACCGATGCCGAGTTCAAACTGCTCGACGACGAATATACCCAGCAGCATGTCGATTTCTTCCAAGGTGCCGATGTGCTGGCCTTCGATGCGCAATTCTCCCTAAACGATGCCTTCACCTATGAGGATTGGGGGCATAGCTCGGCCATCATCGGTGTAGACCTGGCCATTCGGGCTGGCGTCAAACGGCTGGTGACCGTCCATCACGATCCCAACAACACCGACCGGCAAATTTGGGAAGTGGCCGAGGCCGCCCAGGCCTATGCCCGGCTCTCACCTGGTGGCGAAGATCTCGAAGTGACCGTCGGCCATGAGGGCCTCGAAGTTGTCTTGAGCGGTAGCGAAGAAGTTCGCCTCACCGAAACCATCGAACAACGGGCTACCGTGTTAACGTTGTCCGGCCCGCTCGGTTTGGAATTGATCGACGAGTTGCAGCAACGGCTTAGCCGCATAGTTTCCTCGCCCTGGCGCCGCCCGCTCGCCGTGGAGTTGGTTGAGATCAAGGCAACCGACCCCGAAGCAATTGCCGATCTCTGTAGCGCGCTGCGGGCCATGCGCGACATCCCGCTATCTATCATTGTGCCGTCCCACCGCCTGCGTTTGGCCATGTCCCGCCACCTGTCGGCCTACCGGCATCGCCTGCGGCTATACGATGATCGCGCCTCGGCGCTCGCGGCGATGGTAGGCCCCTCGCACCTATGGATGCAAGGCGGTACGCTGGCCGGGCGCTATCAATTAAAGGCCTTGCTCAAAACCGACGACCGCTCGGCCATGTACGAGGCGGTCGACCTTCAAATGAATCGGCCGGTGCTGGCTCACGTGCTCAATCCTGAATTGACGCATGATGCGCGTTTGAATGCGCTGGAGACCTTCCGGGGCTGGAGCCGGCTCAATCATCCCGGCCTCATCCAGGTGCTCGATATCTTGCCGGACGAGGAGGGTTTAACCGTCCTCATTCTCGAGGCGCCCGGCGGCCAGACCCTGAAGGAGATTTTCCGTGCGGCCGGTCAGGGCGACCGCCTGCATGTGCCCGAAGCGGTGGGGCTCGGCGGCCGGCTGCTCGATGTGCTGGCCTACCTGCACAGCCAGGGCATTGCCCACGGCGAACTGCGGCCCGAGGCCATCTACGTCAACGGCTTGTTGAAGATTCCCATCACGGGCGTGGCGCCTATGTTAGTGCGCGGCTCGAACGCGTTTTGGTTGGGCCCGCAGGCTTATCGCGCGCCCGAGGAGTCGGCCGGGGCGCCGGCCAGCGCACGCGGCGACCTATATTCGGTCGGTCTCATATTGTATGAACTGTTGAGCGGCCTGCATCCGTTTGAAGCCGAGTCGGAAGAAGAGACCGCCTTGCGCCAGGCCGGGCATAGTCTGCCGCCCGACTTGCGTTCTTATAACCCGGCCGTGTCGGCTGGACTGGAAGAGGTAGTGATGCGGTTGCTGGCCTACGACCCGGCCCGGCGCTTCGCCACAGCCCGCGAAGCCATGCAGGCGTTGGCGGCCACGAACGGTCAGGGGCCTTAGGCAGGCGCGGTCGGCATAGGGGCGCCGCAGTTCGAGCAGAACTTCGAGCCGGGGGGCATCACGTTACCGCAGTTGGTACAGGCCTGCGGTTGCACCGACCCCAACGGGGCGCCGCATGACACGCATTTGGCCGCACCGGCGGCATTGGCCGTTTCGCAGTTGGGGCACACAATCGTGCGCAGCCGCTCAGAAATTTGCTTGGCCGCGCCTATCGAGTGAGCATACTTCTCGATGGCCGTCCAAATCTGGTCCGTGAGGGTAAGCGAGGAAATATCCTGCGCCAGGTCGTCGAGCCGTCCCAGCAGCGAAAGCGGATTCAGCAAGGCCGATAGTCCCGTCTGGGCCAGGCTGGCGGCAGTGCCGAAAAACTCTTGCTCGCCCAGGGCCACCGTGACCCCATCTTCGATGCGATGAATGGTTACCGAAATGCCGGTGTGGCCGCCGCTGGCGGCGCCGTGGCGGGTAGCCACTTGCACCAGCACCGGCTCGCCGGCTCCTACCCGCTGGCACACCAAGTTGCCGCGACTAAATTCAGCAACGAGAGCCTTGGCTAAGTCTTCAGGCGAAATATTACCGTGATAAGTGCGGTTTTCCATTCACTGTTCCTCAGAATATATACGGCCCCGGCGCGTGCCGGTTTCGTGGTTGCCGCGCCGATCATACTCCGAGCCTCGCGCCGGTCAACCCCACCTCGGGGACTATGAAAATTGCAGAAATGCCCGGCGTAAGTGCGCCCGAGCCAACCTACCGGCAAGTCATCGAGCAGGCCGCGACCGCCATTCTGGTGCAGCAAGATGGCGCAGTCATCCTGGCGAATCCGGCCGCCCTGGCGTTGCTTGGAGCGGCCACTCCCGGCGACCTGGTCGGCCGGCCGCTCTCCGACATCCTCGGGCAAGCGGGCAATGGCGCAGGCGTCGTCAACGGAGCAGCCACAGCTGAGCCTCCGGCCGTGAAACAGGAAGTGGCGCGACTCGATGGCACCTCTCGCTTTGTCGAGGCGATTTCGGTCCCCTTTGTGTTCGAGGGCCGCCCGGCATTTCAGGTCGCCCTGCTCGAACGACTTGAGCAAACTCAGGTCGAAGAAGAGGTTAGCCACCGCGAGGCGATTTTGCAAGCCGTGGGTTTCGCCGCCGAGCAATTCTTGCGCTCGCCCGACTGGCGCCAGAACATCGCCGCTGTGCTCGAGCGCTTGGGCCAATCCACCAATGCCAGTCGGGTATACCTCTTCGAAAATCATTTGCTCGACAACGGCCGGCTCGGCACGACTCAACGTTTCGAGTGGTGCCAGCCCGGCATTCAGCCTGATATCGCTGCGCCAGAACTGCAAAACTTCGACTTCGAGGCCGCTGGCTTCGGCCGTTGGCAAGATCTTTTGGGCCGTGGCAAGTCGGTGCTTGGCGACGTGCGCGACTTCCCTGATTCGGAAAGAGCGTTGCTCATATCGCACGGCATCCGGTCCTTAGTTGCGATGCCGGTCTTTGCCGGAGCTGATTGGTGGGGCCACATCGGCTTCGACGAGTGCCTGGTCGAGCGCCAATGGACGGCCGCCGAGGTCGATGCCCTCAAAGCTGCTGCTGAAACGTTGGGCGCCGCGATACGCCGCCGGGAAGCCGAGCGGCAAATTGTCCAGCGCGGCGATGAATTCTCAGCGTTGTTCGACACCGCCCGTGACCTGTCCTCGCTCGAAGACCTGCCGGGCGTGCTAAGAACCATCGTGCAGCGTTCGGTGGCCCTAATTGGCACCACCGCGGGCTCTATGTACTTGTACGATGCCGAGCGCGACCGGCTGGAAGTCACGGTAAGCACCGACGCCTCGATACCGTTGGGCACGCTCTTGCGCCTCGGTGAGGGGTTGGCGGGACAGGTGGCCGCAACCCGTCAGCCTATGATGGTGGCCGACTATGCCACCTGGGCCGGGCGCACGGAAAAATATGACCCGCTTGTGTTCCGAGCGGTGCTAGAAGTGCCCATGATCTACAGCGGAACCCTGGTCGGCGTGCTGGCCGTGCATGAGGGCCGAGACGTAGCCCGCCAGTACACCGAGGCCGACAGCCGCCTGCTCTCATTGTTGGCCTCGCTGGCCGCCGGAGCCGTGCATAGTGCTCGGCTGTTTGCCCAAACGCGCCGCCATCTGTCGGAATTGGAAGCGGTGAACAAACTCTCCACCGCCCTGCGTTCGGCGCAAGACCTCGACCAAATGCTGCCGACCTTGCTCGACCAAACGTTGGTGGCCCTGAAAACCGGGGCCGGCCAGATTTGGCTCTACGATGCCGGCGCGGATGTGTTGCGCTCGGTCGTCTCGCGGGGTTGGCTGAGTATCACCGACGCGTTTGAGGCGAAGCCGGGTGAAGGCATTTCCGGCTGGGTGTTTGCCAGCGGCGAACCCTATATCACTCGTGAGTTTGCCAGCGACTCCAATATGCTTGAAGCCGCGCGCCATAAGATTCCGGCGGGGTGGGGCGGGGTCTGCCTGGCGTTTCGCACGTCCGCCGATGCCATCGTGGGTGGCATGTTTGTTTCGGTCCAACTGCCGCGTGAGTTAGACGCCGACGACTTGCACCTGCTCTCCATCGTCGCCGAGATCGCGGGCAACGCCATCCAGCGTACCCGCCTGCACGCTCAGACCGAAAGGCGGCTGCGGCGGCTGACCGCCCTGCATGCAGTCGAAACGGCCATCGGTGCCAGCCTCGACCTGAGCGTGACGCTCAGTGTCGTCATCGAGCATGTCTTGTCGCAATTGCAGGTAGACGCCGCCGACATTTTGCTCTTCAACCAGCCGGCCCAAATCCTCGAGTTTTCGGCCGGGCGCGGCTTCCGCACCAACCTGGCGCAGGCGAGCCGTACCCGCATTGGCGAAGGGCTGGCCGGTCGCGCCGCGCTCGAGCGCCACATCATCTACGCCAACGAGTCGCGTGGCCGGGGCACCCAGCCGCTCCAGCCCGCCATTCTGGCTGCCGAGGGATTCGTGGGTTTGTGTGCCGTGCCCCTCATCGCCAAGGGCCGGGTGGTCGGCGTGTTGGAACTTTTCCAACGCTCTCCTATTCTGCCCGATCCCGAGTGGTCCGAATTTCTGGAGACGCTCGCCAAGCAGGCGGCGTTGGCCATTGACGACGCGGCGCTGTTCTCCAATCTTCAGCGCAGCAACCTGGAACTGACCCTCGCCTATGACTCTACTCTGGAAGGGTGGGCGCGGGCGCTGGAGTTGCGCGACGCTGAAACCGAAGGTCACTCGCGCCGGGTAGTCGAATTGGCCGAACGTCTGGGCCGCGGGATGAGCCTGAGCGACTACGATTTGATGCAGCTTCATCGTGGGGCGCTGCTGCACGACATTGGCAAGGTCGGCATTCCCGATGAGATACTAAGAAAGCCCGGCCCGCTCACGCCCGACGAATGGCAGATCATGCAGCGGCATCCAACCTATGCCTTCGAGTTGCTCTCGCCGATCAAGTTTCTACAGCCTGCGCTCGATGTGCCCTACTGCCATCATGAACGCTGGGATGGGTCCGGCTATCCCCGTGGGCTCAAGGGCGATCAGATTCCGCTGCCGGCGCGCATCTTCGCCCTGGTCGATGTCTGGGATGCCTTGTTATCCGACCGACCTTATCGCAAGGCCTGGACGGTCGAGCGTGTGCGCGCCTACATTCGCGGCCAGTCTGGCATCGAGTTCGACCCGCGCGTGGTGCAGGCCTTTGAAGCGTTGATTGTGTTGCCGGGCATGAACCCGTCCGATCCGTTCGATCCACAGGCGGATGACGCGGCCTGAACTCAGTTCCCTAAATTCGAGAATCACAGATGAATATCTGGCTGTTTGACATTGACGGCGTGCTGGTGCGCGCCGGCGGCTATCGGGCCGCGATGCGGGCAACGATCAATCATTTCAGCAACCGCATGGGCATGGGCGAGCGTGCGCCCGATGATGACGACATCGAGTTTTTCGAGGCCTGCGGTCTCATCAACGAATGGGACAGTGTGCCCATCTGTGTCGCCTGGCTATTGTGCGAAACCCTGCGCCAGAGTCCGCACCTTGAAATTGGCGCCAGCTTCGATAGCGCCCTCGCGGCCCTCCAGAACGCCGGCGCGCACGACGCCAGCATTGGCTACCGCCCATTTGTGCGCCGCATCGCCGACAATCGCGGGCAGGGCGAGGCGCCGTCGCGCACGGCCCTGCGCCTGCTCGGTGCTGACATTGTTCAGCTTCCGCTGGCCGAGAGTCAACTTAAGGCGTTAGATGCTATTCTGGCAGTCTTGCTCGAGGATGCCGACAACGTTCTGACCTGCCCGACGACGTTTGTCTTCCAGCATTTCTCGTTGGGCAGTCACCTATTCGCCCGCACGTTTAACCTGCCGCCCGCCTTCGACTCCGAATCGCTGCTCACCCAGTACGACCAACCGCAGCTTACCCCCGAGTGGCACGACCGCGTGCTCACCTGGATCAACCAGCGCGAGCTTTATGCCACCATCTTCACCGCCCGGCCCTCGGCTCCCCCGCGCGACATGCCGCTGCCAACCGCACAAACCGGCGAGGGGCAATCGCCTCGGCCAATTCCCTATGGAGCCTATGCCCCCGAGGCCGAGTTGGCGGTAGAAATGGTTGGCCTGACAAACCTGCCCTTGATCGGTTACGGCCGCCTGCAATGGCTAGGTCTTCAGATCGGGCGCGAACCCGAGGAACTGGTCAAACCCTCGCCGTTGCAGGCCCTGGCGGCTATTGGTGCGGCCGTAAGTGGCTTGGAGGTCGAATCGCTCCTGGCCGCCCACCAACTCGTCTCATCAGGCCGCCTGGCAGGCCCACTGGCTGAACTGGCCGGTGCCACGGTGGATGTAAGCGTTTTCGAAGATACCTTTGGGGGAATCCGGGCTGTGCGTGAGGCCGCCGGGCTGTTGAGCGAATCCGGGGTTCAGGCCACCGCCCATGCTTACGGCGTGGCCGCCAGCGAGGAAAAACTGCAAGTCATGGCCCGTTTGGGCGCGCCCGCCTACCGCACGTTCAGCCTTGCCCTAGAAGCCGCCTGCCGCGAGAGTGGCCTTGGCAATTAGGCCAGCCGTATATAATTATTCAGATATTTGTCTTTTCAATTGACGGTACGGGGCATTAATGATATACTTCACGAAGTAGCTAAATGTCGAGCACACGCGACGCAATCTTGACCGCCCTTAAGTCAATGGGCTCGGCCACCATCAGTGAATTGGCCGTTCAGCTTGGTGTAACCGCCGTTTCGGTGCGCCACCATCTCTCGGGCTTGCAGGCCGAGGGCCTCATTCAGGCGCAAGAGATTCGGCATGGGGTGGGGCGACCGCACTTGGCCTACTCGCTTACCGAGGCCGGTCAAGAGCGGTTCCCCGCCAAGTATCTGCGCCTGTCGAGCCGGATGCTGGATGAACTCAAGGCCACCCTCAGCTCAGAGCAGATCGAGGCCATGTTCACCCATATCGCCGAGGGCATTGTCGCCGACAACGCCCAACGGCTGGCAGGCAAGTCGCTCGACGAGAAGATGGTCTTGCTCGTTCAGTTATTAGGCGAAGAAGGCTTCATGGCCGCCTGGAACGTGATCGGCGAGCAATATCAACTGACCGAATACAACTGCCCCTATCTGGGCGTGGGCCGCAAGCACCCCGAAGTCTGCCGCATTGATCAGACCTTGATCAGCCAGGTGCTGGCCCTGCCGGTGGTGAAGAATTCGTGTCTCTTAGATGGCGACGAGCACTGCACTTTCACGGTGCAGGCCGCGGCTAGCGCATAAGCAAGGATTGATAATGAGCGAAAACGGTGCGAACAATCAGGTGAACTGGCAGGTGGAAGGCGTTGATGCCGCCCTGGCCGCGTCGGTCAAAGACAAACTCCGCGAGGTCATCGATCCTGAAATTGGGTTGAACGTGATCGAGTTGGGCCTGATCCGCGATGTGGAAGTGAGCCCGGAAAAGGGCCACGTCCGCATGATGCTGACCACGCCCTTCTGCCCCTACGGGCCGGCCATGCTCGAACAGACGCGTAAGTCTGCTCAGGATGTGCTCGCTCGGCCCACTACGATTGAAATGAGCGCCGAGTTGTGGGACCCCTCCTTCATGGAGGAGGGAGCCGGCGCCGATTGGGGCCTATTCTAAATTTGTCTTGATGCTACGTAAGGTCTGAATACAGTGTTCCAAGAGCAAGCAGCCTCTTCTGATGACTGCTGACTGAATACTGACGACTTCCGCGCCTGGGGTGCGGCGTCACGCGCGAAAAGGCCTCGCCAATATTGTTGGCGAGGCCTTTTCTTTATCCGCGCACGGCGTTGGGGATCACCTCGACGCGCCCCAGCTTGCCCTGCCGGTCGATTTCGATTGCCACCACATCCACCCGCCAGGGCTCGTCGGCTAATTCGCGCTCGGCCAGGTAGGCCAGCGCACATCGCAACATTCGCTCTTGCTTCCTGGGCGTAACCGACTCCTCCGGCGTGCCAAAGCTGCCGCCGCGCCGGGTACGCACCTCTACAAAAGCCCACTCACCAGCCTGCCGGGTGATCAGGTCGATCTCGCCCTCGCTGGTGCGTTGGTTCCGCGCCACGATCTCATAGCCCAGGCTCAACAGCTTCTCGGCGGCCAGTTGCTCCCCAACCCGGCCCAGCGCTTGCCGGGGTGACACCGGCCTCGAAGTTGGCTTTATTGCCATTCCACCGGCCGCAGCATCGAACGGTCGAGTTCGGCCATATGCTCTGGGCCTAACTGCTCGAGCGTCGCGTGCACCACTTGCGCCTGCTGTCGTAGCTTTCCTATCTGCACCCCGCGACACACCTCGGGCAATGGCTCGATCCACTGGCGCACCCGTAAGAACATCTTCATTGCGCCGCTGTAGTTGCCGCGCGTAATTTGCAGGTAGGCCACGGCCACTTGCAGCACCGCCCGATAAAGTTCTCGCGCCGGGCCGGGCTCCTGGTTCCAGGCGTGCTCCAGTTCCTCGTGGGCCTCAAAATACTCCCCGGCGTTGAACAACTCCATGCCATGAATGGCCAGCGCCGATAGCTCGCCGTGGCACGCCTCGGCAATCGCTTCGCGGTCGGGCACCCGCGCATACTTCTCCACCAGTTCCGGCAAGGCCTCGACGAAGCGCGAGCGGGCCAGCACCGCGTCGGCGCCCGCGTCGCGGGCCTTGGTTTGGGTCTCCACGTCCATGTGCGAACCGAACGTCAGGATCGGAATGCGGCGCGTGGCCGCCGATGATTTGGCCGCGGCGATCCACCGAAACCACGGCACCTCGTGGTTGTTCAAATCGAAAATGACCAGTGCCGGCTGTTCATCCACGAGCAGCCTCACAAAGGAGGCCACCTGGCCCTGCAGGGGCTCGCCGATCTGGCGCGGCGACTCGCGTTCGCCAGCCTCGTCCGGGCTGATATCGCGGGCGCGCTCGATCCAGCGGGTGCGATAGCCCAGCCGCTTGGCGACATTCTCCACCTTGATCCCGAAAAACAAGTCCGAGATCAAGCCAATGATTAACGGTTGCGAATCACGCGAGGGGGACATGCGACCATTCTACATTGAAATTCGGGCCGGTTCAGGGTCGCCGTTGGAGCTGCGATTACTGGCCGCTCACCGGCTCGAACTTGATAAAGGCTGTGCCGGTAGCTGGATTGCGAAACAACACCGTGAAGTTCCAATCATCGAGAGCCTCAGTGCTCATGAAATAGGTGCTCGCCAGGCTCTGGCGAATGGCTTGCGAGTCGGCCTCGGGCGCAATGGAAAAGTAGTTGAGCGAGGCCAGCACCCGAAAGCCCCGCGCATACGCCAGTTCCAACAACCGGCCTTCCCGCCGCGCTAAGTGACCCTCCAAATCGAGAGCATAGCCCAGGCCGCTCATCGCGGGTACGTCGAGCGCATAGCCGAGAATGCCATCGTCTTCGTCGATGATCCCGCTGCCGGGCGCGAGCCGGTTCAGTGCCGTCGTAATAACTTGGCGGCCTTCCCAGAACGTGTAGAAATTGCCGTTGTAGTCGGTAAGTCGCTTAGCGTTCGTGAAGCCATTGGCAAACAGCACGACCGCCAGGGCCGACGCCGTAAGCGCCCAGCCGTTCGTTCCTGCCCGAGGCGACAACCTGAGACTCCGCTGTATCGCGACCGCTCCAATCAGGTTGGCCGTCATCAGGCTGGCGGGATAATACCAATGTCCCTGGAAGCCGAGCGCGACATTGATCAGGTTGTAGGCACCCTTCAAGACCACGTAAGCGGCCAGGGCCGTCAGCACGGCCTCATAAGGCCGGTCCTTGCTCTCTGTGCGGTTGTTTCTTAACCCTCGAACGTAATACCACAGCCAGCCCCAGGCGATGACCATTGGGACAACAAGCTGTAGCGCGCGCCAGGCAGTGGCCTGCCAGGTGCCGATCCATAAATTGCCGAATTGCAGCACCGGCACGAAAGTCGCGGCAACTAACAGCAAGTTGCCGAGCAAGGCCGAGCCGCCCTTGCTCAAACCGCTCACCGGCAAAACGGTGCCAACCTGGGTAAGGTTGTACAGCCCATACCCTAACAGCGCGAGGAAGGGCAGGGCGCACACGGCGGCAAACGCTTTGGTTTTGCGCCGCCACCCAACATAGGCCGCGGCCACCAAAGCGGCCACTGGCGGGATGATGAATCCATCGTCCAGCCGGGCCAGGACGAGTAACGTGAGAAGCAACGAAACCAGGGCGGTTCGCCGCGTGTCGGGTTTGGCCCGATTCATGCAACCGGGCAATGCAGCCAGCAGCGACCCCAACAACATAATGGTGAGCGGGCTCTCCATGCCGTTGGCAAACGCCCACGGATTTCCGAATTGGGGCTCCACCGGGGACATTAGCACATAAAACAAGCCGGGCACGGTTCCGAGCAAGGCCAGAGCAGTATTGCGTGTGAGCGCGTAGGCGGCGGCGCTTGTCAGTCCGATGCCGATGCTCACCAAAGCAATCGACAGAAAGAACGTAGTTTGGATTTGCGCTGGCTGGTCGTGTAACGAGGGCAGGCTAAAAAGCGCCGTCAGAAGCCACTGCCAAAGCGGGTGAAAGCCGTTGGTCGCGTGCTGGCCGTCAAAGGTAAAGAACCCGGCGCCAACCGAATGCCGGGCAACGGCCAGATAGTAAAATGCGTCGCCAGCGAAATACTGAAACGCCGCCTTCAGACCCCGCTGCCAGTACAACAACAGGGGAGCATAGGCAGTGAGGGCCGCGGCCAGACCGAAAACCAGCAATTTCTGGCGATTCATTATTGTCGGTTGCGGATTGTATTCGAAAACTCCATTGCGCCAAACATCACGCGGCGGTAGAATCGCCCAAATGTGCCGCCAGCCAAACAGGCCAGCCCTAATTGTGGGGGTGCTGCTGCTTATTGCCGTGCTGGCCTGTTCGCAGGGCCCAGTCGCCGATGGCGGCGTCCCGGTCACCCAAATCGGCGGGGTCGGCGGTGGGGGCGACGACAATCAGGTCATCGGCGTCACACCCAATGCCGGTTCGCTAGAGATCGCGCCATTTCCCACCGTGCCAGTGTCTGGGTCGCCCACGCCTGATCCGGCTCGCGCTAACGTAGGAGACCCCACGATCTCGTATCAGGTGCAGGAGGGCGACAGCCTCGATTCGATAGCCCTGCGGGCCGGCGTCAGCATTGCCGATATCGTCGCCCTGAATGATGGGCTAAACGAGTTCACTATCCTCAGTGCGGGCATGATTCTGCGGCTGCCCGCTCCGGCCTCGGTCAGCCCGAATTTCAAGATCATCCCCAACAGTGAATTGGTGTACGGCCCGAGCACCATCGGCTTCGACACCATTGGCTTCATCCAATCGCGTAACAGCTATCTCGCGGCCTACACCGAAGAGGTGGATGGCCGCGTTCGCACGGGCGCCGAGCTGGTCGATCTTGTCTCCAAGCGTTACTCTGTTAACCCCCGCCTGCTTCTGGCCGTCCTCGAACACCAAAGCGGGTGGGTCAGCCTGGCCCGGCCACCCGAGGCCACACTGATCTACCCCATGGGCCATGCGGCCGAGACGTGGCGGGCGGGCCTGTATCATCAACTCAATTGGGCGGCTAATCAACTCAACTACGGCTACTACCTTTGGCGGGCTGGCGGCCTCTCCACCATGATCCTGGCCGATGGTTCGATTGTGACGGTCGAACCGACCCTCAACGCGGGCACTGTGGGCGTAGAATATTTCTTTGCCCAGCACTACGCCGGTCAGGCCTGGTGGACGCAGGTTGGCCCCGGCGGCCTCGCCGCCACCTATCGCACCATGTTCGGCGAACCCTTCAGCTACACCTTCGACCCCATCCTGCCCGCGGGCTTGATCCAGCCCGACGTTTCCTGGCCGTTCGGCCTGCAAGAGGGCTGGTACTTCACCGGCGGCCCGCACGGCTCTTGGGACACGGGCAGTGGTTGGGGCGCGCTCGACTTTGCCCCGCCTGATTATGAAGGCTGCGGCACCTCGCCCGCCTGGGTGCGGGCCGCCGCCCCCGGCCTCATCGTGCGCAGCGGTGAAGGGGCGGTGCTGCAAGACCTGAGCGGCGACGGCTTTGAACAGACCGGCTGGGTCTTGTTCTACATGCACCTGGCTACCGAAGATCGAGCGGTCGAAGGTATGTACGCCAAGCCCGGCGATGCGCTCGGCCATCCCTCGTGCGAGGGCGGCTTTGCCAATGCGCGGCACTTGCACTTCGCGCGCAAGTACAATGGCGAATGGATTCCCGCCGATAGTTCGATGCCGTTCAACATCGGTGGCTGGATCTCGACTGGCTTCGGCTCCGAATACGATGGCTACCTGGTCAAGGGTGACTCCAAGCTCGAAGCCTGCGACTGCCGCAGCGATTTCAACCTGATCTATTTTCCCTGATGCGATTTCCACTTCGACATGGCGTAGAGCGCAAATTGCACATTGCTAACGGCGGTCGGCGGTCATCTTCCATAAGCCGCCCGCACCGCGCGCCTTACGCTGTGCTGGTCGCGCTCGTCATTGCTGGCCTGGCCTGCGCCCAATCGAATGTGCAGGGCACGCCCGGCCTGGGCGACGTGGCGACGGCGGTTCCGCCCTCGCCCACGCTGGGCGCCATCGTAGCGCCGACTCTCGCGGTCATTTCAACCGCACCGCCGCCGTCCTCCGGCGAGACGCCCGATCCGGCCTTGGAAGTAACCAGTGAAGCTCCCGCGACGCCCCTGCCGGAAATCCCCGGACCCTCCGACCGGCTGATGCCCGACACCGAGGTGGTCTATGGGCCTTCGGCAGCTACCTTCGACATTGGCAACTACGTACTGTCACAGGGTGGGGCGCTGGCGAACTACACCGAAAAAGTGTTCAACGAAGACATGTCCGGGGCAGACATTGTGCGGCTGGTCGCCCTCGATTACTCGGTCAACCCTCGCTTGTTACTCGCCTTGCTTGAGAATCAGACCAACTTTGTCTCGGTCGCCGATGTGAATGCCGATGCGCGCCGCTACCCGCTCGCCAAACGCGATTCAGGCCGCGAGGGTTTGTACCACCAATTGGCCTGGGCGGCCGACACGCTTAACCAGGCGTACTACGGTTGGAAAGAAGGCCGCCTCAATTCGATCACCTTCACCGAAGAGCGCATCATCTTCGATGCTGGCCTCAACCCCGGCACGGTGGCGCTGCAATTCTTCTTCTCGCACTATTACACGCGCCCGCAAACCTGGCTCTTTCAGTTGGGCCCCGACGGCCTGACCGGCACCTACAATCGCATGTTCGGCGATCCGTTTGCCAACGCCGTCGAGCCGCTGGTGCCCTCGAATCTGATTCAATTGCCAATGTCGCTGCCCTGGGACTCGACCGAAACCTGGTACTTCCTCGGCGGGCCGCATGGCGCCTATGAGGCAGGCAGCGCCTGGGCCGCGTTGGACTTTGGGCCGCCAGTCGTATCAGGGTGCGGACCGAATCCCACCTGGCTGCGGGCGGCCTCGCCGGGCATCATCGCCCGCAGCGATCACGGCGTCGTCGTCCTCGATATCGACTTTCCGGCCGCTGGCCCGCTTGATGGACTGGAACAAACCGGTTGGGCCTTGTTTTACTTGCACGTTGCAACCTTCGAACGCATTCCAGTCGGTACCGTGGTGAACACCGGCGACCCCATCGGCCATCCTGGGTGCGAGGGTGGCGAGGCCCGCGGCGCTCACCTGCACATCGCCCGCAAGTTCAACGGCGAGTGGATCCCCGCCGCCGGGCCGCTGCCATTCAACCTCTCCGGCTGGACCCCCACCGGCGGCAGCATTGAGTATGCCGGCGACCTGGTGGGCGGCGAGTACACCCTCACAGCCTGTGAATGCCGCAGCAATGTAAACGCGATTCGAGGGGTAAGCCGCATTCCTTGACGTACCCCGCTTAAAATCTCCGTAAAAGTCTCTAGATTCTTTCAAAACCCTTAAAAATCCTCGGGAATTTCGAATAGCCTGCCTTTTGCAAATTTGTTCTTATGTTTTCTGTCCTATTGCACTAAAGGTAAGAATGGCATTAGTATTCGGTTTCAATGTCGTTGCGAAGACTTGGACGTTACGAGATCCAGCGCGAAATCATGCGCGGCGGGATGGCCAACGTTTATCTGGCCCGCGACCCTTTTGTCGACCGCCTCGTCGCCATTAAGGTTCTGTCGCCGCATCTTCTGCAAGACCCCGCGTTTCGTGCCCGCTTCCAAAACGAAGAAAAAGTAATCGCTTCAATTGAGCACGAAGCCATCGTGCCCATCTACGATTTCGGCGAGCACCAGGGCCAGCCCTACATCGTCATGCGCTACATGCCGGGCGGTACGTTGGCCGAGCGCATTTCGAATGGCCCCCTCAACGGCGCAGAGCTCCGCCGCACCGTCGAACGCATCGCCGATGCCCTGGACGAGGCCCACGCCCAGGGCATGGTCCACCGCGACCTGAAGCCGCGCAACGTCCTGTTCGATGCCAAGGGCCGGGCGTATCTCACCGATTTCGGCCTGGCCAAAATGGTCGAACCCAGCCTGTCCCTCACGGCCAGCGGCATTGTCGGCACCCCGGCGTATATGTCGCCCGAGCAGGCGCAGGGCGAAAAGCTCGACCATCGTTCCGACATTTACTCGCTGGGCCTGATCGTGTTCGAGTGCCTCACTGGCCGGCTGCCCTACAAGGCCGACACGCCGATGGGCATTGCCGTCAAGCACATCGTCGAGCCGGTGCCGCAAATTCGGCAGGTCGATCCGCACTTCTCCCTGGCCTGCGAATCGGTGCTGGCGCGGGCGCTAGCCAAGAATCGGGCCGACCGCTTTCATACTGCCGGTGACCTGGCGCGGGCCCTGGCGCAACTACCCGAACTGGCCTCTCCTACTGATCCGTCTTCGAATGGGGCCGCACCGGTTGCATCTGAGAAGAAGCCGGCCCGCAAGCGCAACGCGCCAACTCGGGTAGACGACTCCACGCCCGCCTTTGGCCTCACTCCCATAAACAAAAACCTGCCGGGTTCTCGCCCAAAGTGGCGGCCAGCCCTATCTCGCCGTCAAGTATTGGTCATGGGCCTCGTCGTGTTGGTCAGTTCGATTCTTTCCGCCTCGGGCGGATTGGCCGGCCAAATGGAGCAGCCTGCCCAGGCCGCTGGCTCGGAGGTCGCAACGAGTGCCCCGCCGGAACCGACTCGCGTCGCTCTGGCCACGGTGACGCTCGCGCCACGCCCAACCGCTACCAATGCCCCGCCACTGCTCACACCCACGGCCGCCTTCGGCGCGCCGACGGCAAGCGCCGACGGTGTACCCATGGTCTTCATTCCAGCGGGCAGCTTCCAGATGGGCAGCGGTGAAGGCGACCTGGACGAGCGGCCCGTGCATTCGGTGACGCTCTCGGCCTACTCAATCGATCAGACCGAAGTCACTAACGGGCGCTATGCGGCTTGCGAGGCGGCCGGCGCTTGCCCGAAGTCATCGAGTTACGACTCGGTCACGCGGCCCAGCTATCACACCGAGGCTGAATTCGCTAACTATCCTGTTGTGCATGTCAATTGGAACGACGCCGCGGCCTATTGCGCCTGGGCCGGCAAGCGGCTGCCGACCGAGGCCGAGTGGGAATATGCGGCCAAGGGTGCCGACGGGCGGCGTTATCCGTGGGGCGACACGGCGGCCAACACCGGCCTCCTAAATTACGACTTCAAGGTTGGCGACACGACTGAAGCCGGGCACTACCCCGACGGTGCCAGTCCCTTCAACGTGCTGGACATGGCGGGGAATGTTTACGAGTGGGTTGCCGACTGGTACGGCAATCGCTATTACACCGATTCGCCCGCAGAGAATCCGGCTGGGCCTTCCACCGGCGTTTACCGCATCCTGCGGGGCGGCTCGTGGAACGTCAACAGCTACGCGGCTCGGTCCGCCGACCGCTTCCGCCTGACGCCCGATAGCTCCTTCGCGCACATCGGCTTCCGCTGCGCTCAATCACCCTAGGCGCGGCGTTCAGCCCGCCCAGGGCGAGGCACAATACAGGCCGTCGATCTCGCTGACATAGATCTCCCAACCATCGTCGAGCGAGATGTCCTTTTCCTGCCCTTCAAACAAATACGTATAGCGGAACGCCACCCAGACCTTGTACATAGGGTAGTCGGGTGAAACGTCGGCCGGCAGTTGCAAGGTCTGTACGACTTTGAAGTCATGCGGCGCCACCAGCACCTCGGGGCCGGACCAGAAATTGATCTGCGCTTCGGTGTTCGGCTGGTGATATACGAAGCCGTCGGCGCATAGCAGGCCAATTGCCCGCTGACGGTCATGATCGCGCGTGACGGTTTCCATGAAGCGGATGGCGAATTCGCCAGGCGACTCAGCGCGGCGGCCGTTAGGGTTGGCCCGCCGCCCGGCCAGGCCGACCAAAAGGCCGCCGGCCAAAACGGCCAGCAGCGCCGCACTCCCCGCTATTAAACGCGCGGTCTGGCCAGCGAAGAACGCTCGCAGACGATCAGGCACGCTCGATGAAGTCGCCCAGGTCAAGCAGCAGATCGGCCAGGAAACGAAGCTGCTCTAAGTCGGTCATGGTACCGACTCGCTCATAGGTGAGTTGGCTGCCCGCCATCACGATGTTCACCGGGCGCAGTTGCAGCAGTTTGGAACGCAAGTTCACCGAAGAGAACAGCCGCATGGCGAATTCCTCGGGCTTGCTGCGGATGATGAACTTCTGATCGACTTCCGGGTCGCCCACCTGGATATCTTGCGAACCGAACGCTTTCCCAATCTTGCTGAACATGCCTTCCTGGTATAGGCCGAGGTTAATGTCAGAGCGATTGTCGACGGCGACGGCGAGCCTCGTATAGGTCGTGCGGCTCCGGCCCGCGCCCCGCGTAAACGACTCCAGCAGCAGGGAATGCCCCCGGTAGGTGCCCGAGGCCTTCGGCTGCGAAAAGATGTTGCCTGGCTCGAACGTTAGCCCAACCAGACCCGAGAACTCGGACCAGGCTCGGTTGCGCTTCTGCCGCTGGTAGTAGGAGATGCCCAAGACCAGCACCAGAATGACTGCCATGGTGCCATACGAAAAAATTAAGCCGATGAGCTTGTCGTCGATTTGCATGGCCGGTCCTATTGCTGAAGAACGATCTTCCCGAAGCCCTCGCCCTTTTCCATCCGCTCCTGGGCAGCGCGGGCCTCGGCCAGCGGAAAGGTCGAGTCAATGGGCACTTGCAGCTTGCCCTCGAACACCAACCCCATCACCGTCGCAAATTCATCCAGAGTGCCCATCGTTGAGCCAAGGAAGGAGATGTGCTTGCCGAACATATAGCGGTTGTCCAGTTCTACCTTCGGGCCGCCGGTGTTGCCGACCGTGAGAATGCGCCCGCCCTTGCGCACCGAGCGCAGGCTGCTGGGCAACGTGCCGTTGATCACATTATCTACCACCACATCCACGCCGCGCCGCTCGGTGAGCTTGAAGACCGCCTTCGACCAATCCTCCTTGGAGCGGTCAATCAGCACATCGGCCCCGAGTTCCTGAGCCTTCTGCAGCTTGGCTTCGTTAGACCCTACGACATAGACCTTCGCTCCCAGGTGCTTGGCCACCTGAATGCAAGCCGTGTTCACGCCGCCGCCCGCGCCAATGATCAGCACCGATTCGCCGGCCTGCACATTGCCGCGCGTGACCAGTGAATGCCAGGCGGTGAGGTACACCAACGAGGCCGCCGCGGCCGTCTCATAGGAAAGCTCAGCCGGGATGATGACCAACTGCCGCTGTGGCAATGAAATGTATTCGGCATAAGTGCCGCGCACCGTCTCACCGAGCAGATTCCAGCGCGCGCACAAGTTGTCCTTGCCCGCCAGGCACATCTCGCACTCGCCGCAGCCCAGGTTGCCGTCAATGACCACGCGGTCGCCGGCCGCCAGACTGGTCACCCCCTCGCCGGTGGCGGCCACAATGCCCGCTCCATCGCCGCCCGGAATATGCGGATACTCTAATTTCAGCCCCGGCCAGCCGGTCCGTACCCACAGGTCCGAGCGGTTCAAGGCCGCGGCCTTTAGCATCACCAGCACCTCGCCCGGTTTGGGTTCAGGTGTGGGCAAATCGCCATATTCCAGTACTTCGGGCCCGCCGTGCGTGTGAAAGTAAACGGCTTTCATGATGAAATCCTCTAGCGGACGATTATAGCTGAAGGGCGAGTGAGCATTTGGGGAGGGGCGCGACCTGTAGCACAAAGACATAAGAGACCCAACCCCGATTTGCCGGTGGGCAAATCTCCCCTTCCCTTTGGGAAGGGGAGCAGGTGGTTGGGGGAGGCGGGTATGGTGTAGCACAAAGACATAAGAGCACTCGCAAGCCTCGGTAAGCTACGCTTAACACAATCCTCTCGCATGTACGAATCGTGTAGGGCGAATTGACACGCTTCGCGGCCCACATAACCACTAGGAAAGTGGCGCCCAAATCGGACGCTATTTATCAAGGACAGTAGAGACGCCCCGCGGGGGCGTCTCTACGGCGCTGCAAGGACTGGGGAGGCCAACGATTTGTAGCACAACACTCTCATCCGGAGCGAACACGGGCAGAAGCCCAAAAACAGGCAGACGAATAGAGACCGGCCACGGCAGAGTCGAGGCGGTAGGGCATTAATCCAGCGTAGCAGGTATATGTTCTACTTCGGATCGGTCTCAACCTTAAAGTTTTCGGAGCAGCGGTTTTCAAGATTTCGCCGAGCAAAATGGCAAATTGAGGATCATGGCGAGAAGTCCGCGAAGCAATTACAGCGGAGTTTCGACAAATGATTGGCCGCGAGGCCTCACCATGCTACAATCTCTGTAACTTCTCATGCCTGCAACCGTCGCTGCCGAAGCCATTGCCGCTATTGTGGGTGCCTATCACGGCGCCCCGTTCGACGTGTTGGGCGTTCACCCGGTCACACTCGCCAAAGGCCCCGGCCTGGCTGTCCGGGCCTACTTGCCGCAGGCCTCCAGCGCCGCCGTAGTGCGGCCAGGGCAAGCGCCCGCCCCAATGGAGCGCGTGAGCGACGAAGGCTTCTTCGAGCGAGTCTACCCCGCCGAAACTATCGCCTTTCCCTATCGTCTGCAAATCACGACCTGGGCCGGCAATACCTACGAGGCCGAAGACCCCTATCGCTTCCCGCCGGTGCTCTCCGAGTTCGACCTGCACCTCATCGGCGAGGGTACGCATTACGACCTGTACGAAAAGCTGGGCGCGCACCTCACCGAGCAAGAGGGCGTCGCCGGTGTCACTTTCGCCGTCTGGGCGCCGAGCGCCGAGCGCGTCAGTCTGGTGGGTGACTTCAACCAGTGGGATGGTCGCCGCAACCCCATGCGGCCCCGTGGGGCCTCGGGCATCTGGGAGATCTTCATGCCCGGTCTCGGCGAGGGCGCGCTCTACAAATACGAAATCCGCACGCACTTCCAGGGCTACGTCGTCGCCAAGGCCGACCCATATGCCTTCGGCGCCGAATTGCGGCCTCTGACCGCCTCGATGGTTGTAGACCTCTCGCGGTACCGCTGGGCCGACGAAAGCTGGATAGCGAGCCGGCCGGCGGTCAACGGCCTGAACTCACCGATTGCTGTCTACGAAGTTCACCTCGGGTCTTGGCGCAGAGCCTCGGACGAGAAGGGCCAAAACCGTTATCTGTCGTATCGCGAACTGGCCGACGAGCTGGTGCCCTATGCCAAAGACCTGGGGTACACCCACCTCGAACTTTTGCCCATCACCGAGCACCCCTATGATGGCTCATGGGGCTATCAGACCATTGGCTACTTCGCGCCGACCAGTCGCTTTGGCGGGCCGCTCGACTTCATGTACTTCATTGACAAATGCCATCAGGCCGGCCTGGGAGTGATTCTCGATTGGGTGCCCGCGCACTTCCCGAAGGACGAGCACGGCCTGAGCTTCTTCGACGGTTCGCATCTCTACGAACATGCCGACCCGCGCCTGGGCGAACAGAAGGATTGGGGTACGCTGATTTTCAACTTCGGCCGGAACGAGGTGCGCGATTTCTTGCTCAACAGCGCCTTGTTCTGGTTGGACAAGTATCACATCGACGGCCTGCGGGTAGATGCAGTGGCCTCGATGCTCTACCTTGACTATTCGCGCAACGCCGGCCAGTGGATACCGAACAAATATGGCGGGCGCGAAAACCTGGAGGCGGTAGCCTTCCTCAAGAAGTTCAACGAAGTGGTGCACGAGTCGTTTCCGACGGCCCTGACCTGCGCCGAAGAGTCAACCTCCTGGCCCATGGTGACTCGGCCGGTCTACCTGGGCGGCCTAGGGTTCGACTTCAAGTGGAACATGGGCTGGATGCACGACATGCTCGAATACATGAGCAAGGACCCCATCCACCGCCGCTACCATCACAACCACCTGACGTTTTCGCTGCTCTACGCCTTCACCGAAAACTTCATCCTGCCGTTCTCGCACGACGAAGTGGTGCACCTGAAGAAGGCCATGCTCAGCAAAATGCCGGGCGACGCCTGGCAGCAATTCGCCAACCTGCGCACCCTCTACGGCTACATGTACGGCCACCCCGGCAAGAAACTGCTCTTCATGGGCAGCGAGTTCGGCCAGTGGACTGAGTGGAACTTCGACCGGGGCCTGGACTGGAACCTGCTCGGCTTCGACTCGCATCGCGGCTTGCAGAGCTTTGTGCGGGATGTGAACCGGCTTTACGCCGCCGAGCCGGCGCTATACGAGGACGATTTTTCGTGGACGGGCTTCCAGTGGATTGACTTTCGCGACGTGGACAACAGCATCTTGTCATTCGTGCGGCGAGGCCGCCAGCCGAATGACGAGATCGTGGTAGTCGCCAACTTCACGCCCATCGTGCGCTCGGGCTACCGGCTAGGAGTGCCGGCGCCTGGGTTCTATCGCGAGCTATTGAATAGCGACTCGTCGCACTATTGGGGCAGCAACGTTGGCAACGCGGGCGGCCTGCCTTCTGACCCTATTCCCTGGCAAGGCCAGCCGCATTCAGTTCTGCTCACCCTGCCGCCGCTCGGCGTGCTGTACTTGAAACGCGCCGCCGAAGCGCCTGAGACGACTGGCCTACTGACCGAACAAATCGAAGCCGCACCATAAAAGCCTGTCACCCCGAGCGGAGCAAGGGGTCTCTGGCTCCGTCAGTCCGTACAGGCCGCCTCGACGCGGTACAGCAGCACTGCCGCGGTTGAGTTGCCGGTCGCCGCACCGCCAACCCGCCAGGCCTCTTCTTCCATCTCGATCCTCGATATCCGCACCAGCTTGACGCCCGACTTGTCATCGAGTCCCAGCGAGCCTAAGTAGTCATAGAAGCTGCCGCCCGAGGCTGCGTTCGATTCAGGCGCGACCAGATAGCGCGCCTTCACGTCGCACAAGTAGTCGTTCACCTGATTCGCCGCCGCATAGTCGAGGAAGCGGGCATCGGTCAGGCCGCCCAGGTCGGCCACGGGCCGCCGGCTGTAGTAGCCGATCACGCCGATATCGAACGCCGCCACGACGGCTTCGGGCGGGGCAATAGAGGCTACCTGTTCCGCCATCGGCTCGCGCACCTCGGCCACCTGCCGCACGCTCGATAGATAAATCTCGCGCCAGTAGGTTAGGGTACTCAAGGTGATCGCTGCGATAGCCAGTCCGAACAAGGCCAGCGACAGCGCCGGCAGCTTGAGAAAACGGCCCTGGCCGTCGTCAGCCCGCCCGGTGCCGACGAAACCGGCCGCCATCGTCTTGCCGAACAGCCGGTAGCGCATCAGCGCGGCTGGGGCGCGGGCCAATCCCAACGCGACCGCGCCGATCATCAGGGCGTAGTCCACGGCGATATAGCGGCTGGCGGTGCCAACGGTCGGCAGCATCAGCGCAAAGGCGCCGTTGTGAACCACCGCCCACAACCCGAAGGCCAGCCAGGTGCGGGCGTCGTCCTTGTCGGAATCCTGGCGCGTCTTCCACAAAAGCGCCAGGCCTCTTGCCATCAAGGCGACCCACAACGCGGTCGAGGCGACCGCGATCAATGCCGGGGTGAGCACCACCGGCGCGCCGGCGGCCTCCACGGCCAAGCGTGGCCCCGGCAGGTAGGCGCCGCCCCAATAGTAGAGGAACCAATAGCCCAGGCTCAGCCCGGCAAAGACGACCGGCCGCAGGTGGGTGATCGGCGCAAGCCAGGCAACCCGGCCGGTGAAATAGTCGAGGGCGATTTGCTGCGAGAACTGCTTGCCGTAGTAACTGCCCGGCAACAATTCGCCGGTGCGCCACAAAACGTAGCCTTGCCAGGGCAGGGCGAGCAGCGCCGCCACCGCCGCTGTTTTCCACAGGTGGGCCGGTATCTTGCGATGGCGAACGATCTCAAGTGCGGCGAGTGCCAGCGCCAGCCCAATGCCCTCTGGCCGCGTCAAGTAGAGTAGGCCCAGGCATACCCCTACGAGAATCCACCGCTCGCTTCGATACGCCAACAGTGCGGCCAGGCCCAGTGCCACGAACAGCACGGTCTCCATGCCGCTGAGCGCAAACCACAACATCGGCCCGCACAGGGCGACCAACGCGCCGCCCGCCGGAGCGATCCACGGCGAACGCCACCGCCGTGCCGCCGGTTCCAGCAGCAACGTGGTGAAGGCCGCCGCCGCCGCCAGCGAGGCAATGCCCAGCACCCGCGCGCTCGTCACGGCCGGCACACCGATGAACGTCAGACCGGCCAACAGCCACACCCAAACCGCGCTGGTCGTGCCCAGTCCGCTCTCGGCCGGCGACTGAAAGATCAGGCCCCGCCCGGCGGCCAGGTTGTCGGCGTAAGCGAAATGGATGTAAGCGTCGTCAATGGGATAGGCGTTGGGCGCGCCGCGGAGGAAAAACAGCGCCGCGCCGGCGGCGAGGGCCGCGGCCAGAAGCGAATAGCGAATGATCCCTTCTCCTTATCGGCCATATTTGGGCGGGGAAGGAAAACGCCCCGGCCAGAACAGACTATGGCCGAGGCGCACTATACCAGAGGGGTCGAAAGAGCGTCAAACGGGAGTATAAATGGATTCTGAAGGAGCCTCGATGAACGCCGAAACCGTTGCCCGCACCATTCAACTCATCTTGGCGCCGGTCGTCATGGTGACGGCCTGCGCCCTGATTCTCAATGGCATCCTATCGCGCTATGCGGCCGTCAATGATCGGTTGCGGGCCTTGAGCCGCGAGCGGTTTGAAGTGTTACAAGGTGGTGCGCAGGCCGTCCTGGCGGCCGAGCGACTGGGCGCGATTGACTCGCAGGTGCCGCTTTTGATCCGCCATCACAACCTGCTGCATGACGGGGTGCTGGCCGTGTACCTCACCATTGGCGTGTACATCTCTAACATGTTCGTCATCGCCATTGCCGCGGTGAGCGGCACAGCCTGGATGGCAACTGCGGCCCTGGTCATCTTTCTAGCCGGCACTGGGGTATTGCTGTTCGCCGTCGTTCTAACCGCTCTCGAGATTCGTACCTCGCACCAGGCTGTCCAATCTGAGGCCGCCTGGGTCGCCGGGTTGGGCAAGCAGATCTAGACGGGCTCTATGCCGCCACAGCGGCGGCCGGCACATAGCGTGCGGCGGCTTGCTGCAACTCTTCTCCAATTCGGTCCCGCAGCCAGCCCGGCGAAATCACTTCGACCTGAGCGCCCCAGCTCCGCAGCCAGGGCTGCATCTCCAACGGCTCCGACACGCGCACCCGCAGAATACTGCCGCCATCCTCGGCGGGTTCCAGCGTCTGCGATGGATGCCAGCGGCGCTCGCGCACATGCGAGGCTACCGCGGGGCTGAAGCGCAACACCACCTCCGTCGTGTCCGACCCGGCCATGATGCCCCAGCTTGCCGCCAGGTGTACCTCCGGGTCGAAACCGGTCGGGATCATATACGGCACGTCGAGCACGTCGGCCGACTCCAGCCGATCCAATTTGAATGTGCGGATCTCGCCCGACCACTCGTCGTGGCCGATCACATAAATGCCCGAGGCGGTCGCCTCCAGCGCGTAGGGCGCAATGATCCGCTCACGGATCGAA
>JADMIO010845981.1_pt1 | contig 34488 bp, 27 predicted proteins | sample 8958161 | NCBI WGS metagenome assembly JADMIO01 (sample SAMN16585339, study PRJNA669376) | soil metagenome | isolation source: Crop rotation soil | place: USA: Cullars Rotation, Alabama | collected 2011
CTTTCCCCCCGCCTGCTCTCCCCACCCCGCCGCGGCCACCGCCAGCACCAGCCCCGCTCCGATCACGCTCATCCATGCACGCATGACAACCTCCAAGTCGCGGCAACCCGCGCAGCCCCACCCTATCCCTCCGGCCCCCCAGAGTCAAAACCCAGTCAGTGGTGGGCCACTGTGCGCGGAAGGCCCGTCCGCGGAAGTCAACTTTCGTATCATTCACTCGTGTGAATCTGCGTTCACCCACGGCTGCTTTCAAAACCCCCTTCGTGAATCTTCATGCCTCCGTTTTCGTGCTTCGTTCTCCTCGCCGCCTACCCAAGACGCAAAACCAAGAATATAGAATCCCTCCTTGTTACAATTCCTCGTTTCCCCAGCTCAACCCCCTTTTTTCGCGAAAGGCCCAAGGATGTCTGCCGTGATCTCCCCTTCCTCCGAACCCACCACCACCTCCGCTCCCGCTGTCTCGCTGGCGGCGCTTGATACCTTCCCGCGCCGGCACATTGGGCCGTCGGAAGCAGACCTTGCCGCCATGCTCAAGACCATCGGCGCTGCCTCCCTCGAAGAACTCGTCCGCCAGACCGTCCCCGCAGGCATCCGCCTTAACAAACCCATGAACCTCCCCGAAGCCCTCGGCGAATCTGCCGCCGTCGCCGAACTGCGCCTGCTTGCCAACAAGAACAAAGCCTATAAGTCCTTCATCGGCATGGGCTACTACGACACCATCGTCCCCCCCGTCATCCTGCGTAACATCCTGGAAAGCCCCGGCTGGTACACCCAATACACGCCCTACCAGGCCGAAATCTCCCAGGGCCGCCTCGAAGCCCTCCTCAATTTCCAGACCATGATCGCCGACTTGACCGGCCTCCCCATGTCCAACGCCAGCATGTTGGATGAGGCCACGGCTGCCGCAGAAGCCATGAACATGTGCCACTCGCTGCATGAAGAGCGCGGCAACTTCTTCGTCGCCCAGGACTGCCACCCCCAGACCATCGCCGTCGTCAAAACCCGCGCCAAGTGGCTGGGCATCACCGTCATCGTCGGTAATGCCGAGAAGGTCGATGATGATACCCTCGCGAAGTGCGCCGGCATCCTCGTCCAATACCCCACCACCGACGGCCGCATCGTCGACTACGGCACCCTCACCGAACGCGCCCACAAGACCAACACGCAGGTCGTCGCCGCCACCGACCTCCTCGCCCTCACCCTCATCAAGCCCCCCGGCGAATGGGCCGGCGGCGGCGCTGACATTGCCGTCGGCAGCGCCCAGCGCTTCGGCGTCCCCATGGGCTACGGCGGTCCCCACGCAGCCTTCATGGCCTGCAAAAATGAATTCACCCGCAAACTCCCCGGCCGCATCGTCGGCATCTCCCGCGACACCCACGGCAACCCCGCCTACCGCCTCTCCATCCAGACCCGCGAACAACACATCCGCCGCGAAAAAGCGACCAGCAACATCTGCACCGCCCAGGTCCTCCTCGCCATCATGGCCAGCATGTACGCCGTCTATCACGGGCCGGACGGGCTGAAGGCGATTGCACGCCGAGTGCACCGCCTTACATCCGTTCTAGCGGCCGGAATGCGATCACTTGGTCACGAAGTTGCTGAGGATCCGTTCTTCGACACAATCACTGTCACCTGCGCGGGCAAGTTCGACGATGCCCGTGTGATCTGGGAACTTGGTGCCGATCAGCACGGCGTTAACGTACGATTGGTCAATCAACATACTTTTTCAGTTTCACTTGATGAAACCACGACCACAGAAGATGTCGAGTTACTACTTCAAATTGCCACCCCACAGGACAAGAAGCGTCCGCCGATAAACGGCCTCACTTCGCACCTGAATGATCAAATCGCATCAGAATTCGCTCGCACCTCTCCCTTCCTCACACACCCCACCTTCAACTCCTACCACGCCGAGCACGAAATGCTCCGCTACATCTACCGCCTCCAGGCGAAAGACCTCTCGCTGGCCTTCAGCATGATCCCGCTTGGCTCCTGCACCATGAAACTCAACGCTACCTCCGAAATGCTCCCCGTCACCTGGAAAGAAATCGGCGGACTCCATCCCTACTGCCCCGCCGACCAGGCCACTGGCTACGCCGAAATGTTCAAGCAACTCGAAGACTGGCTCGCCGAAATCACCGGCTTCGATGCCGTCAGCCTTCAGCCCAACGCCGGCAGCCAGGGCGAATACGCCGGCCTCCTCGCCATCCGCGAATACCACGAAGCCCGCGGCGACAAGCATCGCGACATCTGCCTCATCCCCACCAGCGCCCACGGCACCAACCCCGCCTCCGCCGTCGTCGCCGGCCTCAAGGTCGTCGCCGTCGCCTGCGATTCCCAAGGCAACATCGACCTCGCCGACCTCAAGAAAAAAGCCTCCGAGCACGAGAAAAACCTCTCCTGCATCATGATCACCTACCCCTCCACCCACGGCGTCTTTGAAGAAACCGTCAAGGAAATCTGCCAGGTCGTCCACCAGCACGGCGGCCAGGTCTACATGGATGGCGCCAACATGAACGCCCAGGTCGGCCTCACCAGCCCCGGCCACATCGGCGCTGATGTCTGCCACCTCAACCTCCACAAAACTTTCTGCATCCCCCACGGCGGCGGCGGCCCCGGCATGGGCCCCATCGGCGTCGCCAAGCACCTCGCCCCCTTCCTTCCCGGCAACCCGCTCACCGGAGAACACGCAGTCTCGGCCGCCCCCTGGGGCTCTTCCAGCATTCTGACGATCTCCTGGATGTACATCCGCATGATGGGACCCGATGGCCTCACCAAAGCCACCGAAGCCGCCATCCTCAACGCCAACTACATGGCCAAACGCCTCGAGTCGCACTACCCCGTCCTCTTCCGCGGCAAGAACGGCCGCTGCGCCCACGAGTTCATCCTCGACTGCCGCCAGTTCGAAGAAACCGCCGGCATCAAGGTCGAAGACATCGCCAAGCGCCTCATGGACTACGGCTTCCACGCCCCAACCATGTCCTGGCCCGTCCCCGGCACCCTCATGTTTGAGCCGACGGAATCCGAATCGAAAGCCGAACTCGACCGCCTCTGCGACGCCATGATCTCCATCCGCAATGAAATCAAGGCCATCGAAGAAGGCAAAGCCGACCGCACGGACAACCCCCTGAAGCACGCCCCCCACACCGCCTATGCCGTCACCAGCGACACCTGGACCCACAAATACCCGCGCCAGCAGGCGGCATATCCGGCCCCATGGACCATCACCAGCAAGTTCTGGCCCTCGGTCGGCCGCATCGACAACCCCTGGGGCGACCGCAACCTCGTCTGCACCTGCCCCCCAGTCGAAGCCGTGGCGCAGTAAGGACTCAGTGGAACGCGCAGCGTAAGCAAGTGCCCATGTGCGCGCACAACACCAAGCGCCGCCTCGCGCAGGCGGTGCAACGATGTTCACCTTGAACTCGACCAACCATGGCGTGCATACCTCAAAACAGGCCGAAGGCCTTGCACGACAGTAGCCGGGGGCAGAGCGCGGCCCCGCGCAGCCGGGCCAAGCGCCGCCCCGGGAAAGAACCCATTTGTCCGAAGGCAGCCTGTAGGGCTGCAACGTCAATTTCGATTGGACGTACATATGACAATTTGTTGATGATTGTGAGCGACTGCATGCCCCACCCCTTCCCCCAAACCTGGTGGATCGACCCCGGCAAAATCCTGGGCGGCTGCTACCCCGGCACCCTCAACCCCACCGAATCCCTCGCCCGCCTCCAATCCCTCGTCTCCGCCGGCATCCGCGTCTTCATCAACCTCCAGGAACCCAACGAAATCGGCCGCAACGGCAAATCCTTCCCCGACTACACCACCTCCCTCCAAGCCATCGCCACCACCCTCGGTACGCGCATCGAATGCCACCGCTTCCCCATCAATGACCGCACCGCCCCTACAGTCCAGCAGATGGAACAAATTCAACAACTCCTCCGCACCTCCATCCAATCCGGCAAACGCGTCTACATCCACTGCTGGGGCGGCCACGGCAGAACCGGCACCGTCGCCGGCTGCTGGCTCGTCTCCCAGGGCCTCACGCCCGAAGAAGCCCTCTCCACTATGAAATCCCGCCGCCAACACGACACCCGCTGCGCCGCCGAATGCGCGCCTCAGGAAGACTCCCAGCGCGACTTCATCCGCAACTGGGCCCGCGCCCGCCCCGCCGACCCCGCACCCTGACTTTTTCTATTCTCAATTTTCTATTCTCTATTTCACGCCCGCCGGCAGCGGCATCCCCACCAGCTGACCGCCGTGCACCACGTACAACACCCCGCGCGCCATCGCCATGTGCGCATTATCAAACACCAGCCCCGGAATGATCATCTGCACCGACTCCCCCTGCGGCATGATCCCGCCCGGACCTCCCGCCCGAGGCACAAAATGCGTGAACAGCGTATGCCCCTGCCGCGGCTCGGCAATCCAGCTCTCTTTCGTCGGCAACGGCGCCGGACGACGCTCCACCCGTGCCAAAAGCTCCGCCGTCGTCGGCCGACGTGGCAACCTCGGAAACGCCGGCTCCTCTTTCGGCGGCGCGACCACGACCTTCTGTTCCACGGGCACCAGCGCCTGCGTCGCCGCCGCCTGCCGCGTCGGCTGCACATCCCCCGACTCCGTCGGCCTGATCGACTCGGTCCATTCCCCCTCTCGCAGCGTCATCCATTTCGATTGCCCCGCCGCCTCCTGCACCTCGATTCGCACCTCCTCCTCTTTCGCCCAGACATTGATCACCTGCCGCGTCGGCGATGCAAACAGCACCCGCGCGTCCATCGGAATCGCCTGCAGATACGTGCACACAAGCGCCGGCTCCTGCGCATCCCGCATCGACGCAAACAGCTTCACGAGCGTTGCCGCCGAATCATCCAGCCGGTTCTCCGCCATCCCGACGCTCGTCGCCGTCTTCGCCGTCGCATCCGTAATCCGGAACACCAAGCCAGACGCTTCTTCTTCCCCTTCCGGCTTCGCGTGAAGCGAATCGACAGGATGCTCCTTCAGAAAGCCCGCCACGCTGTTGCGCTCTGCCTTGGTTAGTTGACGATGATAGTACCGATCAAACCGCGGCCCATGTGCCGCCTGCTCGTGATATTCCAGGAGCCCCGTCCCATCGCTGAACAGGAGCACCGCCATGTACGCCCCCTCGTACCCCTCTTCGCTGGCAGGCACATCGGCCTCCAGAAGCACCGCCTCCACCAGCCGCGCCGCCTTCCATCCGGACGACTTTTTCCCCTGCATCGCGTTCCCGCTCGTGATGCGATCCCGCATATAGGTCTGGAACGGCGAGAGTTGCTTTTCCTTCGCCTCGATGATGCTGCCGTCCGGCTCGACCTGCTTGACCGCCTGCAAAAATGGCTGCATCACAGGCCGCGGCTTCAGCGACCCGCACCCCGCCACCGCCAGCACCATCGCCGCCATCAACAAGCCACGTTTCATCGACATGGATTGTAGCACGTCCCAGAAACCCATCGGTAGCGGCGGACCGGCCCGTTTTTCACACTGCCGGGAGGGGATTGCACCTCCAAGCTTTGTATTGTAAAGTTGTTTCCATCCAAGAGCCGATACCTCCCGTATCGTCTCCTGAACCCTGTCACCGCCAGTTGAGGACCTTCCATGGAACTCCGTGAGGCACTCACCCAGATCGCTGAAATCCGCCAGCAGATGGCACGCGGCCAGATTTTCCGTGGCTACCGTGCCGCCAGCACCGCCTTCTCCGGCATTGTGGCGCTTGTCACTGGCCTGCTCCAGATATGGTGGGCTGCCGGCCACGACATGTCCGTCACCGACTTCGCAATCCCCTGGGTCGTCGCTGCCGCACTCTGCGTAACGGTCGTCGGCGCGGAGATGGTCCTCCGCACTCGCCGCAGCCAGTCTGCCGTGCAGCGGCAGCTGACCCTGCTCGCCGTCGAACAGTTCATGCCCAGCATTCTCGCCGGCGCGCTTCTGACATGGGTCTTCACGCAATTCCTGCCAGAGCATTTCTGGATGCTGCCCGGTCTCTGGATGGTGGTTTTCTCCCTGGGCGTTTTCGCCTCCGCAAGGCTTCTCCCCCGCGAAGTCTTCGCCGTTGCAGGCTTCTACCTGCTAGCCGGCATCACAACGCTGATCACCTGCCGCGCGGCAGGCAACCTGTGGCTGAATGTGTACATGGGCGTCGTATTTGCGGCGGGCCAATTTGCAATCGCGGGAATCCTTTACTATCGCCTGGAGCGCCGCCATGACTGACAAAAACGAAGGCCGTTTCGCCTACGAAGGCATCGACCGCGTCATTCACGAAAAGGCGCGGCTCTCGATCGTCGCCTCCCTTGCCTCTCATCCTGAGGGTCTCCTGTTCAACGACCTCAAAGACCTGTGCACGTTGACAGACGGCAACCTGAGCCGCCACGTTGCTGTGCTGCAGGAGGCCGGCGTCGTAGATGTGAAGAAGAGTTTCGCCAACAACCGCCCGCAGACTACGTGCAAGTTGACACCTTCGGGCCGCAAGCGTTTTGCGGAGTACGTGGAAGAACTGGAGCGCGTCGTCTCCGACGCCCTGCCAATGGAAGGCGTCGCGAAAAAGCGCGGCCTGGGCCTCGCGTGATCTCGAGTCGTTAAAGAATCGACAGGCGTTCCCCAGAACGCCTTTTTTTCTCGGAAGTAGCTTTGTATTGCAAAGTGTGTTCAAAGTGTATTGCAGGAGGGAATCAATGAAAGTGCTCGCCGCCCAAGCCATGGGACTCTGTTTTGGCGTCCGCGATGCCCTGGCCATCGCCCGCCAGATTGAAACCCCTGCCCACGTCACGGTCTTCGGCCAGCTGGTACACAACCCGATTGTGAACCGGGAACTTGAACAACGAGGCTTCGCGCAGGTCGCAGAACTTGGCCGCGCGCTATCACCTCTGCCCACGCCGGCCGTCCTGATCACCGCCCACGGCATCAGCAACCGCGAACGCGCGGAGCTCGCCGCCATGGGCAAAACGCTGGTCGATTCCACCTGTCCGCTGGTGAAGAAGGCACATAGTGCCGCCACGACCCTTGCCGCCAAAGGCTATTTCGTCGTGGTCATCGGCAAGAAGAACCACGTGGAAATCCGCGGCCTCACCGGCGACCTGGAAAAATTTGCCATCGTCGAATCGATGGCCGACGTGCAGCGCTATGACGCGACCCGCCTCGGCATCATCGCCCAGACCACATCGGTCGAGCGGGAAGTCCGCATGATCGTCGCCCGCATCAAGGCGGTAAACGAACATGCGGAGGTCCGCTTCATCAACACGGTCTGCCAGCCCACGCGCGATCGCCAGGCAGCGCTTGAAGAGTTGCTGGTGCAGGTGGATGTGCTGGTCGTGGTAGGGGGGCACCATTCCAACAACACGCGCCAGCTGGTCGCACGCGCTGCTGAAACCGGAATCCGCGCCATCCACGTCGAAGATGCATCCGAGCTACTCCCCGAAATGTTCACCCCCGGCGAAACCGTCGGCCTGACCGCCGGCACGAGCACACTGCCCGAAACGGCGGATGCCGTGCGGTTGCGCCTGGAAGGGTTCCACACCAACTCCACCTGTCCTGAACTTTCCGCACAGACGGCGTCGACCGCGACGCATTAACCGGCCCGCAAGGCCACATCTTTTTTCGAAGTTGAGGAAACGCGTATGACGCGAGCGCTGACACTACGTCTTCATTTTCTCTGGACCGCCTGCGCCGGTATGGCGGTGGTTGCCGACACGCTGTTTTACGGACACCCCTGGGGCGTCAACACGGCGCTCTTCGGAATGGTCGTGGTGATCGCAGTGGTGCTGCGATCGCCGGGGCTCTGGAGGAGCTGGATGGGAAGGAGTTGGATCCTGCTGGCGGGGATGGCACTGATTGCCCTCGTGGAAGAGCCATCCCCGCTGGCGGTGATCATGGCGATCGTCACGCTGGGCATGCTGGTGCTGGCCAGTCAGCGCAACATCGGCGAACGCGTGTCCGACTGGGCCAACCAGTGGCTTCACCTGCTGGCGACGCTCTTTTTCCGCGTGCTGCTGGACAATGCCATCGTCGCCCGCTGGTGCAAGCGCCACCCCTATGCCAGCAACCGCCTGGCGACGCTTGCGAGGTTGATCGCGTGGTGGTTCCTCCCGGTGATGGCCGGCGCCATCTTTGTGCTGCTGTTTGCCGCGGCGAATCCGATCATCGAGCACTGGGTGCGGTGGGCGTTCAACACGCTCTGGACGATTTTCGACTGGCTGCCGCTCTATCTGCAGGCCGATCGCATGTTTCTCTGGTTCGCTGTCATTGCGGGAACGTATGGATTGCTGCGCTATCGCCGGATGCGTGTGCGTCGGACGGCGTATGCCGTGCCTCCCGTGGTCGCACCGCCGGCCACCTGGTGGACGGGGCAAGATCTCATCATCCGCTGCCTGATCGTGTTTAACGTCGTCTTCGCCGTGCAATCAATTTTGGATGTGATCTACCTCTTCGGCGGCGCCAAGCTTCCCGATGGCATGTCCTACCAGGAATATGCCCACCGAGGCGCCTATCCACTGGTCGCCACGGCACTGCTCACGGCGCTGTTCGTATTGATCACCTTCCGCACCGGCGGCCCGGCACAGCGGTCGCCCCTGGCGCGCGGCCTGGTTTACGCCTGGATCGGCCAGAACCTTTTCCTCATGGTCTCCACAATCTGGCGGCTCTACTTGTACGTCACCGTCGATCAACTCACGCGCCTGCGCCTCTCCACGATGATCTGGCTGTTCCTGGTGGCGATGGGATTCGTCTGGACGATCCTGAAAATCCGCCGCGGCCTCTCCAACGCGTGGCTCTGGCGTGTCAACATTCAAACGACTTTCGCGGTGCTCTTCCTGTGCGCGTTCATCAATTTTGATGGGATCATCGCCGACTACAACGTGCGGCATTGCGTGGAGTTCAGTGGGGAAGGCCGCTCCATCGACCTTGCCTACCTGTATCACCTGGGACCCGATGCGCTCCCCGCGCTCGCGGATCTGCGGGAGAAGGACCACCTTCACGGCTTGCAGATCGACGCCATCATGAGCAACCTGCGCCAGGAACTGGAATACGACATCAAAGACTGGCGTGGCTGGACCTACCGCCGCTGGCGCGAAGCGCCGGGCGACATGCGGACGACGTTTTTGACGTTCCGCTGAAAGGGCGGGGTGAAGTTGTGATTGCATCTTTCCTTGAAGCGCGTTGTCGGAGCATTGGATTTGCAACGGCGGGAATTGTTCACCTGGTGCGTACGCAGCGCAATGCGTGGGTGCACGTGGCGGTAAGCAGCGTTGTAATCCTCGCGGGGTGGACGCTCAGGCTTACGGCAGGCGAGTGGTGCTGGCTGTTTGTGGCGATGGGGGCGGTGTGGGTTGCGGAGGCGCTCAATACGGCGGTGGAACTGTTGGCCGATGCCGTCATGCCTCGGCCGCCGGCACATCCCCTGGTGGGGCGGGCGAAGGATGTGGCGGCAGGGGGCGTGCTGGTGGCGGCCGTGATGGCGGCGGCGATCGGCATATGTGTGTTGCTGCCACACGTGATGTAACGGCGGAGGGGGCGGGCGGATCAATCCGGGACGTGCAGCAGCGTCAGGCCCTGCACGCCGAGTTTCACCTCAGTGGGCCCCGCGGCAGTGAGCGATTGCATCGCTTCGGGCGTGATGCGCGGGTCGAAGCCATAGGTACGGCGGAGGCGGTCGATCTCCGGCCAATTGATCAGTATCCAATGGATGCCTTTGGCGTGGAGCAACTCGAGGCGCTTGGCATTGTCATCGAGGGCGAGAATATCGCCCAGCAGGTTGCGGTTGAAGACTGTGCTGTAGATGACCTGGTCAGCGCGGCCGGCGTATCGCCAGGCGGTGGCATCGCCCACGAGCAGGACGGTTTCAGGCGCGGGGATTTGCGCGGGATCGAGCATGGCGCCCGGCCGTTGCAACTCGGGGTGGCCCAGCATGGAGACGTTGATCTGCTGCTCGAAGAGTTGGCCGATCGGCTGCGGCGGGGGAGCGGCGCCTTCGGGATGCGCGGTCCCTCCCAGCAGGCCGCGCTCAGGCAGCAGAAGGAAAATCGTGCACATGGCGTGAATCGCGATGGCCGTGGCGACAACGACGCGCAGGCCGCCGACAAACAGCACCTCGCGCGGGCGATTCTGCGCCGCCAGAGCCGCCAGGAGGGCGAGCGGGATGCTGATAGGCAGCAGGAAACGCGCGGCAAGATGCGTGAAGAAGAGCCACGCCACGATCTGCACGCCCAGCACCACCAGCAACAGCGCCGCCATGCCGCGCGTCTGCGTGCGGGCAAAGGCGAGCGCCAGGCCCAGCGGCAGGGCAAACCAGAGCAGGCCGACGAATTTGATGAGGCGGTCCTCGGGCGGGTCGTTGCGCGTCCAGATGTAGATGGACCGCCAGGAGGGAGACCACTGCGGATCAAGAAGGGCATTCTGCCTCAGTGAGAGCAGCCGGGCCGTGAGCGACCGCTCTGTTTCAGGCGCTTTGTGGCCGGCTTCGAACTTGGCGAGTTCCTGAGACGTCCAGCCATCCTGGCCGAGGAACGATGAGAAGAATGGGAACGTTGGGTTGCCTCCGCTGGCGACTGCAGTCCGTCCGGCCCATGGCAAATAAACCGCTGCCGCCACCAGCACCGCCACGGCAAGACTTTTCGCCAGCGCCGGCTGATTGATGGCGCGCAGCAGGAGAATCACGCCCGCGGGCACGGCGAAGAAGAACCCGGCGGTCAGTTTGCATCCGACGGCAAGGCCGAGGAACAGTCCGATGAGGATGCCGCGGGAGATAGCGGGGAGTGCGACCGGTCCTGGCGGAACAGCGTCGACAGAGGGCGTTACGGGTCGCGTGCCCCCGAGCGCCAGCACCAGCGCCAGCGTGCCAAAAAGCAGCATGCCGCCTTCGTTGTAGGCAAGGGATCCGGTGACGATCGTCCAGGGCACTCCGAGAAAAAGCAGCACCGCCGCGGCTCGGCCGGTGGCGCCGGTGGCGGCATCAGCCGCGAGCCTGCGCGTGGGGCAGAGGGCGATTGCGGCGGTGGTCAGCAGCATGAACACGACGTGGAGGAACTGCGCGGGGAACGTGCCCCAGAGATGGCTGCCATCGCCGATCACTGCCTGGGCGAGTTGCGTGACCAGCAGGTAGAGCATCTCCATATTGGCGGGGAAGAACGAGTAGACGTTGTGCGAAAGCGGCGCGGTGCTGCCGTACTCTAAATACTCCCGTGGCAGTTGGAGGTGATACTCCATCACGTCATAGCCCCGGGCCTCGGTGGCCCACAGCGTGCCCGGCGGAAAGGTTGCGGAGACAATGAGCATCGCGATTGGGACCGATGCCAGGAGCAGCAGGAGGTCGCCGCGATGGATCTTTGTTTTCAGAAGCGTGCGGTCGGAGTTCCGCAGGAAACGGCGCGTCGGCGCAAGGCCGATGATCGCGGCGAGAACGAGCAGTCCGACTGCAGGCCAGGGTGCGGCCCAACTTACAAGCTTTGCACTCCCCAGCAGCACCATGGCAATAGAGAACGCACCCAGCCCAAGCGCCACCGCCGCCACACTGCGCAGGCCCTCGGGCCACGGGGAATCGTCAAAGAGCTGCCGCCGGGCGAAAGGTTCTGTGATCGCGATGCCCAGCATCCATCCGGCCGTCAGCACGGGAAGGAGCAGAAGGCCCCAGGCGGCGGTCATGAAGACGTTGGAGGTTTCGTTGCCGGCGATGATCCAGACAATCGCGGCAATCAGCACAAGCGCAAGGGGGAAAAGCGTCCACTTGGGGATGCCGCCGGTCGGGGGCTCCACGGGCATCGCCTCTTCACCCGAGGCGGCGGCACGGCGATACGGGATGTCCGGCTTGTCCGCCATCGATGCCCTTATTTCAGCTTGGACTTATCAACTTCGCGCTGGCTGATCTGCGGCTCGGTACCTTTGATCAGCCGGCCGATATTTGCCCGGTGGCGAAACACGATCAACCCCGCAAAGAGGCAGGCCACCAGGATCAGGGGCAGGCGGTTGTTCCATTCCAGGTAAGTGTTGATGTACCGATTCTGCCAGCTTCCAAGCACGGCAACCAGTACAGCAAAAGTGGTTGCCGCGGTCATGGATGCCAGGGAGATGTACCGGTAGACCATGAGCATGAAGACGAAAAACGCTCCGGCGAGGATTCCGGAGATTGTGTAGAGCGGCCAGAAGCCCAGCACCACGCCAAAACCGGTGGCGACGCCTTTGCCACCCTTGAATTTCAGATAGAGCGGGAAGAGATGACCGATGACGCAAGCGATTCCCGTCAGAAGTGGTGACCAGGAGGGAAGTTCATTGGCGGCATTCATTTGATGTACCAGCAGCGAGGCAATAAGCACCGGGAAAAAGCCTTTGGCCGCATCCAGCAGGAAGGCGTACCAGAAATACTGTTTGCCCAGCGTGCGCCCGAGGTTGGTAGCGCCGATGTTTTTGGAGCCTACGGTGCGAATATCCACGCCCCTGGTTTTTCCGATCACCCAGGCGAACGGAATCGAGCCCAGCAGGTACCCGATTACGGGCATGACAATGAAGATTGTGATTTGCGAGGAGGTCATGGCGGAGTTGTAACATGCCGGGACGTGCCGGGCCATGCATGGTTCCTATCTGCGTTCCTTCCGTACAGCGTCGTAAATGCTTAAAAGCGCATGAAGGTATTGCTCCGCGGATTGCCCATTCACGGCCTTCGTGGCGCGATCGGCCAGCGCTTGATGATCGGGCGTGCCGCGGTGGGGGAGGGCATCGAGGGCCCTGGCCATTTCATCGACGGACTTGGGAGTAGGCACGATCGTTCCGGCTCTGTGTTCGAGCACGAGATCTTTGGAGCCCAGGAATGCCGTGCTGATTACGGGCAGTCCGTGGGCCATCGCTTCGATTCCGACGAGTCCGAACGGGTCGTAAAAGGTCGGGAGCAGCAGCGCGTCCGAGGCGGCATAGACGCGCTCCATCTCGCGCGTGGGCCCGACGAAGAGCACGCGGGCCTTGCCCGGCTCGTTCTGGTCGCCGATGCCCAGGAGGTCGGCGAGTTCCACGTACTCCCGCGCCTTGCCCATGCCGACGACCAGCAGTTTCCAGTTCTTCTGCGTGCGCGAAATTGCTTCAATCGCATAGCGCAGGCCTTTACGCCGGAAATCGTGGCCGACGAAAAGCGCCACGCGGTCCTGTTCCGCCAGCCGGAAATGCCCGCGGAACCAGGCCCGTTCTTCGATCGCCTTTTCTGCAGACCATGTTCGGGCAGGGCTACCTCCGTAGCCGGGGATCTCCATCTGCGGCGTGGTCAGATGCACCACCCGCGGCGGGCCGGCCCCGTAATACTCCTTGAACTGCTCCATCATCATCGAGCACTGGCAGATGATGCGCCGAGGCTCTCTGGGCCGGAGAATCGCGTTCGCGAGTGCCGCACGTTTCTCGAGTGCGAGGAGTGTCCGCTGTTTTCCGGAGAGCCGCAGGAGCATGCGTTTCAGGGTTGCCCCGGATTCTGTCGCCCGGCTGGCTGCGGCCTGTCCCTGCATGGCTGCGTACACCCCCGCGCAGGGCTGATAGACATCGCCAGGGAAAGCCACCGTGAGCGAATGCACGACGTCTGGCTTGTATTTGCTGCACCACTGCCTCGCCCGCCGACCAAAGCGCCGGAATCCAAAGCCGGTGTTGACCCGCATGCCTTTGAGCTTGTGCAGATGAATACCCTCGTGCGCCACCTCGGCAGGGGGGTGAGCCCGCGTGGATAGATCCGCATCGTAACTCGCCCGCAGCGTCGCCTGCCGATACCGGTTGATTCGCGATGACACATCATGGCAAACCACGTGCACATCGTGCCCCCGCCGCGCCAGCGAATTCGCCAGCCATACCGCAAGGTGTTCCGCCGCCCCGCGCGTCGCGTCGAAATGCTCGATGACCAGGGCAATCTTCATGAGGCGCCCTCGATCACGGCATCCGGTGGTGAAGTGATCACGTTCAAGCCGCCGCTCGCCGGTGCCGCCGCCCAGAGTTCTGCCACGGCGGCCAGTACCATTTCCGTCGTCAATTCTCTCATGCACCGATGATCGATCGGGCACTTTTTCAACTGGCAAGGTCCGCAGGGCACATCCACCCGCACGATGCGTTCGTTTGACGCGTACGTCTCTGCCCAGCGCGTGTCGGTCGGGCCGAAGAGCGTTACCAGGGGCACGCCGAAAGCCGCCGCAAAGTGCCTCGGGCCCGTGTCGTTGCAGACCATCAGTCGAGAGCGTCGTACAAGTTCTTTGAGTGCCCCGATGGAAACGCCCTTTCCGCCATTCAGCGATGCCAATGCCTTCAGCCGATCGCGTTGTTTGCTGGCGTTGAGGATTGCATCCACAATCGGCATCTCCGCCGGGCTGCTCGCCAGGAGCACCCGCGCCCGATAGGGCCCTGCTGGATCGGCCAGCACATCTGCCACCTCTGCGAACCGCTCCGGCAACCAGCACTTGCTCGATCCAAAATTCGCCCCAGGCACCAGCATTACAATGGGTGCGCCCGCCAACGCTCCGTCTGCCGCCAGCACGCCTGCCGCTTCTGCCACTTCCTGCGGAGTAATGCCCAGTTCCATTGCCGGCTGCGCCCTTCCAGCACCCAGGTATTCCGCCAGCGCCAGGTAATACTCGATCGTCGGTAGTGGCTCAAAGTCCGATCCCACGTTCACCCGCTTCCCACCAAGTGCCCGAATCGCCTCCGCCTTCTTATGGTCCGCCTCGCGCTGAGCCGCCGACCGTGGCACGGCCTTCACGCGATCCGTCAGCAGCCACGACCGCCCCCCGCGCGCATATCCCAGCCGCCGCTTCACCCCGCCTCGCCACATCATCCACGCCGACCGAAACGAATTGGGCAGCAGAATCCCCAGCTCAAAATGCTGTTCTTTCATCCACTTCACCACCGCCCCTTCCTCGCCGCGGCGATACATCTTCACTTCCCGCACCCAGGGCAGGCTGCCGTTCCCATTCACGCCAAGCCCAGCCATCACCGGCGCCACCAGCGGCCGCGCCACCGCGGCGATATGGGCCCCCGGATAGACCCGCGCCAGCGCTCGCAGGAATGGCGTCGCCATCACTGCATCCCCCAACCAGTTGGGCATGAAAACAACAATGTGTTCAGCATCAATGCGCGGAGCCTGTGGCATACCGCAATTCTCTACCCGCTCCCCACCCGAATCAAATCCCGTTCACATGCGATGCCATTAGCGGATGGCGTCCCCCCGCCAGAAACTCAAAATCTGCGAAAATCCCCTCCAAATCTGCGCAAATCTGTGGATCGCAAAAAGGCGGGTAGCTCGGTCCGAGCGAATCGGACCGAGCCATGTGTTGGGGAGAATAACTGAGGGTGGTACGTCTTAAATGGGAAAAGGTGGGACTTAAGGAGTAATCGGTCGCCCAAACTGATCGGCAACGTACAACCGATCCCGGCCTGGGCTGATGTTGATGGTTGGAATGTCAACTCTCAACGCAGAGAGGAATAGCAACGAATGTGCCAGCACCGTCCGGCGGCCCTTGGAGCCCGCGCGCGTTCTCTCTTTCAAGTTGTCTTAACTTCGCTGAATGCCGGGGAATGTCGCAGGAAACAGGTCCTAGAAAGGCGTCAGGGGAGATCAGGGGGAACGCCTTGGCCCAACTCAGGCGTGCGACAATCTGTCGCCTGGTATGACATTAAGCGAAGACCCGGTCAGCGACGCCATCAGTACGTCAATTTGAGCTGAAAATTTCTTCCTTCGACTGTCACGCCATTTGGCACGCCGTTTACTTCTACTCCTTTCGTGACGACGACGTCCTCCAAGCCCCAGTCGGGGCGGACTCGTCCTGACTGACATCTTTCAGGAGGCACTACCATGCTTTACTGGGCTCTCGTATTTCTCGTAATCGCTCTGCTCTCAGGTCTCTTTGGTTTCGGCCTTATCGCCGGCACCAGCTATGCGATCGCGAAGGTTCTCTTCTTTGTCTTCCTCGTGATCTTCATCATCTCGCTGATCATGGGCTTCTCCGGCCGTCGGCGCCTGCCGTAACGCCCGGGAACCTCATCGGACAAGTCACTCCCAGAGTCGCCCGCGGCGGCGGCAGCAGGTTCAACGAACCGCTGGTGCCGCCGCCGGTGTTTTTGCATCTGGCACGTTCGTTTTGACGACGGCGCAGCATCCTCCTACGATAACCCTCCTGTGAGCACCAGCGTTCTTTGGACCTCGGTGAGGCTTTTTTACGCGCATGACGAACCCGACTGTGAAATCACCATCTTCCTCTGCGGCCAGGGCGGCGCTTCAGCCGTTCCTTGCCCCGATCGCCAACTCGCCCATTGTGGCTGAACTTTCGCGCCGGCTTGCCGAACAGCGTCATGTCGCCGCGACAGGACAGTGGGGCTCCTGCGCATTGGTCCTTGCCGCGATTGTCCAGCAGCAGCTCAACCGGCCGATCCTGATTCTTACGGCACACCTGGATGAAGCGGACGACGCCCTCGATCAGCTCCTTTTCTTCCGCCCCGGCATTGATGCCCGCATGTACCCCGCCTTCGAAGTTCTTCCCGGCGAATCCAATCTGTCGCACGAGCTGGCGGCCCAGCGGCTGGAACTGCTGGTGGATCTCGCGAAGCAGGGCGGCAGTCCGCCGCAATTCATCGTCGCGCCGATCCAAGCCCTGATGCAGCCCTCGCCCGGCCGCGAGCTGCTTTCCGATCTTGTCAATGTCATCCGCGTCGGTCAGACGCTTGACCGCGACAAGCTGATCCAGTGGCTGACGGACCACGGCTACAACCGCCTGGATGCTGTGGAGGAAGCCGGCGACTTTGCCGTCCGCGGCGAAATCATCGACGTCTGGCCTCCTGGCGAGTCCGGCGGGGGGCAGCCCATCCGTATCGATTTCTTCGGCGACCAGATTGAGTCGGTCCACCATTTCGATATCGAATCCCTGGGTCCCACGGGCAACATCGAGGAAGCCCGCCTGATTGCCCTGGGCGACCGCTCCACCTGGCCCATCGATCAGACTACCAGCCTCCTCACTTATCTCCCCAGCGACACGGTCGTCTGGCTCGTCGAACCTTCTGAGATCCAGGAACAGGCCAGGAGCTACTTTGATCGCCTTGCCGATGCCCGAGGCATCTACCCGCCATCGGCAGTCCTCAAAAACATCCAGAACCTCGCCTGGGCCGAGATCCACCAGTTCGGCGCGGAAGACGAGCAAACCATCCGCCTGCCCTGCAAATCGGTGCAGCGTTTTGACACTAAGGCGGAAGAGGCGATCCATGAACTCGCTGAACTCACCGACCGGGCCAAGGTGGTCGTCGTCTGCGATTCCAAATCTGAATGCACCCGCCTCTCCGACCTCCTCGACGTCAAACACCCGGGCATCCGCGAAAAAATCGAAATGCCCATAGGGATCCTGCAACTCGGATTCGAATGGAACGAGCAGGACTGGGGAGCCACCCGTGATGAAACGCAGAACGCGGAACGCGGAACGCAGAACGTTGAAGGCGCTGCCCCTCTGGTCCTCATTGGCCACCACGAAATCTTTCACCGTTACAACACTCGGCGGCGTCTCCGCGCTGTGCAGGGCGCACGCCCGATCGACTCCTTCCTCGATCTCCAGCCCGGCGATTTCGTCGTCCACATCCACCACGGCATCGCGAAGTTCGAGAACATGTCGACCATCACGCGTGACGGCCGAGCGTCGGAGTTTCTCACCCTCAAGTTCGCCGGCGATGCGACGCTTCACGTCCCCGTCACCCAGATCCACCTCGTGCAAAAATACGTCGGCAGCGCTCACGGCCGCCCGCCGCTCTCTGTTCTTGGTGGCACGAACTGGTCGAAGCAGAAGGAAAAGGTCGCCGAAGCCGTCGAAAAACTTGCAGCGGACATGCTCGAAGTGCAGGCCGCCCGCGAGCACACCCCCGGCATCGCCTACCCCGGTGACACCACATGGCAGAAAGAATTCGAAAACGCCTTCCCCTACCCGCCCACCGAAGACCAGGCCCGCTCCGCCGAGGAAATCAAGCTCGACCTCGCCCGCCCGCGCCCCATGGATCGCCTCCTCTGCGGCGATGTTGGCTACGGCAAAACCGAAGTCGCCATGCGCGCCGCTTTCAAAGTCATCGAGTACGGCAAACAAGTCGCCGTCCTCGTCCCCACCACCGTCCTTGCCGAACAACATGAAGAAACCATGCGCGAACGCATGGCCGGCTACCCCTTCATCGTCGAATCCGTCTCCCGCTTCAAAACCCCCAGCCAGGTCAAAAAAATCCTCGAACGCACCCGTGCCGGCCAGGTTGATGTCCTCGTCGGCACCCACCGCATCCTCTCCAAAGATGTCCAGTTCGCCGACCTCGGCCTCGTCATCATCGATGAAGAACAACGCTTCGGCGTCGAACACAAAGAACGCCTCAAGAAACTCCGCCTCACGGTCGACATCCTCACCATGACCGCCACCCCCATCCCGCGCACGCTGCACATGTCGCTCCTGGGCATCCGAGACATCTCCAACCTCGCCACGCCCCCCTCAGATCGCCGCTCCGTCGTCACCGAACTCATTCCCCACGACAAGGCCCGCATCAAGCAGGCCCTTCAGCGCGAGCTCGCCCGCAACGGCCAGGTCTTCTTCGTCCACAACAAGGTCTACAACATCGAATCCGTCGCCGATGAAATCCGCCAGATGGTGCCCGACGCCCGCATCGTCATCGGCCACGGCCAGATGGCCCACGAGCACGAGCTCGAAGCCGTCATGCACAAGTTCATCCGCCACGAGGCCGACATCCTCGTCTCCACCACCATCATCGAGTCCGGCATCGACATCCCCAACGCCAACACCATGTTCATCAACGAAGCCGAAAACTTCGGCCTCTCCGATCTTCACCAGCTCCGCGGCCGCGTCGGCCGTTACAAGCACCGCGCCTATTGCTACCTCCTCCTCTCCCCAAACAAAACCATCAAAGACCAAGCCGCCAAGCGCTTAAAAGCCATGGAGGAATACGCCTCGCTGGGCGCTGGCTTCAAGATCGCCCTCCGCGACCTGGAAATCCGCGGCGCAGGCAACATCCTCGGCCCCGAACAATCCGGCCACATTGCTGCCGTGGGATATGAGATGTACTGCCAGCTCCTCGAAGAAGCCGTCAAGCGCATCAAGAACGAACCGATCATCAAACCGAAGGAAGTCAACGTCGATATCGGCATCACCGGCGTCCTCCCCAAGAGCTACGTCGACTCCGAGCGCCAGCGCATGGACCTCTACCGCCGCCTCTCCCGCGCCCACAACCTGGAGATGCTCGAGGCTCTGCAGAAAGACATCATCGACGCCTTTGGCCCGATGCCCAAGGCCGTGCAGATCATGTTCGGCCTCGCCGAGATCAAGATCCTCGCCGAACAATGGTCCATCCTCTCCATCATCACCAAAACCCCGGACGTCATCTTCACCATCGAAGACCTCACGAAGCTCGGCCCCCTGATGGGAAAAGGCGTCGGCGGCGCAGGCTCTGTGCGCATCGTGGATGAAAAAACCATCCACCTCCGCCTCCCCGCCACCTATCTCGAACCTGAAACCCTTATCAATGTCCTCCGGAATCTGCTTAATCCGAATGCTCCTAAAGCCGAACTGCCCGTGCCTCCACCTCCACAGAAACCCCTCGCCCCGAAACGCAACGCTGGCTCGAGTATCCGTCGACGGTACTAACTTTAATCAGCCAATTCCGTTCCACATTTCACACACGGTACGCCCTTCGCTCCTTTCCTCACGCCAAATGAGGAAAAGCCCATGCGTTTTACCGACAAAGTCGCCCTCGTCACCGGCGCTGCCTCCGGTATCGGCCGCGCCACCGCCCAGCGCCTCGCCTCGGAAGGCGCCAAGGTCCTCGTCGTCGACCTCAACGAAACCAATGCCGCCGAAACCGTCCGCCTCATCACAACCACTTTCGGCACCGCGCAGTATGCCCTCGCCAACGTCGGCAAACCTGAGGAAATCCGTGCCGCCGTCGAAAAAGCGGTCTCCCTCTGGGGCAGGATCGACGTTCTCATCAACAACGCCGCCATGATGACTTTCACCTCCGTCGTGGACACCAGCATCGAAGAATGGGACCGCATCATGGCGATCAACCTGCGCGGCCCTTTCCTCTTCTGCAAATACTGCGTACCCCACATGCAGCCGCACTCGGCGATCGTGAACGTCTCGTCTGTTCACGCGCACCAAACAGAGGCCGATGTCTCGCCGTATGCCGCCTCCAAAGGCGGCCTCGAAGCGTTTACACGCGTTGCCGCCATTGAACTTGAACCGAAGAAGATCCGCATCAACTGCGTCGCTCCCGGCGCGGTCAACACCCCGATGCTGTGGAACAATCCCAACGTGAAATCCGGCGCGGAAAAGGTCGCGGGTGCGGTTGGCGAGCCGGCAGACCTCGCAGCCGCCATCGCTTTCCTCGCGTCCGAGGAGGCACGCTTCATCACCGGCACCACGCTGGTCGTCGATGGCGGCCGGCTCGACATCCTTTGACCTTCACCGAAACGCATCATGTTCCCAGACCGATTCATGTTCGCCACCGGCATCGAAAACTCCTACCCTACCGTGCGTGATGCGACCGGCCGACGCCAGCGCGTCGATGAAATGGAAAAGTGCGGCCATTACAAAAATTTCCGCCAGGATTTCCAGCTCGTTCACGATCTGGGCATCCGCTTTCTGCGTTACGGCCCCCCTTACTACAAGGTGCACACCGGCCCTGGGCAGTACGACTGGTCGTTTACGGATGATGCATTTCACGAACTTGATCGCCTGAACATCCAGCCCATCGCCGATCTCTGCCACTTTGGCCTGCCCGACTGGCTGGACTCGTTTCAAAATCCCGACTTTCCACGGTACTTCGCGGAATTTGCCGACGCTTTCGCCCGCCGCTATCCGTCCATCCGCCTCTTCACCCCCGTCAATGAAATCTACATCGCTGCGCTCTTCTCCGCGCAGTATGGCTGGTGGAATGAGCAACTCACCTCTGACAAAGCATTCATCACCGCCCTCCACAATCTCTGCCGCGCTAATGTGCTGGCGATGCAGGCCATTCTGAAGGTTCGCCGGAGTGTCGTCTTCATTCAGTCCGAGTCGTCGGAGTACTTCCACCCGGAAGACCCCAGTTGTATCGCCCAGGCCAAGTTCCTTAATGAAAAACGCTTCCTCGCCCTCGATCTCACTTACGGCAATGATCTGGACGTCTCCATGTACGAATACCTCCTCGACAACGGCATGACCCGGGAGCACTACCATTGGTTCATCCAGAACCACGTCAAGGCCAGCTGCATCATGGGCAACGATTACTACATCACCAATGAACACCTGGTCCATGCCGACGGCACCACCGAACCCTCCGGTGAAATCTTTGGCTATTACGTCATCACCATGCAGTACTTCATCCGCTATCGCCTCCCCGTCATGCACACCGAGACGAATCTTGCCGACGCGGCCGCCGCCCCGGGCTGGCTCAAGAAAGAATGGGCCAACATGTATCGCCTGAAACAGGATGGCGTGCCGATCGTCGGCTTTACCTGGTACTCGCTGACCGACCAGGTCGACTGGGACACGGCCCTTCGAGAAAACAACGGCCGCGTCAATCCGCTGGGCCTTTACGATCTCGACCGGAACATCCGGCCCGTCGGCACCGCGTATAAACGCCTGATCCACATGTGGAAGGATGTGCTTCCCACCGAATCCTTCGGCCTGCGACTGACCATGTAGTAACTACCCGCACCACCTCCTTCTTTGCGTTCACCTCCCTCCGCCGTTACATTTCCCGGCGCTGTCGCACTTATCACCGGATCGCCTCATGGCTCCCGACAAAAAACGCCTCATGTGGGTCCTGCTAATGATCGCCTTCTTCTTCCTCAATCTCATCGCATTGGCGATTTTCTTCTTATGGCCTCCCCACAAGTAACGGCGAACACCTCGGTCTCCCCAACTTTGCATTCGGCGCGGCTTTTCGTTCCAATATCCTCCTTCGCTTCGCTGGAGCACTCCCTATGTTCCGAAACCGACCGCTTGCCTGTTTCGCCCTCGCGGCTGCGCTTGCCACGCCCGTCTTGTCCTTGCCCGTTTTTGCCCAGGTTGCCGCTCCTACCAGCCCGGGCGACGGCGGCGGCATCGCCCCTCCAGGCGGAGGCAACACCGGCAACACAGGCAGCTCCGGCGCCATCTTCGGCGGCACCAACACGACCATCACCGCCCCCAGCGGCGCCGGCGTTTCCATGGAGCCCCCGACCTCGCTGGAGCCCACGCCGAGTTCCAACGGCGGCCTCGCCGCCCTTCGCGGTGAACAGCCCCTGACCACCTCCGCACTCCTGGGAAGTGTCAACGGCAAGCCGCTGTTTGTGCAGGATGTGCTTGCCCCGCTTGACGCACCGCTTCGTCGCCTTGCCGCAAACGCCCGCACCCTGACGGAATTCCGCGAGGGCGCCCGCCAACTCATCACCAGCCAGCTCCTGCAACTGGAGCGCGACATTTTCATCGAATCCGCGGCTGAAAACGCCATGACTGAGAAGGAAAAGGAAGTCATTCCCATTCTCACCCGCCAGCAGGAAATGAAACTCCGCACGGAGCACGGCGGCTCTGTCACCGCTGCCGACAAAAACCTCCGCGCCCAGGGGTCCAGCTACCAGAAAGCCGTCGCGGATATCCGCCGAAGCCTGATCATCCGCCTCTATATGGATAAGAACATCATGCCGCGAGTGGTGGTCACGCGTGAGATGGTGCTGGCTGCCTATCAGCGCGACCCGAAAGCCTGGCAGGAAGAGCCGATGGTCGAGCTTTACTCGATGCGCATCCGCGTCTCCCGCTGGCTTCCCCGCGCCCAGACGACCGATGGCACCGTCGGCCGCGTCCTCCCCAATCCCACGGCTGACCAGATCGCCACCGCCGAAAAGCAGGCCCTCGCCACCGCCCGCGAATTGATCGCCAAGCTCCAGGCCACGCCCGCCGAAAAGCGCGGGGCGGAATTTGCCCGCATGGTGGAAGACTACGGCGTCAACGACACGGGCTCGGATAACACCTACAACCGCGGCGGCCGCACCGCCGACGTGAAGCCGGGCACCTTCCAGAACCAGGACCTTGAAAAACTGATCTTTTCACTCCCCGCGAACACCATCGGCGAGCCCTTGCTGCTCCGCGAGGCATCGCCGATTAACTCGGTTGTCTACATCGTGATGGTGGGCGACAAGAGGGAAGCACGCACCGTCCCCTTCACCGAGGCGCAGGTAAAAATCTACGGGGCGTTGCGTGAAGCCCAGGGGCGTGAACTCTGGGATGCCATGATCGCAAAGGTGTTCAACCCGAATGCCGTCGAAGCCGTTGACCGCAACATTGATGTTGCCGTCGAAGCTGCGGTGGCGAAGTACGCGATCAAGTGAGCGCACGTAGCTCCGCCTTCAGGCGGTCAACGCATCCCTGCAGGAGGGCTGCGGAATTCTCATAACTTGAATCGAACCCCCGGAGCCCCGTCATGTCCGAAGCAGCACCCAAAGACCTCAAGAGCTTCCTCCAGTTCGCTGCTGCGCGCACCGACGCCTATCTCAAGAGTTATCTCGAGACCCTCATCGAATCCCCTCATAAACTGACCGACTCCATCGCTTATTCTCTTCTGGGCCCGGGCAAGCGCATTCGCCCCGCCCTCGTGCTGCTTTGCTACGTTGCCTCGGGGGGTGATGACCCGGAGTTCACTTCCGCTATGGCGCCGGCTGCGGCCATTGAAATGATTCACTGCTTCTCGCTGATCCACGATGATCTCCCCGCGATGGACAACGACGACCTGCGCCGCGGCCGTCCCACCAATCACAAAGTCTACGGCGATGCGATGGCAATCCTCGCCGGCGATGCGCTGAACACCCTCGCCTTCGAAATCATCGCCTCCCGCATCACCAAACCCGCGCTTGCCGTGCAGTTGATCCGCGAACTCGCCAGCGCCACCGGCGCCCAGGGCATGATCGGCGGCCAGGTGCTCGATACCTGCCATCCGGAGGAAGCCCGCTCCGGCCAGAACGCCAAACCCACCCTCGCCGACCTGCAGAAAATTCACCGCATGAAAACCGGCGCCCTGATCCGCTGCTCCTGCCGCATGGGCGCCATGGTCGCCAATGCTTCGCCCGATACGCTCTCCGCCATCGACACCTACGGCAAGGCGATCGGTCTCGCCTTCCAGATTGTCGATGACATCCTCGATGTCACCGCCACCGAAGAACAGATGGGCAAGAAGACCGGTAAAGATGCCGCCATCGGCAAGCTGACGTATCCCTCGCTGGTCGGCCTGGAGAAGGCCCGGGAATATCTGGCAGAGCAGGTGAAGGTGGCGGAAAGCGTTGCCTCGCGCCTCGGCCCGCACGCGTCGCTTTTGAGCCAGCTGGCCCACGATCTCGCCAATCGTACCCACTGAATGTTTGTGTTGCAGGCGTCCCGCCTGCGGTCCACGCACGTAAGTATTCTGCCGCCGACGGCAGCACTTTCGCGCCGCGCAACCCTCAAACTTTTCCCACCTTTCGCCCCGCGTCCGAGAAGCATCAATAACTCGAAAACGGACGTGAAATAATCCTTAAAAACACCCAGCACTCCGTTCCATCGGCGATAGATTCCCTCATCGCTTTCTCACGCTGAACGGAGCCATCATGACTCGCCACTCGATCCTCACTGCAACGCTCGCCGCCGTTGCTCTTGCCGCCGGCGCACACGGCGCATCGGCCGCCACCATCTACCTCACCGATGTGTCGCCCGCCACTTCCATGAACGTCGCCTTCCCCGGCATCAACTACACGCCCGCGCCGCTTGTCGGCGCCATTCAGTGGTCCTTCGATCGAAACGATCCCACCAACGCGGGCCTCAACGCCCTCATCCCGGGCAACACCCTCACCACCTTCTGCATCGAAGGCACCCAGGACGTCAACTTCCATGACACCCATGTCTATCAGTCCATCCTGCAGAACGTCGCCGCCACGCCCCAGGACAATGTCGGCTCCCTCTTCCAGATGGGGCCGAATGCCACCATCAGCGCCTTCTGGGATGCCTACTACGGCATGTCGTCGCTTGATGCGGTCCACTCCGCCGCGTTCCAGCTCGGCGTCTGGGAAATCGTCTACGACAACGGCACCAACCTGACCACCGGAGGCTTTGCCGCCACGCCCGACGCCGGCTCCCCCCAAAGCGCCGCGGCTTACGCGCAAGCCCAGACCTGGCTCTCCGGTCTGAACGCCCAAAGCCCGACCACCCACTATGACCTCTATGTCCTGAGCGACCCGCGCCTCCAGGATCAGCTTTTTGGCATCGCGCAGACCCCGGCTGTCCCGCTTCCCGCCGCTCTACCCGCAGGGGTGGCACTCCTTGGAACGCTGGGCTTCTATCGCAAACTGATAGCACGCAAAATGTAACAACAGTTACGACTCACCAGCGCTTCCGAACTCCGTACCACTTTTTCCTGCGGCTTGTCTCGGATCGCTGACTTCCAGAAATGGGGAACCACAAGGTTCCCCATTTTTTCGCGCCAATATTTCTCAATATGTGTGGAATTAAAATGAAAAAATGATTAAAAATTTCTGGACGAGCTGAATTGCTGTGGCAGAATTGCCAACGTGGGATTTCTAATACTTTTTTCATCAGGAGCCTTCCAATGAAATCGTGGGTTGTGGGTTTCTCTCTGCTCGCTTCCGTCGCTCTCGTCTCTTCCTCTTTCGCTGCCAGCGTTACGCTCGACTATGTCGGTCATACCCCGGCATTAAGCAGCAGCTCCCTTCGTGTCGACTTCACCGGCAATACGCCTACCTCTGGCGATGCCACCACGGTCGGCGCCTTCAAGTGGACGGTCAATTCCCAGTCCGGCACCACCTACACCATCGGCCAGACGCTCTACACCTTCTGCATCCAGGCCAGCCAGTCCATCCAGAGCGGCAGCACCTACACGCTGGGCTCGCTCAACGGCGCTCCTGCCGGCGGTTCCGATGAAGGGGCCATCGACGCCCTCGCGGCCGCCCAGATCCAGGGACTCGTCAGCAAGTACTGGACGGCACTGGATTTCAACAATTCCGTTGCCACCAACTACGCCTTTAACTCCGTCAGCTATACCGATGCCGAAGTCGCCGCCGCCATGCAACTGGCCATCTGGGAAATCGAATACGACGGCGGCAGCGGCGGCGAGTCCTACGGTTCTGCCACCAACTACTTCACCGCGGGCACCGTGCGTGCGACCGCTACCGACAGCAACGGCACCGACGCGATCACCCTCGCCAAAGGGTGGCTGAATTCCTTCGTCAATGATTCCAACCTCACCTCCATCGCACTCCTGAGCGATGACACCCAGTATCACTACGGCAAGCAGGACCAGTTGATCGGCGTCCCCAATCCGCCGACTGGCACGCCTCCTGTGGTACCGCTTCCGGCTGCGCTCCCCATGGGCGTCAGCACCTTGGCAGGCATCGGCCTGGTCCGGAAACTTCGCAACCGCTCCCGTGCTTAAGTTGCCAATTCCCTTTTGACCCACGTTGGTGGGGGGGTAACCAGCATCCGCCGCGGCATCCTCTGCTTCGGCGGATTTTTTCTTTCTCTGCCCATCCGCATTCTCAATCACGAATTCCCCGCGCATTTCGCTTACAATTCCCCAACCTTCCGACTATCATTACGCGACCACTATTGCGTATGGAGTGTGCCCCTACATGGCCAAGCTGCTTGACCAGATCCAATCTCCCGCCGACCTCAAGAATTTGCCCCTCGATCAACTTCCCCACCTCGCCCAGGAAATGCGCGAAGTCATCATGACCACCGTTGGCAACAACGGCGGGCATCTTGCCCCGAATCTGGGCACCGTCGAAATCTGCATCGCCCTTAACCTCGTCTTTAACTTCCCGCAGGATCGCATGCTGTGGGATGTCGGCCACCAGTGCTATCCGCACAAGCTCCTTACCGGCCGCTACCCGCGCTTCGACACCCTTCGCAAAAAGGGCGGCGTCTGCGGCTTCCCTGACCCCTCCGAATCTCCGTATGACCTCTTTGCCGTCGGCCACGCAGGCACCGGCATTTCGACTGCCGTGGGCATGGCCCGCGCCGATGAGCTGCTCAAGCGTGACACCAAGGTCGTCGCCCTCGTCGGCGATGCTTCCGTCGTCAACGGTCTCGCCTTTGAAGGCCTCAACAACGCCGGCACCCTCAAACGCCAGATGCTCATCATCCTGAACGACAACTCCATGTCGATCAGCGAGCCCCAGGGCGCCTTCGCCAACTACCTGGAACATCTCCGCGTCACCACTACGTACGAAGAAGTAAAGAAAAAGATCCAGCACCTGCTGGAACAGATCCCCTACGGCCAGCAGATCTCAGATGTCGGCTATAACATCAAGCAGGGCATCAAGAACACACTCGCTCCCGGCCACATCTTCGAAGACCTCGGCCTGAAATACTTCGGCCCCGTCGATGGCCACGATCTCCCCGCCCTGATCGAAAAACTCAACGAGCTCAAAGACCTCAACGCCCCCGCGGTTCTGCACATCAAGACCGTGAAGGGCAAAGGTTACGAATGGGCCTGCGAAGACCCGACCACCTTCCACTCCCCCAAGCCCTATCGCGTGGAAGGCTGCCGCGTCGTTCTGGAGAAAGGCAACGGCCGCTCCTGGACCGCCGCCTTCGCCGACGCCATGGTCAACCTCGCGAAGAAAAACGAAAAAATCGTCGGCATCACCGCCGCCATGCCCGATGGCACCGGCATGATCAAACTCAAGCCGACCTTCCCCGATCGCTACTTCGACACTGGCATATGCGAAAGCCATGCTGCCACCATGGCCGCGGGCATGACCAAGGGCGGCCTCCGCCCGATCGTCGCGGTCTACTCGACGTTCCTCCAGCGCGCCTTCGACCAGATCTTCCAGGAAGTCTGCCTCCAGGGCCTCCCCGTGATCTTCTCCTGCGACCGTGCCGGCCTTGTCGGTGACGACGGTGCCGTGCACCACGGCTTCTGCGATCTCGCCTTCCTCCGCAGCCAGCCGGGCATCGTCCTGATGGCCCCGTCCGATGAACGCGAACTGGTCCGCTGTCTCGACCTCGCCACCTCCATCGATTTCCCCGCCCAACTCCGCTACCCGCGCGACAACGTTCCGCCGGTACCGCTGGGCGAAGACGCTGCCTGGACCCTCACCCGCACCGGCGGCAAGTCCCGCACGCTGCGTGAAGGCACCGACGCCACGATCATCGCCTACGGCAGCCTCGCCTGGCAGGCCCTCGACGCCGCCAAGCTCCTCGAAAACGAAGGCCTCAGCATCGCCGTCGTCGATGCCCGCTTCTGCAAGCCGCTCGATGGCGACATGCTCGCCAGGGTCTTCGCCAAGGGCACACCGATCCTCACCGTCGAAGACCACTCCATCGTCAACGGCTTCGGCACTGCCGTCGTCGAACACGCCGCCGAAAAACGCTTCGACTCTCGCCTCGTGACGCGACTCGGCCTCCCTGACCGCTGGATCAAACACGCCAGCCGCCCCGAACAGCTCAAAGAAGTCGGCCTCGACGCCCCCGGCATCGCCAGCAGCGTCCGCGCCGCCATCGAAGAATCCAAACGCGTCCCCGCCGAAGCAACCCCGCTCAAGCGCACGGCACCGGCCCTGCGGAATTAACATGCGGGCACCAGCCCGCAAAAGCCGGCGATGGCATCGCCGGTCGGGGCGCAGCCCCGTCGACGCATCCACCTGCAACAAAGTGCGAATTCCACCGCGCCGCGCACGCCCCGTTGTCCGCGCGTCGTCAATACCACCCTGGAACATGCCTGAACGGTCTCACACCCAATCCCTTCCTTACATTATGTCTCTCAATATACTTCCGCACATTATGCCACGCTGATTCCACCCAGATCCGCGTGCACCACTTTCCCTCCGCCCACACCGGCCCCCGATGCTCCGTCTCCTCATGCACCGCCTTCGTCATCTGTTGCGCCAACCATTTACACGTTTTATCGATGTCATCAGTCCCGGGCGTAAGCAACAAATGAATGTGTGTCGGTTCAATTGTTCCTGCAGAAACTTTCCACCGTGATGCCGCCGCACACTGCCCAATCGCTCGCTCGATTGCCGCTGACATCAAATGATCGAGGACTACCGGTCGGTGCAGCATGCGCTCCTGTGCCATCCGGAGACGCACCGGATCACCCGGATGCAACATGTGTGGTTCGGTATAGCCAATCTCCTGGTCCCACCGCGATGACCAAGATCCTCGATCATCGCCCGGCAGCCACATGCCATAGGTTGATTTGACCAAGTGATAGCCGAGAATCTCCATACGTACGTCCTTCTCTGCATGCGTACAGGAGCGCCTGGAAGTGAAACTCGATGTGATTCGTAAATGGTACCGTGCGAATCTTGTCGCACAAGCGGCGAGCAGCAACACAGGATCGGTCGTTGTTGCAGGTGGAACGGTCGACGGGACTTCGTCCCGACCGGCGATACCATCGCCGGCTTTTGCGGCTTTCGCCGCACGCGCACGTTCAATACCGCGGCACCCCTTTATCCACAATCAAACTCCACGCATCAATCCCACCCGCCATCGAATGCACATTCTTAAACCCAGCCTTGCGCAAAATCGATGTCCCATTCATCGACCGCACCCCATGATGGCAATACACAATCACCGGCCGATCCTTGAATGCCGCCACCTCCTCGGCGCGGTAATCCAACTCATGCAGCGGTATCAGCGTCGCCCCCTGGATCTTCGCCGTCTCCCACTCATTCTGCCGCCGGCAATCCAAGAGCAGCAAATCCTCTGACCGATCCAGCCGCTTCTTCACTTCCACCGGGTGCACTTCCCACTCCGGATTGATGTTCAGCTCAATGCCATGATCCGTCATCACCGGCTTGGCCGCGTTCGCCGAGGGCATGCCGCAGAATTCCTGGTAATCGATCAGTTCCGAAATCGTCGGCTTGTCGCCGCACACCGGGCACGTCTTGTCCCGCCGCAGTTTCAGCGCCCGAATTTCCATGTCCAATGCATTCAACACCTGCAGCCGCCCAAACAAGGGCGTCCCAATGCGCGTCAGCACCTTGATCGCCTCATTCGCCTGCACCGAGCCGACAATGCCGCACATAGCGCCCATCACGCCACCTTCCGCACAGGAAGGCACCATCCCCGGAGGCGGCGGCTCTGGATACTGACAGCGATAGCACCCGGTCTGAATCGGCTTCCCGTTCCATTCCTTCAGGTGTGGCGCGAAGACCGTGTTCAATCCCTCAAACCGGAAGATCGACCCATCCACGTTCACCTTTTTCAGCAGCACGCACGCATCATTCACCAGGTACCGCGTCGGAAAATTATCCGTGCCATTGATGATCACGTCATACGGCTTAATCCACTCCATCGCATTCGACGAATCAATTCGCCCCTCATGTTTCCGAATCTTCACATCCGGATTCAGCGCCACCAGCCGCTCCGCCAGCGTGTTGAGCTTCGACTTCCCCACATCCGCCGTCGTATACAGCACCTGCCGCTGCAGGTTCGAGTGATCCACCGTATCGAACTCGACAAGGCCGATCGTCCCGACACCCGCCGCCGCCAGGTACATCGCCACCGGCGTCCCCAGCCCGCCGGCCCCGATGATCAGCACGCTGGAATTCAACAACTTCTTCTGCCCCTCCACCCCCACCTCCGGCAAAGAAATATGCCGGGCATACCGATTCTTCTGCATCTCGTTCAACTGCGTCACGCTCATGAGTACTCCGCGGTAGGGGGGTGGAACGGGTGAATGAAGATGAGACTTCATCCCGGGCCGCCTATTATAGCGCATAACCCCCTGTTCGGAGTACACGCTTTAGCGTGCGTGCCGTTCCATACGTGAGGCCCGCACAAAATCGCGTCGCCGGTGCACCCCCCTCGGAGAGACCCCCCATGCTCCACCTCACCGCAGACCTCCTCGAAGAAATCGGCCGCCGGGCCCTCCGTGCCTACCCCGAAGAATGCTGCGGCATCCTTATCGGCAAACTCCCCTCAGGCAACAACGCCCCCACCACCGTCGAACACGCCCTCCCCTCCAACAATCTCGCCGAGGCTGAAAAACGCCCCACTTTTTACACGATCGACCCCGCCGCCATCCTCCACGCCGACCAATTCGCCCGCGGCAACAACCTCGAGATCATCGGCTTCTACCACTCCCACCCCGACCACCCCGCCCGCCCCAGCAAAACCGACGCCGCACTAGGCTGGGAGGTCTACACCTACCTCATTGTTTCTATTTCGAAAGATGCTGTGCTCGAATCAAGGGCGTGGCGCTTCACTCCCGGGAAAGACCCGCGGGAGGAAGCGATCACGATCATCGATCACGTCTCTTAATCCATCCTGATTTCTTCGTGGTCCTTCGTGTACTTCAAGTCTTCGTGCTTCGTCCTCTTACGAACTTCGACGCCGCCGCATCAACAGCAGCATCCCGCCCGCCAGCACCGACAGCGACGCCGGCTCAGGCACCGCCACCGTCACCCGCCCAAACATCCCCGCCTGCTCCAGATCCGGCCCCGCGGTGAAGTAGAGCGAATTCGCATCCCCCAGAGAAAACCCATTCCCAAACGTCAGCCCCCACAACCCATCGATCAGCAGGATCTCCCCATTCTCATCCCGCAGGTTATCGATGAAGTTGCCGCTGGTCGCATCGAACGCCGCAATCGATCCATCGCCGAAATTCGCCACCAGCACATCCCCGCCAAATTTCCCAAAAGTCGCCGGCGCAATCGCCACGCCCCATGGCGAATTCAAATGCCCGCCCGACTCCGAATCCGCCGGCCCGCTGTTGAAATCCTTCACCAGCGTCCCATCCTCGTTGTATTCCACCACGTGCCCAAACCCCGGGATATCCTCAAACCCCTCATCCGAATTCGGATCCCACTTCGCATACGTCACATACAGGTGCCCGCCGATATCCTGCACATTAAAGGGATGCAGATCGTCAACCGTCGCCGGCGTTACAAATGGATGGCTCGTCGTCACATCATGCCACTGGTTGTCGAACACATTGATCACGTTATTCCGGAAATCCGCCGCGAAGAGATGATTCCCCGCCGCCGAGTTCCCCTGATTCGCCACGGAGACAGGATTCACGGTAATCGCGGCCCCTGTATAGACCGGATTTGCAAAATCAGAAGCCGGAAAATTCCCCAGCTTCGAATAATCGACTACCACCGGCGCACTGGTCATCGAAGTCGCTGTGTTCGAACGCCACGCATTGATCGTCCCATCCTTTGTCACAAAAATAAACTTCGCCGCACCGCTCGTCCCACCCGGAATCGGCGTTGCCGGCGTTGTGGAAAGATTCACCGCCGGGCCCGATACCGGAAACTCCACCGCCTGCCCCGCCAGATCGCTCGCCGCGTTGTACGCAATCCCCGTCACCGACGCATACCCCTTGTCCGTAAACGCCGGCGCATCCACCGTCACGCTGGTTAACCCATCCTGATGCAGCGGCATGTACACACCGTTCTGCATCACATCCCCGATGTACTCGGTGCTTGTCCCCGACCGCGTATTATTCACCCAGAAATGCCCGCCCGCGCCCGGCGGCCGCAGCGCAATCCCCCACGCATCAATCATATTCGGATCCACAATCTGCGGGCCGTACGACGCATCGCTCGCCACCAGCACCGTCGCCACGTACCCCTCCGCCCCAAACGCCGGCACCACGCCCGCAACCACCACCGCAATCACACACATCCCAAGTCGAACGTTCATGAAAACTCCAGGTGTCTTACCACTTCTAAAAACCGGAAAGCGGGAGGCGGCGCAACCGCCGCCCCCCGCGGATCTGTTTCACAATCACTCAAAAGCAACGCTTAGCGCGAACGCCGCCGACGCACCAGCATCAGCCCGCCAATCGCCAGCACGCCCACCGACGCCGGCTCAGGCACGGCCGTCGGAATCACGCCCGCCTTGAACAGGTCCGACAGGTCATTGGCGCCGATCACGGTGTTCGAGGTCAGCCCGGCGTACGTCTCCGTCGGGTCGATCGGATTGTTGATGTATCCGCCCAACTGGAAGATCTCTTCCATCGTCTTGATGTCTGACGAATGGTTGAACTCCGTCGTGCTCACATAGGCCCCGCCTTTCGCCAGTGGCGAAATCAGGATTTCCATCAGCGTGTGATTCGCATCATCCGCATTGGTCCCTTCCGTCTCATCCATCCAAATGACGATCGCGCCGTTGTTCTTGTACGCATCCGTCGCCATGATCTGCGGCACAATGATCGACAGGAAGTTATCCCCAGTCGCAATCGCCGACTGGTTCCCGGTGAAATCCTGCCCGGCGTAGTGGAAAGTGCCGTTGATCGAAGAGTGCATGTCGTTGTACTGGTTCGGCGTGATCCAGTTGTAACGGCCGAAGTTGTTGGTCGCCGTCGGATTGGAGACGCTCACGGTGTCCGCCGCAATGTCAGACCGCAGCTTGTCAAACGTCATCACGTTCTGTGTTGCAGTGTCGCTGAAGAAAGCCATCGGGTTGTGCTTCGTGGCATAGTTGTACTGACCATTGTTGTAGTAGGGGTTAACCACCGTGGTGGAAGTACCCGACTTGCTCACCAGCGCGCTCCCGCCGGTGGGCGTGGTGCTGTTCAAGATCTGGTAGTCTTCCTGGTAGTTGTTCCAGGTGACGCCGGATGCGTTCATCTGGCCGGTCAGATGCTGTGAGGTCGTAAAGATATTCTTTGCGGCAACGGAAGGATCCGAATCCGACTTGATCGTCGTGTTCGTGTCCTGGTTGAAGTTCGTGCCTGCTTCCGCCCACAGGTAGTTCGGCTCCGAGGGATGCTCGCCCTTCCCTGCGGCCAGGTAATTCGATGCATAAGAAACCTGCGCCGAATTGGGGTTCAATGGATCAATGAGGCTGTTGATGAACGGCGCCGCCACGTTCCCCTTGATCTGCGCGGGGGCGGTCAGGTCGGTGGAAGGCTGCGTCCAATTGTGGTTTTCCATGGCAATCACGAACACGCTGCCCACGGAATTTGCTGCGCGCACGGAGGCGCCTGCCGCCAGCACCGCCGCCGCACAAAGCAATGAAATGTTCCGGTTTGTCACGAGGGGTTCTCCTGAAAGAAGTAAAACGAGAAGTTGCGAACGAGGCGGAAGTATGCAACCTCACCGTTACCGGATCGCGCATGTTCGATTAAACCTGCCGCAGCGTTCGAGAAGCATTCCGTTAAGACCTCGCGGACATATCGTTAAGCGCGTGCAAATGCGTAGGCGCTTTCGAAGGCCTCGTCAGTCCTGCTCGATCATTTGATATTCAATTACTTGCCTGCCGCGCTCGTGCGCCCGATGTTGATCTGCCGCGTCACCTCTCCCGGCCAGATCTCCATCACCTCCACCGTCCCCACCACCGCGCCCTGCAATTCGGGCACGCACACCACCTCCGCCTCCCCCTCCTTCAACGCACCCGCCCCCTGCGGAAACGCCAGCGGCACACTGAGCGCATCATTCGTCCGCACCAGCACCCGTGCCAGCAACCACGACTTCTCCCCCTGCCGCAGCATCACCCGGAACGATGCCGCCATCGGCGGCGCACCAATCCACAACGTCCCCACCGGCATCTGCGG
>JADMIO010987940.1_pt1 | contig 34484 bp, 28 predicted proteins | sample 8958161 | NCBI WGS metagenome assembly JADMIO01 (sample SAMN16585339, study PRJNA669376) | soil metagenome | isolation source: Crop rotation soil | place: USA: Cullars Rotation, Alabama | collected 2011
ATCCATGCCGGGTTGCCCACTGCGCAGAACCTCCACTCGGCCTCACGAGGGGGCGGGCACCGCAAGATCAAAAGCCAAGGCGAGCTAACGCTCGGCCTGATGAGTGGTGAAGATCAAAAGCGAACGCGATTCCCTGTAGGAGCCAGCTTGCTGGCGAAAAACGCCCAGACACCGCGTTTATCCAGATAGCCCGCGTCATCGTTGACGCCCATCGCCAGCAGGCTGGCTCCTACAATTTTGACCGTGTGAACCCAATCCCTTGTAGGAGCGAGCCTGCTCGCGAAAAACGCCCGGACACCGCGTTCACCCAGACGGCCCGCGTCATCGTTAACGTCCATCGCCAGCAAGCTGGCTCCTACAGGGGATGGGTGTACATATCCGGAATGAGGGAGCGCGGTCGACCGAAGAGCCAGGTCGGCTACTAGGCCGCCTCGGCGGCTGTGACGGTGGTCGCCCCTCGAGAGGCCGAGTAGAGGTTCTGCGCAGTGGGCAACCCGGCATGGATGCCGGGTTAGCCGCCCCCGGGCATGGATGGCCGATGGCGGCGGGCCCACGGAGCAGGACCGGAGCGAGGGCATGGCGAGCCTAAGCGAGCCACCGAACGAAAGGGGCAGAAGCGTTTGGGTTACTTTTGCGCTTTTCAAAAGTGACTCGCCGTAAGGGCGAAACCAATAGGCGCCGTTACCGAAGAAACGGATATGTACCCCTATCCAGCGTCAAATGTGTTTCCAAATGCACGTTCAACAATATTTTCACAATGTGTCCAAGACAATTCGCCCCCGCACCGACGGGTCAGCCAGTAATAAATGGCAATGCCGCGTTTGATCGTGCAACATTTGCGCACCGCGCAAACCCCGGGGCCGAGAACTGGCCGACAGAGGGCAGGGCGCAGCTGTATTTTTGAAACTTCAACTTCCAATGGGTCCTAAAACGACATGGCAATCCCGGACGCCCTGAATCAGCAGCGAGCTTCTAGTCGCCTGCTGCAACCGACCGTCAAATCGCATCTGGCCTACACGCTGCTGTGTGCCCTGGTCATGATGGTCATGTTCAGCCTGCTGCGCCTGGCGCTGCTGGTCTACAACCGCGAGATGATCCTCGATACCCCGGCCTCGACCTTCCTAGAAGCCTTCGTCAACGGTCTGCGCTTTGACCTGCGCCTGGTGGTCTACCTCAGCATTCCGCTGCTGCTGGCCCTGTTCAGCGCCAGGGCCATGGCCGCCCGAGGGTTCTTCCGTCTCTGGCTGACCATCGCTTCGAGCATCGCGCTGTTCCTCGGCCTGATGGAGATGGACTTCTACCGCGAGTTCCACCAGCGTCTCAACGGCCTGGTCTTCCAGTATGTGAAGGAAGATCCGAAAACCGTGATGAGCATGCTCTGGTACGGTTTTCCGGTGGTTCGCTACCTGCTGGGCTGGGCCGTAGGCACGTTGATCCTGACTCTGGCGTTCAAGGGCGCCGACCGTGCGACCCGTCCTCGCGGTCCGTTCAGCGGCGGCAGCATCGGCACGCGCCAGATCGCCCCGTGGTACGCGCGCATCGTGGTGTTTGTGGTTTGCCTGCTGGTCTGCGTGGTCGCGGCCCGCGGCACCCTGCGTCAAGGCCCGCCGCTGCGTTGGGGGGACGTCTACACCACGGACTCGAACTTCGCCAACCAGCTGGGCCTCAACGGCACCCTGTCGCTGATTGCTGCGGCCAAGAGCCGGATGTCCGAAGATCGCGACAACATCTGGAAGGCCACGATCGAACAGCCGGTGGCTCAGCAGGTCGTGCGCGATATGTTGCTGACGCCCAGCGACAAGCTGGTTGATGCCGAGACGGCTGCTGTTCGCCGCAACTACACCCCGAATGCCGACAAGACCCTGCCGATCAAGAACGTCGTCGTGATCCTGATGGAAAGCTTCGCCGGTCATTCGGTGGGTGCGCTGGGTCGTCCGGGCAATATCACGCCAGCCTTCGACCAACTGTCGAAAGAAGGCCTGTTGTTCGACCGCTTCTTCTCCAACGGCACGCACACCCACCAGGGCATGTTCGCCACCATGGCCTGCTTCCCGAACCTGCCGGGTTTCGAATACCTGATGCAGACCCCGGAAGGCAGCCACAAACTGTCCGGCCTGCCGCAACTGCTCAGTGCCCGTGACTACGATGATGTGTATGTCTACAACGGCGACTTTGCCTGGGACAACCAGTCAGGCTTCTTCAGCAACCAGGGCATGACCAACTTCATCGGGCGTAACGATTTCGTCAACCCGGTGTTCTCCGATCCGACGTGGGGCGTGTCCGACCAGGACATGTTCAACCGTGGCCTGGAAGAGTTGAAGGCCCGTGACGGCAAGGATAAAAAGCCGTTCTATGCCTTGTTGCAGACCTTGTCCAACCACACGCCATACGCCTTGCCGACACCGTTGCCGGTAGACCGCGTGACCGACCGCGGCAGCCTCAACGAGCATTTGACCGCCATGCGCTACTCCGACTGGGCGCTGGGTCAGTTCTTCGAGAAAGCACGCAAGGAGCCGTACTTCAAGGAAACCCTGTTCGTGGTCGTCGGCGACCACGGTTTCGGCAATGAACAACAGATCACTGAAATGGACTTGGGCCGTTTCAACGTACCGATGCTGCTGATCGGGCCGGGCGTCCAGGACAAGTTTGGCCAGGTTGACCACACCGTGGGCACCCAGATCGACATCGTGCCGACCATCATGGGCCGCATCGGCGGCGACGTGATCCATCAATGCTGGGGGCGTGACTTGCTGAACCTGCCGGAAGGCGACAAGGGTTTTGGTGTGATCAAGCCTTCGGGCAGCGATCAGACCGTGGCGTTGCTGACTGCGGACCGTGTGCTGGTGTTGCCGAAAGAGATGCCGCCAAAGCTGTATCAATACGAACTGGGCGCCAATCCGAAAGGTGAAGTCATCCCTGAATCGGCTGATGAAGCGGCCCTCAAGCAGAAACTTGAGTCGTTCCTGCAAACGGCAACCAAAAGCCTGATCGACAACACCGCCGGTGTGGTTGACGGCAAGCCGGACTAAGTTCTGCGCCCAATAAAAAAGAGGCCCTTCAAGGGCCTCTTTTTTTGCCTGTTACCGTCTTATATCTTGCCGAGCAACAGCAGGATCAACAGCACCACCAACACCACACCGATGATACCCGACGGGCCATAACCCCAACTTCTGGAGTGTGGGAAGACCGGCAGACCGCCTACCAGCAGGAGGATCAGGATAATGATTAGAATTGTGCCCATGTCTGTTTCCTTGTTGGAAGTGTTCTGAAATTACCTGGCATTTAACACTCAGCTGGAAAGCAATAAACCCAAGCTGCTTACAAACTCCGACTCTTGCGTATGAAAAATAATTCCAAGTTTTTTTAATGTTTTTCGAACAAAGGCTTATTTCTTTTTAGAGCGTACTAACGGGCTCGACGCGTGTACGGTTTGCTCGGGCCATTCAGCAATCTGATGGAGCGTGGAATGGGCGGGGTCCTTCGCTACACTCGAGGCATCTTCCCCGGAACAACAAGGCTGTTTGCTATGCAAAATCGCATGATGATCACTGGCGCGGGCTCGGGCCTGGGTCGCGAAATCGCGCTGCGCTGGGCGCGTGAAGGCTGGCAGCTGGCCTTATCGGACGTCAGCGAGTCCGGCCTGCAAGAAACCCTGAAACTCGTCCGCGAAGCCGGCGGCGACGGTTTCATCCAGCGTTGCGATGTGCGCGACTACAGTCAGCTGACCGCGTTCGCCCAGGCCTGTGAAGTGAAGCTCGGTGGTATCGATATCATCGTCAACAACGCCGGCGTCGCCTCGGGCGGGTTCTTCAGCGAACTTTCCCTCGAGGATTGGGACTGGCAGATCGCTATCAACCTGATGGGCGTGGTCAAGGGCTGCAAGGCGTTCCTGCCGCTGCTGGAAAAGAGCAAAGGCAAGATCATCAATATCGCGTCGATGGCCGCGCTGATGCAAGGCCCGGCCATGAGCAACTACAACGTGGCCAAGGCCGGCGTGGTGGCCTTGTCCGAAAGCCTGTTGATCGAGCTGGCGCAGCAGGAAATCGGCGTGCACGTGGTGTGCCCATCGTTCTTCCAGACCAACCTGCTGGACTCTTTCCGCGGCCCGACCCCGGCAATGAAAGCCCAGGTCGGCAAATTGCTGGAAAGCTCGCCGATCACCGCGACTGACATTGCCGACTACATCTATCAGCACGTCGCCGCTGGCGAGTTTATGATCCTCCCCCACGAACAGGGCCGCATGGCTTGGGCGCTGAAGCAGAAGAACCCGCAATTGCTTTACAACGAAATGACCATCATGGCCGATAAAATGCGCGCCAAGGCCAAACAGTCCGCAGGCTGAACTTGCCCCCCGGCAACGCCGTCGTTAGGGTGACCGCCATCGGTCATCCTCGCGGAACGTTTGCATGCTCAATTACCTGTGGTTCTTTCTCGCCGCGCTGTTTGAAATCGCCGGCTGTTTTGCCTTCTGGATGTGGTTGCGCCAGGGTAAAAGTGTCTGGTGGGTCGTGCCGGCGCTGCTCAGCCTGACACTGTTCGCGCTGTTGCTGACCCGCGTCGAGGCGAGCTATGCGGGACGCGCCTATGCCGCCTACGGGGGCATCTACATCATTGCGTCGATTGGCTGGCTGGCGGTGGTCGAACGGATTCGTCCGTTGGGCTCGGACTGGATCGGCGTGGCGCTGTGCGTGATTGGCGCGAGCGTCATCCTGTTCGGCCCGCGCTTCTCCGCTTCCTGAGGCTATCTCAGGATTTGTCGGACGTTTCCGAAAGGGGCGGTCGTCCCGGGCTGTAGGGCGAGACTGATTTGCGCCCGGCGCATTGAAGCGTCCCCGCGCGCCGGGCATCTTGAGGGTTCGATAACCTGAAGGACGAATGCCATGCTTGTACTCAGCCGCGTTGTGGGGGAAATGATCTCCATCGGTGACACCATTTCCGTGCGCATTCTGGCCGTCAACGGAAACAGCATACGTTTCGGTATCGAGGCGCCGCAGGACGTCAACGTCCACCGGGCCGAAGTCTACGAGCGCATCCAGATCAAACAGGCAAAAACCAAAGCGCGTTGAAGGCCTCAGTCGAACAGGTGCTTGGGCACATCGTGCTTGAGCATCAACTGGCATTGTTCGCTTTCCGGGTCGAAGACGATCAGCGCCTGGCCCTTGGTCAATGCCTGGCGAACCCGCAATACACGGGTTTCCAGCGGCGTATCATCGCCGTTATCCGTGCCGTCGCGGGTCACGAAGTCTTCGATCAGGCGGGTCAGGGTGTCGACTTCAAGTTGGTCGTGGGGAATCAGCATAGGCACCTCGGGTAAACAATGGCGCGATGCTACGGCGAATGATGGGTTGCGGCTAGTCTGGACCTGATGTGTCGCCTGGGCTGACGCCATCGCGAGCAGGCTCGCTCCCACAGAGGAACGCTGTCCAATGCGGGAGCGGGCTTGCTCGCGAAGGCGATCTACCCGGCAACCCGAAAAACCGGGCTAACTCTCGGACCGCTGCCCCACCAGGCTGTCCACCGACGGCACCCGCGTATCACTTTCCATCTGCGTGTCATGTTCGATCTGATGACTGAACCGGTCCAGCGAACCCTTGGCCGGTTGCGCATCGCTGGCGAACACCGGCGGGCTGAGGATGTAGGCGCCGAGCAGGCGGCTGAGGGCGGCGAGGCTGTCGATGTGTGTGCGTTCGTAGCCGTGGGTCGCGTCGCAGCCGAAGGCGAGCAGGGCGGTGCGGATGTCGTGACCGGCGGTAACCGCCGAATGCGCATCGCTGAAGTAGTAGCGGAACAGGTCGCGCCGCACCGGCAACTCATTGTCGCTGGCCAGGCGCAGCAGGTGTCGCGACAGGTGATAGTCATACGGTCCGCCGGAATCCTGCATCGCCACGCTGACCGCATGCTCGCTGGAGTGCTGGCCAGGCGCGACCGGAGCGATGTCGATGCCGACGAATTCGCTGACGTCCCAAGGCAATGCCGCCGCCGCACCGCTGCCGGTTTCCTCGGTGATGGTGAACAGCGGGTGGCAGTCGATCATCAACTCTTCGCCGCTGTCGACAATCGCTTTGAGCGCCGCCAACAGTGCGGCGACACCGGCCTTGTCGTCGAGGTGGCGCGCACTGATATGGCCGCTCTCGGTGAACTCCGGCAACGGGTCGAACGCCACGAAGTCACCGACGCTGATGCCCAGGGAATCGCAATCGGCCCGGGTCGCGCAATACGCGTCGAGGCGCAGTTCGATGTGATCCCAGCTGATCGGCATTTCATCCACGGCGGTGTTGAACGCATGCCCGGAGGCCATCAGCGGCAACACACTGCCGCGGATCACGCCGTTGTCGGTGAACAGGCTGACGCGACTGCCCTCGGCGAAACGGCTCGACCAGCAGCCGACCGGTGCCAGGGTCAGGCGACCGTTGTCTTTCACGGCGCGAACGGCGGCGCCGATGGTGTCGAGGTGGGCGGAGACGGCGCGGTCGGGGCTATTTTTCTTGCCCTTGAGCGTGGCGCGGATGGTGCCGCGGCGGGTCATTTCGAATGGAATGCCCAGCTCTTCAAGGCGTTCGGCGACATAGCGCACGATGGTGTCGGTGAAGCCGGTCGGGCTTGGAATCGCGAGCATTTCCAGCAGGACTTTTTGCAGGTAGTTGAGGTCTGGTTCGGGGATTTTGCTGGTCATGGAAACTCCTGATGAGTTGAGCGCATCGATGGTTTCGATGATGAAGATGTGTGGAGTCTGAGAGGCCGTCATCGCCGGCAAGCCGGCTCCTACAGGGACCGCGAGTAACGTGTAGGAGCCGGCTTGCCGGCGATGGCGTCCGCCCAGGCCCTACATTTTTAAGAAACTGCCGCCTGGCTATGCGGAAACAACAAATCCACAAACCGCTCCGCCGTCGGTTGCGGCTCGTGGTTGGCCAACCCGGCGCGTTCGTTGGCTTCGATAAACACGTACTCAGGCTGATCCGCCGCCGGCACCATCAAATCGAGCCCGACCATCGGAATGTCCAATGCCCGGGCCGCGCGCACGGCAGCATCCACCAGGGTCGGATGCAGGATCGCCGTGACGTCTTCCAGAATGCCGCCGGTATGAAGGTTCGCCGTGCGTCGTACAAACAGATGCTCGCCCGCCGGCAGAATGCTGCTGTAGCTGTAACCCGATGCCTTCAAAGTGCGCTCGGTTTCCGCATCCAGCGGGATTTTGCTTTCGCCGCTGGTGGCCGCCTGACGTCGCCGGCTCTGGGCTTCGATCAACGCGCCGATGGCGTGCTGACCATCACCCACCACTTCCGCCGGCCGCCGAATCGCCGCCGCCACCACTTCGAAACCGATTACCACAATCCGCAGGTCCAAGCCCTCGTGGAAACTCTCCAGCAGCACGCGACTGTCAAACTGGCGTGCGGCTTCGATGGCTTGCTGCACCTCATCGATGGTGCGCAGATCCACCGCCACCCCTTGGCCCTGCTCACCATCCAGCGGTTTCACCACCACCCGTTCGTGCTCGTCGAGAAACGCCAGGTTGTCATCGGCATTTCCCGCAAGCTGTTGCGCGGGCAGGTTCAGGCCCGCATTTTTCAGGACCTTGTGCGTCAGGCTTTTGTCTTGGCACAAGGTCATGCTGATGGCGCTGGTCAGGTCGCTCAATGACTCGCGGCAACGGACCCGCCGACTGCCATGGACCAGGGTGAACAGACCCGCCTCGGCATCATCGACCTGTACGTCAATGCCGCGCCGGTGGGCTTCCTCGACGATGATCCGCGCGTAGGGATTGAACTCGGCTTCAGGTCCGGGCCCGAGGAACAGCGGCTGATTGATGCCGTTCTTGCGCTTGATGGCGAAGGTCGACAGGTTGCGAAAGCCGAGCTTGGCGTACAGGTTTTTCGCCTGGCGATTGTTGTGCAGGACCGACAGGTCGAGGTAGCTCAGCCCACGGCTCATGAAGTGTTCGATCAAATGCCGCACCAGCACTTCGCCGACGCCGGGGCGTGAACAATGCGGGTCGACGGCCAGGCACCAGAGGCTGCTGCCGTTTTCCGGATCGTTGAACGCCTTGTGGTGATTGAGGCCCATGACGCTGCCGATGACCGCGCCGCTGTCCTCGTCTTCGGCCAGCCAGTACACCGGCCCGCCGAGATGACGCGGAGTCAGCAGGCTGGCGTCGATCGGCAACATGCCGCGCGCCTGATACAGCTGGTTGATCGCCTGCCAGTCCGCGTCGCTTTGCGCACGACGAATGCGGAAACCACGGAACACGCGGGTCGCCTGCCGGTAATCGCTGAACCACAACCGCAAGGTGTCGGACGGGTCCAGAAACAATTGCGTAGGTTCCAGCCCCAGTATTTGCTGGGGAGCGGCGACATACAGCGCGATGTCGCGCTCACCAGACTGTTCATTGAGCAGCTCTTGGGCGAGGCTCGCCGGATCGGGGAACGTGTGGCCGATCAGCAACCGGCCCCAGCCGCAATGCACGGCAATCGGCGCGGTCGCCAATTCACTGCCGTCCTCGGCCAGTCGCGCCTGCAAGCGTTCATAGGAGGGCGCCTGCCCGCGCAACAGGCGTTGGCTATACGCCGTGGCGTGAGGTTTCATCGATCAGATTCCTTGTTCGCTGAGCCACAGGTTCAGCGCCGCCAGTTGCCACAGCTTGGAGCCGCGCAACGGGGTCAGCTGGCCCTGTGGGTCGGTCAGCAGACGGTCGAGCATCGCCGGGTTGAACAGGCCGCGATCCTGGCTCGGATCCAGCAGCAGTTCGCGCACCCAGTTCAGCGTATCGCCTTGCAAATGCTTGAGTCCGGGTACGGGGAAGTAGCCTTTTTTGCGGTCGATGACTTCACTCGGAATCACCAGCCGCGCTGCTTCTTTCAGCACTTGCTTGCCCCCGTCCGGCAGCTTGAATTTGCCCGGCACCCGGGCCGACAGTTCCACCAGGCGATAGTCGAGAAACGGCGTACGCGCTTCCAGGCCCCAGGCCATGGTCATGTTGTCGACGCGTTTGACCGGGTCATCCACCAGCATCACCGTGCTGTCCAGACGCAAGGCCTTGTCCACCGCGGCATCGGCGCCAGGTTGGGCGAAATGTTCTTTGACGAAGTCGCCGGCGGCATCATTCGCCGTCAGCCATTTCGGCTGCACGGTGGCGGCATAGTCTTCGTAGCTGCGGTCGAAGAACGCCTCGCGGTACGCCGCATACGGATCGGCGGCGCCATCGACCTGCGGATACCAGTGGTAACCGGCGAACAGCTCGTCCGCGCCCTGGCCGCTTTGCACCACCTTGCAGTGCTTGGCCACTTCCCGGGACAACAGGTAGAAGGCGATGCAGTCATGGCTGACCATCGGCTCGCTCATCGCACGGAACGCTGCCGGCAGTTGCTCGATGATTTCTTTTTCGTCGATGCGCAGTTGATGGTGCTGCGTGCCGTAATGCTTGGCGATCAGGTCCGAATACTGGAACTCATCACCGCGCTCGCCGCCGGCATCCTGGAACCCGATGGAGAAGGTCGAGAGGTTTTCCACACCGACTTCACGCAGCAAGCCGACCAGCAGGCTGGAGTCGACACCGCCGGACAGCAGGACACCGACATCCACCGCCGCCCGTTGACGAATCGCCACGGCTTCTCGGGTGCTGTCGAGCACGCGGTCGCGCCAGTCTTCCAGGGTCAGATCCATCTCATCGGCGTGTGGGCCATAGGGCAGGGTCCACCAGGTTTTCTGCTCGGTGCGGCCATCTGCTTCGATACGCATCCAGGTTGCCGGTGGCAGTTTTTCGATGCCGGCGAGCAAGGTGCGCGGAGCAGGGACCACGGCGTGGAAATTCAGGTAGTGATTGAGCGCCACCGGATCAAGGATCGGGTTGATGTCACCGCCCTTGAGCAGCGCCGGTAGCGCGGAAGCGAAACGCAGGCGCTGGCCGGTGCGCGACAGGTACAGCGGTTTCACGCCGAGACGGTCGCGGGCAATGAACAGGCGCTTGGCGTCGCGCTCCCAGATGGCGAAGGCGAACATGCCGTTGAGTTTCGGCAGCAACGCTTCGCCCCAGGCGTGATAACCCTTGAGTAGCACTTCGGTGTCGCCGCCGGAATAGAAGGCGTAGCCGAGGTTTTCCAGCTCGGCGCGCAGTTCCGGGAAGTTGTAGATCGCGCCGTTGAAGGCCAGGGACAGGCCCAGCTGGTTGTCGACCATCGGCTGCGCCGAGCCGTCCGACAGGTCCATGATTTTCAATCGGCGATGGCCCAGGGCAATCGGCCCCTGGCTGTGAAAACCCCACGCGTCAGGTCCGCGTGGTGCCAGGTGATGGGTGATCCGTTCAATGGCTGCAAGGTCTGCAGGTTGATGATCAAAGCGTAACTCGCCAGCTAATCCGCACATAAAGTCCTTACCGGTTTTTCCGTTGGGGAGGGTCAAGCCATACCCGTCCAAAACGGCGGGTACTCAGAAACTGACCCGCGTCGGTTGTGGGAGTTTTAGATCGATCAGTTATAAGAAGGCATTGCCGGACGAATGGCGGGCAATGCACAAATGCGTCTGATCATGGCGGTAATTAATGACGAGATGCATACAAGTAGCTGCTTGAATGCGTTGCAGTTCGACCCGGTATTCGAATTATTCATTGACTGCCGGGCTTCATAAACTGACTGCCTCTTAACGCAATAAGGATATTGCTCATGCTCTATACGACTTCCCAAACCAATCCCGTGGCGGTGACATCGGCTCAGCGTCTGGAGGCATTGCTGGAACACACGGGGGATCTGGACAAGGCTGAAGCGCTTCAAGCATCGATTCCAGGCTGGTTGGCGAATGCCGACTTGAAAGTCGTGCAAGCTTTGAGAACTGCTTTCGAGCAGTCATTCCTGGCCCAGGACAAGGCCACTACGGCGCTCGAAAAGCTCAAGCCGATGGACGAGTTCTGCAAGGAGCAGATGACTGCCTTTCTGAAGGAAAAATGGACGGTCGATTTCGACGTCGAGCGGGACACGCTGGACATCACCACCAAAAAGTACGTGTCTACAGGGCTCGGCCCGTTCGGGACCCTGGTCCAGGAAATCACTACTTCCCGCAGCCTGCTTCATGCAGCCATGGAAAATTTCACCGCAGAGGATGCAAAAGGTGGCGTACCTCCAGTGGAATCGGTGATCAAGATCGATGCGAAAGTCGGATCAGGTACTGAAATAACCCCCAACAAGTTCGCAATACTGTGTCGTGAGCTCGACCTCGGAGCACGCTATCAACGCCACATCGGTGAAGCCTTGGCGTTGCCGGCAAAACCCAGAACCGGGGAGCCTGTCGATGCTCGGGCCACCAGCGCGGATATCAGGCAGTTGAAGGTGCTGGATATGCAAGTCGCGCTGCATATCGCCTATCTGAAAAAGCACATCACCCAAGGCGTTTACAGCCTGCTGCTGAGCGCGCTCGAACAAGATGTTCCGGCGGCTCAAACCAGACATGCGCTATTCGATGGTGGCCCCGTTCTATGGCAAGGCTTGACGATGCATGACGCTTGTATCTGCGGCGTACTGATATTTACCAAGGTTTCCATCGACACTGATTCGAAGGCCAAATGTGTGGTTTACATGCCGAACGAACCACAGCGACCGTTGTACGAATATGCCTCGCTTGAGAACTTCAAGACCTACCTCACCCAGCAGTTGCAAAGCACTCGCTATCGAAAGGTCTTCATCGAGCAATACCTGCACGGCCACGACAAAACCGATTTTATTGCTGCGTTCGACAAAGGCCTGAGCCTGGGCACGCTTACGGCTTCGGCGGCAGATACTTGCCTTGGCGATTTTTTCTTCAGCACGTTTGTCAGCAAGACTCAGCAAGACGCGCGAATCCTGGCTGTGCCCACGGCTGACGTTGATGAGAAACAACGACAGAAAACCCTTCAGCTCTTGTTGGATGGGGGGCTACTGCTATTGAACGCGGCGGCGTTTTTTGTCCCCGTCGTGGGGCAATTGATGCTGATAGTAGCGGTGGTCGACATTGTCAGTGAGGTGTATGAGGGCGTGGTTGACTGGACACATGGCGAGCGTACCGAGGCGTTGTCCCATTTGCTGAATGTGGTGGAAAACCTCGCGCAAATGGCGGCGTTTGCAGCGGGCGGAAAAATTATTACGACGATCGGCAAAAGCGTGGCGGAGCAAGTCGCCTATTACGATGGTCTGGAGGCTGTCACTCGTGCGGACGGCAAGGCCAGATTATGGAAACCTGACCTCGAACCCTATCAGCGCGCCACGACACTGCCAGCCGATGTTCAGGCAGATTCGCAAGGGCTCTTCAGGCATGCCGGACGGGCGTCGATCGTCATGGACGGGGCTTCTTATCGCGTCACTCAAAAGGCCGAGGGAACGGCATGGATGATTAATCATCCCGCACGATCGGACGCATTCCATCCGGCGGTCGAACGAAACGTGGAAGGTGGCTGGCGGCATGCCTATGAGCACGCGCACGAGTGGCGCGACAGTGAGTACGCCCTGGCGCGAACGAGTCCGCGACTGAGTGATCTGGGCATCGATCTCGAACCTTTTGCCGAAATCACCGATGTCTCGACCGACACGCTGCACCATCTGCATGAAAGCAATCTCAAGTTGTCGGAGCGGCTGAACGACTGTGCCGAGCGCATCAAACTCGATCGTTCGATCACCGACATGGTCATCGCCATGGAGCGCGGGGAGTCCGAGAACACCGACTTCCTTCAGCAGCAGTTGCACACGCTGCCCAGGCTGGCAGGCTGGCCCGAGGAGCGTTTCATTGAAGTACGCGATTCCAAGGATCAGGTGGTGTCGCGCTTCCCTGAGACTGCGCCGCACGACGATGACATCAACAGCGTGCACGTCAGCCAGGCGCAACTGGAGGCGGGCGACCTGCTCGACACCGTCATCAGCAGCCTCTATCCGAAAGAAGTCGAGGCCATGATCGGCACCGCCACGCTGAAGGAATCGAAACCGCAGCGGTTGGCGAAGAAGATCGGAGCCAGTATCAGGGGCAATCGCGAGCCACTGCGAGAATGGCTCTATAAAAATTACGACGGCACGGCGCACGGTGACGTTGGGACATTGCGCGAGCAGGCTCCGGATCTGCCGACCCGGGTGTGTCAGGAGTTGCTGGACAATGCTTCTGGCCGGGACCGCAGCTTTCTGCGCGACCGCAAGATCCTCGGCATCGATCTCGCCCGGCAGGTCAGCGAGGCGCGGGCCGGGATCAGGCAGGACCGGGCCATCGCAGGTTTGCGTTTTCCGAATCTGGCCAATGCCGACACTGAAAAGCTGATGCTCGGACTGATGGACAGGGTGCAAGGCTGGGATGACGGCTATCGACTGGAAGTGCGGCAGGGTTCGATGACCGGCACCGTGTTGCACAGTGCCGGGAAGGCTGATGCGTTGACGAGCGGGATCATCGTCAAGACGTCCACCGGTTATCAATTCACCCGGGGCACTGGCAATGTGAGTTCCACGCTGAAGAGCGATACGCTGGTCCAGTCGATACTGGATGCATTACCTGCCGCTCACCGCACTCGCATGGAGTTTACGGGCGACGATACGTTGGATACGGCGACGCTACGATCACGACTTGCGCGGGCCGCGACGGGTGATCCTGCAAATACCGGACGGTTGCTGCGAGGCGAACGCAGTGACAGTGCGCAATACTTGTTTGCCTGTGCGCAGGCCAGTCCTCCGGCGGTGAGCTCCTATTCCAGGGGCATGATGCGTAAAGTCCGAAAACTCTATCCGCTGTTCACGGAAACTCAGGCCACGTCATTTCTCGACAACGCGGGCAGTACGTCGATTTTGCGGGCGAAACGCATCAGGGAACTGGAACAGCAACTGAAGAAATTTCTCGGCGTGCTGCACACCTGGCGCGAGGATGAAGTGGCCATGAAGAAACTCCCTGGGCCGCTCAACGATGTTCGCGTCAATCGTCGCCAGGTGGCCAACCTCCTTGAAAACTGCTGGCGTCGGATCCCGCACTCGCGAGGGGAACGGAACAGGCCGCTAGATTCGCTCAGGCTCGAGCGTAACCCCGCAGGTCCGCTACCGACACTGACCGAGCAGGATGTCGCCCACGTCCGCACGCTCTCGATCAAGGACATGCAGGCCGGCGATGAACTGGCTTATTTCCTCAAACCGTTCACAAAGCTGGTCACTCTGGAGCTGGACCGCAACCAGCTCACGCGGCTGCCTGAAGTGTTGTCGCACATGCCTGATCTCGAACATTTGAGACTGGATGGCAATCAGATACAGCTCACCGAATATACGCTGCGCAAGCTCGCCGGGATGCGTAATTTGCGTACGTTGGGACTCAGCGGCAACCGTTTGGGGGCGACTGTCGACGTGAGCAAAATGCTCGACCTCGAGACGCTGTTCCTGAGTGATACCCATGCCACGGAACTGCCTGTCGGGCTTGCCCGTTTGCCGAATCTGACCCTGGTGGACCTGCGGCATAACCAAATACAGGAATTGCCGGACTGGCTGTTTCAAATGCCTCGGCGATTCACCGGAGTGATCGATCTGGCCGGCAATACCTTATCCGAGGCGAGCAGTGCGAAGCTGACTACCTACAGCGACACGACGGGCATCGGCATGGGACTGAAGAACATCGATGCCACGGCGCTCACTGAGCAAAGGGCTCGAGACCTGTGGATGTCGAACCCGCTGGAGGAAAACTATGCCAGTCGAAATCGCACGTGGCTGGCACTGAAGAACGAGCCCGGGTCGATTGCCTTTTTTCAGTTGTTGGCGGACGTCGGTGGGGCGAAAGACAACTACTACGAGCACGAAGAGATGACTCGGCGAGTGTGGAGTGTGATTGAGGCGACTCAGACTGACCCGGCGTTGCGCGATCAATTGCTGTCGATGGCCGCTCGAGCCAATTGCGATGATGCTGCGGCAACGATCTTCAGCAATCTTGAGGTTGCCGTGGACATTGACACCGTAGTTCGGCTGTCTGCCAATGCCCATGAAAAAGCTGCACTGCTGTTGCGTCTTGGCGAGCGTTCATTCCGCCTGGATTATCTGGTCAGGATCGCCAGGGAAAAAGTGCTGGCGGATAAATTGCGCGATCCGGTGGAGGTTGAGTTGGCCTACCGCATTGGCCTGGCCAAATCACTCAAGCTGGTGGGACAGCCCAATGCCATGCGCTATCCCAGGCTTGGCAAGGTGACACAAGACGATCTGACTCAGGCGTTTGACAGAATCACCACCGCAGAGCGTTCTCCCGAACTGTCGACTTACATCAGCGGCCGCACGTACTGGAGCGATTTTTTGCGCGAACATTTTGGCAGTAAGTTCACCGTGCTGACGGCCCCTTTCCACGAACGGCTGGAGGCAGCCACAGAACGCCACGAGCAGCGGACGAAAGCGCTCGCCGAACGTGCGAAGACGGTTACTGAGGGCGATGACTCGGCCCCTGAAACCGAGGACACGCTCGCCAGTAAATACCAGGCGGAGGCCGATGCCATCGGCGATGAAATGAAGGACGCCGAGGCAGCGCTTTTGAAGGATCTGACCAAGACGTTCATGCAAGCTGATGCATCCGGGGCTTGTTTTCCATTCGACTGACGGCTTTCAGGCCTTGCCTCGAATCAGACGGCGCACGGCAAAGCGGTTCGGATGACACGCCTCGGCCACGGACCTGGGCAATGGCAGCGGTTCGTCATCCAGCCAGGCGGCCAGCAATTCGCCCGATAACGGTGCGGTGATCAAGCCTCGCGAACCATGGCCGCTGTTGACGTACAAGCCGTCCAGCCACGGACAAGGGATGTCTGGCGCTTGCCGGGCATCCTTGCTCAGTGCGACATAGGCCTGAGCGAATGCCTGTGCGTCAGCCAGCGGGCCGACAATCGGCAGGTAGTCCGGGCTGGTGCAGCGGAATGCCGCGCGACCTTCAAGGGCTTCGGGTTGCAGGGCATTTGCGTCGAGCCGGGCGACCAGGTCCGGGGAGATTTCTTCGAGCATCTGTAAATTGCCGGCATGCTCGGCCGCTGTCGGTGTCAGGTCATGGTTGTTGAAATCGAAACTGGCGCCCAGCGTGTGCTCACCCAAGCGTGCCGGGGCGACATAACCCTCGGCGCAGACCACGGTGCTCAGCGTCTGGCTCTTGGGCGTTTCGGGCAGGCGGGTGATTTGTCCGCGTATGCGTTTGAGCGGAAGTTCGCTGCTGTAGGGGAAACGCTTGATTTCAGCGGCACCGGCCAACACCACCACCGGAGCAGAAGCCAGCAAGGTTTCGCCATCCCAGGTTTGCCATTGGCCCTCTTCACGGCGCAGTTCCAGCACCTCGTGATGGGTCATGATTTGAATGTGCGGATGGCTTGCCTGCCACTGACACAACGCGGGCGGGTGCACCCAGCCGCCTTCGGGGTAAAACAGGCCGCCGGCGGGCAGGGCGATGCCGGCACGAAGCTCGGCGTGTTCGCGATCAAGTGCCTGCAACAAGTCTTCCGGGAATGCCTCGGCCAATTGCGCCTGACGCTCGGCTTCCTTGGCATTGAACGCCAGTTGCAGGACACCGCAGTCGTCCCAGTCGACGCCCCGTTGCAAGTGTTCCAGCAGGCGCCGGGTGTAGCCGAAACCACTGACGATCAGTTGTGACAATGCCGTGCCGTGGGCCGATAACTTGAGGTACAGCACGCCTTGGGGATTGCCCGAAGCTTCCTGCGCCAACCCGTCGTGTCGCTCCAGCAGGCTGACGTGCCAACCCCGCGCCGCGAGGCTGGCAGCCGTGGCGCAACCGGCCAGGCCGGCGCCGATTACCAGTGCCCGGCGTTCGCCAGACAACGGTATTGGCCGTGCGAACCAGGGTTTGGCCGCCACGGGCATCGGCGCCTCTTCAGGCCAGCCAAGGAATACGCCGCGCAGGATTTCCCATTTGTGTCCGATGCCTGGCGTGCGCTTCATCTTGAAACCCGCCGCGTTCAGCAGTCGACGCACCCAGCCGGTGCTGGTAAAGGTGCTGATGGTGGAACCGGGTGCCGCGAGGCGGGCGAGTTCGGCGAACAGTTCGGCGGTCCACATGTCCGGGTTTTTCGCCGGGGCGAAACCGTCGAGGAACCAGGCGTCGATCTGCGCGTCGAGTTGTGGCAATTGTTCCAGTGCATCGCCGATCAACAGGGTCAGGGTGACCCGGCCGTTGTCCAGCACCAGGCGCTGGAAGCCCTGATGAATGGCCACGTACTGCGCGAGCAATTGATCGGAGTAGGCCTTGAGTTCCGGCCATAACGCCAGCGCCCGTTGCAGGTCGGGCGCACTCAGCGGGTACTTTTCGACGCTGACAAAATGCAGCCGCGCACCGGCCACCGCGTGTTGTTCGAACAACTGCCAGGCGCAGAGAAAATTCAGCCCGGTGCCGAACCCGGTCTCGCCAATCACCAGCCGCCCGCCCACCGGCAATGCGGCAAAGCGTTCGCGCAGCAAGTTCTGTTCGAGGAAGACGTAGCGAGTTTCATCCAGCCCGGACAGGTCGGAGAAATACACATCATCGAACACCCGCGAACGCGGGAGCCCTTGGGCGTCCCAGTCGAGCTGGGCGTGGGGCAATACAGGTTTCATGGCAGGCTCGGCAACGGCAAGGCGGCCATTCTAGCCGATCGCCATTGACATGCATGCCTCATGGCAATTGCACCGAACCCTGTGGGAGCGAGACCGGCTTGCCGGCGATGAACCCGAGAACACCTTGGGTGTCAGGTGTACAGCGTTATCGTTAACGACCATCGCGAGCAGGCTCGCTCCCACATAACCTGCCAATCCGCTAGTCTTGCTCAATCTGGAAAGGGAGTGCTGCATGTTCGAATCTGCCGAAATCGTCCGTGTCATCGACAAAGAAACCTATGAAGCCGAAGTGCCGGCGCTGCGCGAGGCATTGCTTGAGGCGCAGTTCGAACTGCAACAGCAAAAGCGCTTCCCGGTGATCATCCTGATCAACGGCATCGAAGGCGCCGGCAAGGGCGAGACGGTGAAGTTGCTCAACGAATGGATGGACCCGCGCCTGATCGAAGTCCGCACCTTCGATCAGCAGACCGACGAAGAGCTGGCGCGGCCACCGGCGTGGCGCTACTGGCGAATGTTGCCGGCTGCCGGGCGCATGGGGGTTTTCTTCGGCAACTGGTACAGCCAGATGCTGCAGGCCCGGGTTCACGGTGTGATCAAGGACCCGAGGCTCGATCAGAGTATCAACGGTGCCGAACGTCTGGAGAAGATGCTGTGCGACGAAGGCGCCTTGATCTTCAAGTTCTGGTTCCACCTGTCCAAGAAGCAAATGAAGGCGCGCCTCAAGGCCCTGGCCGACGACCCGCTGCACAGCTGGCGCATCAGCCCGCTGGACTGGCAGCAGTCACAGACTTACGACAAATTCGTCAAATACGGTGAACGCATTCTGCGCCGTACCAGCCGCGACTATGCCCCGTGGCATGTAATCGCCGGCATGGACCCGCGCTATCGGAGCCTGGCGGTTGGCAAGATTTTGCTCGAAGGCCTGCAAGGTGCCCTGAAGCGACCAGATATTCACCCGGATAAAGTCAGCGCCGCGCCGTTGGGCAGCAGCGTCGATCAGGTGAACCTGCTCGACAGTCTTGACCTGAGCCTGCACCTGGACAAGGACGATTACGAAGAACAACTGATCACCGAGCAGGCACGGCTCTCGGGGTTGATGCGCGACAAACGCATGCGCCGCCATGCCTTGATCGCGGTATTTGAAGGCAACGATGCGGCGGGCAAGGGCGGGGCGATCCGCCGGGTGGCTGCGGCACTTGATCCTCGGCAATACAGCATCGTACCGATCGCCGCGCCCACCGAAGAGGAGCGGGCGCATCCGTACCTGTGGCGCTTCTGGCGACATATTCCGGCCCGGGGCAAATTCACCGTGTTCGATCGGTCCTGGTATGGCCGGGTGCTGGTGGAGCGGGTCGAAGGCTTTTGCAGTCCGGCCGACTGGCTGCGCGCCTACGGCGAGATCAACGACTTTGAAGAGCAGGTCACCGATGCCGGGGTGATCGTGGTCAAGTTCTGGCTGGCCATCGATAAAAACACGCAGATGGAACGCTTCGAAGAGCGCGAGCAGATCCCTTTCAAACGTTTCAAGATCACCGAAGACGATTGGCGCAACCGGGAAAAGTGGGATGCCTACCGGGCAGCGGTCGGCGACATGGTCGATCGCACCAGCACGGAAATTTCGCCCTGGACCCTGGTGGAAGCGAACGACAAGCGATGGGCGCGGGTCAAGGTGTTGCGCACGCTGAACGAGGCGCTTGAAGAGGCGTTCGAGAAATCCGACAAGCACGAGAAAAAACACAAGAACTAAGCCGATGGCGGCGCATACGCGAGGTGAATGATTGTCGCGGCGGCTAATGGGTGGACTTATGCTCGGTCCACTCCAAACCGACAACAAGAATGAGGTATGCCATGCGTGAAGTGGTGATCGTCGACAGCGTGCGGACCGGCCTGGCCAAGTCCTTTCGCGGCAAGTTCAACCAGACCCGTCCGGACGACATGGCGGCTCATTGCGTCAACGCATTGCTGGCGCGCAGTGGCATCGACCCGGCCAGCGTCGAGGATTGCATCGTCGGCGCCGGCTCGAACGAAGGCGCCCAGGGTTATAACATCGGTCGCAACGTGGCAGTGTTGTCGCGCCTGGGCACCGGCACCGCTGGCATGACCCTCAACCGGTTCTGCTCGTCGGGCCTGCAGGCGATTGCCATCGCCGCCAACCAGATTGCTTCGGGCTGCAGCGACATCATCGTCGCCGGTGGCGTCGAGTCCATCAGCCTGACGATGAAAAGCGTCAACACCGACAACCTGATCAACCCGCTGCTGAAAGAGCAGGTGCCGGGCATCTACTTCCCCATGGGCCAGACCGCTGAAATCGTCGCCCGCCGTTACAGCGTCAGCCGCGAAGAACAGGACCTGTACGCGTTGCAAAGCCAGCAGCGTACCGCGCAGGCGCAGGCGGGCGGTTTGTTCGACGACGAAATCGTGCCGATGGCGGTGAAGTACCGCGTGGAAGACAAGGCCACCGGTCAGGTGCAGGTTCTCGACGGCGTGGTCGATCGCGACGACTGCAATCGCCCGGACACCACGCTGGAAAGCCTGGCGGGATTGAAGCCGGTGTTTGCCGAGGACGGTTCGGTCACGGCGGGCAACTCGTCGCAGTTGTCCGACGGTGCATCCATGACGCTGATCATGAGCCTGGAAAAGGCGCTGGAACTGGGCCTGAAGCCGAAGGCGTTCTTCCGCGGTTTCACCGTGGCCGGTTGCGAACCGGATGAAATGGGCATTGGCCCGGTGTTCTCGGTGCCGAAACTGCTCAAGGCTAAAGGCTTGCAAGTGGCCGACATCGATTTGTGGGAGCTGAACGAAGCGTTTGCTTCGCAATGCCTGTACAGCCGCAACCGGTTGGGCATCGATAACGAGAAGTACAACGTCAACGGCGGCTCGATTTCCATCGGCCATCCGTTTGGCATGACGGGTTCGCGGCAGGTCGGGCACCTGGTGCGTGAGTTGCAGCGGCGTAATTTGCGCTACGGCATCGTCACCATGTGCGTGGGTGGCGGGATGGGGGCGAGCGGGTTGTTTGAAGCGGTGCGCTAATCCATAAGCGTTTGTGGTGAATGTTACATCGCTTTCGCGAGCAAGCCCGCTCCCACACTTGACTGCATTCCTATGGGGTTACTCGGTCAAATGTGGGAGCCGGCTTGCTCGCGAATGAAGCGCCGCGGTCTAGCGACCGGCACTCAAATTCCGCATACGCTCGATATAAGCCTCGATCTCCCGCGCCGCCACCTCAAGGTTTTCAAACGGCCCCTCCAGCGTGTTTTCCCGCGTGCTGAAATACAACTCCCCGTTCACCCGACACATCCGGTCGCTGCGAAAGTGCATGGTAGGGGCGTTGTCCTGGGCGCGCATGCCATACATGGCTGTCTCCTGAAGGTAAGTGGATCCAATCAGCTTATGCATGAACGGCTTACGGCGCCTGCCTATCCGATCGACGGCCAGTCGCCGGTTTATTGCTGCGACCCGCACAGTTTCATTTGCGCCCACTCGCCAACTGTCCCTGTGTGGCAGGCGCGGCTGCGCCTAGAATGACGGCTCTCGCCATCGGGCTTTGGGGTACGCATGCACATTTCATCCGGTCGCTGGGTTTACGGTCTGTTCCTGGCCTTGCTGACCGCCCTGTTGTGGGGAATCCTGCCGATCAAGCTCAAACAAGTCCTGTTGGTCATGGACCCGGTGACGGTGACCTGGTTTCGACTGATGGTCTCCGGCAGCTGTCTGTTCATCTATCTTGCCGCGACCAGGCGCTTGCCGAGTCGCAAAGTGCTGGGCCCGCGCGGTGGCTGGCTGGTGCTGATGGCGGTGCTGGGGCTGGTGGGCAACTACGTGCTGTATCTGATGGGCCTGAACCTGCTCAGCCCCGGCACCGCGCAACTGGTGGTGCAGATGGGCCCGATCATGCTGCTGATCGCCAGCCTGTTTGTGTTCAAGGAGCGTTTCAGCATCGGGCAGGGCATTGGCCTGCTGGTGCTGCTGATCGGTTTCGGTCTGTTTTTCAACCAGCGCCTGGCCGAGTTGCTCACGTCGCTGACCGACTACACCGCAGGCGTGCTGCTGGTGTTGCTGGCGTCCACGGTCTGGACGTTCTACGCCCTGGGGCAGAAGCAATTGCTGACGGTGTGGAATTCGTTGCAGGTGATGATGGTGATCTACCTGTTCTGCGGGCTGTTGCTGACGCCGTGGGTGCATCCGCTGGAAGCGCTGCAACTAACGCCGCTGCAAGGCTGGCTGTTGCTGGCGTGCTGCATGAACACACTGATTGCCTATGGCGCGTTTGCCGAAGCGCTTGCGCACTGGGAAGCTTCGCGGGTCAGTGCGACACTGGCGATCACGCCGCTGGTGACCTTCGGGGCAGTAGCGCTGGCCGCGTGGTGGTGGCCGGAGTATGTGCATGCCGAGACCATCAATGGTCTGGGGTATGGCGGGGCGGTGCTGGTGGTGCTGGGGTCGGCGCTGGTGGCGTTGGGGCCGTCGTTGATGGCGGGGCTTCGAGCCCGGAAGGTTCGGGTGGCGGCCAGTTAGACCGTATCATCGTTCTTCGCGAGCAAGCCCGCTCCCACATTTGAGCTGCGATCAAAATGTGGGAGCGGGCTTGCTCGCGAAGAACGACTGTCAGGCGCTACAAGTCTCAGCCCTTGGCCCCGGCCTCAATCATGTTTTCCGGCCGCACCCACGCATCGAACTCTGCATCCGTCAGATACCCCAACTGCAACGCCGCCTCCCGCAGCGTCAGCCCTTCGGCATAGGCCTTCTTGGCGATTTCCGCCGACTTGTCGTAACCGATATGCGGGTTCAGCGCCGTCACCAGCATCAACCCGCGCTCCAGGTGTTCCGCCATTTTTTCGGCATCCGGCTCCAGGCCGGCGATGCAATGCTGCTGGAAGTTGCTGCAGCCATCGCCCAGCAATCGGATCGATTGCAGCAGGTTGTGGATGATCACCGGTTTGAACACGTTCAACTGAAGGTGCCCCTGGCTCGCGGCAAAACCGATAGCCACGTCGTTGCCCAATACCTGGCACGCCAGCATCGACAGCGCTTCGCACTGGGTCGGGTTGACCTTGCCGGGCATGATCGAGCTGCCCGGTTCATTGGCCGGCAGTTTCACTTCGGCAAAACCGGCGCGCGGCCCGGAGCCGAGCAGGCGCAGGTCGTTGGCGATTTTCATCAGGGTCACCGCCAGGGTTTTCAACGCGCCGGACAGCGTAGTCAGCGGTTCATGGCCCGCCAGCGCGGCGAACTTGTTGGGGGCGGTGACAAACGGCAGGCCGGACAGCGCCGCGATTTCAGCGGCGATCGCTTCACCAAAGCCGTGTGGTGAATTCAACCCGGTGCCGACCGCGGTGCCGCCCTGGGCCAATTCGCAGACCGCAGGCAACGCGCTGCGGATCGCCCGTTCGGCGTAATCCAGCTGCGCGATGAAGGCCGATAGCTCTTGGCCGAAGGTGATCGGCGTGGCGTCCATCATGTGGGTGCGACCGGTCTTGACCAGCTTCATGTGCCGCGCGGACAACTCCGCCAATCCACCCGACAGCTCGCTGATCGCCGGCAGCAGATGCTGTTGCACCGCCTGGACCGCGGCGATGTGCATCGCGGTCGGGAAGCAGTCATTGGAACTCTGGGAGCGGTTGACGTGATCGTTGGGATGCACCGGCGTCTTGCCGCCACGCGGATTGCCGGCCAGCTCATTGGCACGGCCGGCAATCACTTCGTTGACATTCATGTTGCTCTGGGTGCCGCTGCCGGTCTGCCACACCACCAGCGGGAACTGATCGTCGTGGCTGCCGTCGAGCACTTCGTCGGCGGCCTGTTCGATCAGCCGGGCGATGTCGGCGGGCAGATCGCCGTTGCGATCATTGACCCGGGCGGCGGCTTTCTTGATCAGCGCCAAGGCATGCAGCACCGCCAGCGGCATGCGTTCGTTGCCGATGGCGAAGTTGATCAGCGAGCGTTGCGTCTGAGCGCCCCAGTAGGCTTCATCCGGGACTTCAACCTGGCCGAGGCTGTCGGTTTCGATACGGCTCATCGTGCACACTCCTGTAGGTCTGATAGCGCAGTTTAGGCCGTGATGACCGGCAGTGGTTCCATCAGTCTGGATTTTCAACGTTCAACCCCTCTAAATCAGGCCCGACAAGGCTTGGGGTTGAGCGACAGAGTTTTTTAGGCGCAGAATGGACGCCCTTGGGGTTTTACCTCGCCTGCTAGAAAAGGAAACTCGATGACTCGTCTTCGTGCCATCTGTACCGCGGTTGCACTGGTTTGCGCCAGCGGCCCTGTTTTTGCCGATACCGCCAGCCACAACGCCAGTGCCGAAGCTTTCCTGACCCTGGCGCACGCTGACAAATTGGGCACTCCGGTGTACATGCAAGTGCAGCAAATGTTCGCTCAGCGCTTTGAACAGACCAAAGCCCCTGAGTCGAAAAAAGCCTTGCTGGAAACGTATCAGGCCAAAGCCAACGCCGCTCTGGACCAAGCCATTGGCTGGAACAAGCTGAAACCGGACATGGTCAAGCTGTACACCACCAACTTCAGCGAATCCGAGCTCAAGGACCTGGTTGCGTTCTATCAGTCGCCACTGGGCAAGAAAGTCCTGGAAAAAATGCCGCAGCTGACCCAGCAATCGGCCCAGATGACCCAGGCCAAGCTCGAAAGCGCCGTGCCAGTGGTCAACAAGCTGTTGGCTGACATGACCAACGAGCTGGATCCCAAGGCTAACGCCGCTGCACCTGCTGCCAAGAAAAAGCCTTAAGCGGAGCCCGGTATGACCATGCAACAACGCATCGAATCGACGCTGGGGCTGTTACAGCCCGAGCACCTGCAAGTGCTGGATGAAAGCCACATGCACAGTCGTGGGTTGCAAACCCATTACAAGGCCGTGGTGGTCAGCCAGCAGTTCGAAGGGCTCAACCGCGTCAAGCGTCACCAGAAAGTCTACGGCACGCTTGGCGAGCTGATGGGCGAGTTCCATGCGTTGGCGCTGCATACCTACACGCCCGAGGAATGGGCACAGATCGACGCGGCTCCGGCCTCGCCGACCTGTGCCGGCGGCAGCAAGCATTAAACATTGGTTTTTTGCTAGAATCCGCAACGCGCCGCTTACCCGGCGCGTTTTTTTTCGCATCCGGTTCACCCCTTACGAGGGTAGCCACCTGGAGAATCACCCATGACACAACAGATTGTCGTGGCGGCACTGTATAAGTTCGTCACCCTGGAAAACTATGTCGACCTGCGCGAGCCGCTGCTGCAGGCCATGGTCGACAACGGCATCAAAGGCACCCTGCTGATCGCCGAAGAAGGCATCAACGGCACGGTTTCCGGCAGCCGTGAAGGCATCGACGGGCTGATGGCCTGGCTCAAGAACGACCCGCGCATGGACGACATCGACCACAAAGAGTCGTACTGCGACGACCAGCCGTTCTATCGCACCAAAGTCAAACTCAAGAAAGAAATCGTCACCCTCGGCGTCGAAGGCGTGGACCCGAACAAAAAGGTCGGCACCTACGTTGATCCAGAGAACTGGAACGCGCTGATCAGCGATCCGGAAGTGCTGTTGATCGACACCCGCAACGACTACGAAGTCTCGATCGGCACCTTCGAAGGCGCCATCGATCCGAAGACCACCAGCTTTCGCGAGTTCCCCGATTACATCAAAGCCAACTTCGACCCGGCCGTGCACAAGAAAGTCGCGATGTTCTGCACCGGCGGCATTCGTTGCGAAAAGGCGTCGAGCTACATGCTCAGCCAGGGTTTCGACGAGGTCTATCACCTCAAGGGTGGCATCCTGAAGTACCTCGAAGAGGTGCCGCAGGAAGAAACCAAGTGGCAGGGCGACTGTTTCGTCTTCGACAACCGCGTGACCGTGCGCCATGACCTCAGCGAAGGCGATTACGATCAGTGCCACGCCTGCCGCACTCCGGTGAGCGTCGAAGACCGTGCGTCCGAGCACTACGTGGCCGGCATCAGCTGCCCGCATTGCTGGGATAAGCTGAGTGAAAAGACCCGTCGCAGCGCCATTGATCGGCAGAAGCAGATCGAACTGGCCAAGGCCCGCAACATGCCTCACCCGATCGGCTACAACTACAAGCAAACACCTTCCGAGGCTTGAACCATGTCTGCACGCCGCCTGCTCTATGTGATGGATCCGATGTGTTCCTGGTGCTGGGGCTTTGCGCCGGTGGCCAATGCGTTGGTCGAGCAGGCGCAGGCGGCGGGTGTGGAGGTGCATCTGGTGGTGGGCGGCTTGCGCACCGGCAGTGGTTCGGCGCTGGAGCCGACCACCCGGCGCTACATCCTTGAACACTGGCAAGCGGTCACCGAAGCCACGGGTCAGCCGTTCAAGCGTGAAGGCGCGTTGCCTGACGGTTTTGTCTACGACACCGAACCCGCCTGTCGGGCGTTGGTGACGGCACGCCACCTCGCCCCGGATTGCGCATGGAAGCTGCTCGGTTTGATCCAGCAGGCGTTTTACGCAGAAGGTCGCGACGTCACCCACGCGAGCGTGCTGGTGGAACTGGCGGAGCAGGCTGGCCTGCCACGCATCGAGTTCGCGGCGGCGTTCGACCGTGCGGACATGCACACCGCGACGGCGGCCGATTTCACGTGGGTACAGGACCTGGGCATTGCCGGTTTTCCGACCTTGCTGGCTGAGCGCGACGGTCAATTGGCCTTGCTGACCAATGGCTATCAGCCCCTGAGCGTACTCTCACCGCTGCTCGGCCGCTGGCTGGAGCGCGCTGCCTGTGCATGACCAGCCTGACAACGTTCCGACCGCTAAACGCATTGACCGACTGAGCTGGGCGGAGATCCGCCGCCTTGCCTTGCACCACAAGAAAGCCCTGTGGATCGCCAATGGCGTGGCCGTGCTGGCAACGTTGTGCAGCGTGCCGATCCCCTTGCTCCTGCCATTGCTGGTGGACGAAGTGTTGCTGGGGCATGGCGACGCTGCGCTGAAAATCATGAACCTCGCGCTGCCACTGGGCTGGCAGAAAGCGGCGGGGTACATCGGCCTGATGCTGCTGGTGACCCTGCTGTTGCGCTGCGGCGCCCTGTTGTTCAACGTGCTGCAGGCCAGGTTGTTCGCGGCCCTGGCCAAAGACATCGTGTATCGCATTCGCACCCGGCTGATCGAGCGGCTCAAGCGTATTTCGCTGGGCGAGTACGAAAGCCTGGGTAGCGGCACCGTCACCACGCACCTGGTCACGGACCTGGACACCGTAGACAAATTCGTCGGCGAAACCCTCAGCCGGTTCCTCGTGGCCATGCTGACCCTGGTCGGCACCGCCAGCATCCTGATCTGGATGCACTGGAAGCTGGCGTTGCTGATCATGCTGTTCAACCCGCTGGTGATCTACGCCACGGTGCTGCTGGGCAAGCGGGTCAAACACCTGAAGAAACTCGAGAACGACAGCACGTCGCGCTTCACACAAGCGCTGACTGAAACCCTCGATGCCATTCAGGAAGTGCGCGCCGGCAACCGTCAGGGCTTTTTCCTTGGGCGCCTCGGCCAACGAGCGCGAGAGGTACGTGATTACGCGGTGACCTCGCAGTGGAAAACCGATGCTTCAAACCGTGCCAGCGGTTTGCTGTTTCAATTCGGCATCGATATTTTCCGCGCCGCCGCCATGCTCACGGTGTTGTTCTCCGACCTGTCCATCGGCCAGATGCTCGCGGTGTTCAGCTACCTGTGGTTCATGATTGGCCCGGTGGAACAACTGCTGAACCTGCAATACGCCTATTACGCCGCCGGTGGCGCGCTGTCGCGGATCAACGAATTGCTGGCCAGGGCCGATGAGCCTGAATACCCGGGCGGTGTCGACCCGTTCAACGGTCGCGAGACCGTGGGCATCGAAGTCCAGGGTTTGAGTTTCGGTTACGGCGACGAGCTGGTGTTGAACCAGATGAACCTGTCGATCGCGCCCGGGGAAAAGGTCGCGATTGTCGGTGCCAGCGGGGGCGGCAAAAGCACGCTGGTTCAGTTGCTGCTCGGTATGTACACACCGTTGGCGGGGACGATTCGCTTCGGCGGCTCGACTCAGCAAGAGATCGGCCTGGAAACCGTGCGGGAAAACGTCGCCGTGGTCCTGCAACACCCTGCGCTGTTCAACGACACCGTGCGGGCCAACCTGACCATGGGTCGCGAACGCAGCGACGAGGCTTGCTGGCAGGCACTGGAAATCGCGCAACTGCACACCACGATTCGCGAGTTGCCCAATGGCCTGGACAGCATTGTCGGGCGTTCCGGCGTGCGCTTGTCCGGCGGCCAGCGTCAACGCCTGGCCATTGCGCGGATGGTGCTGGCCGAGCCGAAAGTGGTGATCCTCGACGAGGCCACCTCGGCGCTGGATGCCGCCACCGAATACAACCTGCACCAGGCGTTGGCGCGGTTCCTGAGCCACCGCACCACGCTGATCATTGCGCACCGCTTGTCGGCCGTTAAGCAGGCCGACCGGGTGCTGGTGTTCGATGGCGGGCAGATTGCCGAAGATGGCGACCATCAGCAGTTGATTGCCGAGGGTGGGTTGTACGCCAAGCTTTACGGGCATTTGCAGCAGATCTAGATGCCTGCGCGCTGCACGGCGAGTGAACGGTGCGGCAGGTAAAAGGTCTTGTACAGCGTGTGTGCATGATTGCCAGGCTCTGGCTCGCGACGCTGTTACCATGCTGCTTTCGCGTACACGCTTTGCCGGCTTGCCTAGAGTGATAACCCATCCTAGGCTAGCCTTAGCGATTTCGTCCGGACGACGATCAAGCAGTGCTAATGCAAGGGACCTCATGAATCAAACGCGGACTCTCGGAACCCCACGGTTGTTGGGCATCGTCTGGCCATTTATTGCCGTCGTGCTTTTTCAGGCCTTGCTGGGTGGCGTCAGCCTTTATGTGCTTTCGGCTGTCCGTGGTTATGTTGCCGGCGAAAGTCTCTGGTCCAAGGGCCAGAAAGACGCCATCTATTACCTCAATCTCTACGCTGACAGCGGTGACGAAGGGATTTTCAAAAAGTATCAGGATGCCATCGCCGTGCCCCAGGGCGGGCACGAGTTGCGTGTCGCGCTGGATCATCAACCACCTGATATCACGGCGGCGCGTACGGCTATCCTCAAGGGTGGCAACCATCCGGATGACGTTTCCAGCCTGATCTGGCTGTACCTCAATTTCCGCCACTTCACTTACCTCGAAAAAGCCATCGATCTCTGGACGGTGGGTGACGGGTATCTGGTAAAGCTCGATAACGTTGCGCGGGACATGCATCAGCACATCACCGTCAGTCCGGCCTCTGGCGAAGACATCCAGCGCTGGAAAGAGCAGATCTTTGCCATCAACGATGAAGTGACGCCGGCTGCGAAAGCCTTTAGCGATGCCTTGGGGGAGGGCTCCCGGGTCATTCTTCGCCTGTTGTTGGTGACCAACCTCGCCACCGCCCTGGGTTTGATTGCGCTGGCCCTGATGCGCACCCACAAGCTGCTAAAGCAACGCCATGCGTTTGCCGATGCCCTGCAACTGGAGAAAGACCGGGCGCAAATTACCCTGCAATCGATTGGTGACGGGGTGATTACCACCGATGTGGCGGGCGCCATTGCCTACATGAACCCGGCAGCCGAGGCGTTGACTCACTGGAAGGCTGAACAGGCCACCGGTTTGCCCCTGGCCGCGCTGTTCAATCTGCTGGACGAAAATGCCCAGGCCGAAGGCTTCACGCTGATCGAGCACATACTCAGCGGCCAGCTCACGGGCGGCAGCGAGCATTCCAAACTGATTCAGCGCCTGGACGGCAGCACGGTTTCGGTCACGCTGGTCGGTGCGCCGATCCGCAATGCCGGCAAGGTCAGCGGCACCGTGCTGGTCCTGCACGACATGACCCAGGAACGGCAATACATCGCCAACCTGTCCTGGCAGGCGACCCATGACGCCTTGACCGGCCTGGCCAACCGCCGTGAATTCGAATATCGCCTGGAGCAGGTGTTGCACAACCTGACCCGGCACCCGGGGCGGCATGCCCTGATGTTCCTCGATCTGGATCAGTTCAAGCTGGTCAACGATACCTGCGGCCACGCCGCGGGTGACGAGCTGCTGCGGCATATCTGCGCGCTGTTGCAATCGGGTTTGCGCGAAGGCGATACCCTGGCGAGGCTGGGCGGCGACGAATTCGGCATCCTGCTGGAGAATTGTGCGCCAGAGGCCGCGGAGAAAATCGCCGAGGGCCTGCGCCAGACCGTGCAGAACCTGCACTTTGTCTGGAAAGGCCGGCCATTCGTCACCACCGTGAGCATCGGGCTGGTGCACATCACGCAACAGCCGACCACCCTCGAAACGTCATTGCGGGCGGCTGATATGGCCTGTTACATGGCCAAGGAAAAGGGCCGTAACCGGGTTCAGGTCTATCACGCCGACGACTCCGAGTTGTCGCTGCGCTTTGGCGAGATGGCCTGGGTACAGCGCTTGCACATGGCGCTGGAAGAAGACCGCTTCTGTCTGTACGCCCAGGAAATCGCGCCGCTGGGGCACGTTGAAGTGGGCGGCGGGCATATTGAGATCCTGCTGCGCCTGCATGACGAGGCCGGGCGGATGATTCTGCCCGACAGCTTCATTCCCGCCGCCGAGCGTTATGGCCTGATGACCTCGCTGGATCGCTGGGTCGTGCAGAACGTGTTCAAGATCATTGCCCAGTGCATTGCCGAAAAGCACAAAGGCCCCTTGGCGATGTGTGCGATCAATCTGTCAGGTTCCACCATAGGAGATGAGGCGTTCCTCGACTTCCTGCGTCAACAGTTCGTTACGTATGCGATACCGCCTGAAATGATTTGTTTTGAAATCACTGAAACCAGCGCAATTTCCAATCTCGGCAGTGCAATCAGATTTATCAATGAGCTCAAAGGGTTAGGTTGCCATTTTTCCCTGGACGATTTTTGCGCCGGAATGTCCTCGTTCGCTTACCTGAAACATTTGCCTGTAGACTTCTTAAAGATCGACGGGAGTTTCGTAAAGGATATGCTGGACGACCCGATTAACCGCGCCATGGTCGAGGTGATCAATCACATCGGTCATGTCATGGGTAAGCGTACGATTGCCGAGTTTGTTGAAACACCCCAGATCGAGCAGGCATTGCTGGAGATCGGGGTGGATTACGCTCAAGGGTATGTGATTGAGCGCCCGCATCTGTTTACCTGCGATAGTCTGCAAAGTCGTCCTGCCAGGCCTCAACCCTTGCTGTTCAAGGCGCCTGGCACGTTCCGTTGAAATCTCTTGCTGATCCTTACAATCACAATCAAAAGGAACCCGACAGTGATCGACTCATTCAACAGAACCGGACCCCTCATGGAAGCTGCAAGTTATCCTGCCTGGGCTCAACAGCTCATCAAGGATTGCAGCGAGAGTAAACGCCGGGTAGTCGAACACGAATTGTATCGGCGCATGCGAGACAACAAGCTCAGCGCCAGGACCATGCGTCACTACCTCATTGGTGGTTGGCCAGTGGTCGAACAGTTCGCGTTGTACATGGCTCAGAACCTGACCAAGACCCGCTTTGCCCGCCACCCCGGCGAGGACATGGCGCGTCGCTGGTTGATGCGTAACATTCGCGTGGAATTGAACCACGCCGACTACTGGGTGCACTGGAGCCGTGCGCACGGTGTCAGCCTGGAGGACTTGCAGGCGCAACAGGTGGCCCCTGAACTGCACGCCTTGAGCCATTGGTGCTGGCACACCAGTTCTGCAGATTCGCTGATCGTTGCCATTGCCGCCACCAACTACGCCATTGAAGGTGCGACCGGAGAGTGGTCGGCGCTGGTCTGTTCCAGTGGTGTCTACGCGGCGGCATTCCCCGAGGAAGACCGCAAGCGGGCCATGAAGTGGCTGAAGATGCATGCCCAGTACGACGATGCCCATCCGTGGGAAGCGCTGGAAATCATCTGCACGCTGGCCGGAATGAACCCGAGCAAATCCTTGCAGGCCGAGTTGCGCCAGGCGGTGTGCAAGAGCTACGACTACATGTTCCTGTTCCTGGAACGCTGCATGCAGCTTGAGCAGGCGGAAAAGGCCCCGGTCACGCGTGAACGCATGGCGTTGGCGGAAAGCTGATCCGTTTTTCACAGGATGAAAAAAGCCCGCTCCTTCGGTATCGCCAGAGGAGCGGGCTTTTTCGTAAGCGTTGCAATAATCAGGTACTGACTTTCAACCCGATCAGCCCGGCGATGATCAGCGCCACACTGGCCAGCCTGAACAGCGCCATGGACTCGCCAAACAGAATGATTCCGGCGATCACCGTGCCGACCGCACCTACGCCGGTCCAGATCGCATAGGCGGTGCCCAGCGGCAGTTCCTTCATGGCCAGGCCCAGCAGGCCAAGACTGATGGCCATGGCGGCAACGGTCAATGCGGTGGGAAGAGGGCGGCTGAAGCCGTCGGTGTATTTCAGGCCGACCGCCCAGCACACTTCAAACAGGCCGGCGAAAAACAGAATGATCCAGGACATGACAGACCTCCATCGATGGACGGGGTCGTCCCCAGATTAATGAATCGATCGAGCCGCGAGGTCGTCCTCGCGTTGCGCAGTATAGTGCCCATCATCAATCCGAGGATCAAGCTGGCCGTTTACTCGACCGCCTGCCGGGCTGCCGTTTCCCGATCTTCCTTTTCGCTCATCCGGCGGAAATACGTCGAAAGCAGCGCGCCGGAAATATTGTGCCACACACTGAACAACGCGCTTGGCACCGCCGCCAGTGGCGAGAAGTGCGCGCTCGCCAGCGCAGCACCCAGGCCTGAGTTCTGCATGCCGACTTCCAGTGCCAGGGATTTACGCTGGGCCAGTGGCAGTTTGAACAGGCGCCCGGTGAAGTAACCCAGCAGGTAACCGAAGCTGTTGTGCAACATCACCACGGCCATGATCAGCAGGCCGGACTCGGCGATTTTCGCCTGGCTGGCCGCGACAACGGCGGTGACGATGATAACGATGCTCACCACCGAAACCAGCGGCAACACATCTACGGCATGGCGAACCCGATCGCCAAGCACACGCTGGGCGATCACGCCGAGCACGATCGGCAGCAACACCACTTGCAGGATCGACCAGAACAGCTCCATGAACGATACCGGCAACCAGGCCGAGGCCAGCAACCAGATCAGCGCCGGGGTCAGCAACGGAGCGAGGAGGGTGGTGACGGCGGCGATGGCCACTGACAGCGCCAGGTCTCCGCGCGCCAGCCAGGTCATCACGTTCGAGGACGTGCCGCTTGGGCAGCAACCGACGAGAATCACGCCGACGGCAATTTCCGGCGGCAAGTGGAACGCCTGGCAGAGCAACCACGCCACGCCGGGCATGATCACGAAATGCGCAACGACGCCCAGGGCCACGCGCCACGGATGGCGGGCGACTTCGGCGAAGTCTTCGAGTTTGAGGGTCAGGCCCATGCCGAACATCACCAGGCCCAGCAGCGGCACGATGGCGCCCTTCAGACCGATGAACCACGTCGGTTGCAGGAAGGCCACGACGGCGAAAATCAATACCCAGTAAGCGAAGGTGTTGCCGACAAAGCGACTCAATGCAGCCAGTGCACGCATGGCCTGATCCTTATTTTAAGTAACAACACAAAACCCCTGTAGGAGCGAGCCTGCTCGCGATGGTGTGTCAGGCAAAGAGAGGCGACTGACACACCATCGCGAGCAGGCTCGCTCCTACAGTTATGATCACCAGGCTTTAGATACCTTGTGGCGTCTCTTCACCGCCAAGCGCTTCAACCAGCGCCGGCAGGAAATCGCCGAACGTCAGCATCATCAGGGTGAAGCTGGCGTCCAGTTGGCCGAGGGATTCTTCGCCACCGTCCTGTTCCGCCTGATCCTGCAGCAGGTCTTCGAACTTCAGGCGCTTGACCACCATCTTGTCGTCGAGGACGAAAGACAGTTTGTCCTGCCACGCCAGCGACAGCTGAGTGACCACTTTGCCAGTGCTCAGGTGCAGCTGGATTTCTTCGCTGGTCAGGTCCTGACGTTTGCAACGCACGATGCCGCCGTCTTCGTGGGTGTCGCGCAGTTCGCACTCGTCAAGCACAAAGAAGTCGTCTGCGGCTTTCTGGGTGGTGACCCACTCAGTCATGGTGGCCGTCGGGGACATTTTCACGGTCAGCGGACGTACCGGCAGGGTGCCGATGACTTCGCGCAGGGTAGACAGCAGGTCTTCGGCGCGTTTCGGGCTGGCGGAGTTGACCAGAATCAGACCCTGTTTCGGCGCGATGGCGGCGAAGGTCGACGAGCGACGAATAAAGGCGCGCGGCAGGAACGCCTGGATGATTTCATCCTTGATCTGGTCGCGTTCCTTTTTGTAGACCTTGCGCATCTGTTCGGCTTCGATCTCTTCGACCTTTTCCTTCACGGCGTCACGCACGACGCTGCCCGGCAGGATGCGCTCTTCCTTGCGCGCGGAGATCAGCAGGAAGTCGCCGCTGACATGCACCAGCGGTGCATCTTCGCCTTTGCCGAATGGCGCAACGAAACCGTAAGTGGTCAACTCCTGGCTTGCACAGGGACGCGCCAGTTTGGTGGCCAGTGCAGTTTCCAACGCCTCGGCATCAAAAGGCAGATCTTGGGTCAGGCGATAGATAAGCAGGTTTTTGAACCACATGGGGCGAGTCTCTCCTTTATACAAAGTGGGGCATTATTCTCTTCGTGACGCCATAGGCCAACCCTTCTCTAAGCCTTTGGAAGGCCTGAAAAAATTATTTAAAAAAGTGCTTGCCAGAGGTCGGGTCGCTCCGTAGAATGCGCGCCACACCGAAAGTGAAGGGTGATTAGCTCAGCTGGGAGAGCGTCTGCCTTACAAGCAGAATGTCGGCGGTTCGATCCCGTCATCACCCACCATTCGCTTCAAGTGTTACGCGCAGCGGTAGTTCAGTCGGTTAGAATACCGGCCTGTCACGCCGGGGGTCGCGGGTTCGAGTCCCGTCCGCTGCGCCATATTCGGTAACCTGGAAC
>JADMIO010789755.1_pt1 | contig 34474 bp, 30 predicted proteins | sample 8958161 | NCBI WGS metagenome assembly JADMIO01 (sample SAMN16585339, study PRJNA669376) | soil metagenome | isolation source: Crop rotation soil | place: USA: Cullars Rotation, Alabama | collected 2011
CTTTCCCCGCACCGCTGCCCGCCCTCGGCGCCCCCGCCACGGCAACCTAGGAGAGAGGACATGCCGAACGAGAACGCAGCGGCCCCCGCCGCCGATACGACCACCGCCGCGGCGCCTGCCGCCCCCGCGCCGAGCCCGGCCGAAGCCGCGATGTCGGCGATGGATGCCGGTATCGCTGCGGCCGTCGAAGAGGGCGCGCCGGCACCAGCCGCCAAGCCCGAGCCGCCGGCCGATCCCGACCCCGAGGCGATCCAGCCCGCCGACGCGCAGCCGCCCGAAGGCTACCAGCGCGACGACAAGGGCCGGTTCGTCAAGAAGGAGGCCGCGCCCGATCCGAAGGCGGCGCCGGACCCGGCCAAGGCTGCGGCTGCCAAGCCGACGCCCGATGCCGCCGTCGAGAAGGAAATCGCCGACCTCAAGCTCGGCGAGAGGGCCGGCGCGCGCTTCCGCGAACTGACCGCCGAGGTCAAGGCGCTGGCGCCGATCAAGGCCGAACTGGAGAAGGCCGGCATCAAGGACGTGGCCCAGCTGCCGGCGATGATCGAGCGCAGCAAGAAGGCCGACGACCTGATCGGGATGGTCATGGAGACCAAAGCCAGCCCCGACCAGTACGGGGCTGCGCTGGACTACCTCACGCTGACCAACCGCGCCGCCTCGGGCGATCGCGCCGCCGCGACGAAGTGCTTCGAGATCGCCACCGCGGAAGTCGCCGCGTTCGCGAAGCTGCTCGGCAAGGAAGTCCCCGGCGTGCACGACCCGCTCGCCGCGCATCCGGACCTCGCGAAGGAAGTTGAGGACGGCGACATCACGCGGGCGAGGGCGCTCGAACTGGCCGCGGCGCGCGACCAGGTCAAGACCGGGCAGGCGCGTTCCGACCAAGCGCGCCAGCAGGACGAAGTGCAGGAACTCGCCAAGCAGGGCACGCAGGCGCTCGGGCAGTGGGACGCGCAGATGCTCGCGAGCGATCCGACCTACCAGCACAAGCGCCCGATCCTGTCCTCGATCGTGGCCGAGATCAAAGCCACGCTGCACCCGTCGCGCTGGGTCGAGGCGACGAAGCGGGCCTATGCGGCGATCCCGGCTAACGCCGGCGCGCCCGCGGCGGCTCCAGCAACCCCGGCGGCACCGGCCCCCGCGGCGAACACCAACGCCCTGCGCCCCGGCGGACCGCGCCCGGCCGTGCTGGTGCCCGACAACGCCACGCCCGAGCAGGCGATGGACCTCGGCATCGCGGCGGCGAGCGCGGGGCGCTGAGGCACTTGAAGCAGTTCCGCAACGTCCGAAAGTAGGCGCGCGGCTCAGCAGGGCCGCGCCACGAAGGCTGTACGCGGGGTTCGCCGCCCGCAGGGCTGTACCGAGAGTCGCCCCCTCGAAACGTGGATGGAAGCCAACCCATCACCTTTCGAGGACACTCCCATGCCTTTCACCGCCGCACAGATCGCCTCGGGCGCGAACTACACCCTGCAGACCTTCGCCCGCAACAAGCCCGTCGACCAGGTCAACACCCAGCACGAAGTGCTGAAGTGGCTCATCGCCAACAAGAAGGATTCGAGCTTCGGCAACGGCTACTTCGGCGAGGGCCTGTTCGTCGCCAACGGCAGCAACTACCAGAACTACTTCGGCGCCGACGAGGTCACGTACAACGAGCGCGACCCCGGCCTGCAGACCAAGTTCGCGTACTTCAACTACCACGACGGCTTCTGGTTCGACGAGGACCGGCTGGCCGCCAACGGCATCATCGTCGGCGACGACCCGTCCGACACCCCGACGCAGGACGAGAAGGACCAGCTGATGTCGTTGCTGGACACGTCCTACGACGGCCTGCGCAAGGGCGTGCAGGACAACCTCGCGCTCGAACTGCTGCAGGACGGTTCGCAGTCCTCGAAGGCGTGCCCGGGCCTGGACTACATCGTCGACACCACCCCGGCCGTGGGCGTGGTCGGTAACGTCGATCCGGCGACCGCGACCTACTGGCGCAACAACATCAACCTCGCGCTGACGGCCTCGGACGTCGTCAACCAGATGGAGATCACCTGGCGCGCGTGCACCCGCTACGGCGGCATGAAGCCCACGAAGATCTTCTGCGGCTCGGCGTTCATGGACGCCTACCGCACCTACGCGCAGGTCACGATCAACCGGCAGCTGCAGTCGGCCGGCAACGAGAAGGGCGGCGTGAACCTCGACGCGAGCGTGTCGGGCCTGTTCTTCAAGGGCATCGAACTCGTGTGGGATCCGACCTTCGAGGAACTCGACGCCGCGCTCGGCTCGATCACCTACCCATGGACGAAGCGCTGCTACTTCCTCCGCGAGGACTCCGTGATCCTGCGCCCGATGAAGAAGTTCTGGATGCGCAACGCCAAGCCCGAGAAGCTGCCGAACCGCTACGTCACCTACTTCGGCACGCGCAGCAAGTACGGCCTGACCACCAACAAGCGCAACTGCATGGCGGTGCTGTCGATCGCCTGATCGGCCGCGCCTTTCATCCACCGCGCCAGGGACGGCGCAAACCCCCATCCGAACCTGAAGGAAACCGCCATGAAGCTCCGAGTGATCGAAGAAGACGTTGCCCTGTCCTCCACCAGCGACGGTTCGGCCATCGACCTCGCCAGCGTCGCCCCGTTCCTCATCGGCGCGACCGCGATCGCTGAGATCGGGTTTTCGGCCGCCGCCGACGGTACGCCGGTCGCGACGCTCCAGACCTCGCCCGACAACTCGACCTGGACGACCGTGCTCACGAAGACCGGCCTGAAGGCGACCAAGAAGGCCGAGATCACGCTGGCCCGCTACATCCGCCGCCGCGTCACAACCGCCAGCACCACGACCGGCCACGCGAACTTCTACCTGACCGGCGCGTACTGATCCACCCACCCACGATCGAAGGAGAGTCGACGTGACCGAAGCAATGCAAGCCGTGGAATCCGAGCCGACCGTCGCGCTCAAGGTGCAGCTGGTGAAGATCCAGCGCGACCTCGCGCACATCGTCACCGAAGCGTTCGAGCACGAGATTCCGATCCTCGATCGGATCCACGGTCAGCCGATGGTCAAGGTCATCGACGAGGACTACCACGAACTGGAAATCCCCGCCGACGCCGAGACCGAACTGCTGCGCCTGAAGGGCAAGTACGACCGCAAGAACGCGCTGTATGTCGAAGCCGTCTATCCGAACGCGGCGGCACTCGCCGCGGCGGTGAAGGGCTTCAAGGCCGAGCGCGGCAAGGTGCGCGAGAAGGTGGCTTCGCAGGCGATCGAGCGCAAGCCGCCGCGCCCGTCGTCGAAGAAGGCCGCCGCCAAGTAATTCCGGTGGACCGTTGGGCTTGGGTGGCTCGGGCGACCGGGCCACTTTTTTAGGAGAACCGCATGGCCTGGGTGGCGCTCGAAGACAGCGGAGTCGCATACACGGCGACGCTCGGCAGCGGGACGACCCTCGTCGATTCCGTGCTGACCTGCACGCATGCGGTACCCGAGGCGCGGCTGGTGTTCGAAGCCCCGCAATCCTTGCGCATCACGTCGGTTTCCCGCGACTGGACCGACGTCACCGACGCCGATGCGTTTTCGTGGAACGACGGCGAGACCACGCAGGAAAACGACGACCCGACCGGGCAGGACTGGAGCCCGACCCCGTTCCTCGCGCAGGTCGCCGCCGGCGAGGATTTCAGCTACGTCCTCGGCGACGACGACAGCAACCCGCGCTCGTTCGAGTTCCTGATCGAGATCGACGACGCGGCCGTCATCAACTGCGACTGCGACGATTCGCTCGGCAGCCGCACCCTCGGCGAGCTCACCGCCGACCTGTTCACGCGCCTGGGGTTCGTCGACCCGATGGCGAACGTCGGCAAGCGGAGCCTGAAGGACCTGCGCGACGACTTGACGCGCCGCGCGGGCAATGCCGCGCTGGCGGGCGCGACCCTGCCGCCGGGCATGTCCGACCTGATCGACGGCTTCATCAACGAGGCCCAGCAGACCCTGTTCCGCCGCCTCGAACTCGACCGCGGCGGACTGCCGCTGCCGGCACGCATGACCGCCGACGGCAACCTGACCACGCTCGATTACGTGCCGGTCTTCAACCTCGCCCTGGCGCTCTACAAGGCGCATCTCGGCGCGGGCGACGCGAAGGTCTACTTCGAGATCACCGAGAAGTTCCTCGCCGACACCCTCAACCGGACGCCGCCGAACGCCACCGCGCTGTGCAAGAGCTTCCTGCAGGACGCGCAGCGCCAGCTGGTGCGCCGCTACGAGGCTGCGCGCATGGATCGCTGGTTCACGTGGAACCTCGTGCAGGGCGTGCGGTTCTACGACCTGCCGCGCAACCTCGAGAAGAAGGCCGACACGCCCTGCGACAAGACCATCGACCAGCTGGCGATCAAGTGGGTCGGCATCCAGAACGGGTCCGTCATGGCGCCGATGCGCAAGGGCATCCCGAACACGATGGTCGGCTACACCTCGCAGGTCGGCTATCCGTGCTACTACGACATCAAGCAGTGCATCGAGGTCTGGCCGGCGCCGTCGGCATCGACCGGGCAGCTGCGCATCCGCGCCGGGTTCAAGCTCGGCCCGTTCGAGGACGACGCCGACCAGCCGAGCCTCGACGAAGAGCTGGTGTTCCTGTTCGCGCTCGCCAACGGCATGGCGCACTTCAAGCGGCCCGACGCGCAGTCGGTCATGGCGCAGTTCAGCGTCTACCTCGCCGACCTCGTCGCTGACTCGCACGGCACCGCGCGCTACGTGCCCGGCCAGAATCGCGAGGCCGACATGATCTACACCGAGCCCAAGCCTTCGGTCCCGTTCGCATGAGGACCGAAACGCTCGGGCCGTTCACCGCAGGCATCGACCGGACCCTCGTCAAGGGTGGGCCGGAAAAGACCGTCCTCTACGACCTGCTGAACGGCTACATCGACATCAGCGGCCGCGCGGTGTCGCGGCCGGGCTCGTCGCAGGAGACGAGCACGCTCGCGGGCACGAAGGGCTTGGCTGTGTTCGGCGGGAAGTTCGTCGTCTTCGCCTCGTCCGTCGTCGCGATGGCCGATTCCCGGTTCGTCTGCGCGGTGCTGGTGCACCCGACCGACAGCACGAAGACCGTCGCGAAGATCCACTATGCCGACGCCATCGCAGGCGCCCTGTACGTCGCCGCCGAGTTCGACAACGGTGACATCTTCCACTACTGGCTGAACCCGGCCGACACCTGGGCCGCGAGCCACGACTACCAGGTCGGCGACCTCGTGCAGCCGGCGGTGGAGAACGGGTTCGTCTACCGCGCCGCGCGCTTCGACGCGCCGGCCCCGTCGTGGGCGCCGAAGGTCACGCGAGCGCTCAACGACTACGTCGAACCGACCACGTACAACGGCTTCAAGTACAAGGCGACCGAGGTCGATGGCGCCAACCCGCGCAGCGGCGACACCGAACCGACGTGGCCGACCAGCGACGGCGCGACGGTGTACGAGGACACCAACATCCCGACGATCGCGCCTGGCGGCACGACCACCGATCCCGGCGACGCACCTGGCAGCGGCACCACCGATCGCTACGGCTCAGGCACAGGCGCCAACCGCAGCGGCGGCGGTCACACGGAGCGCCAATGACCGACAAGTGGCAGGCCGGCACCACCTACGAGCCAGGCGCGCTGGTCATCCCGACCTCGGCGCCGGCGACCGCGTCGAACTCCCCGACGAATGCCGATTTCGAGTCGGGCGCGTCGGGCTGGGCGCTCGGGACCGGCTGGGTCATCGCCAACGTCGGCGGTTCGGTCGCTTTCTCGGGGACGTGGAACGCGACCTGTTCGGGCGCGGGCACGGCCGAGATCAAGAACAACAACGTCGTCGCCGCAGTGCCCGGTCAGTCGATCACGGCCTCCTGCCGCACCAAGGCGACCGGCGCGAACGCCACCAAGGGCAACGTCTTCATCGAGTGGCAGGACGTCGCGCACGCGCGCATCAGCGTGTCCTCGGGCAATGCCAACCTCGCCGCGGACGGGCACTACGAACTGTCGACGGTGACGGCCGTCGCCCCGGCCGGCACGAAGTACGCGCGCATCGCCGCGAACGCGGTCGTCGTCGGCGCCGGCACGGTGGCGGTGGACGCCTTCACCTGGACCTACGTGGCCCCGGCGACCGCGCCGACGCTGATGTACGAGAACACCGCCGGCTCTGCTGCGACCTCGGCCTCCGCCGAACCGACGTGGCCGCTCGTGCTCGGCGGCACCGTCACCGATGGCGGCATCACCTGGACGGCCGTGACGACCAACCGCGTCGTCTGGACCGCGCAGGCGATCCTCGTCAGCGGCACCGTGGAGCCGACCTGGCCCACGCGCGCCGGCTCGGTCATCGCCGACGGCTCGATCCAGTGGACCGCCGAATCCCGGCAGGTCACGGACGCCAACTGCCCGAATACGGCTGTCGTCTGCAAGGGCGCGTCCAAGATCTTCGCGGGCGATTCGGACATCACGCGGTTCAGCGCGACGGTCAATCCGCTCGACTGGACCTCGGCCGATGACGCTGGCTACCTGCCGACCGGCATGCAGCAGGGCAACGCGAACGATGTCGCGGTCCTCAACATCTACCGGAAGAAGCTGGTCATGTTCAATGCCAACGGCTTCCAGATGTGGGACATCGACCCGGACCCGGCGAACATGGCGATCGCCGACCAGCTGCCGATCGGCTCGACGTGGCAGAAGGCGTGCGTGCCGGTCGGGAACGACCTGTATTTCCTCGCCGCGCTCGGCGTGCGCTCGATCGGGATCGCGGTCGCCGCGGAGAACCTGCAGGCCGGCGACATCGGCATGCCGGTCGATCCGCTGGTGCAGGCCGCCATCGCCTCGGGCGTGGAGCCGCTGGGCGCCTACCTGCCGTCGGCGGGCCAATACTGGCTGTCCTTCCCGAACTACCCGACGAACTCGACGACGACCTACGTGTTCACGCTCAACGGATCGAGCGGCAAGTGGTCGCGTTACGTGCACCCGTTCGTCATTGAAGCCTATGCGCAGCTCGGCAACGATCTGTACATGCGACACGGCAACTACGTCAGCAAGGTCGATCCGACGCTCAACACCGACGCGGTGGCGGGCGTGGCGACCGCGTTCGCCGGGCTGGTGCAATCGCCCTGGCTCGACCTGGGCGCGGCCGGCGAAACCAAGGACTTGCACGGCTTCGACTACACCGGCGACGGGCAGGGGCCGAGCGTGTCGGTGGGCTACGACCAGCGCGACACCGCGGCCTTCACCGCGCCGTTCGCGATCAGCAACGACACCGTGCCAGGCACGCCGATTCCGTTCGGGATCATGTCGCCCTCGCTCAGCTTCAAGCTCGCCTATGCCGGCGGCGCGGCGTGGTCCTTCGACCGCATGAACCTCTACCTCTCCGACCTGCCGGGGCAGCCGTGAGCCTGATCGAGCAATCCATCAAGGTCCGCGGCCTCGCCATCGACAGGCCGCTCCTGCGCGACTACGACCGCATCGCGCGCGACATGCGCCCGGACGAAATCGCGCAGTGGCTGGCGTTGACCGGCGAGACTGCATACGACCCGGAGGCGACCGCACGGGCATTCCTCGGCGTCGGTGGCATTGCGCATGCGCTGATCGGCCCGGACGGCCATGCGGTCCTCGTCGGCGGGCACGAACGCATCCGGCCGGGCGTATGGCGTGGCTGGCTCATGGGCACGATGGCCGGCTGGGCGGCACACGGCTTCGGCATCTCGCGCGTCTGCCGACGCCTGCAGGACAACCTCCTGCGCTCGCCGCACGCGCACCGCGTCGAAGTCATCGCGCTCGCCAGCCGCAAGCCCGCCCACGTCTGGTACGAGCGCGCGCTGGGCCTGCGCTACGAGGGCCTGCTGCGCGGCTACTGCGCCGACGGTTCCGACGCGGTCATCTACGCACGCACCAAGGGGGATCTCTGATGGGTGGCCATCCGCCCGACAAGGCCAGCAAGGAAGCCGCGGCGGCCGAGGCCGCACGGCAGGCCGCGATCTCGCAGTCGCAGGCCGCGATCAATGGCGTGTTCAACTCGCCGCAGCGCGCGAGCGACATCGCCGACTACGTCAACGCGACGCGCAACTACTACCAGCAGGATCTCGACCAGCAGAAGGCGCTGAACGACCGGCAGCTGAAGTTCTCCCTCGCACGTGGCGGCCTCGTTGGCGGCAGCGAGCAGGTCGACAAGCAGGCGCAGCTCGGCAAGGACTACACCCGCGGCGTGCTGGCGGTGGACCAGAAGGCGCGCGGGGCGGGGGCTGGGCTCGAAGCGCAGGACCAGGATGCGCGGGCGCGGCTGATCGCGCTGGCGACCTCGGGACTCGACGCCACGACGGCGGCCTCGCAGTCGGCGGCGGCGCTGCGGACTTCGTTGGAGTCGGCGCAGGCGGGCAGCACGGCCAACGCGCTCGGCAACCAGTTCGCGGACTTCGATCAGTTCTTCAGCGCCACCAAGGACGCCGACGCGCGCCGCCGCGCCAATCAGGCGGCCGGGCTGTCGGACTACGCACCGATCTACGGCACGCCGGGATTCCCCGGCTACGGGGGACACTGACATGGGCGGCGTAATCGACGGGCTCGCGAACGTCTGGAACACGCGCAACACCGAGCGTAAGCAGGATGCCGCGCTGGCGCAGGAAATCCGCGACCAGGCGCGCTACCAGCAGCAGGCCGATGCGAAGGTCAACGAGGAAGTGGGCCGGTTGCAGACCAGCACCGCCGACGCCTCGCGACGCAAGGCGCTCGATTCCTACCAGCAGGCGCTGATCGCGAACAAGCGCAAGATCGACGCCGGCCTAACGCCGGCCATCGGCGGGCAGGCGTTCAAGGCCGATGCCGCGAGCGCGGCGCAGGGCGTGGACCAGTACGGTCAGACCAACGCTGACCTGATGAGCCGCACCGATGCGCCGGACATGCAGCGCCAGCAGGAGGCGTTCGGCTACGGCAACCTCGCGACCGATCTCGGGCTGATCGACCGGCAGGCCAAGGGCCAGGACTTCATCGACCAGCTGCGCCTGCGCTCGATCCGCCGCAATCCGTGGGTCGATGCCTTCAGCGCGATCGACCAGGCGGGCACGCGCGCCGCGGTTTCGGGAGGCGGCTGACATGGCGCTCCCGGCACTCGGCGAACTGTTGCAGGCCAGCCAGACCCCGACCGGCGGCGCCTTTGCCGCGCTCGGCGACCTGATCGGCGGCGGCCCGGCGAACCGTGCGGCCGCGGCCTACCCGAAGTATCTCGAGCAGGCGGCGTCGGGCGCGAAGGCGCTCGACGAGGCGGCGCTGATTCGGCAGAAGCGGCTGATGCGGGAGAGCTACGAGCAGACGCTGAAGGACGCGGGCGACCCCGACGCGCACAAACACGCGGTGATCGCGCTCGGCGAACTCGGCAACGAATACGCTGCGACCGAGCAGGGCGACCTTCACGCGCAGCAGATCCAGAACCGCGCGGATGCGGTGCAGGCCGCGCTAGGCGGCGACACGGTCAAGGCCAACGCCTATATGCTCGGCGTCGCGAACGGCCCGGTCGTGCGCACGCACGTCGGGGCAGAGGGCGCTTACGATCCGCTCGGCTCGCCCTCGCAGACCATCTATCCGACGGCGCTCTCGAACGCGAACGTCGCCGAAAAGAATGCGCAGGCGAACGAACACATCGCCCGCGCGGCCGAGATTGGCGCCCATCTTCCCCTCCTCGGCGCCCAGACCCGCGAAGCCGACGCCCGAACCGCGCACCTCGACCGTCCCGGCGGCGCGAACAACCTCAGCATGGACGACTGGACGATGCGCCAGCAGGTCCAACTGATTCGGCAGAACGCCGCCGCGCAGGCGAAGGCCGACCCCGAGCATGCCGAGCAGATCCTTTCGGCGGCGCAGGGGAAGATCCTCGCGCTCACGAATCCAGGGCAGAACGCCAGCGCACTCGGCGCCCTCGGCGGGTTCGTCGATTCGCTGCTGGGCGGGCATCCGGCCGCGCCGGCGCCGCTGGGCAGCGCGCACGCCACGACCCCGCCGCCGAACGCCAAGCAAGCCGCCGACGGGAACTGGTATCTCCCAGACCCGCAGCGACCGGGCAAGTACCTGCGCTGGACCCCCTGATGCCGCTCGCCCCGGTCGACTTCGATCCCTTTGCGCAGCCCGCGCGCAAGCCGTTGCCGATGCTCGGCGCGGTCGATGCCGAAGGCGTGCCGGACGAACTCGACAGCCTCGCGCCGGCCGAGCGCGCGAAAGCACTCGCATTCGCCGACGCCGGGCAGGACTTCAACGTGTCGCACGGGAAGGTGACGGCGGGCATTGCGCGCGGACGTCTGGAGCCTGTGGACTTCGATCCATTCGCAGCGAAGCCCGCGCCGCCCCGGCCCCTCGGCGACCTCACCGACCTCGCGACCGCCGGCATCACGAATCCGCTACCGAGCCGCCTCGACACCGTTCGCGGCGAAGTGGGCGGCATCGCGCCATGGAGCGTTGTCCGCGCGACCGGGCAGGGCATCGCTCGCGGCCTCGGCGACATGGAGAACAGCTTCGGCAACCTCGCCGACAAGGCCGGTCCGGTCGGCCGCGCGCTGTACGGCGCTGGTTTGCACGGCGCGGCCGACGACGCCAACACCGTCGGCAACCTCGGCGGGCCGGAAACGACCACCGCCGGCCGCGTCATGGGCGTCATCGGCGAGCAGGTGCCGTCACTGGCCGCCGCGATGGTGGCCCCGGAAGCGGACGTTCCGTCACTGCTGAGCAAGGCGCCGACGCTGGCGAAGATCCCTGGCGTGCTGCCCTTCATCGAGCGCGTGCTGGCGATGAGCCCGAAGGCCACGGCATTGACCGCCGAACAGGTCGCGCAGAACCCCGACATGACGCCCGCCGAGATCGCGCAGGCCGAGGCGACGAACGCCGTCACCTTCGGCGCGCCGTCCGCGCTGCCGGTCAAGAGCGCGGTCGGCAAGGCCGCCTCGGGCGCTGCGATCGGCGCCGGTATCAACGAGGGCCTGGCCCGCCTGCACGGCGACCGGCCTTCCCTGGAATCCGATATCGCGATGGCGCTTCAGGGCGCGATCGGCGGACTCCATCACCAGACCTCGGCCCCGGCCGGGCAGGAAGCCGCCGGAACGGCCTCTCCCCGTCCGGCGGCTTCCGACCTCACGAAGGAGCGCCCCAATGTCCCGCCAGTCGCACCCGCCGATTCCGCTGTACGTCCACCCGCTGACGGACGCGATCCGCTGGGCGCTTCGGTGCCCGCCGCTGCCGCACGTCCGCCCGTAACCGAATCGGCCCCCGTCGAACCAGTCGCGCCGCCTATTTCGGCCGAGCAAGGTTCGGCGGGGGCGGATGTTCGCGCGGGGCTGGTGAAGGCGTGGCAGGACGCGCCGGAAGCCGAGAAGCCCGCGCTCGCCAACGCCATCGTCCGCCACGACCAGCAGGAGCCCGCCCATGCCCCCGAAGCCGCAAGTCCTGAACGTGGCGCTGTGGAACCTCTCGGGGGTGTACGTCAGCCTGCGCCTGTCGCTGCTGATGGCGTGGACGCGGCAGGCGGGCCGGTTGCCGCAGGTCGTGCCGCCGCGACCGATCAGGCGGCCGTAGAACCGCCTGTGCGGGCTTCTGGCGAGGGCGCAGCGAACCCGCCACCGCAGGCCGTCGCGCCGGAGATCGCGCCCGACGGCTTCGCAGAATGGGCGGCCGGACAGCGCAAGGCCATCACCGACAACATCGCAAGGGCCGGCGAGCAAGCGAATAAGCTGCGCGACCGCATTGCGTACAACGAAGGCCAGCTTCGCCGGCGCATGTCGCCGTCCGACCGCGCCAAGCTGAAGAGGTCGATCGAGGACGACAAGGCGACGCTCGCCGTCAGCCGCCCGGAATCGTTCCCCGGACCCGACGATCCGGTCCACGACATCACCCCGGAGCGGTTCGCGCGCATGCAGGCGCGTCAAGGCGCAGCGGCTCCGACTCCGAACGTCCCTGTCGGCTTCCAACACGTCCTCCCCTTCGTGGATCGCGTCAACGAGCGCATCGCCACCGACCACGGCGGCAAGCCGGTCGCCGAAGCCGACCACGAGGCCGCGGCCGAACTGCACGACACGATGCGCGCGGCCCTCGAATCGGGCGCGAAGCCTGCCGACGTGCTGCCCGCTTCCGGCGAGTCGCCGGAGGACCACGCCGCGCGGCTTGCGGGTATGATCGACCCCGGAAAGGAGCCCATCCATGGCACTGACACCGTTGCAGCGGAAAGTGATCGCGAAGGAAACCATCAAGCGGTTTCAGCGCGGGGAGCAGCCCCGGTTCATCCATCCCCGGATGCAGCTGGAGCGGTACCTGCCGAAGGACGAGCCGCCGAGCCCGCCGGCGTCGGAACCGCCCACCAAGAAGTAGCGCCGCCATCCGCGCGCGCCGAGGCCCCGCCCGTCGCCGGCGCCACCTCCACCAAGGACCGCATGATGCAGGCCCAGCGCGAGGCGTTGGGCGAAGAGCGCCTGCCGGTCGTGGACATGGGCAAGCGCGAGGACAGCCTGGCGTCCGCGCGCGACAAGATCGCCGCCGATCCCAACCTGCCGCTCGAAACCGTCGCGCGCATCCGTGGCGGCGACAACCGCGTTTCGCCCGAGGACGAGACCATCCTGCAGGCGCACGTCCGCCAACTCACGAACGAGATGGAGGCCAACGCCGCGAAGATCGCGGATCCGAGCGCGACGCCCGAGCAGAAGGCCACCGCGCAACGCCAGTATGACGATGCGAGCCAGAAGTTCCTCGAAGCCGGCGAGGCGATCAAGCGCACCGCGGCGTCGTGGAGCGCGACCGGCCGCACGAAGGCCGCCGAACTGCTGAAGGATTTCACGTTCGCCGCGCTGGTCCGCAAGAAGACCCGCAGCCTCGAGCGCGCGCCGACGCCGGCGGAACTGGAAACCCTCAAGATCCAAGCCGCGCAGATTGCCGACCTCGAAGGCAAGCTGGCCGAGGCCAACAAGCGCGCTGACGCCGCCGAGTCGGATGCGAACGTGCGGCACGTCGTCAAGCAGATGGCGAAGGAGGCCGAGCGCAAGACGCCCGGCACGCTCAAGCGCATCGGCGAGAAGTTGCACGCACGCGCGGAGGAAGCCCGCAAGCGGTTGCTGGAGTCGCCGGCCACGATCAAGACCGGCCCCGGCAAGAACCAGGCCGGCGCGTTGGACCTCGGCGCGCTGCACGACTACGCCATCATCGGCGCGGACAAGCTCTTCGCGAAGTTCGAGAAGTTCAGCGCATGGGTCGCGCGCATGAAGGAAGACCTCGGAGAGCGCTGGACTCGCCTGACCGATCCCGAGCAGCGCAAGGTCTACGATGGGGCGGTCGAAATGCTGCGGCAGGAACACGCCGAGCCGCAGAAGCCCGCCGAGATCGCCAAGGCCGTCGAGCCGGGCGAGCTGACCCAGAAGCACGTTGCCTCGCTGGTGCGCGCGCACATCCAGCAGGGCGTGCACGGTCCCGACGAACTCATGCGGGCCGTCACCAAGACCCTGACCGACGCCAGGCATGATGTGTCCGAGCGTGACGTGCGCCGCCTGTTCACCGACTACGGCCACGCGACCTTCCCGAGCCGCGATGCGGTCAAGGTCGAGATGCGCGAGGCGCGCGCGATCCTGCAAATGCAGGAGTCCGTCGACCGGCTCAAGGACGGACTCGACGCGCTCAAGTCCGGCCCGCAGCGCGACAAGGCGACCCAGGCGATGCGCGAGAAGCGCCGCGAGCTGGACGACCTGCTGAAGCAGCGGATCAGCAAGGAACCCGATCCGGAGAAGCTGGCCGACTACCAGCAGATGCGCCGGACCAACCTGACGCACCAGATCGAGGACTTGCAGAAGCAGATCGACACCGGCGAGCGGCCCGAGCGCGCCAAGGCGCCGCCGCTGGACGCCGAGAACCAGGCGCTGGTGAAGGAACGCGACCGGCTGCTGAAAGAGCGCCAGCGCATCGACGCGCAGTCGAAGGAGCCGCCGAACCCGGACGCGCACGACATCGCCGCACTCGAGCGCCAGATCAAGAACTTCGGCAAGGACAAGCCCGCACCGAAGGAGGGTCCGGATTCGCCGGAGCTGGCCGCACTCAAGCAGCGGCTGCAGGCCATGCGGGATGCGCGCGATGCGTTCGAAAAGGGTCCGCGCAAGTCCGACGACCAGCGCCGCATCGACGCGCTCAAGACGCGCCTGCGCAACCTGCAGGAGGGTCGCGCGAGCCAGCCAGCCATGCAGCGCGCCGAAACCCACGAGGAGGCCGACCTCAAGCGCCAAATCCGCGAGCTGGAGATGCTGCGCGGCTCCGTGGCGCCGACGCGGCCCGCTGACCCGAACGAGGCCGTGAAGCGCCGCCTGCAACGCCGCATCGCCGACTGGCAGGACCGGCTGGCGCGCGGGGACTTCGCGCCGCGTGCGAAGGCGGAGCCGCGGCCGCTGAGCGACGAGAACCGCAAGCTCGAGTTCGCGCTGAACAAGGCGAAGGAGGATTTCGTCCGCGGACAGTTCGAGGACCAGCAGGCGCGCCGGCATCCGATCGCGAAGATCCTCGGGACCGCGCGCGAGGGCATCAACACCGCCCGCGCGATCATGACCAGCTTCGACCTGTCGGCCGTGCTGCGCCAGGGCGCGGTGATTTCGTTCGCGCACCCGGTGCGCGCGGCCAAGGCGCTGACGACCTCGATCAAGGCGTTCTCGTCGGAAAAGGCGCAGTTCGAGTCGAATCAGGAGATCGCCAACCGGCCCAACGCGCCCGAATACAAGCGGTTCGGGCTGGAGCTCACCGATCACGCCTCCTTCGACCTGAAGAAGATGGAGGAGCAGTTCATGTCGCGGTGGGCGAACAAGATCCCGTTCGTCGCCGGCTCGAACCGCGCCTTCGAAACCTTCCTCAACCGCGCCCGCGCCGACTCGTTCGACGCGATGGCCGCAGCGCTCGGCAAGGGCCGCAAGCTGACGAAGGAGGAGGGCGAGGCCATCGCCAACTTCATCAACGTCGCCACCGGCCGCGGCCACATCGGCAGCGGCAAGAACGCGGCTGTCGGGCTGAATACGGTGTTTTTCGCGCCGCGGCTGGTCGCCTCGCGCTTCAACCTGCTGGCCGGACAACCCCTCTACGGCGGCACGGTCCGCACGCGCGCCCTGATCGCGACCGAGTACGCGCGCATGCTCACCGGCATGGCGGCGGTGTACGGGCTGGCAACGCTGGCCAACGGCGGCAACTCGCCGATCGTGTCGGCCGACCCGCGCAACTCCGACTTCCTGAAGATGCGGTTCGGCAACACCTACGTCGATCCGATGGCGGGGCTGGCCCAAGTGACGACGTTCCTGACGAAGGTCGCGACCGGCGAGAAGGTGGACAGTCACGGCCATGTCGTGCCCCTGCGCGACAGTTACCGCCTCTCCGACTACCTGCCGCAGTTCAACCCGAACGGGCCGGACGGCAAGGTGAAGTTCGGCGGCGACACGACGGCCGACATCATCGCGCGGTTCGCGCGCACGAAGCTGGCACCGCTGCCGGGCGCCGTCGTTGACACGGTGACGGGTTCGAACGTGATCGGCCAGCCGGTGACGCCCGGACAGACCGTCGTGAGCCTGGTCACGCCCATGTCGATGCAGGACATCGGCAAGGTCATGACCGACAACGGCGTGCCCGCCGGCGTCGCACTGGAGATGCTGAACATGCTCGGCATGTCCGTGAACTACCGCGACCCCGACAAGAACCGCCACCGCTAGCGCACTTGAAGCAACCCCCCGTAGCCGCGAGGATGGCGCAGCCCTCATCGAGCCGCGCCGATGTCGCTGCCTGCTGGATACGCCCTCACCACGATCACCGCGACCTGCAGGGACCGTTCCGGCGGCATCCCGGCGGGCACTGTGGAGTTCGAGGCCGATCGCGCGGTCATCATCGGCGGCGTCATCGTCTACCCGAAGATCCTGACCGCCACGCTCGACGGCAGCGGCGAGTATTCGATCGACCTGCCCAGCACGAACGATCCGGACCTCAACGACACCTCCGGTTACTACTGGGTGCGCGAGAACTTCGACGGCGGGCGCGAGCAGTTCCGCATCTACGTGCCCTACGACGCCGGCACGCTCGACATGGCGGACATTCCGGCCATCGACGAGATTCCGGCGGGCGTCGCGCCCGATGCGCTGATCCGGCTGCAGGCGCTCATCACTCGGTGCAATGCCGCGACGACCGAAGCGCAGGCCGCAGCCGTGGCAGCCGAAGCCGCTGCGGAGCGCGCCGGGAAGGTGTTCTACGTCGACCCCATCGGCGGCAGCGATTCCACCGGCACTGGCGCGATGGATGCGCCGTTCCAGACGCTTTCGCACGCGGCCGCGCATGGCGGCGACTTCACGGAGATCCGCAACACCAGCAACGGGCCGGTGTTCGTCGAGGAACTGTATTTCAACCTGTCGCCCGATGCCGACACCGCCAACGACATCGACGGGCTCGACCTGATCGGCATCCGCCTGATCGGCACCAAGGCCGCGCCGTTCGTGTTCAACGCGCTCGACCGCTTCAGCGGATCGTGGACCAAGCTCGGCGGCTACACGAACATCTATTACAAGGATGTCGTCCACGCCTGGGGCGCGCCGGCCCATCGCGGCTATCCCGGCGGCTTCGAGGACAACCTGCGGCTGATCCAGGTCAGCTGGCAGATGAACACCTACCAGGGCGCGTCGATCGACGGCGTGACCGACGACGCGACCGCGAAAGCCTACGTGGACGCCACGCCCGGCAGCTTCCAATGCGTGCTGCAGTCCTCGGGGCTGGAGGTCTACAACTCCGGCTACACGCAGGGCGCGACCTTCCGCTACTACGTGCACGCCTCGGACTCCGGCAACCCAGGCAGCAACGGCAAGGCGTACTGCTACACCAACCGCCGCGCGCCGAACCTCGGCACGGGCAACCATTTCGAGCACGTCATCATCATCGGCGGGCACGAGCACAACGGCGTGCTCGGCTACCTCGGATCGACGTTCAAGCACGGCCTGATCGCGTGGCCCGGCGCGCACGGGCACGAGCTGATTGGGTGCTCGACCGAAAACCTCACCGTGTTCGGCAACAACACCAGCGCCTACACGAAGGTCGCGTTCCACAACTTCACGCCGTCGAACATGCCCTTCGACATCGCCACGCACAAGAACGCGGCGGTCATCGACTGGACCGGGCCGTTCAGTTCGGCCATCGCCGGCCACACCGACGGCGGCGTGACGCCGACGCAGGTCGGACGGCTGATTACCTTCGACGGCCTGTACTGCGACAACGTGGCGTCGATTTGCGGCGGCACGCAGGGTTTCGTCGGGGAAATCCGGATCAAGGACTTGAAGGCCCGCGACTGCGGATCCCTCGGCGCTCCGGTGGTCAACTACGTCCTCGACAACCCCGTCCTGCACCTGACCGGCGAATCCTTGTTCCCGGCGGCGGCGGCTGGCTTCAGCGTCATCCTCAACGACCTGCAGCTGATCGCGGAGACCATCGTTTTCCGCAACCGCGTCGCGTCGGCCGGAAAGCTCATCATCAACCGCGGCACGATCATTCAGTTGGGCGTGACCAGCGTCAACGCCTTCGCGCAGATGTCGAACGATTGCGAGAGCATCGAAGCGAACGACTGCGCGATCTCCGGCCCGCTCGGCGCGCCGAATGCCCGCCTGGGCGTGTCCGGCTCGATTTCCTCGACGACGTTCAAGTTCCGCGGCTGCACCATCGACCCGCGCATCAGCCTCGCCAGCACCTACTTTCCGGATGCGACGTGCGTTCGCGCCGATCCGATGGTCCGGATCGACTCCGATTACAGCGGCGTCACCACCGACGCGGTGCATTCCCCGCATCGGTTCCGGCATATGGTGGCCGTGGCGCTTGCGTCGGCTCCCGGCGGCAACGATCCGAACGACGCGCTGGTGCTGTGCAAGAACCAGATCCGCCATCTCGCGGTCGGGCAGAACACGTTTCAGGAAACCGCGATTGCCAGCCTTTCCGGACTCGTCGGAATCAGCTACATCGGGGATTCCACGGATGCGAAGTTCGCGGCGTGGGGCACCGGAGGCGTCCTGTACCGGGGCACCGTCACGGCGGCGTCGTGGGCGCTGGTCAACGTCGGCGGGCGCACGAAGAACTGGACCGGCGTCGCTGGCAACACCAATGCGGGCCAGTACATCCGCGTGCTGACGGCCGACGACGGCAGCCTCACGAAGTGGGACATCAGCTCCGACACCTTCACCAACCTGACCTCGCCGGTTGCCACGCCCCTGCGCGACATCACGTTTTCGCAGGGTCTGCACGTTGCCGTGGGCGACTCGGGCGTGATTGCGGTCAGCTCGGACGCAACCACCTTCACCAAGGACACCAGCGGCGTCGTCCTCTCGACCGACAACATCCTGCACTGCACGTCCGCGATCATGGGCGGCGTGGGAACGTATGTCTGCGTCGGCATCAGCTCGACCAGCTTCGAAACCGTCATCTACTACGGCATCAAGAGCGGCGGCGCGATCGCGTGGAACCGCTTCACGCTCGGCGTGCCGCTGCTGCCGTCGGCGGTGGCGATGAACACGAGCTCGAGCGGCCCCGGTAGCGGCGACATCGTCGTCGTCGGCTCGAACTACTACGGCCAGACCTGCGCCTACAAGGCCAACGTCGCGGCGCCCGCGGCATGGTCCGAAGTCACCGGCATGCCGCTCGACAACCTCGTCGGCATCACCTGGCGCGCGTCGATGACCGTCCGTGCGAATGGCGCGGGTTCGAACATGACCATCGCCTCGTGGGTCGTCACCGGCCCGGCCTTCCGCGCGTACTACAGCCGCGACCTGCAGACCTGGGCTCCCGGCAACCCGTGGACGGCCTACGTGCCGCCGTCGCGCACGCATCTCGAAGACAGCCTGCTTTCCGCCTTGCTCGACCTTGCCCCCTGACTGGACCTGCCATGAAGACCTTCCGACTGCTCGCGTTCCTGCTGCTCCTGCTCACCTTCCCGGCGTGGGCGACCCAGACAGTCATCCTCGCGGCCAACAACACCGCGGCCACGTCCTCGGATGTGACCGTGACCAGCGACGCGACCCTCGTCGCCTACGGCACCTGGGCCAGCGACACGCGCTCGCTCAACGTCTATCAGGTCGCCAACTCGACGGAGATCCCGTTCGGCGTCCTCAACGCGACCTCGCCGCGGCTGATCCTCAAGGGCGCCGGCACCTACCGCGTCAAGCGCGTGGACATGACCGACAACGCCTCCGCGAGCGTTGGCGTGACGTCGGACGTGTCGTCGGCGGGCTCGGGGACGGTGGCGATCGACCAGACGACGCCGGGGACGACGAACCTCGTCGCGGCGAACATCACGAAGGTCGCCGGCTCCGCAATCTCGCAGGGCCATGGCACGGCCGCGGCGGCGATCCGGGTCGAACTGCCGACGGATGGGACGGGCCTTGTCACCGCCGACCTGGTGAAGGTTGGCGGCGCCTCCGTTGCGACCGGGCACGGCACGGCATCGGGCGCGGTGCGCGTTGAGCTTCCGACCGACGGAACCGGCACTGTCGGCTTGAATGCCGGATCGAACCTCATCGGCTCGGTCAACATCCGCCCGGCGACCTCCGGCGGCTGGTCCCTGTACTCGGCCAACGTCACGAACTCCGCGCTGGCGGTGGACGCCTCGCCCGGACAGGTCGGCGGCTGGTACTTCTACAACAACAACGCGGCCGTCTGCTACGTGCAGCTGTGGAACACGGCACAGGGCTCGGTCACGGTCGGCACGACGGCGCCAGTCATCTCGCTCGGCGTGCCCGCCAACGCCGGCGCGAACCTCGCGATCCCCTCGGGACTGGCGTTCTCGACCGCAATCACCATCGCCGCGACGACCACGCGCGCGGGCGCCTCGGCGTGCACGAACGGCGTCGACGCGAACGTCTGGTACTTCTGACGTGCGCGCGCTACTGATCGCCCTCCTGGCGCTGCTGGTCGCTCCGTGCGGGGCGACGCAAGTCTTCCTGCCCGCAGGCACGACGACCTGGACGGTCCCCTACGACTTCCAGCAGGCGGGCAGCACGTTCGAGTGTATTGGCGCGGGTGGGGATGGTTCGGCGGGCGTGACCGCTACGTCCTCGGGTGCGGGTGGTGGGTCGGGTAGCTACTCCCTGTCGTCCAACAAGGCGTTCCCCATCGGTGCAGTGGTGACGGTCGTCGTGGCTGCGCACGGCAGCGGCACGCTCTCGTCGCTCAGCAACAACTTCGGCACGGTCCTCGTGTCCTGCAACGCGGGCGGGAACGCCAGCGGCACGACGCGCGGGGCCAGTGCGGCGACCTCGGGCTCGACCGGCACGAACCGGACGGCAGGCTGCTTCGGGGGTAACGGGCTCTCAGCCTCCCGGCGCGGTGGCGGCTCGGGTGCGGGTGCGCCTGGCCCCACGGGCGCCTGTGTGGCGGGCACGAACGCGGCGAACACGGCCGACGGTGGCGGCTCGGGTGGTGGCGGCTCCAACGGCGGCACGTCGTCCGCAGGGGCCGCAGGAACGAACACCACGGGCGGCAACGGCGGCAATGGCACCGATGGCACCGGAGGCGGCGCAGGCGCGTCCTCGGGCGCTGCCGCGGTCGCGGGGACCACGGGCAAGGGCGCGGGTGGTGGTGGTGGCGCGAACTTCGCCAGCAACGCCAACGGCGCGGCGGGCTCGTGCGACACCGCATGGGACAGCTCGCACGGCACTTGTGGTGGCGGTGGTGGCGGAGCGGGCGGCGCAACGGCTGTCGGCAACGGTGGCGCTGCAGGCGCTTACGGGGCCGGTGGTGGTGGCGGTGGCAACAACGCATCGACTGCAGGAACCGGCGGTAACGGCGGCGACGCCGTCCTCGTCATCACCTACACCCCGGCCGGGCGCTCGGCGCTGCTCGGCATGAACTGACGGAGTCGATATGACCGAGCCCAGCAATGCCGACCTGTGGCGCCGCCTCGACCATGTGCTGGAGGTGATCGCGGACCACTCCGAAGTGGACCGGCAGGCGCACGAGGAGGCTGCGATCGCACGCGCCGAAGTACTGCGGAAGCTGGACGCGCAGGCGGAAGCGACGAAGGGACTTGTCGAAGCCTGGGGGGCGATGGGCGGTTTGGTGAAGGTCGCGAAATGGGCCGGAGCGCTGGTGAAGTGGTGCAGCGGCATGGCGATTGCGTGCGGCATTCTCTGGGCGCTGGTGAAGGTCGCGCTCGGGCTGGGGAAGGCTCCATGACCCGCGCCCAGCGCAACAACAACCCCGGCAACATCGACCGCGGCAAGGCCGAATGGCTGGGCGAAGACCGCAGCAAGGCAGCGCTCGAGCACGAGCCGCGATTCTGCGTGTTCAAGACCCCTGCCTACGGCTACCGCGCCCTCGCGCGCCTGCTGCGCGCCTACCAGACCAGGCACGGCCTCAACACCGTGCGGATGATGATCGACCGCTGGGCGCCGCCGGTCGAAAACGACACCAGCGCCTACGTCCTCGACGTCGCCGGCGCGCTCCACGTCGACCCGGATCATGCGATCGACACCCACGACCACGCGACCCTGTTCGCGCTGTGCAAGGCCATCGCCCGACACGAATCCGGCTTCGACCCGTGGGCCGATTCGGTCGTCGAACAGGGCGTGAACATGGCGCTGAGCGTCTAACGAAGGAGGATCCCATGCACTTCACCGAAGCCGATTTCAGCGCCGCCAGCCGGAAGTGGTGGATCAAGTCGAAGACCTGCTGGGCGTGGATCGTCCAGTTCGTCGCCTCGCTCGGCGCGGCCATCAAGCCGGTCGAATCGCAGATGGAGAAGCTGCTGGGCGAGCACTGGTTCATGACCCTGACGACCGTCGTCGTGGTGTTCGGGTTCTACGCCCGGAACAAGACCGGCGGCGGCCTGGCGATCTCCAACCCGGACAAGCCGTCGTGAACCTCCTGCACTTCCTCGGCGTCCACTGGCCGCTGACGCTGGCCTGCGTCCTCATCCTGGCGGCGATCGTCGCCTTCGCGGTCCTGCAGCCGGTCCTCGCGGCCGGCGTCTGGCAGCGGATCCTTGCGAGCCGTGCCGGCCGGGATGTCCTGTTCGCGATCGGCGTGCTGGCGCTGGTGGCTGCGCTGCTGGCCGCATTCGCCGGCCATTTCGAGGCCAAGGGCGCAGCGGAACAGGGCGCCGAGGATGCGAAGGCGCTGACGCGCGCGGCGAATTCCCTCGACGAGGCTTACGCCTCCCTGCGCGCCGCCTCCGAAGCCCTGCGGGCCCAGAACGACGAGGCCGTGCGCGAGATCGCCCACGCGAAGCAGGCGCAGCTCGACGCCGATGCGGCCGCCAAGGTGGCGCTGCAGGCGCAGGACGCCGCCCAGCGCCGGATGCGGGCGTTCGATCGCGACCTGCAGAACGCGCGCGCGAATCCCAGCTGCGATGCCTTGCTGCGCGCGAACGTGCTCAAGGAGTGCGGGCTGTGATCCGCCACTTCCGCCCCCACTGGCTGATGCCGCTGCTCACCCTGTTCGCCGGCTGCGCGACCACCGCGCCGACCATCCCCAAGACCGTCACGGTGACGGTCCACGTCCACGACCCCGCGCCGGCGTGGGCCACGGACCCGCTGCCGGTGCCGGTGCTCGCCGGGACGACGGTGGGCGATCACCTCGCGCGCGAGAATGCCTTGGCGGCGACGGTGGACCTCGCGAACTGCGCGCGGCGGTTGCTCAGGGAGTTGGGTGATGGGCAGGCGGTCGATCCGAAGGCGTGTCGGTAGGAATTTTCCTACCCCACGCCGCGCCATTCGCTGATAGCGAACTGCCGGCCAATCCTCGATAGTTGCCTCGCCAGCCCGGAAGCACGCATATCCCGACCAGGCGGATGCACCTGGGAAGCTGAGCCGGCTGGCACAACCTCCTACGCCTGCCGCTTCCAACGGTGGGCCATCCTGACCGGGATAGGCTCCGCTCTACCGGCCCGCTTTCTGCTCGGCCAGCCGCACCGCTGCGGCCATCGTCGCGGCGTTCAACCGGCCTTCCCCGAAGTGCATCACAGCCGCGTCGAGCTCGATCTTGAGCGCCGCCGCTATGTGGGCCGCCCGCGACGGGTCGCCGGTGCAGGGAGGCTCCCCGAAGATTCGCTCGTACTCGTCCACCCATTCGGCTTGCCGCCGGAACGCGCCGTCGTGGCGGGTCGCCTTGAACCACTGCCAGAAGATGCCGGCGTCACAGACGTTCGGCTGCTCGCGGTGGCAGCGGTTGCACAAGCGGACTAGGTTCTCAGGCTTGCCCGTACCGCCCCGCGAGGCTGGGATGATGTGGCAGCGTTCGGTGCTACCTTGCAGCCCACAACGCCAGCAATGGTCGCCCGCCAATTCCCACGGGACCATGATGCAACCGTCCCCGAGTAGGGGCTTCCAGTGGCGAGTTAAGGCGTCTGTGCTCATTGTGCTTATCCCCCCACTGAAAAGCACCGTTTCGCACCATTCCGAATCCTGAAACCCCGCGCCATTGCTAGCTGTCAAGTCCGGCCTGAGCTTTAGGAGGGACGCGCTCTATCCAGCTGAGCTACGGGGCCATGACCGCCCATTATCGCAGGGAAGGGCGGCCGTCGCGAGTGCGCGCCTCCGGGGCAACGCGGCGTTCCGCCCGTGTGCGCTTCGGCTCCGCGCGGCCGTGCCATGATCCGCCCTCCCCAACGAGGACGCCGCCATGACCCAGGTTCCGGTTTTCGATTTCGTCGTCACCACCCCGCTGCGCATGCTCGGCAACCTCGACGCCATCCTCGGCAAGGCCCAGGCCGCGATCGCCGACGGCAAGCTCACCGAGGAGCAGGTGCTCAAGGCCAAGCTCGCTCCCGACATGTTCGACTTCACCCGCCAGGTGCAGCTCGTCACCGATTTTGCCAAGAGCCCGGCCGCGCGCCTGGCCGGCGTGGACGTCCCGAAGTTCCCCGACGAGGAAACCACCCTGGCCGCGTTGCGCGACCGCGTCGGCCGCGTCGCCGATTTCGTGAGGGGCTTCCAGCCCGCGCAGTTCGAAGGCGCGGCCGAACGCCAGGTCACGATCCCGCTGCGCGACCGCACACTCGAGATGCAGGGTGACCAATACCTGCTGAGCTTCGCGCAACCGAACTTCTATTTCCACTACACCACCGCCTACGCCTTGCTGCGCCACCTCGGCCTGGACATCGGCAAGCGGGATTTCATCGGCGGCTGACGTGCGGGCGCGTCGCGCTTCCGCAGCGGCGCGCCCGCTTCCGTCAGGCGTCGGACGCCCAAAGCCCGCTTAACAAGCGGGTCGCCTCACCGGCTACACTCCGCCCGTTGCCACGGGGAGTCGACGCAATGCCGTGTGATCCTCAGATGCTGGAAGGCGTCGTGCTGTTCGAACACCTCAACGACCAGGACCGGCTTACGCTCGCCGAGGTGATCGACCTGCGTCAGGTGGGCGAGGGAACGACCCTGTTCCAGGCCGGCGAGCCGGGCGATTGCCTGTACGTCGTGCAGTCCGGCGAGATCGAGCTTTTCATCAAGGACACCGCGGGGCAGAAGATCGTGCTGCACACGGCGGGGCACGGGGAACTGTTCGGCGAGCTGTCGATGCTCGACCAGGGACCGCGCACCGCGACCGCCGTGGCGCTCAAGGACACCGAGCTGCTCGAGCTCGACCGCGACGACCTGCTGCTGCTGTTCCAGAAGAGCCCGGCCGCGGCCCTCGGCATGCTCGCCGCGATGGGCCACATGACGCGCAAGGCCGACGCCCTGCTGCGCACGCGCGTATCGAAGAACGCGAACGTCGAGATCGAGGAGGAGCGCGGCCTCGTCCTGCGCATCGCCGACTGGGTGTCGTGGTTCTCCGGCAGCATGCTGTTCCTCGCGATCCACGCGATCTGGTTCATTTCGTGGATCCTTCTCAACGCCGGCTTCGCCGGTACCAAGGGATTCGACCCCTATCCCTACGGCCTGCTGACGATGGTGGTCTCGCTCGAGGCGATCTTCCTGTCGTGCATCGTGCTGATCAGCCAGAACCGCCAGGCCGAGAAGGACCGCGTGCGGTCCGACATCGAATACGACGTCAACATCAAGGCCGAACTCGAGGTCGCGCACCTGCACGAGAAGACCGACCAGATCTACGCCGAGATGCACGACCTGTTCGCCAAGCTCAACCGGCGCCTCGACCGGGCGCAGGGCGCCGGCCGGTAGCGCGCGGGGGCGACGCGGCGTGCGTCCCCTCGCTGCGATCGGGATGCGGACTGCATCGCTGGCGCTGGCCGCCAGCACGCTGGCCTTCGCGCCAGCGCGCGCATCGGCCGACGAACCCACCGGCTCCAGCTACCACATCAACTACACCGGCGAGGTGTTCGCGGACCTGCGCGGCGGGATCCGCGAGGGCGCGGTCTACACCGGCCTGCTGCAGGGCACGCTCGACTGGAATTGGCGCGGCTGGACGGCGCACGCCGATGCCTACCTCCCGCACGGCGACAGCCTGACGAAGCGCGATACCGGCGATTTTTCCGTCGTCAGCAACATCGACGGCGTGCACCAGCTGCGCATCCACGAACTCTGGGGCGAGCGCCGCAACGGCAAGCTGTCGATGCGGCTGGGCCTGCTCGCCGCCGACACCGAATTCTGGGGCAGCGACACCGCCGCCTTGTTCGTGAGCAGCGCGTTCGGCGCGCCGAGCGTGGTCAGCGGCAACCTGCCGCACCCGCCGATCTTCCCGCAGGGCGTTCCGGGCCTGCGGCTGGCCTTCGACGCGGACAGGAACGATACCTGGCGCCTGGCGGTGCTCGACGGCGACGGCGGCGACCCGGCCGGTTTCAACCGGCATGGCCTTCGTTTCCCGTTGGACCATGGCGCCCTGGCCGTGTTCGAGGACCAGCACCTGTTCGGCAATCCCGCCGCGCCCTGGGCGAACGCGCGCGTCGGCGTGATCTTCCACGGCGGGGACTTCGCGACGACACGCGGCACGACCGCGCACGGCACCTGGGGCGCCGTCGCCGCGATCGATCTTTCGATCGACGAACACCGGGTGTGGTTCGCGCGCCTCGGCTGCGCGCAGCACGACCGCAGCACCGTGCCGTGGTCGGTGGAGACTGGCTTGAACCTGGGCGGCGTGCTCGGCGAGAAAAACCTGCTGGGACTCGGTTTCGCGTACGTGGATCTCAATGGCGACCTGCACACGGCCGACAACCCCGACGGGCTGCGCCGCGAGCTGATCGCCGAAGCGACGCTCAGCATCCCGCTCGACGAGCGCATGACCCTGCAACCGGACCTCCAGTACATCATCGACCCGGGCGGCACCGCGGGTGCGCACAACGCGCTGGTCGCCGGCCTGCGCGTCAACATCGCGCTGGGGCGCTGACGCCTCCGCAACCGCTTCCGCCGAAGGGGATCACGCGGTCTTCATTCCCGCCCCGGCATAAAGCGCGCCCAAGGAGAGGCGCGCATGATCCGTTCGATGCATCCGCTGGTGGTCGCCGTGGCGTGCGCGCTGTCGCTCGCCGCGCGGGCGGAGCCGTCGGTCGCGACGGACGTGGCGGTGCCTCCGCAGGCGCCCGCCGCCATGGCCGAAGGCGGTCACGGCAAGGCGAAGACGCTCGACGCCGTGCGCGTGGTCGGCCATCGCGACAACGTCGTCGGCTCGGCGATCTCCGCGTCCGAAGGATCGGTGAGCCGGGAGGAAATCGCCGCGCGCGCGATCAACCGTACCGGCGACCTGCTCGAGTTCGTTCCCGGCATGGTCGTCACCCAGCACTCGGGCAGCGGCAAGGCGAACCAGTATTTCCTGCGCGGCTTCAACCTCGACCACGGCACGGATTTTTCGACCTTCGTCGACGGCATGCCGGTGAACCTGCGCACGCACGCGCACGGGCAGGGCTATTCGGACCTCAATTTCCTGATCCCCGAAACCGTCGACGGGCTGACCTACCGCAAGGGCCCGTATTACGCGGACGTCGGCGACTTCTCGTCTGCGGGCACGGCGCGCTTCCAGCTGTCGAACACCGTGGACAAGGGCTTCGCCGAACTCACGGCCGGATCCTTCGGCTACGCGCGCGGCCTCGTGCTCGATTCGATCACGCGGGGTGCCGGCAACCTGTTCTACGCGGGCGAGGTGCAGACCTACGACGGCCCATGGACGAACGTCCGAGAAGACGTCGGCAAGGCCAGCGCACTGCTGCGCTACAGCCAGCCGCTCGGCGACGGCCTCGCGCACCTGAGCTTCATGGGCTATCGCAACGCCTGGAATTCGGCCGACCAGATCCCGCGGCGTGCGGTCGACGCAGGCCGCATCGACGCGTTCGGCCAGCTCGACCCGACCGATGGCGGACGCACGTCCCGCTACAGCCTCTCCGGTGGCTGGCGCGGACCGTTGCTCGGCGGGACGCTCGACGCGAACGCCTATGCCATCGACTACCACCTGCGGCTATGGTCGGACTTCACCTACTTCCTCGACAACCCCGCGGGTGGCGACCAGTTCGAGCAGGTCGATGCAAGACAGGTCTATGGCTTCTCGCTCAACCAGCAGTGGGGCGCGGGGCGCAGCCGCTGGCTCGTCGGCGCGGAGGGGCGCTACGACGACATCGGCGAGGTCGGCCTTTTCCACACGACCGCGCGCCAGGTCACCGGCACGGTGCGCGACGACGCCGTTCGCGAAGGCAGCATCGGCCTGTACGCCGCGAACGAATTCCACTTCACCGACACGCTGCGCAGCTACCTCGGCGTGCGCTGGGACGACTACCGCTTCCACGTCGACAGCTCGCTGCCCGTGAACTCGGGAAGCACGAGCGCGGACAAGGCCTCGTACAAGGCCAGCCTCGCCTGGCGACCGGTGCGGCCGCTCGAGCTGTACGCGAGCTACGGCACGGGATTCCATTCGAACGATGCCCGCGGCACCACCATCAAGGTCGATCCGAACACCGGCGATCCCGCGCAGCCCGTCACGCCGCTGGTTGGCTCGCGCGGCGGCGAACTCGGCGGGCGCCTCTACCTCGGCGGGCGCCTGCAGGCGACGCTGTCGGTGTGGTCGCTCAAGCTCGGCTCGGAACTGCTGTTCACCGGCGATGGCGGCACGACCGAAGCGAGCCGTCCGTCGCAGCGCAACGGCGGCGAACTCGGGCTGTACTGGTTCGGCAGCGACCACGTGAAGGCCGACGTCGAGGTGTCGTACACGAATGCGTACTTCACCGACCACGATGCGGCCGGTCCGCGGATTCCGGGCGCGATCCCGCTCGTCGTCAGCGCGGGGCTGAGCGCGAAATCGGACCACGGCTGGGTCGCCAGCGCGCGCCTGCGCCATTTCGGGAAGTACCCGCTGATCGAGGACGGCAGCGTGGAGTCGAAGGGATCGACCCTCGTGAACCTGCGCGTGGGGAAGGAGTGGGAGCGTACGGGCCTGTACCTCGACGTGCTCAATGCGCTCGACAGCCGCGACCACGACATCGACTATTACTTCGCGTCGCGGCTGCAGGGCGAGCCCGCCAGCGGCGTCGACGACGTGCATTTCCACGTGTTCGAGCCGCGCTCGTTGCGCCTGAGCTTGCGGGTGGCGTTCCCGTAGCGGGGAGTCACGGGATCCCTGCCTTCGCAGGACGACGGTCGGGCGTTTCAGGCGACCGGCGGATGCCGGAGTCAGTCGGCATTCGCGGGGATTGCCACATCGCCGCTGTGGCGCGCCGGATGCGAGCGCCGCACCGCGGGTATGGCCTGTGCGAGGAGCGCGCAGCCGGCCAGCGTCCACACGATCAGCGCGCCGCTCGGCAGGTCGAACACCGCCGACAGGCACAGGCCCAACGCGTAACCGAGCGCGCCGATGACGTAGGCGGTCGCCAGGCGCTTCGCGCCCTGCATGCCGGCGGTCGCAAGCGCCGGCACGATCAGGCTCGCGAACACCAGGTACACGCCGACCAGTTGGACCGACGCCGTGATCGCCACCGCGAACAGCGCGTAGAACACGAAGCCGACGAGTCGGTCGCGGCGCATGCGGATGAAGGCGAGCAGCACGACCGACAGGATCGCCGCGGGCAGCAGGTCCCTGAACTGGATGAACAGGATGTCGGCCGCGAGCAGGCTCTTGAGGTGCTCGCTGCCCTCGGGGTTGTGCGAGACGACGAGCAGGCTGCCGGTCGCGGCGAGCACGAACAGGGTGCCGATCAGCGGCTCTTGGTAATGCGGCCAGCGGCGGTCGGTCCACGTGAGCAGGCCGGCGCCAGCGAGCGCCGCGGCGACTGCCACGACCTGCACGCCATAGCCCGCCGCGCCTTCCCCGAAATGGGTCGCGAACCACGCATCGACGCCGATGAACTGCGAGGCGATCACTCCGAGCGCGGCGATCTGCGCGATCGCCAGGTCGATGAAGATGATCCCGCGCGAGAGCACCTGCTTGCCCAGCGGCACGTGCGTCGAGAGAACGATCAGGCCGGCCACGCAGGCCGGCCCGAGGATGCGGACGTCGAGTCCTTCCAGGCTCATCGTCACGGCTTGGCCTTCGCGGCGGCGAGCAGCCTGGCGATCGTCGAATCGTAGAGGCCGAACAGGTCCTTCGACTGCGCGTCGCCGCCGACCGTGAAGGGCAGGCTCACCGCGGGCACGCCGGTGTGCTCGGAAAGCCACGCGCTGGGTTTGCCGTCCTGGTAGGCGGCGCGCACGATCGCGAGCGTGTTCGAGGACTTCGTCGTGTCGATCAGGCTGGCGAGGTGCGCGCTGGTCGGCGGCACGCCGGGCTTGGGTTCGAGCGAGCCGATCTCGTGCATGCCCAGCCAGGTCGTGAGGTAGATCCAGCTGTTGTGGTGCACGACGATGTTGCGGCCCTTGAGCGGCGCGGCCTGCGCGGTCCACTTCGCGATCGCGGCGTTCCAGCGCGTGCTGAAATCGGCAAGGCGCGACTGGTAGGTCGCGGCGTTGGCGGGATCGAGCTGGGCCAGGCGCGCATCGAGCGCCTTGGCGATCGTCAGCAGGCGATGCGGATCCATCTGCACGTGCGGGTTGCCTTCCGGATGCACGTCGCCGTTCGCGCGGTCGAGCGCGCTGGGCTTCTCGAGCGTCTGGACCTGGCTGGCGGCCATGAACGAGCCGGGGTCCGAGGCGACCTTCGAATTGCCCGACTGCTGGATCAGCTTCGGCAGCCAGCCGATCTCGAGCTCGGCGCCGTCGCAGACCGCGAGGTCGGCGCTGCGGATCTTCGCGATCAGGCTCGGCTTGGCCTCGATCTGGTGCACGTCCTGCAAGGCGTTGGTGGCGACGTCGACATCGACCTTGTCGCCCGCGAGTTCGTTGACGAGCGAGCCCCATTCGGGCTCGCAGGCGAAGACGCGGAGCCTGGCGTGGGCGGGGGAGATGGCGAGGGCGAGAAGGGTTGCTGCTGCGAGAAGCTTGGTCATGGTGCGGTTCCTGCGTCTAAGCCCCTCTCTTTCCGGGAGAGGGGTTGGGGTGAGGGTACGGCTCCCGGTGAAAGCCGGAACTCGCGACGAAAGCCATTGCGCAGCGAGTGCAATGCCTCATCGGAACCCGAACCCTCATCCGGCGCTGACGCGCCACCTCGCTCCGCGCCCCGGCCGTCGCGCATGCGCGACGGCGTTCCGGGGAGCGCGAGCCAGTGACTCGCAAGCGCTCCCCGTCGCCCGGAAGGGAGAAGGGAATGCAGAGAGCTTCGCGAACGAGATGCCTCAGAATGCATGCGCCCCATGCGCCCCCAGCGCGGTCTGGTACTGCAGCGTCCACACGTTGTCGGTTTCGAACGGATTGGGCCGTTCGCGGCTGTACTGCAGGCGCACGAGGCTGAACTCGCTGTTGAGCCAGCCCAGTTCGACGCTGTTGCGTGACGGATCGAACGCGCTCGCGAACGGCCCGTCGCGGTCGGCCCAGAGCTTGTCGAACCGGTAGCCGAGCTCCCACGTGCGGTTGATGCGCCACACGGCCTCGAGGTAGCCGCCGCTGCGCGTGCCGATCCAGGGCTGGTCGAACAGGGGATCGCCCGGCTTCGGATCGGCGGGCACGGTGTATCCGCCGTGGCGGCTGTCCCGCAGGTACTCGCCGCGCAGGGTGAAGCCGCCGTCCTTGAGGTTGCCGTTTGGCGCCCACTTGAGCGTGGCATCGGCGATCGCAAGGCGGTCCTTGCCGCTGAAGCCGTCGTCCGCGCCCGCGGCCTTCGCGTCGAGGACCGACAGGCCGGCGAGCCAGGAGGTGTTGTCGTTGATGTCGCCGCCGGCCTTCACGTAGGCGGTCTTCACGCCGACGCCGCCGTTCGCGCCGCCGCCGCTCGGGAACTGGTTTCCGGCGAAGGCTTCGGCGCCGAATTGCAGGAAGAACGGCGCCGGCGCGAGCCATTGCAAGTGCACGCCGTCATCGCCGTACTGCCCGCCGAGGAAGGCCTGGTAGGCGAGCGGGCGGTCGTAGAAGTTGTCGGTGTGCGCGTGGTGGCTGTTGAGGTAGCCGATGTCGGAAAAGAAGCGGCCGGCGCGCACGCCCAGGCCGTTCGGCAGCGAGGTCGTCTCGATGTAGGCGTTCTCGACGCCGACCTGGTCCTGGCCTTGGTCGTTCGACGCGGTGAGGGTCAGCTGGCCGAAGAACTTCTCGTCGATGTTCGCGTACAGCGAGACCTCGCTTTCGCCGAGCGAGAAGCCCTGCTGCGGCGGGCCGGCGTCGCCGCCGAGGGGGAAACCCGACCGCTGGAAGCGGGAAGGATCGATCGAGCCGTGCGCGTAGGCACCGTTGAGGATCACGCTGATCGCCGGGTTGAACGCGCTGCCATTTGCCGACGCTGGCGTTGCGGCCGGTTCCTGTGCCTCGGCGTGCGCAGTGGCCGTGGCGTCGTTAGGCTCCGACTTGGGCGCATCGAGCTGCGCCTGCGTGGCCTTCGTGTCGGCGGCCACGGTACCGGCTTGGGCGCGGAGCGTCGCGTTCTCGGCCTCCAGGGATTTCACGCGCGCTTCGAGCGCTTCGAGCCGCTGCTCGACGGTCGGCTTCTTCGCGGCCTGCGCGGTCGGAGCGAGCGCAACGAGGATTCCAAGCGCGATCAGGTTGCGGCGCATGCGTGGGTTCCAGGGAGGGAACGGCCCGCTGGCGGCGGGCTCGCCGTCGGCGCAGCGCGCCGTCCATGGAAGGCATAGTTACATTATAACGTTAATTAAACCTGTGCCATTGGTTGGGTTGCGCTGCTTGGGATTCGACCGGGAATGGCGCGGACGGACCGTCGATCCGGGGACGGCTGGCCGAGCCGTTGCGGCTCGTCTAGCGCGGGGCACCGGGGTTGGAGATCTTCAGCGTCGCGACGAAGCCGCCGCCGTCCCGGTTGCGCAGGCGCAGCTCGCCGCCATGCAGGTCGGCCGCGCGCGCGACGATGCTCAGACCGAGGCCGAGCCCGACGCCGCCGCGCGCGGCATCGCCGCGAACGAAGGGCTGGCCCAGTTGCGCAAGGCGGTCCTCCGGAACACCGGGACCGCTGTCCTCGACATCCAGCAGCAGCCACCCGGCATCGCGTGCGAGCGCTACGCGGAAGGGCGCGGCTCCATAGCGCTCGGCATTGTCCAGGAGGTTGGCGAGCGCGCGCCGCAGCAGGGTCGGGCGCACGATCGCGTGCAGGGCGGGAGGCGCGTCGAGGCGCCACTGGTCGGGGTCCGCGCGCAGGGCGAGCAGTTGCCCCGCGAGCGCGGCGAGGTCGCAGTCGCGCAGGGCCTCGTCGCGGCCGTCGCGCACGAAGGACAGGCACTGTTCCAGCGCGCCGTCGAGTTCGTCGAGGTCGGCGACCATCGCGCCGCGGCGCTGCGGATCCCCGGCATCGCCCAGTTCGAGCGCAAGCCGCAAGCGCGCGAGCGGCGTGCGCAGGTCGTGCGAGATGCCGGCGAGCATGAGTTCGCGCTCGCTCGCCGCGCCGCGGAGCTTCGCGCCGGCGTCGCCGATGGCCGTTGCGAGCTGGCGCACCTCGCGTGGGCTGCCGACGAGTTGCTCGTGCATCGGCGCCCCGCCGAGCAGCGCCCCCGCATGCAGCGACAGACGCTCGAGCGGTCGCGTGAGCATGCGGGCGGCGATGCCCGCGATCAGGAGCGCGACCAGGCCGGCAAGCGCGCTGAGCAGGAGCACGGAGTTGATGACTTCGCCGCGGTAGCTGGCCGCGTGCAGCACGATCCACAGGTGCGGATCGCGCGCGCTGCGGATCCAGATCTGGGTCTCGGGCGTCTGCACGACGGCCACGCGCGAGGGATCGCGCAGCATGCGCGCGACGCTCTGGCCGACTTCGTGCACCGCCGGCGCGATGTACAGCTTCGCCGCCGGCGGCGGTGTCGTCGAAAAACGCACGCCGGCCTGCTTCAGGCGCGCGAGCGCGGCCGGATCGCCGCTCGCGGCGATGTCGTCTGCAGCCTGTGCGGCGACTACGGCGAGGCGGCCGTAGGTTTCGCCGAGCATGTGCAGGCCGGACCGCGTGATCAGCAAGGTCGAAAGCGTCAGCGCGATGGACAGCGCGAGCGTGACGGTGGCGAGCACGAGCGCGAAGGTCGTGGGCCCGCGTTTCATGCCGTCCCGCCCTCGGGCACGAAGACATAGCCTTCGCCCCAGACCGTCTGCAGCCAGCGCGGCTGGCGCGGGTCGTCCTCGAGGCAGCGTCGCAGGCGCGAGACCATCACGTCGATGCTGCGGTCGAAGGCCTCGTGCTCGCGGCCGCGCGCGAGCGCGATGAGCTTCTCCCGGCTCAGGGTCTGGAACGGATGCGCGACCAAGGCGGCGAGCACGGCGAATTCGCCGGACGTCAGCTTCACGGGTGCGCCGCCGTCGAGCAGCTGGCGCGTCGCCGGCTCGAACGTGAAACGGCCGAAGCGCACGGGCGCCTGGTCGGCCTGCGGCGCGCCGACGGCGGCTTTCGGGCGCCGGCGCAGCACGGCCCGGATGCGGGCGACGAGTTCGCGCGGATTGCAGGGCTTCGGCAGGTAGTCGTCGGCGCCGATCTCCAGGCCGACGATGCGGTCGACGTCGTCGCCCTTCGCGGTGAGCATGATGATCGGCGTTTCGACGCCTTCGGCGCGCAGCTTGCGGCACAGGTCGAGGCCGTCGGCGTCGGGGAGCATGAGGTCGAGCACGATCAGGTCGACGTGGTGCGCGGCCAGCTCGCGGCGCATGCCCGCCGCGTTGCCTGCGCCGCGCGCGCGGAAACCCTGCTGCACGAGGTAACGTTCGAGCAGGTCGCGCAGGCGCAGGTCGTCGTCGACGACGAGGAGGGAAGCCGTGTCCATGGCCGCAGGATGTCGCCTCCGCCACGGCCGGGCAAGCCGGCTCGCGCCGAAGTTGTAAACGGATGTTTCCGCCGCGCGCTCCCGCAACAGGCGCTCACGGTCGCGCGTAATCCGAAAGGCTTCGACCGCGTTGCGAAGGGACGATGGCGCCACCTCGCGGACCGGGCGGTCCGCAGCCATCCCCTAACGCAAGGAGTCCGTCATGCACGTTCCCTCGATTTCGCGCCTGTTCCCGCTCGCCATCGTCTGCATCGCCGGGCTCGCGCTCGCGCAGCCCGGCCACGCCGCCTTCGCCGGCAAGCGCAGCCACCGCGTCGCCAGCGGCGAGCACACCGGTGCGGTCGTCGTCGGCCAGGGCGGGAAAG
>JADMIO010904389.1_pt1 | contig 34474 bp, 34 predicted proteins | sample 8958161 | NCBI WGS metagenome assembly JADMIO01 (sample SAMN16585339, study PRJNA669376) | soil metagenome | isolation source: Crop rotation soil | place: USA: Cullars Rotation, Alabama | collected 2011
GACAACTTGTCCACGTGGAATTCTAAGCTTAGGATCCCAATGTGCTGGAAAGCCCACGATTGATGAGCCGCGGCGATTCCGGGCTCTCGCGCCTCGAAGGCGGCATCGGCGGCCGCGGGCCCGGCGAGCAGAAGCTCGAGGTCGACCGCCGGCGCGTCCGCGATCGCATCAAGTCGCTCGAGAAGATGCTGGGGGCGGAACGGACGAGACGCGAGCAGCGCCGCGCTCGCCGAAGAGAGCGCGACGTGCCGGTCGTCTCGCTGGTCGGCTACACGAACGCCGGCAAGTCCACGCTTCTGAACGTCCTCACCAAGAGTGACGTGTTCGTCGAGCACCGCATGTTCGCGACGCTCGATCCGTCGTCGCGAAGGCTGCGCCTCCCGCGCGAGCGCGAGATCGTCGTCAACGACACGGTCGGGTTCATCCGCGACCTGCCGAAGGACCTCCTCGCCGCGTTCCGCGCGACGCTCGAGGAGATCGAGGACTCCGACCTCCTCGTCCACCTCGTGGACATGAGCCACGTGCGCCACGACGCGCAGATCTCGGCGGTCCAGACGATCCTCGAGGAGCTGGGCAACGACGACATCCCGCGCCTGCTCGTGTTCAACAAGGCGGATCTCCTGGATCCCGAGCGCGTGAGCGACGTGCTCGCGTCCCACCCCGGCGCGATCGCAATCGCCGCGGCGCGGCGGCAGGGGCTCGGGATGCTCATCGGCGAGATCGACAGCGCGCTCGCCGCGCGCACCCGTAGCACGGCGTAAGGGCGAAACGCCGCGGCGTGCTCGCAGCGTTTGTCCCCACGAAGCGCTGGCCTCGTCTTCCTAACGGGTGTATCTAAGCGACAACCGCCGCGAACGTCGGACGCGTCGCCCGGCAAACGCGACTGGGGCCCGCAGCGTTTGGGGTGCAAACGCAGACCTGTCTAATTAGAGTTAGCCGGATGCGAAGTGGCTCAGAGTCGATGCAGGTATACATGCTGGTCCTCGGAGTATTGTCAGCCGGCGCTTTCACGAGGACGGCCCTCGCTATGGAGTCCCTGGACCCCACAGACTTAGATAACGAGTGCTATGACCTCCATGTCTCGAGCTGCTCAAGCCACGAGACCGAGTACCCGCTGCCCGTGCACTGGCCGCCCCCCGAGAGAATCCGCCTTGAATCCGAGCCGCCAAGCGAACGAGAAGGAAAGGACCACTGGGTCTTCCCCGGGCGGGCAGTGCGGCCATGGGGTGCGACCGACAGCCCATGGCTTTTCCAACTTGGTAGTTGGACGATCGACCCTGGACTCCGTCTTGCAATCACTTGGAACAGCGGATACGCAACAGCGGTCGTTCTGGCTCACAAGAAAGGCGACCACTTGGCCGGAGTCGTGACTGCGCAAACGATCGGGCGGTACAAGCCAACGACCAAGTGTCACGTGTCGCTAAGACGAACGACATGCAATTGACCGCGCCGCAACCGGCTAACAGCGTATCTGGACTCCACCCGCAAGCCCCGTCTAGCGCGCGCTGATCCTTCCGGTTTCTGACTGCAGTCGTATCTACGGCCTCGTGGTGGAGCGTGTGTGCTCCGGGCCATGATGAATATCCGCGCGCGGGGAGCCAATCGCGTCGCGACCTCAGTGGGCCAGCGTTGTTATCGGCTTCGCCCCGCGCCGGTCAGAACCGGTTCGTCATCATCGCGCTCTCGAAGCAGCGGTCGGCTGGGATCTATGCGATCGCCGTCGTGTCGTTAGGTTGAAGCCCTTCCCTGAAGTCGTGGCCGTTCTTCCAGACGGCCCACGCCAAGCGCGCGAGCTTATTGGCCGTCGCGACAGCGACGGCCCACGCCAAGCGCGCGAGCTTATTGGCCGTCGCGACAGCGGCGCGATTGTGGCCGCGCTCACGCTCGAGGCGTAGTGCCCACGTGCGGAGCCGATCAGGTTCTTGAAGGCGCTTGCCGTGCCACAGGACCGTACGAGCTCCATGAATGAGGAGCATGCGCAGGTACGTGTCGCCACGCTTGCTGATGGCGCCGAGCCGGCGCTTGAGCCCGCTGGAGTTCTCACGAGGGGTGAGACCGAGATAGCTCGCGAAGTGGCGGCTCGTGGGGAAGCGTCGGATGTCGGTGACCGAGGCGACCAGTGCTGTGGAGGAGAGGAGGCCGATCCCGGGAATCGTGCGAAGGCGCGTGACCGCCGGAGTTTGGCGTGACACGGCTTCGAGCTGCACTTCGACGGCCTTCATGCGGCGCTCGAAATCCCGGATTTCGCTCGCGGCTTCAGCGAGCGCCGGTCGAAGCACATCGGGAACCCCCGAGTCAGCGTCTTCGAGCGCAGCGAGCAGATGTGGAACGACCTGATGCGCTCCCGAGGGAATGATCACGCCAAACTCTCGGAGGGCGCCGCGGATGATGTTGAGTCGCGCGGTCCTCTCGGCGAGCCATGCCGACCGAAGACGATGGAGAGCCGTGATTGCCTGCTGCGATTCCGATTTGACGGGTACGGGCCGAACGTCCTCGTTGCGGAAGGCTTCGAGCAGGCCTTTGGCATCGGCGCGATCGGTCTTGTCGCGAACGACGTAGGGTTTGACTGCGTGTGGGGGAAGAAGAACCGCGGTGTGTCCGGCGGCCTGGGCGCGGCGGGCCCAGTGATGAGAGGACCCGCAGGCTTCGAGCACGACAGTCGCCGGCGATCGCTCGCCGAGAAACTTGGCAAACCGAGCGCGTGTGAGACGGAGTCGCTCGGTGACACGCCCGGGCTGGGTGGAAACCGCAACCTCGAACACGGATGACGCCACATCTACCGCGATCGTCGTATGCTCCATGTCGGACTCCTCCTTCCGAGGGCTACCAAGGATGAAAGCGACTCTGGCACCCGATGCCGCGCGAGCCGCGGGAGGAGTCCATCTCATCACGGTCAGCCCGCCGCACTCCACCGTCACGTCGCGTGCATACTGCAGCACGTGCCGCGCCGTCGGGCGCGCGGGCTACCGCGAGAGTTAGCCGGATGCGAATAGTCTTGGAGGCGGTTAAGAGGCTCATGCTCATCCCAGCGATGTTCGGCGTTCTGTCGGCAAGCACGCTGGCCGCGAGTCCACCCGCGGAACCAAGCGTCGTCGAATGCTACGAACTTCAAGTATCCAACTGGTCGATCCCAGCTGATGTAGCGGGATCAGATCCGACAAACCACCGGCAACCGCCCCAGAGGATTCGGCTTGAACGTACCGCACCCGCCAAGGAGGAAGCTGCCGACCACTGGCTCGAAGGTGGGAGAGCGGTTCGACCGGACGGTGTGGCGCCGGGCCAATGGTTGTTCGAGCTTGGCGCTTGGGACATAAAAGCGGAGTCCGAACTTCGGATCGCTTGGAACGGTGGGTACTCGGGAGTGTTGATCACCGCCAGGAGAGACGGTAGCGGCTGGAAGGGTGTCCTGACCGCGTGGTCGGATCAACTCGGCAAGGACATGCCGACGTGTCAAGCATTCCTCCGAAGATCGGCCTGCAAGTGATGGCGCCGCAACCGGCTAACAGATGCGTCAGCCCGTCGCACTCCGCGGTCACGGCGCGTGCACACTGCAGCACGCACCTCGCCCGCGGGCGCGCGGGCTACGCTAATCGTTAGGCGCCGGGAACTGCAACGAATGAGCATTGGACTTCTCGATCGAAGCGGCCAGAGGTGGAAGAGCCGAGTAGGCCACGGAATGCTCTGGGCGTCCGGTGCCTGTTTTCTACTCGCCTGGTTTCGTACAGATCTCTTTCCAAGGAACACACAAGCCTACGTTCGCCTGACTGGGGTAGTGCTGGGGCTGAGCGGGCTCACATGGCTATGCACTTCGATCAAGTGTCCGGGTTGCGGCTTGCGGCTCGGCTGGTGGGCGGCAACGCATGGCAAGGTGAGCGCAGGGCTTACGAAGCTAGAACGACTTGAGCGTTGTCCGCGCTGCGGTCACAACGGTTCAGAACCGTCGTCGCCTGACGCGAACGAAGCCCCGGCGCCTAACACGCGCGTCAGCCCGCCGCACTCCGCCGTCACGGCGCTTGCACAAGGCAGCAAGCGCCGCGCCACTCGGGCCGCGGGTTAGGCGTACGTTAGACCGGTCAACATAGTGCGGATACTGAGGCGGCAGTTCCGGACAGTCTTCGTCGGCTTTCTTCTGGCTGAGACAATCGCCTGCGCGCTGTTCATTATTTCCCGACCAGCGATTGATGCGAACGGATGGCAGTACCTGGAACGACAACGGCCGAAGTTCGGCGACGGTTCGCTAGAAGTACTTATCGTGCAGGACGGACTGAGCTTCGCGGTGTTTCGTCGAGCCTTGGGGGGTTGGGAGACTGCCTTCGGCCATTACTTCCAAACGCTCAATCTGCTTCCATGTGTGGGCTCGACCGTGATGTTCGAGATTCTCCAGGCCGCTCCAGTAGCGAGCTCGAGGGCCAACTCCGACATCGCTACGCTTGTATTTTGCGGGATCGCGGTCATTCAGTTCGCAGCGCTGGCTGCACTCGTCAGTCTTAGAAGAAGCGAGCTCAAGTCGGATGGGACTTGAGTTGGACCGGTCGAACACGGAATCGAGGGCTTAATCATTACCGGTAGTACGCTGACGAAACGGGCGATATCTGGACAAGGAACAAGAGGACCTCGATGAGTAGAACGAGGCGGCGAACAGCTATTGGCGCTGCCGTCGCTACCCTCGCGGTCGGTGCCCTCGTGGTAAGTGCCTACTGGCCGCATTCGTCTCCAACGATGATCCACCTCAAGGCCAGGCTATTCGGTCCGGAATTCGTCTTCGCCGGTTTGTGGACGTACCACGACCGGTGGAGCGCTGTCGTCGCGGGAGTGGCGGCCGGAGACTCACGCTACCTGCGAGCGGCGGTTGATCTCTACCCCTCGCTCGACGGCGAGGCAGCGCACGACATGGTCGGCGCCGTCTCCGAGGTGATTGAGCGCAATCCGGAAGGGGCCATCTCGACATTGTTGCCAAGGTTCGGTGCGGAGACCGTGTGCGGAGTCTCTGGCATCGATGCGGAAGTGTCGCCTGAGCTCGCGGCCCGACGCTTGCACGCCGTGCGGTTCTACGCTGAGTCGGCAATATCAACGCCCGAACTTGAGGCTTGTCTGCGCGCGGCAGAGTCACCCGCCAACATCGCAACCGGTCGCGAGGGACCCTCTCGGTGAACTGGAGCGGGCCGGGTAACATGCCAATCGAGCGGTCAGTCCGTCCCGTCACGCGCCTTGCGCGGGCAAGGCAATCGCCGATGCAACCCGCCGCTTACTGCCGACGTTAGGCCGTCCTGAACGAGGCAAGATGCTTGACTGGCTAAGGAGGAAGCGTGGCCCGCCCCCATCAGTGAGCGAGCATCCGCTGCGCGCTACGCTTTTCGGTGATGTTCCCATTGACGTCTGGAGCACCGGAAAGACCGGTGAGCCGTGGGCGACTTTCGCCACGGCGGCGAAGAATCTGACGGCAGGCGATCATTCCAGCGCTGGGAACAGTCTCAAAGCCGTGCTCGGGATGTCCGGTCTTGAGTCTCGCCATTACCTTCAGGCGTGGACGACTTTGCGACAGTTGGGCATCCAGCCCACGGAGGATCGTGCCAAACACGTCTATGGCGTGGTCCTCGATGTGCCCATGCCGCAGGGCTTCGACACGCTCGCGGGGTATGAAGATCAGTCCGCTAGATATCTGAACTTCAGTGGCGCAGCGATCGTCTGGGAGCATCCCGACGGGTCTCTAAATTCCCACATCGACGAATTGATGAAAGGCGGGCACTCTCTTGCTCGGAAGATCGGTCCGTGGGAAGGTCCTCGACCGGGGCTTTCGGCGGGGCAAGCTCGAATCAGCGTCTTGACCCCGAGCGGCATCCACTTCGGTCAGGGACCGTTCAATCTCATCGCCGGGGATCCGATGGGGTCAAGAGCGATCGATGCCGCTACGAGCCTCATGCAAGCGCTTATCGCGAAAGCCAACGCAACCCGAGGCACGTCGGCCTAACGTGCCAATCAAGTCGTCGGTCCGGTCCATCACGCCGCTTGCCTCCGCAAGCGTCGCGCCGGCCCGACCCGCGGCCTATTACCGACGCGCCTCGCCAGCGGTCGCGCGCGTTAGCCTTCGCGGACCAATGTGATGCTGAAGCAACACGGTGAAAAGGCAGCCAACGGGAAATGGTCTACTCCTTCGGCAGAACGCAACAAGGACCCAATCCTTGATGTGCTTGCGCGCGTTCTACCCCGCCGTGGCCTGATCCTAGAGATCGCCAGCGGCACGGGACAGCACGTTGTGCATTTCGCCAAGGCGCTCTCAGACCTCACTTGGCAGCCGTCCGATCCAGATGCGGAGCTTCGCGAATCTATTGCCCTGCGGGTTCGGGAGGAACAGCTCGCTAACATCAATAGCCCCATTGACCTTGACGTGACCGCGCTTCCTTGGCCTTTGCAAACGGCGGATGCGGTGATAGCCATTAACCTGATTCACGTCGCTCCGTGGCCCGCGACGACTCTAGCGGTGTTCGAAGGTGCGAGAGCCTTGCTTTCTACAGAGCATGTTCTGTTCTTATACGGGCCCTACCGTCGTTTCGGTCGCCATACTTCGGAGAGTAACGCGCAGTTCGATCTTGAACTTCGTGCGCACAATCCTGAGTGGGGCCTTCGCGACATGGAGGCTGTGTCAGGTGTTGCTGCTGGTGCCGGATTCGTTCTGGCCGAGACGGTCGCGATGCCGACCAACAACTTCAGTTTGGTGTTCAAGCGACGTGAAGGCTAACCCCGCGTTCGAGCGGGCGCGCCGGCAAGTCGGTCGTTAGACGAACCGGACAAGAACGGTGACAACCGCGAAGCAGGCTTCGTCGAGCATCGGTGCTGGGGCACTCGTCGGAGTCGGTATCGCGGCCGTCATGATCCCGTTCTGCTTCTTCGCCGCTGGGTTCGGCCACGGAACGTACGCTCCCATGATCGCTTGCTTCCCCTTCACCATGTTGGGTGCGGCGGCCATCGGGCGAATCAGCGTCGCGCTGATTGTCCTTGGTGTCCTTCAGTTCCCAGCGTATGGGGCCGTCGTTGGGTGGTCGCGCGCAAAGGCGAGGTCCGTACCCGTGTTCGCTGCCTTGGCCGTGGTTCACGTCATCGTCGGGGCAGCAGCGGCGTTCGTCGCGGAGAAGCGTGGGAACTTCCTGCCGTGAGCGGCGCGTGCATACTGCGGGACGCACCGCGCCACCGGGCGCGCGGGCTACCGCCGCGTTAGGCCGACGTGAAAGAACATGATCTCGCGCGCCGGCGTCTACACGTCACCGGCCGGATGCTGGGCTCACTGCTGCTGGGAGGGGTGGCGATCCTGGGTTCGATACTGGTCTTTCGACAAGGCCTGCTGCCGCTGATCGAGGCGCTGTTCCACCCCGGACCCGAATGGCTCAGTGCCTTGAGGCGCGCTGGCATCCTTCTGACAGCCGTGGGCGGTTACTGGGCTTATGTGCACTGGCATGAGAAACGCGAAGCGACCGAGCTGCGTCTGCGCCCGGTTCATCTGATGCTTGGCGGCGCAAGTGGCGCGGCCTTGGCGGCAGTCCCGATCGCGGTGCTGTTCGCACTCGGCGTCTACGAACAGGTGCAGTTTCGCGGCGCCTCGCCGGCACTGCCCGGCGTAGCGGCCCTGATCTGCATCGCGGCCATCTTGGAAGAACTGGTTTACCGCTGCCTGCTGTTTCGGCTCCTCGAGCGAGCCTGGGGAACGAAGTTGGCGTTGGTCGTACAAGCAGTGGTGTTCGCCCTGCAACACTTGGAAAACGTCGAGCAGGGTGGAGCTCGCGATGTGGTGACCATGCTGGTATCAGTGACTTTGCTGGGCCTGCTCTGGGCCGGGGTGTTCGTCATGGCACGCAACCTGTGGGTGGTGGCCGCCAATCACGCAGCTTGGAACTTCACAATCTTACTCACTGGCTTGCCGCTTTCCGGCATTGAAGACTGGCGCAAACTGGCGCCACTCGAGAGCCGCTTTGCCGGGCCCGACTGGCTGACCGGCGGGATGTTCGGTGCGGAGAGTTCGCTGTTGGTGATCGTTGCGATCACGATCGCGGTTGTACTGCTGCTGCGCGCAGGACGGCGACGCGGGGCCTTCCTTGCGCCAGCGGCTTAGACGCGATCAAAAGAGGAACATGTCATGGCTGAAAAAGAGGTGTGGCTCATCACCGGTGCCGGTCGAGGCTTGGGCGTCGACATCGCGAAAGCCGTCTTGGCCGCCGGCCACGCGCTTGTCGCCACCGGCCGTGATGCTGCGAAGGTCACGGCGGCAATCGGAGACCACGACCGCCTGCTGGCACTCAGACTCGACGTCACTCGTCCCGAGGACGCGTGGACAGTCGTCGAGGCCGCCGTCGCACAGTTCGGTCGAATCGACGTCATGGTCAACAACGCGGGCAACTTCTTCGCCGGCTTCTTTGAGGAGCTAAGCCCCGAACAGGTCCGCCATCAGATCGAGACGCTGCTGTTCGGCCCGATGAACGTCACGCGCGCGGTGCTGCCGGTGATGCGCAAACAGCGTTCCGGCCTGGTGCTCACCATTTCCTCGACCGCGGGCATCGCCGGTCAAATGTTCTGCACGGCGTATTCCGCTGCGAAGTTCGGTATCGAGGGGTGGATGGAATCTCTCACGCCGGAGATCGCCCCCTTCGGAATCCGCACGATGCTGGTCGAGCCCGGGTTTTTTCGTACCGAGTTGCTCACCAACGAGTCGACCACATACGCCAAGCCCTCCATCGATGACTATGCCGAGAAGACGAAGGGAATCGTCGCGGCGTGGAAGAGCATGGATGGGAAGCAAGGCGGCGACCCCGCCAAGCTCGCCGACACCCTCGTGACGCTCGCCGCGCTCGAGGAGCCGCCCACCCGCTTCGCTGCGGGCGCCGACGCCGTGCAGACATTTGAGGCCAAGGCCAATGCGCTGCTGACCCAGGCCCAAGCCCACCGCGATCTTTCCGTCTCTCTCGCGTACGACGAAGCCTGAGCCATGGTGTACGTTGACCCCGAGATGAGCGAGCGCCCGATCGACAAACCCGAAGCGGACGAGATCTTCTTGGTGGCGATGTACGAGCTGCTCCGGGCCAACGGCGCCTTCCCAGGCCTCGATCCCGCGAGCGATCCCGTCTCGATCTTCCGTCGCATGAAGGCAGCCGAGTCGCCCGCATTTGCGAAAAGGGCGACGAAGGAAGCCGTCGCAGACGTCCTCGAAATGACTCGAGATCTTCACGGTGAAGGTCTCGCCTCGGTCGACTCCTACCTGGTCAAGCGAGGCGCGCCAAGTCTGACCGCTCAGCGTGGAGGCAAGGCGTGAAGGCTTCTCTGTTCTACCGCATCGCTGCTGTTCTTCTGCTCCTCTTCGCGGCCGCTCATACGCTCGGCTTCAGCCAGTCCGATCCCTCATGGGGAGTCGACGCTCTCCTCGGCTCGATGCGGTCCATTCACTTCGACATGATGGGATTCAACCGCACGTATTGGGATTTCTTTCTTGCGGCTGGATTCTCGGTCGGCGTGTTTTATCTATTCGCGGCGGTCCTGGCGTGGCAGCTCGGTAGCCTTCCAGCGGAGACTCTGGCCGTCATGCGCACCACGGTGTGGGCTTTCGCACTGTCCTTTGCCGCCATCACGGTCCTGAGCTGCGCCTATCTCTTCGTGATCCCGATCGTGTTCTCACTCCTCGTCACATTGTGTTTGGCCGCGGCGGCATGGCTTTCCGCTAGACCTTCATGAGCATCCGGCGCGTCGTGCCGGACATCAAGTCCAAGGATCTCGAGCAAAGCCGTGCGTTCTACGTCGATGTCCTCGGCTTCGAGATGGCGATGGATTTGGGCTTCGTCATGACGTTCGTCTCGCCGAGCCATCCGACCGCTCAGCTCAGCGTCATGCGTGACGATGGCGGGTCAGCGCTGCTGCCCGATGTGAGCATCGAGGTGGCTGACGTCGATCAGGTTCACGCACGCGCCGTGGGGCGAGGCCTCCGGATCGCCTATCCACTCACGGACGAACCCTGGGGCGTTCGTCGCTTCTTCGTGGTCGATCCGAATGGAACGATTCTCAACGTCATGAGCCATCTGCCGGCGCGGTCGGCCTGACGGCCTGCCTTCGAGCCGCGCGTAGCTCGCGCGCGAGCCGCGACGCGCGCACCGTCCAGAAAAGTGAGATTGGCTCTTAATGGTCTAGTTGCACATCCTCCGATTCGCCGTAAAATCCCCTTGTGAGCTAGACCAAAGGGGTACGGCGGACCATGACGGTACCTGGCCTTCACATCGATCCCACGGTGGCGACGCCGGTGTACCGGCAGATTGCGGAGGGGATCCGCGCCGCCGTCGAGTCCGGTCGCCTCCACCCCGGAACCCAGCTCCCGCCCACCCGGGACCTCGCGAAACAGCTCGGGGTCAACCGCAACACGGTCATCGCCGCGTACGACCTGCTCGTCGAGACCGGCGCCGCGACGGGTCACACCGGCCGCGGCACGTTCCTCACCGGACCGAAGCCGCCGATGCATCGGGCCGGCGGCGATCCGTGGTTCGGCGCCTTCGCCCGAGCGGTCGAGGGCCCGGCCGTCGGGAGCCTCCTCACCATCTATCGCGTCGCGACTTCGCACGAGGGGATCTCGCTCGCGGGCGGGTATCCGGCGTCGGAGCTCATGCCGGTCGAAGCGTTCTCCCGCGCGATGAGCCGCGTGCTCGCCGAGCGCGGGACCGAGGTCCTTTCCTACGGGCCCACGGCCGGGTATGCGCCGCTCCGGCAGACGATCGCGGCCGGCATGGGGTGCGATCCGTCGTCGATCCTGGTCACGAACGGATCGCAGCAGGCGCTGGAGCTCGCGTTTCGCGCCCTCGTCGATCCGGGCGACGTCGTCCTCGTCGAGGACCCGACGTACACCGGCGCGATCTCGGTGCTCGCCGCGCTCGATGCGCGCCTGGTCGGCGTTCCGTTGGACGACGAGGGGATTCGCCCCGATCTGCTCGCGGTCGCGATGGAGCGCCATCATCCGCGCGTGCTCTACGTGCAGCCGACCTTCCACAATCCCACCACGCGCGTCATGAGCGAGGCGCGAAGGCGCGAGGTGCTCGCGATCGCGGCGCGTCACCGCTGCCTCGTCGTCGAGGACGACTGGGCGGGGGACCTGAGGTTCTCCGGGGTGAGGTCGCCGTCGTTGTGGGAGCTGGACGGAGGGCGGCACGTCCTCTACGTGAGCACCTTCTCGAAGAAGCTCCTGCCGGGGCTGCGCGTGGGCTGGATCGCAGCACCCCCGGAGATGTTCGACCGGCTCGTCGCCCTCAAGCAGATCGAGGACTGCGGCTCGAGCCCGCTCGTCCAAGCGGCGCTGCAGGCCTTCATCGAGGACGGCGCGCAGGACGCGCACCTCGCCCGGGTCCGCGACAGCTATCGCCGCCGCGCCTTGGCGATGGATGCCGCGATGCGCGAGCACTTCCCGGAGGGAGCGCGCTGGAGCGTCCCCGAGGGCGGGCTCTTCTCGTGGGTCACGCTTCCCGACAGCGTGGACGGCGACGAGCTGTTCGTCGCGGCGCGCGAGCGCGGCGTGCTCATCGGCCGGGGCTCGCTCTTCCACGTCGGCGGGGGCGGCCGCAACACGCTCCGGCTGACGTTCTCGTCCGCGACCGAAGAGCAGATCCGCTCCGGCATCGCGATCCTGGGTGAATTGCTCCAACAGCGTTGGCCTCGAGCGAAGGCGGGAACGAAAGCCCGTGAGCTCGAGGCCGTCCCGATTCTCTAGTCCGGCTCGGAGGTACGACGATGTCCAAGATCGAAAAAGGAACGCTCCGGCTCAAGACGGGCCTCGCCGAGATGCTGAAGGGCGGGGTCATCATGGACGTCACCAACGACGAGCAGGCGAAGATCGCCGAGGACGCCGGCGCCTGCGCCGTCATGGCGCTCGAGCGCGTCCCCTCCGACATCCGCCGCGACGGCGGGGTCGCCCGCATGTCCGACCCGGCGATGATCGAGAAGATCATCGCGGCGGTGTCGATCCCCGTGATGGCGAAGTGCCGCATCGGACATTTCGTCGAGGCGCAGGTGCTCGAAGCGCTCGGCGTGGACTACATCGACGAGAGCGAGGTGTTGACGCCGGCCGACGAGGAGTTCCACGTCGACAAGTTCGCGTTCTCCGTCCCGTTCGTGTGCGGCTGCCGGAACCTCGGCGAGGCGCTCAGGCGCATCGGCGAGGGTGCCGCGATGATCCGCACGAAGGGGGAGGCGGGGACGGGGAACATCGTCGAGGCGGTGCGGCACATGCGCTCGGTCGTCTCGGGGATCCGGCGCCTGACGACGCTCGGACCCGAGGAGATGATGACCGAGTCGAAGAACCTCGGCGCGCCGTACGACATCGTCCGACTGGTCGCCGCCGAGGGGAAGCTCCCGGTCCCGAACTTCGCGGCCGGCGGGATCGCGACCCCGGCCGATGCGGCCCTGATGATGCAGCTCGGCGCCGAAGCGGTGTTCGTCGGCTCCGGCATCTTCAAGTCGGAAGATCCGGCGCGGCGCGCGAAGGCGATCGTGCGGGCGACGACCCACTTCAAGGACCCCAAGGTGGTCGCCGAGGTCTCGCGCGGGATCGGCTCCGCCATGCACGGCATCGAGACGTCGAAGCTCCCGGAGGCGGAGCTTCTGCAGACACGCGGATGGTGACAGGCGTCCTGGCGCTCCAAGGCGACTTCGAGGCTCACGCCGCGATGCTGCGTGGTCTTTCCGCCGAGGTGCGCGCGGTGCGCCGGGTCGCCGACCTCGCGGGGCTCGCGGGGCTCGTCATCCCGGGAGGGGAGAGCACGACGCTCCTGAACCTGATGAACGACGAGCCGTGGTTCCCCGCGCTGCAGCAGTTCCACGCCTTGGGGGGCGCCGTCATGGGGACGTGCGCGGGGGCGATCCTGGTCGCCAAGCGCGTGACGTCGCCGGCGCAGCCGTCGCTCGGGCTTCTCGACGCGACGGTCGCGCGCAACGCCTTCGGCCGTCAGATCGATTCCTTCGAGACGACGCTCGAAGCACCGGCGCTCGGGGGCCGGATCCCCGCGGTGTTCATCCGTGCGCCGCGATTCACCGAAGTGGGCCCGAAGGTCTCGGTGCTGGCGCGCCACGAAGGGGAGCCGGTGCTGGTCGGTCAGGGGCGCGTGCTCGCGCTCACGTTCCATCCGGAGCTGACCGGGGATCGCCGGCTCCACGCGTACTTCTTGACGATGATGACGAACGAACAGAGGGGTTTGGCCACGGCCGGGAGGGCCCTGTGAAGATCTACGTGGACGGCACGCTCTACGCGAAGGACGACGCCCGCATCTCCGTGTTCGATCACGGGTTCCTCTACGGCGACGGCGTCTTCGAAGGCATCCGCGTCTACGACGGGAACGTCTTCCGTCTCAAGGAGCACATCGACCGCCTCTACCAGTCGGCGAAGACGATCGCGCTGGAGGTCGGGATGGGCCCCGAGGCGCTGACGCAGGCGGTGCTCGACACGGTGGCCGTGAACGAGAAGCGTGACGCCTACGTACGCCTGGTCGTTTCGCGCGGCCCCGGGGATCTCGGGATCGACCCCGCGAACTGCTCGCACGCCACGATCGTGATCATCGTCGCGCAGATCAAGCTCTACCCGCAGGAGCTGTACGACAAGGGCGCGCCGATCGTGACGTCGTCGGTACGGCGGATCCCGATCCAGTGCCTGGACCCGCGCATCAAGTCGCTGAACTACCTGAACAACATCATGGCGAAGCTCGACGCGCGCCGCGCCGGCGCGCTCGAGGCGGTGATGCTCAACCATCAGGGGCGCGTCGCGGAGTGCACCGCCGACAACATCTTCTTCCTCGCGGGAGGCGTGCTGAAGACGCCCGACCTCATGAACGGCGCCCTCCCGGGGATCACGCGGGCGTCCGTGCTCGACATCGCGAAGGAGATGCGCTTGCCGGCGGAAGAGGGAAACTACGGGCTCCACGACCTCTACAACGCCGACGAGGTGTTCTTGACCGGCACGGGCGCCGAGATCGTCCCGGTCGTCTCCGTGGACGGCCGCGTCATCGGGACCGGCAAGCCCGGCGTCATGACGAAGAAGCTCATCGAGGCGTTCAAGACGTTCCGGACGAGAGAAGGCACGAAGGTCGTGTACCCGGCGGCGACGACGGCGAGCTAAAGGGGACAGTCCCCGGCTTCGCCGGAGGCGAGGCCCCGCTTCAGCGCACCCACGCGCTGCTCCGAGCTGCCGTGCGTGAACGACTCCGGCTGCACCTGCCCGCGCGTCAGACGCTGGAGGCGATCGTCGCCGATCGCTGAGGCGGCGCGGAGCCCTTCTTCGAAGTCGCCGGGCTCGATGAGCCCGCGCTCGCGGTTGGCGTGGTTCCCCCAGACGCCGGCGAGGCAATCGGCCTGGAGCTCGAGCCGGACCGAGTAGCCGTTCGCCTCCTCGTCGGAGCGTGCGCGCTGTTGCAGCCCGCGCACCTTGTCCGACAGCCCCATGAGGTTTTGCACGTGGTGCCCGATCTCGTGCGCGATCACATACGCCGCCGCGAAGTCTCCCGACGCGCCGAAGCGCCGGTCGAGCTCGTCGAAGAACGAGAGGTCGAGGTACACCTTGTGGTCGAGCGGGCAGTAGAACGGCCCGACGGCGGAGGAGGCTGAGCCGCACGCCGAATCGACGGCGTGGTCGAACAGCACGAGCCTCGGCTGCTCGTAGCGCGAGCCCGCGCTGGCGAAGATCTCGCCCCAGCGATCTTCGGTGTCCTTGAGCACGACCGACGCGAATCGTCCCAGCTGGTCGTCGGGCGGCGGGGCCGGCGGCGGCTCTTCCTGCTCCGAGGTGCTCACCTGGCCCTGGTCGAGGAGGCCGAGGATCTCGCGCGGATCCACCTTGAAGAGAAGGCTGAGCACGATGACGAGCAGGAGGCCGCCGCAGCCGAGCGCCGGCATGCGGCCCATCGGGAGCTGCCCCCGACGATCCTCGACGTTGGTGCTTCCTTGTCGACCGGCCCAGCGCACCCGAAAACGATACTACGGGACGGCGGTCGGCTTCGCGGCCTCTCCCGGCGATCGGAGCGTTACACCTCGGGCCGCGCTCCAGTAGCCGCGCTCGGTGCGCGAATCATCCACGACGACCACCGAGCGGTAACCCTGCCGGCCGGCGATCTTGCCGAGGTCGGCGAGACGGTGCTTGCGCTCGGCGTCGTCCATGCCGTCCCACAAGAACGTGGCGACCTGCGAGTAGAGGACACCGCCGATCGGCATCGCGTCGCTGACGGGCATGGCGACGTTCAGCGGCTGGAGCTCGACGAGCGCGCCCGTCTTGCCGCGCGGGTGCAGCCACAGGTTGACCCCGAGGGCGACCGGGACGAGCGACGCGAACGTCCACGTGAGGATCTGCTTGCGTTTCCGCTCGCGCACGAGGTCGCGTACGTCCGGCGCCTGCACGGCCTCACGCGCCGCGTCGGTGGCGGTCCCGTCGGTGGCGCTCTTGATCGCGTCGGCGGTTTGCGCCCTCTCGGCGTCGATGGCGGCGCCCTCGCGCTCGGCGGCGAGGATGCTCTCGCGGACGTCCGCTCCGGCCGGGTCGCCGGTCTCGCCGGCCAAGGCCTTGGACAGACCGAGATAGGTCGTGAAGAGGCGCTTGCGAGCGGCGTCGAGCTGCGCGTCGCCGCGGCGCGTCTGCTCGAATCGCTTCGCACGAAGCGCGTCGAGCCGGTGGGACACGACCCCGTGCGCGGCGCGCAGCTCGGAGAGACGCTCGGCGCCCGAGCCTTCGGCGAGAGCGCGCTCGATCGCCGATCGGAGCGCGACCGAGTCCACGAGACCGCGATCCAGCCCGGGGTTCGCGAGGATCTCGGCCTCGTCCGCGTGCAGGTGCGGCGCGTCGTCGGCGAGATTCCCGGAGCGGGTCGCCGCCACGAGCCGGTTGAGCTCGGGAACGACCGCGAGCGCCGCGACGAGCGGATCCTCGGGGCGCCGCAGGGCACCGTGGATGCGGGCGACCGCGTCGCGCTGCATGCGATCGACCTGCTCGACGGCGGCGGCCAGCGCCGAGGCTTCCTCGCGCGCCAGGTCGAGGAGCGAGGGGAGCGCATCGAGCGCGCGCGTGAGGACCACGGGCTCGGGGTCCGGCTGCTCCCACAGCTCCGCATAGGCGGACTCGAGGAGGAGGTGGAGCACGGCCGCCCGCGTCGCGACGGCGCGGGCGCGTGGATCGTGCATCTCGGCGAGCGCCGCGAGCGCCTGGAGGATCTCGGCCTTCGGCTCGATCGAAAGCTCGCCTGCGAGGCGGCGCTTCAGCTCGAGGAGCGTGGCGGGGGAGTCCTGGAGGATCGTCTCGACGACGCCCCGGACGCGCTCGAGTCCGGCGGGCACCTCAGGTCCTCCCGTCGGCGCGAACGAGCATCCCGTTCACGACGAGGTACACGCCGTCGTACGCGAAGGCCCCGGCGAAGTCGTAGTGCATCGCGTAGACGAGCACGGTCGGATCCGTCGCGGAGCGGCCCACGATGATGAAGTCGGAGTTCGGACCCTCCCAGTCGGGGGCCCAATAGAACATGATCCGGTGATTCTGGAGCTGGTCGTTGATCGCCTGCGCGTGGGTGAAGTAGCCCGACGTGGTCAGCGGGGCCAGCGTGGCGGTGTCGAGCGCGCCGCCCCCGGTGTCGGAGGGGAACTTGCCGAAGTCCATGTGGTAGCGCATGAACGCGGAGTACAGCTCGGTGAATTCCGCGGCGAGCGCGACCCGGCGCGCCTTGGCCAGCGCATTCTGGTAGATGGGAACTCCGATGGCGGCGATCAACCCGATGATCCCGCACACCATGAGGAGCTCGAAAAGCGTGATGCCGCGCTCGGAGCGGCGCGTATCCCCGACCCTCATCGTCTTCTCCCGCAAGAGCTTGACGATCCGCAATATAGGTTTCGTAAGCGGTCGGGCAACCCGGCCCGAAAAGGGGACAGTCCCCTTTTCAAAAAGGGGGGCTAGTGGGCGCCGGGAACGTTCTCGAGGCCGGGGACGTTGACGATGTCGCCGATCTCCCCCAACTTGCTGAGGTCGATCGGCCCCGCGAGGTTCGCGAAGACCAGCTCCTTGTCGGTCGAATCGAACGTCAGCACGACGAGCCCGTCGATCTGGTCGCCGGTGACGTGGGTGAGCACGGAGACCCAGTCCGTGTCGTCCTTGATCCGGGTAATGCGCTGCCAGCCGGAGGCCGCGAGCTTCTGATCGGTCTGCTGGACCAGCGCGAGCGCGCTCGACGCGGGCCCTTTCACGGTCCCGATGACCGCGTGGACCGCCTTGAGGCCGCCGATCAGCTCCATGGCGCGCTCGTCCTTCCCCTTGCTCTTCCCCAACGCCTTGAGCACGGGCCCGTCGAGGTTGACCTCGACGAGCTCTTCGTTGTCGTCCACGAGGCTGCGGAACATCGCGCCGTCCACGTAGCCGGGGCCGTAGGAGGTGGTGGGGCCCTCGGCGGCGGCGGGGAGCGCGGCGAGTGCTGCGGCCGCCATCGAGGCGAGGATCAGAAGGGCGGTTCGCATGATCAATGTCTCCTCAGGTCGGCGGGAACCGTGCCGCGCACGGCGGGCGAAACTTTCGAGCCGACGACGTCGCGCGTCGCGGCGTTGCGCGTCGCGGCGAGCGCGCGCGCGGTGTACGAGAGGACCAGGTCGGCCTGCGCCTCGGCGCGCGCGAGCTCGGCCGCGGTCGGGCCCTGCGGGACCGACGGGCTGCGCAGGAGCCACAGCGTCGAGAGCGACACGCCGGTCACGAGGATCGCGGCGACGGCAGCGCGCTTGCGGGCGTCGAGCCACGGGGGCCGGCGCACCGTGCGATCCCACACGACCTCGAGGTCTTCCCGCGGGAGCGAGATGCTCGGGCGTGCGCGAAGCGCGTCGCGCAGGATCGTGAGGTCGTCGAAGAGCTCCCGGCATCCGGGGCAGGTCTGAAAGTGCAGCCGGAGGCCCTCGGAAGCCGGCGCCTCCGGAGTCTCGTCGAAGTGAGCGTGGACGCGCTCGCGGCCGACGTCGCAAGCGTTCATGGGGTCACCTCCTGGCGGACCAGGTCGCGGCGGAGCCGCTCGCGTGCTCGATGGAGCGTCGCCTTCAAGGTTCCGAGGTTCATGCCGAGGATCGAGGCGATCTCTTCGTACGGGAGCCCTTCGACCTCGCGCAGGAGCACGATCGCGCGATCGCGCTCGCTCAAGGCCAGGAGCGCCCGCTCGAGCAGGCCGGCCGCGTGGCTCGACGCCGCGAGCCTCTCGGGGCCCGGCCGGACGTCCGCCGGCTCGAACGTCTCCTCGGGGTCGATCTCCGCCCTCACGTTGCGGCGGCGGATGCGATCGATGCAGAGGTTGTGGGCGGCGCGGAGCAGCCAGTTGCGGCATCCGTTCCCCGGCTCGACGTGTTCCTTGTGCTGCCAGAGCTTCACCAGGCACTCCTGCGCCGCGTCCCGGGCGTCCTCGCTATCGCGCAGGAGGGATCGGGCGTAGCCGTACACCCGATCCTTGTGCTCCCGCACTGCGCTCTCGTATTCCAAGGTCGTCATGCGCCCATCCGAGAAACGCTCGAAGCTTAGGAAGGTTGCAGGGCCGTTGCTAGAGTGGCGGCCGTGCGCCCGTATCTTTCGTTGCGATATCGCGACTTTCGGCGGCTCTGGCTCTCGCAGCTCGCCTCGCTCACCGGGTCCCAGATGCAGGCCGCCGCCATCGACTGGCACGTCTACCTGCTGACCCATTCCCCCCTCGCCCTGGGGCTCGTCGGTCTCTCCCGGGTGATCCCGATCGCGGCGCTTTCCCTGTGGGGCGGGGTGGTCGCGGACCGGTACGACCGCCGGAAGATCATGCTGGCGACCCAGCTCACGATGACGACGGTCGCCGCGACGCTCGCCGTCCTGACGTTCACGGGCCGCGAGACGCGGTGGCTGCTCTACGTCCTCACCGGGCTCACCTCCGCCGCGGGCTCGTTCGACAACCCGGCCCGCCAGGCGCTCCTGCCGCGCCTCGTTCCCCGGGAGGCGCTCCCCGGGGCCCTCGCGATGAACCTCACGATGTTCCACGGCGGGATGATCGCGGGACCCGCGATCGCGGGCGTGTTCATCGCGGCCGCGGGGACGGGCACGAAAGGCCTCGCCGTCATCTACCTCGTCAACGCGATCTCGTTCCTCGGCGTCTTGGTGACGCTGCTCACGATGCGCGCGTCCGGAATGGTCGGGGGGGCCCCTTCGGAGCGCGCGAAGCCCTGGGCCCAGCTCCGCGAGGGCCTCAGGTTCGTCTTCTCGACGCCGATCATGGTCTGGACGATGACGCTCGACTTCGTCGCGACGTTTTTTTCGGGGGCGACGTCGCTCCTCCCGATCTTCGCCGATCAGATCCTCAAGGTCGGAGCGTTCGGCTTCGGCTGGCTCCGAGCGGCACCCGCGCTGGGCGCGCTCGTCGGCTCGCTCTACACGGCGCTTCGACCGCTCCCTCCCAAGCAGGGGCGGGTCTTCCTGTGGTCGGTCGGGGCCTACGGGCTCGCGACCGTCGTGTTCGGCGTGTCGCGCAGCTTCGTGCTCACCTTCATCGCGCTGGCCGCGACGGGCATCGCGGATCTCGTGTCCACGGTGGTGCGCCAGGTCGTGCGTCAGATGATCACGCCCGACGCGATGCGGGGGCGCATGACGTCGGTGAACATGATCTTCTTCATGGGCGGCCCGCAGCTCGGCGAGCTCGAGGCCGGGCTCGTGGCGTCGCTGTTCGCGTCGGCGGCGATCGGGGCTTCCGTCTCGGTGGCGTCGGGGGGCATCGCGACGATCCTCGCGGCGGCCTTCATCGCTTGGAGGGCGCCGACCGTGCGGGAGTACGATGTGCGATCGGTCGTGGAGGACAAGGCATGAGCTTTCCGGTGACGGGGATCGCGCAGGTCGCGATGACGGTGGGAAACGTCGAGCGCTCGGTCGCTTTCTACCGCGACGTCGTCGGCCTGAAGTTCCTGTTCCTGGCGCCGCCGGGGCTCGGCTTCCTCGAGTGCGGCGGGACCAGGATCATGCTCGCGACGAAGGAGTCGGGAGGTCCCGAGGAAGCCCACCCGATCCTCTACTACCGCGTCGCGAGCGTGCGCGAGGCCGCGGCCGACCTGAAAGCGCGGGGCGTGGCGCTCCACAAGGACGCGCACGTCATCGCGAAGCTCCCGCACGCCGATCTGTGGCTCGCCTTCGTGATCGACCCCGACGGCCACCTCGTCGGGTTCATGAGCGAGGAGAAGGGCTAGCGCGCCGCGGCGACCCCGTTGCGGAAGATCCGCATGCCGTCGCCCTCGTCGGGGAGCGGCCCCTCGAGCTTCCGTCGCGTCCATCGCGGATGGTGGAACGGCTCGAGGTAGGCGTCGGGGTGGGGCATGAGGCCGAAGATCCGTCCCGAGGGATCGCAGATCCCGGCGATCGCTCCTTCCGATCCGTTCGGGTTGTGCGGCCAGATCTCGGTGGGCGCGCCGTCGGGGCCCACGTAGCGCGCCGCGACCAGGCGCTCGTCCACGAGGCGCTTCCTCACCTCCGGGGGCGCGACGAACTTCCCCTCGCCGTGGCGGGACGGGAGCTCCATCGTCGCGAGTCCGCGCGTCCACACGCACGGCGATTCCGGGTCGAAGCGGAGCGTCACCCACGCGTCGCGGTAGCCGGGCCGGTCGTTGGGGACGAGCGAGGCGCGCGGCGTGCGGTAGTCGCCGTCGAGGCCCGGCAGGACCCCGAGCCGCACCATCGTCTGGAATCCGTTGCACACGCCGAGCACGAGCCCGCCCCGCTCGACGAACGCGAGGAGGTCGTCGTAGAGGCGCCAGCGGATCTTGTTGGCGAAGACCGAGCCGGCCCCGAGGTGATCGCCGAAGGAGAACCCCCCGACGAACGCGAGGAGCGGGTAGTCCGCGATGCGCTTCCCGCCCTCGCGATCGAGGAGGTCCGTGAGATGGACGCGCTCGGGGCGCGCTCCCGCGCGCGTGAAGGCGGTCTCGGTCTCCACCTCGCAGTTGAGCCCGAGACCCGTGATGATCAGGACGCGCGGCTCACGCATGTCGGAGCGTCTCCTTGTACGACTCCTTCAGCTCGTCGAGGCCCGCGTCGACGAGGGTGCGCGATCCCGCCGCGATCCGGACCCGGCGCTCGCCGGTGACGGCACCGACGCGGCGGCAGGCAAGGCCGCGGAACAACGTCTCGATCCCCGGAGCGTCCTCCGCCGCGGCGGTGATCACGAAGCGCCCGTTCGATTCCGAGAACAGCGCGGCATCGTCGGGGAGGGCGGCGAGGTCGGCGCAGGACGACAGATCGAGGCTCACGCCGAGCTCGCCGGCCATCGCCTTGCGCGCGATCGCGATCGCGAGCCCGCCCATCGCCGGCGTGGCCGCCGAGCGCACCAGGCCGCGCCGAACCGCCTCGGCCAGGGCGCGGTAGAGCGGAAGCGTCTCCTCCGCACGGACGCGCGGGACCTTGTTGCCGACGTACGGCGCCGGCTCCCCGAGGCTCGCCGCCCGGCCGGAGTACTCTCCTCGCCAGCGGAAGTACTCGCTCCCCCCGCTCTCGTCGCGCGTGACGCCGAGGATGAAGACCACGTCCCCGGCCTCCTTGAGGTCGAGCGTCACCGCCGAGACGACGTCGTCGATGCGCCCGATCGCCGAGACCAGGAGCGTCGGCGGGATGCTGATCGTCACCCCGCCCATCGTGGAGTCGTTCTTCATCGAGTCCTTGCCGGACACGAGCGGGGTCGCGTACGCGCGCGCCAGCTCGTCGAGCCCGCGGCAAGCGCGCACGAGCTGCGCCATCTTGTGCGGCGACGACACGGGATCCGGCCAGCAGAAGTTGTCGAGGACCGCGATCCGGTCGAGGCGCGCGCCCGCGCAGAGCTGGCGGCGGACCGCGAGATCCAGCGCCGATTGCGCCATCGCGTGGGTGTCGATGTCCGAGTAGAACGGGTTCACCCCTTCGGACAGCACGTAGCCGCTCCGCGAGCCGTGGCGGACGAGGAACACCGTCCCCTCCGCCGGCACGTCCGAGAGCGCGCCGACCCAGGGCTTCACGACGGTGAGCGCCTTGACCTCGTGGTCGTAGTGCCGCGCCGTCTCCTCGGCGGAAGCGAGGTTGAGCCGCGCCAGCAGAGAGATCGTGACGTCCGACAGGCTCTCCGGCGCGGGCCCCTTAGGCTCCTCGAACGACGGCGGCTCCCAGCGGGCGTGGAGATCGAGGTCCGGGTCGCCGTCGTGCAGGAAGTCCATCGAGAGGCGCGCCACCGTTTCCTCCCCGTAGGTGACGTGGAGGAGGCCCGTGTCGGTGAACGCGCCCAGGACCGTGGCCTCGACCTCCCGGCGGGAGGCCAAGCGGAGGAACGCGTCGATCGACGCGGGCGGGATCGCGAGCGTCATCCGCTCCTGCGCCTCCGACAGGAAGATCTCCCACGGCGCGAGCCCCGCGTACTTCAGCGGCGCCGACTTCAAGTCGAGGCGCGCCCCGCCCGGCCCGCGCGCCATCTCGCCGACCGACGACGACAAGCCGCCCGCGCCGTTGTCCGTGATCGACGAGTACAAGCCGAGATCGCGGGCTTCGAGCAGGAAATCGAACAGTCGCTTCTGGGTGATCGGGTCGCCGATCTGCACGGCCTGGATCGGAGCGGACTCGTCGAGCGCGGCGGAGGAGAACGTCGCCCCGTGGATCCCGTCGGCGCCGATGCGTCCCCCGGCCATGACGATGAGGTCGCCCGGACGCGCCTGTTTCTCCTCACCCGGCCGGCCCGCGATCGTCACGGGGAGCTTTCCGACGGTCCCGCAGAAGACCAGGGGCTTCCCCAGGAACCGGTCGTCGAAAAGCTCCCAGCCGCGCGCGTACGGAACGCCGCTCTGGTTCCCGCCGTCGATCACGCCGTGGTGGACGCCCTCGCGGATGCGCCTCGGGTGGAGAAGCCCCTTCGGCCGATCGCCACGGTGGAACGGCGACGCGAAGCAGTATCCCCACACGTTCGCGAGCAGCTCGGCCCCCCGTCCGGTGCCGAAGGGATCGCGGTTGACCCCGACGATCCCCGTGATCGCGCCACCGTAGGGATCGAGCGCCGAGGGGGAGTTGTGAGTCTCGACCTTGTAGACGAGGTGGTCCTGATCGTCGAAGGCGACCACGCCCGCGTTGTCGTGGAAGACGCTCACGAGCCACGAGCGCCCCTCGCGGTCGCGGACCGCGCGGTCCACCGCCTCGGTCGCGCCCTTGATGTGCGTCGCGAACAACGAGCGGATCGTCTCCGGCGGACGCCCGGGCTCCTCGTACGTGACCGTCGCGTTGAAGATCTTGTGCTTGCAGTGCTCGCTCCACGTCTGGGCGATGCACTCGACCTCGACGTCGGTCGGGGCGCGGCCGGAGCTTCGGAAGTGGTCTCGTATCGCGCGCATCTCGGGGAGCGACAACGCGAGGAGGCGCCTCTTCGAGAGCTCGATGAGGGCCGCGTCGGAGCCGGAGAGATCGATCGTCTCGACCGGCGGGCGCTCGTGGGCGAGGACGCGGGGCACCGCGAGGTCCGGCCCCGCTGCCCTCCACGCCGCGGCCTCCTCGACCCGGATCGTCTGGATCACCGGGTTCGCCAGCAGCTCGACGGCGATCCGCTCGGCCTCCTTGGGGTCGATCCCCTCGAAGAGGTACATCGTGGACGTGTACACCGCGTCCGCGTCCGCCAGCTTCCGCCCGATCGTGTCCTCGACGCACACACGCGCCGAGCGTCCGACGGGGTCCGTGACCCCCGGCTTGAACCCGACCGTCACCGCGACGTCGAACGGCCCGTCGTCGAGCTTCCCGAGCGCCCCGCTCTGGGCGACGGGATCGGTGAACTCGTGGAGGACCTTCTCCGCCTCCGCCGGGGTGAGCGGCGCGTCGATGCGGTAGACGTCGCGCGAGCGCACGCGGGTGACCGGGGAGCCCAGGACCTCGCGCGCTTCCGCGGCGACGGCGAGGCCCCGCGCGTCGCGCAGGCCGGCCCGGGGAGCGATCTCGATGCGATGGATCATGGCCGCACGTTAGCGCCGCGAGAGCCATCGATCCAATCGATTCTTATGATCAGAGATATTGACTGCGTGGATACCATGTCCCCATGACCGCGCGGCCGAGACCCTGCACCGCACGCAGCCCAGCTTGTCCGCGCGTCTTTCGGCTTTGGAGCGCGCCTGGGAGACGAGGCTCTTCCGGCGCCAGGCGCGGGGGATGGCGCTCACCCCCGAGGGCGCGCGGCTCCTGCCGCTCGCCGAGGCCGTCCTCGAGGCCGCCTCCGGATTGGAGGCCGCCGCGGGCCTCCCGGTCGCGCCCGCCCGCGAGCTCCGCCTCGGCGCCGGGGACGCGCTGGGGCGCCATCTCCTGCCGGCGGCGCTGTCGCGTCTGCTCGAGCGCGAGCCGGAGCTCTCGGTGCGGCTCGTCGAGGGGCCGGCGCCCCGGCTCCTGGAGAGCCTCCGGGCCGGCGAGATCGACGTCGCTCTGGTCGCCCGTCGCGCGGTGGAGGGTGTGACCGGCCTCGCGATCCGGCCTCTGCTGGAAACCCCGGTCGTCGTCCTGGCCCAGGAAAAGGCTGCGTCTGCCCGCTCGACGACCGTCGCCTCGCTTCGGGGACGCCGGCTGGTCACGCTCCAGGAGGGCTCGGCGTTCCGGCGTCACGTGGAGGAAGCCTTCGAGGCTGCCGGGGTGCCCTTCCGGCCGGCGGTCGAGGTGGGGAACCTCTCCCTCGTGCACCGGTTCGTGCGTGCCGGTCTGGGGTTGGGTTTGGTGCCGTCGATCGCGTTCGAAGGGGAGGCGGCGCCCCCGGGGCTCGCCCGCTCGCCGTTGAAAGGGGTGGCTCCGCTGAGCTACGTCGCCGCGGGGCGGGCAGGCGTCCCTCTTCCGTCCGTGGCCGAGGCCCTCCTTGCGGACCTATCGCAGCAAAAGCGCCGGGCGCCCCTTTCCAAGAATCGGAGGCGGGAGTAAAACAGATGGGACCTCCCCAACACTAGAGGCACGCGGGGCACCTGCTCGCGTGCCTTTTTTTTCGTTCGCGGAGGAAATACAGCAACCCGCTCGATTTCTCGTCAACGCTTCGGGGGGCTCGTACGTATCTAACGGTGTCCGGAACGGTGTAACCCAACGCCGAGCCGGGCAACCCTCCTCTGTGCCGGGCTCGCGGGTGTCCCCCCTCCCGCGAGCCCAACTTTTTTAGGGTCAGACCCCTTTTCAGGGTGCGGCGGGGATGTTCTTCAGGGTCCCCGAGATCACGACGATCAGCACCACGAGCGCGGCGTTGACCCGGATCCAGAAGCCCATCCGGTCGCGCATCGGTTGAAGCGCGGCCGACCGTCCGACGAGCGCGGACGAGATGAAGAACACCGTCATCGCGGCCAGGAACTTCACTCCGAACAGCCCCTGGTACAGCGGCTGCCCGTGGTGGAGCTTCGACTGGAACATCAGGAAGTTCGCGAGGCCGCTCCCCAGGAGCAGGGCGATGCAGATCGACACCACCGGCCGCCATCGGGACGCGACGCGCTCGCGCAAGATCGCGCGCGCCTCATCGGACAACGCACCGAAGGTCGGAACGAGCGCCACCGCCGAGTAGATCGTGGCGCCGCCGGCGATGACGGCGGGCAGGATGTGAAGCCAGCGGAGGAGCAGCTGGACCCAGCTCACAGGTCTCGCCTAGTGCGCGGTGACCGCGCCGCCCGACCAGGTGAGGCCCGCGGCGGAGGCGCACGTGGTCGGCGTGCCGCACACCTGGACGTCTCGCGAAGCGTCGAACGCGAGCAGGCCGCCCACGTCTCCCGCCGCGATCGCCCGTCGCGCGGTGAAGTTCAGGACGACGAGGTCCGAGGTCGCAGCGACGTCGACCGTCCCGCTCGCCGCGGGGTCCAGCCGGGTCGCCGTGATGATGATCTGGCCGGGAACCGAGGTGTGGTTCTCGAGGAACTGCAGGCTGGAGTCGGGGATTCCGCCCTGGCGCAGGACCGATCCCGAGCTGTCGATCGCGGTGAACTGCAACGCGACCGGGTCGTACGTCACGCGGAACGCGGCGCCGAGCAGATCGTTCACGCCCGTGACCGTGATCCGGACGTTGAAGGCGGCGCCGGTCGATGCGCCCGCCAGCATGGCGATCGTGCTGTTCCCCGGCGTGGGATTGTCGGGCGTGAACGTCGCCGAGGTGGACGAGCCTCCGGAGCTGTCGCTCCCGCCCCCGCACGACGGGAGCGCCGTGACCGCGAGCGCGACGAGCGCCGCGACGGCGAGACTTTGATAGGTGCTTCGGATCCGCATCGAGATCTCCTACGGGCAGGAGCGGGCGTACAGGGACGCCAGGTACGAGAGGTCGGCGCCGTCGTTCTTCCCGTCGTGGTCGAAGTCCACCGCCGGGTCGTATCGGGCCGTATTGACCGTGTCGTCGGAGCCGAAGGCGACCGCGAGCTTGAGGATGTCGATCCCGTCCACGACGTGGTCGCCGTTCGCGTCGGGAAGGGTGCGCGTCGCGTTCGCCGTGCCGCCCAGATGGCCCATGTTGACGATCCCGCCGTTGGGCTGTGGCTCGTCGTCCACCGGTGACGCGGGGTCGCCCGCATCGATCGTGGCGGAGCACAGCAAGGGCTGGAAGAGATTATCGAGACCGGGATCGACGGAGATGTTCCCGTTCGTCCCGGTCGTCACACCGAGATTCGCTTCCCAGTCCGTATCGTTCTGGAACGCGTCGTTGTAGCGGACGTCCACGCTCACGGTGCCGCCCGGCGTGATCGGCCCGCCCGCCCCGAATCCCTCATTGCTCGCGATGATCGAGTTGGAGAGGTCCACCTCGACGTGCCCGACCGTGTTCCCCGGAGCGTCCACCTCGGGATAGGCCTCGAGCTCGATCCCGCCCGCCCCGGAGTCGGTATGGTTTCCGACGACCGTGAGGAAGTCCAGGTCGATCGCCGCGGTGGCCTGATCGCCGAACGCGCGGCCGGCCGCCCAGATGCCTCCGCCCCGAGCACCGCCGGTTCCGGGATTCACGGCGCTGTTGCCGGTCAGGAGGTTGTTCCGGAAATCGATTTTCGCCACCGAGTCCGCCACGGTGCCGTTCTGATCCGGGTCGTCGTCGGAGTAGGCGAACATCGAGGCGCCGCCGCCCAGCGACTTGGAATCGTTGTTCTGGAACTGGTTGCGCTCGATCTGGAAGGAAACCTGCGGGCCGGGCGTGCGCTTGCTGTACATCTCCGCGAACATCCCTCCGCCGCCCAGGACGCCCGTGCCCGGGGTCCCGCTCGCGTGGTTCCCCGTGAGCGCGTTGTCCGAGATCTCGAGCGCCCCGGTCCCCGCGTTGTCCGGGTCGGCCATCAGGAAGAACCCGTGGATGCCGCCGCCGCCGCGCTCGCCGGTGTTGTTGCTCACGGAGTTGTTGACGACCTTGATCGCGTGGTGGGCGCCGAGCCCGGGCTGCACGTTCGCCGAGACGCCGCCTCCGTACCCTTCGGCCGAGTTGTTCCGGATGGCGTTGCCCGCGGCGATCTGCCCGACCTCGACGGTCTCGGTCCCGTAACCCAGATAGATCCCGCTCGCGACGAAGACGCCGCCGCCGTACGCGGGATAGCCGTCGTTCGCCTTGTGCGCGGTGTTCCCGTCGATCGTGTTGTTCGTGATGACGACCGACGCGGTGTCCACCGTCGTCTGCGTGTCGGTGAAGATCGTCATCGCGCCGCCGAACGCGCCGAACGCGCCGTCGGCGGGATCCGGTCCGGCCACGTTGCCGGTCAGCGTGTTGCCCGAGATCTCGACGACGCTCGGGACGCCGACGCCGGGCGCGAAGACGTAGAGCCCCGCGCCGCTCCCGACCGAGGTGTTCGACGAGATCGTGTTCGACTTGATCTCGAGCTTCGTGTCGGGATCCGTGACGTAGCTTCCGGTGTAGGCGAAGACGCCGCCCGCGTACGTGGACGTCGAGTTGCCGGTGATCGTGTTGTTCGTGATGGCGACCGCGCCGAATCCCCAGACGCCCGAGTCGCCTCCGTGCTGGATCTTGAATCCGCGGATGACGCTCTCGAAGAGCACGACCGCCACCGGACCGGCCGATCCGCTGTTCGGGTCACAGACGCCGGTGCCGTCGAGGATCGCGCCGCCGACCGTGTTGCTCGTCGCGAACGTATCCGCTTCGACCGTGATCTTCGAGATGTCGGGACTATTCGGCACGACGATGCACTCGTTGTACGTGCCGTTCTTGACTCGAACCGAATCACCCTCGGCGGCTTTGTCGATCGCGTACTGGACGTGCCGGCACGGGGCGGCCGACGACCCGCAGTTCGCGTTATCGGTGCCGGTGGTCGCGACGTAGTAGATGGTGGCGGCGGCCGAGATCCCGACCGATGCCAGCGCGACTGCAAGGGCAGTCGCGAGCCTCCGACATTTCATGCCCCCATCCTCCACCCGTTCGCGAACCCCGCCGGGATCAGCGACGGTAGCCAGTGCATTTCGGGCTGTCAAGCAGAAGCGCGGGCCATGATCAGCACGTTGGCGAAGGGCGTGCCCGATCCCATCGGCCGGACTTCGACATCGAACCTACGGTCACGGAGGGCCGCAGTCCACCCCGCAGCGGATCGATAGACGAGCGGCCGCGACCCCTCGCCCCGCAGGATCGACATCGCTCGTTCGGAAAAGCGCACCGCGGCGAACCTCCCGCCGGACCCGGCATCGGCCTCCCGAACGAGGAGGCGCGCGCCCGGCGCCATCGCGGACCGGAGGCGGTCGAGGAGCGCCTCCTGAGCCGCCGCATCGAGATAGTGGAGGACGTCGAGGAGGAGGAAGACGTCGGAAGGGGGGAGCGGTGCCGTCGCGAGGTCCGCCTCGACGAGGGTGGCGCTCCCGCCCAGGGCGCGCCGCGCGATCTCGAGGGGCCTTTTCGCGAGCTCGAGGCCGTTGAGGGTGACCTCCGGTGCTCCCGCTCCCCGCGCCGAAAGCGCGACCGCGAGGGCCAACCCCCGTCCGCAGCCGAGGTCGGTGACGACCCGAGCGCGATCGATCCCTTCCGCCACGAGCGCCCCATAGACCGGATCGAGCGTCAGCTTCGAGCGCGCGCTCCAGTAGGCCGCGTGGCCGAGGGGCCGATACCGCCGCGCCGCGTCGAGCAGAATCGCCTCGACGCTCACCCGGTCACCGGGACGATCGAGAGTCCCCCCTCACGGATCGAGGCGAGGAGCAGCGGCAGCCCGCGGAGCAGCGCTTCCGCGCGGCCTTTGCGCTCGTGCGTGGCGCCGTCGTGGAGCACGAGCACGTCCCCGGCGGCGAGGTCGCGCGTGAGCGCCCCCGCGATCGCGGCGGGGTCGCGCCGCAGCGTGTCGAACGCGCGGCGGGTCCACGAGCAGAGCGAAAGGCCGGCGGCGGCGAGCGCCGGCTGCAGCAGGGGGCTCCGGATCCCCGCGGGCGCGCGGAAGAGCACGGGCGAGCGCCCGGTCGCGTCCGCGATCGCCTTCTGACATGCGTCGATCTCGCGCTCGAGCGTGCGCGGCGCGTGGAAGTAGAACGAGCCCCGATGCGAGTGGGTGTGGTTTTCCACCCGGTGCCCGCGACGGGCGATCTCCGCCGCGAGGGCGGGAGAGGCCGCGACGCGCCGGCCGATACAGAAGAACGTGGCGCGTGCGCCCGCCGCGTCGAGGAGGTCGAGCACGCGCGGCGTGACCTCGGGATCCGGCCCGTCGTCGAAGCTAAGGGCGACCGCGCCCGCCCGGGCCGCGGCCTCGTCGTGCGTGAGGTTCGGGCCGAGCAGGGTCGAGCGCGGCGCGAGACCGGCCGCCACGATCGCCGTGTGGTCGGCGACGAGCGCGCCGCCGATCCACTCCCACCTCTCGGGGAAGAGAGCGAGGGCCGGGACCGCGGCCGCGTGGAGAGCCAACGAGCCTCGGATGAGGCCGGCGCTCAACTCCGCTCGTCCCGTGCGGCGAGCGCCGTCAGCGCCGCGCGATCCACCTTGCCGCGCTCGGTCCGCGGGATCGCGTCCACGAGCACGATGCTCTTCGGCACCTTGTGGGGCGCCAGGTGCCGCCGGCACCAGGCCGAGACCTCTTCATAGCTGAGCCGGCCCGGCTCACGGGCGATGACGGCGCGGACGATCTCCTTGCCGGACCCCGGAGCGGAAACGCCGATCACCACCGCTTCCCGAACGCCTGGAAGTCCGCCGAGCACCCCTTCGACCTCGAGGGGCTCCACCTTTTTCCCCTCGATGTTGATGACGGCGTCGCTCCGGCCCAGGAGGCGAAGCTCGCCGTCCGGGCTCCACGCTCCGCGGTCCGCCGTCCGGAAGACTCCGTCCGAAAGCGACGGACGCCGCGTCGGGACGTGACCGAGCGCCACCGCGGCGGAGGCGACCGTGATGGTCCCGTCGTCCACGCGCACCGTGACGCCTTCGACCGGTGTCCCGACCGTTCCGCGCTCGGCCGCGCCTCCCTCGCGGTCGTACGTGATGCCGCCGCACTCCGAAGCCCCGTAAAAGACGTGCACGGCGCGACCGAACCTCTCCCGGAAGGCCCGCGCGTCCTCCGCGGCGAGGCGCGCTCCGGCGGAGATCACCTTGGACAGGCTCGGCGGCCACGCGTCTTTCGGCGCGACCTCGACGACCGTCCTCAGATAGACCGGCACGGTGGGCACGACGGTCGCGGACAGCGCGCGCGCCGCGGCGAGCGGAGCCCAGGGGCCTCCGTCTTCGGGAAGGACGAGGAGTGAGCCTCGGCGAAGCCCGGGGAGCACGAGGCTCGACAGCCCGTACGAGTGCGACCAAGGGATCGAGGCGAGGAACCGGTCGCCGCTCTTCAGGCCCATCGTCTTCGAGAGCTGCTCGTCGTCGGCGGCCAAGGCGTCGGCATCGATCGCCACGCCCCCCGGCTCCCCCGACGTTCCCGAGGTGATCTTCACGTAGTCGCCCTCGGCGGGACGGGGAGCGGCACCCGTGGCGCCGACGCGCATCTCGTCGCCGCTTCTCGGGAACGCCGCATCGCAGACGACCGCAGCCCGGGCTCCGAGGGCGTGCGCGACGCGCGTGCGCTCGATCTCCGGTGCGGCGTGGTCGCACAGGGCCGGCGTTGCGCCCGCCCTTCGGCAGCCGAGGAGCGCGGCGAGGAATCCCGCACCGTTCACGGCCGCGAGGAGAACCACCGATCCCGGCGTTACGCCCGCCGCGGCGAGCCGCGACGTCAGGGTCGTCGCGAGCGCGTCGATCGCGCCGCGCGTGGCGATGCACGACGAGGACGCCACGAGGGGCGCGTGCTCTTCACGACGAACGAGCGCCGCGAACGCGTCTGTGATCGGGTCGGAGCGCATCCGTCTCCCGAGGGCGTGTGTTAGACTTCGGGCCTCGTAACCTGCACGGGCCGAGCACATTAGCCACGTTCGCCGGCGCCGGTCAAGGACGAGCGCCCGAGGAAATCACGCCATGTCCTACGACCCCGCGACCGCACAGAGGATCAAACGCCTGCTCGTCGAGAAACTCCACCTCGAGGGGATGGACGCCGCGAGCATCGACGATCACCTGCCGCTGTTCGGGGACGGGCTGGGGCTGGACTCGGTGGACGCGCTCGAGCTGGTCGTTGCACTGGAGAAGGAGTTCGCGCTCCGCATCCAGAGCCACGAGGTGGGAAGGGAAGCGTTCGCGTCGGTCGCCACGCTCGCCGCGTACGTCGAATCCCGCCTCGCGACCGTAGGCGATTGATCGTCGTCACCGGACTGGGGGCCGTCACCCCCTTCGGGTGGGGTGTAGCGCCGCTGTGGGAGGGGCTGCGCCGGGGCGTACCGGCGATCGGCCCGATCGCCCGGTTCGACGGCACGCGTCATCGGACCCATCTCGCCGCCGAAGTTCCCCTCGATGCCGCACCGCCCGGCAGGCGCCGCGCGTCCTGGGCCGATCGCTTCGCCGTCGCCGCCGCAAGAGAGGCGCTGCATCAGGCCGGCCTTGCGACGGGTCGCGCGGGAGACGCGGGCGTCTGGTTCGGCAGCTCGACCGGAGGCATGCTCGAGAGCGAAGCGTTTTACGCCGCGTTCCTCGCGGACGAGCGTCGCGCGCGGACGTCCCTTCTCGTCGCCCAGCAGCTCAACGGGCCCGGGGACGCGGTCGCGCGGGACGCGGGGGTCACGGGTCCCGTCGAGACGGTCTCCTCCGCGTGCTCGTCGGGCTCGATGGCGATCGGGGCCGCGATGCGCGCCCTGCGCCGCGGCGAGGTGGACGTCGCGATCGCCGGGGCTTCGGACTCGCTCTGCCAGCTCACCTACGGGGGGTTCAACGCGCTCCGCTCGGTGGACGAGCGTCCCAGCCGGCCGTTCCGCAAGGACCGGCAGGGGCTCTCGATCGGCGAGGGAGCGGGTGTCGTCGTCCTCGAGTCGCTCGCTCACGCACGCGCGCGCGGCGTCCGTCCGATCGCGATCCTCGCCGGCGAGGCGGCGACCTGCGATGCGCACCACATGACGGCCCCGCACCCGGAAGGACGCGGCGCGTTCGACGCGATCGCGCGGGCGCTCGACGACGGCGGCGTCGAGGCGGCGGAGATCGACTTCGTCAACGCCCACGGCACGGGGACGCCGCTGAACGACCTCGCCGAGGCGCGCGCGCTGCGCCGCGCGTTCGGCGACCGCGCGGGCACGGTCCCGGTGACGTCCACGAAGGCGCTCCTCGGACACCTCCTGGGCTCGGCCGGCGCGGTCGAGGCGGTCGCGACCGTGCTCGGGCTCGCGCGACGCGAGGTGCACCCGATGCCCGCGGCGGGCGAGCTCGACGACGAGATCGGGTTGCGGCTGGTCCTGGGCGCCCCGCTCAAGCTCGCGCGCGCGGCCGCCGCGCTCTCGACGAACCTCGCCTTCGGCGGCGCCAACGCCGCGCTGGTCTTCCGCTCCGCGGAGGCCGCGTGAGCGTCCACGCCGTCGTCGCGACCGGGCTCGGCGCGATCGGTCCGTGGGGAGCGGACGTCGCGTCGCTCACGGACGCGCTCGCCGCGGGCCGGCCCCTCGCGGGGCTCGTTCCGGAGGTGGATTTGACGCGCTGGCTTCCCGCGGCCTCCGCGCGCCGGCTCGGCCGTCCGTCGCGGTGGGCCGTCGCCGCGGCGCGGATCGCGCTCGAGCACGCCGGCGTGCCCTCGCTCGAGGGACGACGCGTCGCCGTCGTGCTCGCGACGTCGTTCGGCGCCGTGCTGTTCACCGAGAAGCTCGTCCGGCAGATCCTCGTCGAGGGGCCCGAGTCCGCGCAGCCGTTCTACTTCTCCGAGTGCGTCGCGAACGCCGCCGCGGCGCAGGTCGCGCTGGCGCTGTCCGCCTTCGGCGCGAACGTCACCGTGACCCAGCGCGAGGCCGGGCCCTTGATCGCCCTCGCGCGCGCGGCGGCGGAGGTGCGTGAGGGCCGCGCCGACATGGCCCTCGCCGGTGCGGCGGACGAGATGAGCCCGCTCCTCCGCGGCGTGCTCGACCGCTTCGGTGCGACCGCCGACGAGCCGCGCCCGTTCGACGCGCATCGCGACGGCGCGCTCGCGGCGGAGGGGGCCGCGATCGTCGTCCTCGAGCGCGAGGCCGACGCGGTCGCTCGCGGGGCCGGATGGCGCGTGCGCGTCGCAGGGACCGCGGCCGGATTCGACCCGAGCGCGACGGAGAGCGATTGGGGAGAGGGGGACGAGGCGCTCGCCCGTGGTGTCGCGCGAGCCCTCGCCCACTCCGGGCGCGGGATGGACGGCATCGACCGGATCGTGTCGGGTGCTTCGGGATCGCGCCGGGGCGATCGCCTCGAGGCGCGCGTGCTCGCGCGCGCCGCGGCCGCGACGCCTCGCGTCGTCGTCCCCAAGGCGGTGACCGGCGAGTACGGCGGCGGGCACCTCGCGGCGGCGTTCCTCGCCGCGCGTGGCGCGTCGTTCGGCGCCGTCCCCGCGATCACGGAGATCGAGCCGGGGCTCGAGGTCACCGTGCACGACGGCTCGAAGCTCGAGCCGCCTCACGCCGTCCTCGTCAGCGCGCTCGCGGCAGGCGGCGCCGGCGCCTGGGCCGTGCTGGAGCCCGCATGAGCGGGCGCTTCGCGATCGCGATCCCCGCGTTCGAGGCCGAGGCGACCGTCGGCGAGGTGATCCGCCGCTCGCTCCCCTTCGGCCCCGTCGTCGTCGTCGACGACGGCTCGCCGGACGGGACGGGGGACGCGGCGCGCGCGCACGGCGTTCCGGTCTTGGTCCACGACGTCAACCGTGGGAAGGGCTGCGCGCTGCGCACCGCGTTCGACCATCTGCTCGCCGAAGGGTACGACGCCGTCGTCACGCTCGACGCGGACGGGCAGCATCCTCCCGAGGAGACGCCTCGCCTCGTCGCCGCGTGGCGCGGAGGAGCGGACCTCGTGCTCGGGACGCGTGACCACCTCTACGAGGGCATGAGCCCGGTGCGGCGTAGGAGCAACGCGTCGTCGTCCTGGCTGATCTCCCGCATGGCCGGCCGCGCGCTCTCCGACTGCCAGACCGGATTCCGCGTGTACGCGCGCGGCCTCCTCGAGGCGGTCGGATTCCCGGAGTCGCGGTTCGAGGCGGAAAGCGCGGTGCTCGTGCGCGCGGCGCGCCGGGG
>JADMIO010001171.1_pt1 | contig 34466 bp, 30 predicted proteins | sample 8958161 | NCBI WGS metagenome assembly JADMIO01 (sample SAMN16585339, study PRJNA669376) | soil metagenome | isolation source: Crop rotation soil | place: USA: Cullars Rotation, Alabama | collected 2011
AGGTGAGCCAGTGTGATTACATTTGCGGCCTAACTGTGGCCAGTCCAGTTACGCTGGAGTCACTAGTATTTAGGTGACACTATAGAAGCGGCCGCGACAACTTGTCCACGTGGAATTCTAAGCTTAGGATCCCAATGTGCTGGAAAGCGCGCCCGGACACGCTCTTCGGCGCGACCTTCATGGTGCTCGCGCCGGAGCATCCGTTGGTCGAGCGGCTGACGACTCCCGCGCAGGCCGATGCGGTCAAAGCTTATCAGGAGGAAGCGCGCCTCAAGAGCGATCTGGAGCGCGCCGAACTGAGCAAGCAGAAGTCGGGCGTCTTCACCGGCGGTTACGCCACGAACCCGGTCAACGGCGAGGCGATTCCCGTCTGGATCGCGGACTACGTGCTGGCCTCTTACGGCACGGGCGCGATCATGTGCGTGCCCTGCAATGATGACCGCGATTACGAGTTCGCAGAGAAATTCAAGCTGCCCGTGGTGGAGATCCTCTCCGGCGGCGAAGTCGTCTCCGGCGGGCGCGTGCAGCGGTCGGGCGGCCAGTTGATGAACTCCGCGACGGCGGACGGCACGCTCTCGCTCGACGGCCTCGAAGTCCCCGAAGCGAAGCGGAAGATCACGGCGTGGCTCGCAGAGCGCGGTCTGGGCAAGGCTGCGATCAACTACAAGCTGCGCGACTGGCTCTTCTCGCGTCAGCGCTACTGGGGCGAGCCGTTCCCTGTGCTCCTCTTTGAAGACGGCACGCATCAGCCGATGGAGGCGAGCGAGCTGCCCCTGCGCCTGCCGGACGCGCAGAGCTACAAGCCCACGGGCACTGGCGAATCGCCGCTCGCCGGGATTCCCGAATGGGTCGACACGACTGACCCGCGCACGGGACGTGCGGCGCGGCGCGAGACCAACACGATGCCGCAGTGGGCGGGCTCCTGCTGGTACTACCTGCGCTTCATCGACCCGCACAACGAAGAGACGTTCTGCGACCCTGAGAAGGAGAAGCAGTGGATGCCCGTCGACCTCTACGTCGGCGGCGCGGAGCACGCCGTCCTGCATCTTATCTATGCGCGCTTCTGGCATAAGGTGCTCTTCGACCTCGGCCTCGTCTCGACCACAGAGCCTTTTAAACGGCTCTTCAATCAGGGCATGATCCTCGGCTACGCCTATCGCTGCTATCGCAATGCGGAGGGCGAGCGGGTCCCGCCCGCACAGGTCGAATGGCGCATCGAGAAGCAGGCCGAGAAGGCTTACGACAAGGTCACGGGCGCAGAGCTGAAGGTGGAATATGTGCCGCCGGATGAGGTCGCGTGGGAGAACGAGCGGCCGTTGCACCCGGTGACGCGCGAAGAGCTCGAAGTCAAGATGGACAAGATGTCCAAGTCGCTCGGCAACGTCGTCAACCCGGACGACATCGTGGAGCGGTACGGCGCGGACGCGATGCGCCTCTACGAAATGTTCATGGGGCCGCTCGATCAGGTCAAGCCGTGGAGCACCAAGAACATCGAAGGCGTCTTCCGTTTCCTCAACCGCGTGTGGCGCGTCTACGTGGACGAGGACGAGCGCCTGCATCCGAAGATTCAGGAGGCCGAGCCGCCGCTGGAGCTTCAGAGATTACTGCACAAGACGATCAAGAAGGTGACGGAGGACATCGAGGCGCTGCGCTTCAACACGGCCATCTCGCAGATGATGATCTTTATCAACGAGCTGCACCACGCGCCAATCTATCCGCGCGGCATGATGGAGACTTTTATCCGCCTGCTCTCTCCCTTCGCGCCGCATCTCGCCGAAGAGCTCTGGCAGAAGCTCGGGCACGACGAGACGATCACGTATGAAGCGTGGCCTGCGTTCGATCCGGCGCTCACGCTGGACGACGAGGTGACCATCGTGCTTCAGGTCAACGGCAAGATCTGCGACAAGGTCACGGCGGCGCGCGGGCTCTCGGAAGATGAGCTGAGGAACCTCGCGCTCGGCAACGAGAAGGTGCAGGGCCGCCTCGAAGGCAAACAGGTCGTGATGGTCAAGGTCGTCCCGAACAAGCTCGTCAACGTCGCGGCGAAATAAGCTCACGCCAAGGCGCAAAGACGCAAAGGAAAGCTTAATTGTCTTTCTTTGCGTCTTTGCGCCTTGGCGTGAGAATTTTTATTGGATCGAGATGGTCAGCGTGTAGTTGGTCGGGCGGCCGTGATTGTCGATCATGATCTCGACATCGCCGTTGTAGTCGAGCACGCGGCTGTACTGCGTATCGTGGACGTTGCCCTGCGTGAAGTCCACTTTGCCGTTGCCGGAGCTGAGCGTCGCCGTCAGGCTCTGACCGGCCGACGCGCGCAGGACGTAGGTACGCACGCCGCCAGCTCCGAGCCGGCCCGTCAGCGTCGCCGAGTTGGTTCCGCGCCGGAAGTTGACCCGCGTCTGCGCCGTCAGGCTCGAACTCACGAGCAGGATCATCGCCACTATCGCCAAACTTTTGAGCACCAATCTGTTTTTCATCTGCATCTCCTTTAAGAGAGGGGAATTTTTAATTTCTGATTGCTTATACCCTGAACATCAAACATCTGCAACAAAGACATAGACGGCAGAGTGCGCGCGAGTTGCGTTATGTGGTATATATCTCCGTCGCGCCGCGTCGCCAGATACCCAGACCCACGGTTTTCCGAGTCTAATCCCTTACAATCCCGGCACTTAAAAACAATTTTTCCAAAGGCAATATCTCAAATGAAAAATCTGATCTTCAAATCCTTCGGGATGTGTTCCGTCATCTTGCTCCTGCTGCTGGCGCCGTCGGCTCATGCGCAGGACAATCTCTCGGCCAAAGGCAAAGAGATGTATGAGCAGATCCGTGCGGCGGCCCTGACCGGCGGCTCGGCCGAGGCGCACAACCTGCTCCTCAAGCGCGACCGCGTCGAGATGACCTTCGACGGCACGTTCTATTTCTCCGCGCCGGTCGAGGGGCACGTCACGGCCGCAGTCTTTATCGGGCAGGGCAGTTTTCGCGCCGACGCTCCGCCCAGCAAATTCGAGAAGGACAATCTCAAACGGCTGCTCGGAGTCGAATCCGTGATGTCCGGCTTCAAGACCGCCGTGCTCAGGTTCTCGGATGATACGTTCGACCTCATCGGCAAGAACGCGAGCGCGGGCGGGGCGGCCAACGAGAAGGCGCAGAAGCTGGCGTCGGAGCTTGACGCGCGCATCCTGAAAGAGACGGGCGCGAACCTCTCCGCGCGCGTCGCGCTCTCGCTTCTCAACGGCGAGAAGCCCGGCTTTTTCTTCGCCAACTTCGACGGCGGCGAGCGTGGCCGCTTCAGCGTGCTGCTCGATCACCAGAATCGAATCCCGGTCAATCACTTCGGCCTCAACGCGGGCGAGAAGGGCTTGATCTTCTCGTATCAGGGCGAGCTTTACGGCAACGACACGTGGCTGGCCTTCTACGGGCTCGAAGATTACCGGCGCAATCAGGTCGAGTATTCGGACGTCAACAACCTGATCGACATCACGCATTACAGCATGGATCTGGACCTGCGCCAGCCGACCGACAAGCTCCGGATGAGCACGACGGTCGCCGCACAGGTGCTCAAGCCGAACGTGCGCGCGATCTCTTTCGTCATCGGCGAGTCGCTCCCGGAATACGAGAGCGGGAGGTTGAAGAAGCAGCTCCGCCTCAGGTCTGCGCGATTGGGCGGAGAGGACATGGCCTCTGCGCAGGAGGACTGGGAGGGCGGCCTGACGCTCTTCCTGCCGCGCGCGGCACAGCCGGGAGAAAAGCTGGAGCTGGAGCTCTCCTTCGAAGGCGACTTCATCATGGACCCGGACCTCATACGCGACTGTTACTATCCGGCCTCGACCACCGACTGGTATCCGCGCCACGGTTATCTCGACCGCTCCACCTTCGACCTCACCTTTCATCATCGCAAGAAGTACAAGGTCGCGACCGTCGGCCAACGCCTCAGCGAAGAGGCAGACCCCGAAAGCAAAGATGAGAGGGTCACGAAGTATCGAATTCAGCAGCCCATCGGCTTCGCCACCTTTGCGCTCGGCCCGTTCGAGCGGCACATGCAGCTGGTCAAGTTTGAAAAGACCGGCGAGACGATCCCGGTCGAGTTCAACTCGCTGCCGGGCGGCTATCTCGCGATCAAGGAAGACTTCGTGCTGGCCGAGCTGGACAACGCGGTCAGATATTTCAGCGCGCTCTTCGGCAAATACCCGTACCCGGTCTTCGGCGCGACCTATCATCCGTTCCCGTACGGGCAGGGCTTCGCGAGCATGCTCCTGCTGCCCTCTTCCGACCGCGCGGACAAGTACACCTACGCTTTCATCTCGCACGAGACGGCGCACCAGTGGTGGGGCGACATCGTGATCTGGCGCTCGTACCGCGACCAGTGGCTGAGCGAGGGCTTCGCAGAATATTCCGGCATCCTCTACACGGCGCTGCGCGAGAAGGGCACGGGCGGGAGCGACGAGTTGATCGGACAGATGCGCCGCTCGTTGAAGGAGCCGCCGGTGACCCAGACCGGCCTCGGCAAGGGACGGCTCAACGACGTGGGGCCGATCATCGCCGGGCATCGCCTGAGCACGAGCAAGACCTACGGCGCGTATCAGGCTCTGATCTACAACAAGGGCGCGCTCGTGCTCAGGATGCTGCACTTCCTGATGATGAATCCGGCGAACGGCGACGACAAGGCCTTCTTCGAGATGATGACGGACTTCGTCGAGCGTCATCGCGACAGCGTCGCCTCGACCGACGATTTCCGTCTCGTCGCCAACGAGCACTTCGCCAGGACTCCGATCGCGCAGAAGTACAAGCTCAAAGACCTCAACTGGTTCTTCAACCAGTGGGTCTACGATTCGGCGCTCCCGACCTATGAGGTCGAGTACCAGATACAGGACCAACCGGACGGCACGGTGTTGGTCAGCGGTAATGTCCTGCAGGACAAAGTGCCGGACGATTGGTTCATGCCGCTGCCGCTGGTCTTTTTCTTCGACGATAAAAAGTGGGCGGCCGGAACCGTGGCGGCGCTGGGGCCGAAGACGCCCTTCCAGATCAAGCTCCCGATGCGGCCCAAGAAGATCGAGCTCGACCCGCAGAAATGGGTCCTGTCGGAGAAGACTTCGATTAAAAGCAAATAAAAGAGAGGGTGTAGGGGAAAGGGTGTAGGGTGTAGGAAAGCAAGTTGACTTTCCTACACCCTACACCCTTTCCCCTACATCCTCTCTTTATCCGAGCTTGATCGTCAGCATTGAGACTGAGCCGCCGTCCATGCCTGCGACCGGGAAGGAGACCTCTTCGCCAATCCGGCGCAGGCCGAGGACGTAGAGCAGCGGCAGGTAGTGGTCCGGCGTCGGAGCCGAAAGCTGCGCGTCGCGTCCGAGCTGTTCGTAATTCACGAGCGGCGCGTCGTTGCCGCTCGACATCAACTCGCGCGCCTGCTGCTCAAAGCGCACGGCCCAATCGAAGGGCTCGACCCCTTGCCGCCCCCAAGCGTAGGTGTGCAGGTTGTGCACCAGATTGCCGCTCCCCACGACGAGCACGCCCTCCTCGCGCAAAGGGGCGAGCCGCCGTCCCAGCTCGTAATGAAACTCCGGCGGCTGCGTCTCGTCTATGCTGAGCTGGACGACCGGCACGTCCGCCTCCGGAAAGACGTGGCGGAGGACAGACCACGTGCCGTGATCGAGCCCCCAGCTCTCATCTAATTTGACCTGAACGGGCCTCAGCAGCTCCTGCACGCGCCGCGCCAGCGAAGGGCTGCCGGGCGCCGGATACCTGACCTCGTACAGCTCGCGCGGAAACCCGCCGAAGTCATGGATCGTGCGCGGCGCTTCGTTGGCCGTCACCGCCGTCGCCGGAAAATACCAGTGCGCGGAGACGCAGAGCACAGCCTGCGGGCGCGGCAGCTCGCGGCCCAGAGCCGCCCAGCCCTCCGTGTAGTCGTTCTGCAGGAGCGCGTTCATCGGATTGCCGTGTCCGAAAAAGATCGCGGGCATCAGTTCACTCATGCCGCCATTTTAACCGCATTGGCGGCGAAAGCTTAAGCCGGCTCCGGCTTTGAAAATCGTTTCCGCTTCATCCAAACACTATGTGCCTGCGCGCGTAGAGATGTTATACTGCTGGCCGAGCACTTCACTCTGGACAATTGAATAGGGATCCCCCGCTTCTTCTCCTTGTGCGAGGTCTTATGCTTTCCCGCCACAGTCGTGCAAGAGGGACAAACTTTTCGGACGGCTGGAAGGGATTATGAAGATTCTGCTGATCAACCCGGAATTTCCCGAAACCTACTGGAGCTTTCGCCACGCGCTGAGCTTTATGGGGAAGCGTGCGGCCTATCCGCCGCTCGGACTGATGACGGTCGCCTCGCTCCTGCCGCGCGAGTGGGAGAAGCGGCTGGTGGACATGAACGTCCGCAGCCTCGAAGCGGACGCCATCGCATGGGCCGACATGGTCTTCATCACGGCCATGCTCGTGCAGAAGGAGTCGCTGCAAGAGGTCGTCCGGCGCTGCAAGGCGCTGGGCAAGCGCGTCGTGCTCGGCGGCCCGTACATCACGACGAGCACCGAGGACGTGACCGAGGCCGACCATATCTTTCTCGGCGAAGCCGAAGAGACGCTGCCGCTCTTCGTGCGCGACCTTGCGCGCGGCGAGGCCAAGCGGTTCTATCAGGCGACCGAGCGCCCGCCGCTCTCGATCACGCCCGTGCCGGACTTCGGCCTCTGCGATCTCAAGAGCTACAGCGCGATGAGCGTCCAGTACTCGCGCGGTTGCCCCTTCAATTGCGAGTTCTGCGACATCATCGAAATTTACGGCCGCGTCCCGCGCACCAAGTCGAACGCGCAGATGATGGCCGAGCTTGACGCTTTGCGCGCGACCGGCTGGCGCGGCTCGGTCTTTATCGTGGACGACAACTTCATCGGCAACAAGAAGAACGTCAGACAGCTCCTGCCGGAGCTGGCCGAGTGGCAGGAGCGCAACCATCATCCGTTCGACCTGCTGACGGAAGCGAGCCTCAATCTGGCCGAAGATACCGCGCTCCTCGAACAGATGCGCCGCGCAGGGTTCCGCCGCGTCTTCCTCGGCATCGAGACGCCCGTCGAAGAGAGCCTGTTGGAGGCACGCAAGGCGCAGAACACGAAGGGCGACATGCTCGACGCAGTGAAGAAGCTGCAATCCTACGGGATGGAAGTGATGGCGGGCTTCATCGTCGGCTTCGACACAGACCCCGAAGACATCTTCGAGCGCCAGATCAACTTTATCCGCGAGAGCGCCATTCCCTTAGCTATGGTCGGCATCCTGACGGCGCTGCCGGACACGCAGCTCTGGCGACGGCTCAAGGAAGAGGGACGGCTCCTTGCCGAAAGCTCAGGCGAGAACACGAGCTGTACGCTGAACTTCGTCCCGAAGATGGACCCGCAAAGGCTGATCGAAGGCTATCAGGCGATCATGAAGACCATCTACAACCCGCGCGAATATTACGAGCGCGCGCTCGAATGCCTCCGCCGCGTGCCGAAGGACGGCCCCGCGCCACACTACTTCAACGTCCGCGAAGGGATGATGGCGATGTTGCGTATGGCGCTCACGCTCGGCGTCATCGACCGCGGGCGGAAAGAGTTCTGGCGCTTCTGCTGGAACACGGCGGCGGCACACCGCGAGAAGTTCTTCGAGTCCATGCGCCTCGCCGCGATGGGCTACCACTTCCGCAAGCTGGTCGAGGCCTACGGCGAATAAGTTTTTGCGCAGAGTCAGTTGAGGAGAGAAAGCACAATGGCGACAGAAGAGCATCTGTACAAGGTGGGTGACCGGGTTGAGAAGTTCTGCACCGTCTGCGAAGAGGAGCGCGGCCACGTCGTAGCCACCGTCACCAAGCGCGGCCAGATCTCGCGCGTGGACTGCCCGAAGTGCGGAACGCGCAGCACCTTTAAGAGCAAGGCGCAGACGACCGGCGCACGCGCGCAGGCGCAGGCCGGCACGCCCTACGACCGCACACGCACCTATCGCGCCGGACAAACCATCCTGCATCCGGTCTACGGCCTCGGCGAAGTCACAGCCGTCATCGAGCCGCAGAAGATCGACGTGCTCTTCGCAGACCGCCTGCGCCGTCTGATCCACTCTCGCACGGAAGACGCCGCGCGCTGAACCGTCTCTTGACGGCACGGGCGTATGACAGCGAATTCAAATCCACAAGCTGGGCTTTTATTATCACGGGCGGTGATCCTGCATGGATGAGCGTATGGCTTCGAGCCTGACGGTGCTGGTGGTCGAGGATGATGAGGACATCCGTCTGGCGATGAGATTCGCGTTAGAGGGCTTCGGCTATCGTGTGGTCGAAGCGGGGACGGGCGAAGAGGCCGTCGAAGTCGCGTGGCGCACCTGTCCGAACATTATCCTGATGGACCTCAGCCTGCCCGTGCTCGACGGCCTGACCGCCACCCGGCGGATACGCGAAGACCCGCAGATGAAAGAGGTGCCCATCGTCGCCGTCACAGCCCACTACGAAGCGCAGTTCCGCGCCAACGCCCTCGCCGCAGGCTGCAACGCCTACACCACCAAGCCGATAGACTTCGTCTGGCTCAACGAACTCATCAAACAACTCCTGCCCGAAGACGGCAACAAATAGTTTCACGCAAAGGCGCCAAGACGCAAAGGAAAATCATGAAGTCTTTCTTTGCGTCTTGGCGCCTTGGCGTGAAACTTAGTCGAACAGCGTGCTCTGTTTCGTCGGACGGCGAAACGTGCTCTCTTTCGTCTCTGCATATCGCTGCTGGTTGAAGCCGAGCTTGCGGCAGTGAAGCTTAAAGATCTGCTCGATCACCCGCCACTGCTCGCTCGTCCCCTTCATGCGCGCGCCGAACTCGCTCGAATTGAGCAGGCCGCCGCGCTCTTCACGGATGTGAGAGAGGACGCGCTCGGCCTTGAGCGGCAGACGCTCGCGCAGGCGCTGCTCGAAATAGGGCGCGACGTTGCCGGGCAGGCGGAGCATCGTCATCCAGGCCGTGCGCGCGCCGCTGGCGTGTGCGCGTTTGAGCAGCTCAGGGATGTGCGAATCGTTGAGGCCGGGGATGACGGGCGCGAGGCCGAGGCCGACGGGCACGCCCGCCGCGGCCAGCTCTGCCATCGCGCGAAAGCGCGCGTCGGGCGAAGGCGCGAACGGTTCGAGCGCGCGCGAGACTTCGTCGTCACGAAAAGGAATGCTGAAATTGACGGAGCAGTCCGCCTGCTGCGCCAGCTCGCGCAGCAGCTCCGTGTCGCGCCGCACGAGCGCGGACTTGGTGACGAGCGTCACCGGCTGGCGAAAATCCAGACACACTTCGAGACATCCACGCGTCAGCCCATAATGCGTTTCGAGCGGCAGGTACGGGTCCGAAGTGAAAGAGAAGATCAGAGGGTCGCCCTTCCACCCGGGCTTCATCAATTCCCTTCTGAGCAGTCGCGGCGCGTTGACTTTGGCGACGATCTTGCGCTCGAAGTCCGTCCCCGCGCCGAAGCCCAGATACTCGTGCGTCGGTCTGGAGAAACAGTAACTGCACGCATGTGTGCAGCCGCGATAGCAGTTGACGGAATATTCAAAGCCCACGTCCGGGCTCTGGTTGCGCGTGATGATGGAGCGCGTCGCCGTCTCCTCGAACACTTCGAGCCGCGCCTCTGGCGGCTCGCCGATCCATTCGACGCTCGTGCTGAGCCACGGATTCGGAGGATTTTCGACGTAGCGCATCAAATTAAAAAAACTGGTCTTTGGTCTTTGTGCTTTGGTCTTTGATGTGTTGCTCAAGCTGCGATTATTCTGCAAAGGCCAAAGATCTAAGACCAAAGACCGTCTTTATGCCGCCTTGCGTTTGGGCGCGAGGCCGAGGCGTTCGCGCAGGCCCGGACAGGCCTTGAGTTCCGCTTCCGGGATGCAGTACGCGCAGACCCACTTGCCGTCAGAGTTGCGCATGTGCAGCGACTCCGCTCCCTTCCGGCAAACTTCGCATTTGAAATCTTTGCTCATCTTCAAAAAAATTCCTTCTCAAAAACTTTTTTTTAAGCCGCACGCGCGCGCTGGCGCAGCGGGTCGTATTCGAGCGCGAGGTAGCTGCGCGCGATAAACTTGAGCACGGCGGAGACGTGTTTACATTCATAGCCGGGCTCGGCGTTGCCGCGATAGACGAAGTCCGCGCAGGTGCAGGCGAGGTGTCGCGTCTGCGGCTCGCAGAAGAGGTGATACTGGCGCTCGCCCTGCCCGCTCTCGGACACGGCGATCCAGCCGTACGGCTCGGCCTCGTAGACCTTGACCCGCTCGCTCCGCGCGGCGCGCTGCTCGGCGGGCGTGAACTCGTGAACCTTCGCACTCTCGATCTTCTTCTCTCTCATAACGAAAGGCATTATAACACACTTGAGGCGCAGATGGAACAGCGTTTTATAGATGAAACAGGGGCAAGAGCCCCGGAGGGGCGGCATATCAATAGCCCACGACTTTAGTCGTGGGTTTCATGCGTGGAAAAGCGATGAGCCCCGGAGGGGCGACATAATATGCCGCCCCTCCGGGGCTCCAATATTTTACGCAACGTGTTCCCGGGGCTTGCGCCCCGGGCTACAGATATATCGCCCCTCCGGGGCTGTAATATCATTGGCGCTTCTGATGCGGATTAGTCGCGCCAACTCTGAGACATCTCCGTGTCTCTGTGGTGAAATTTTTCTGTTAGGATAGAGGCTAACGAGAAAGGGGATGGTCAGATGGCGACGAAGAGGAAGAGCAACAGGAAGCAGGCGGCGCGGTTACAGGAAGAGCCCAAGACTCCACTTCCGGCGCAGCACCAGCGCAAGCCCGGCCTCGAATCCAAGCTCACGCCGCGGCCCGCTTATGAAGCTCCGCTCTATCGTGGTTCCAGCAAGCTCAACAACAAGGTCGCGCTCATCACTGGCGGCGATTCCGGCATCGGTCGCGCGGTGGCCGTGCTCTTCGCGCGCGAGGGCGCGGACGTCTCTCTGGTCTATCTCAAAGTGGAGCAGTCGGACGCGGAAGAGACCGCGCGTGCGGTCGCAGCGGAAGGCCGCCGGGCGCTGCTCATTCCGGGCGATGTGCGCACGGCCTCCTTCTGTCGCAGGGCCGTCGAGCGCACCGTCGCGTCGTTCGGCAAGCTCGACATACTGGTCAACAACGCCGCTTACCAGCAGCATCAGGAGCGCCTCGAAGACATCTCCGAAGAGCAGTTCGACCGCACCTTCAAGACCAACATCTACGGCTACTTTCACATGGCGCAGGCCGCGCTCGCGCACCTGCCGGAAGGCGGTGTGATCATCAACACGGGCTCGATCACAGGGCTCGAAGGCCACAAGGAGCTGCTCGATTATTCGGCGACGAAGGGCGCGATCCACGCCTTCACCAAATCGCTCGCGCAGAATTTGGTCGAGCGCCGGATACGCGTCAACTGCGTCGCGCCCGGCCCCGTCTGGACGCCGCTCAATCCTTCGGACAAGCCCGCGCCGGAGGTCGCCATATTCGGCGCCGACACGCCCCTCAAGCGGCCCGCGCAGCCCGAAGAGATCGCCCCCGCTTACGTCTATTTCGCCTCCGAAGCCGATTCGAGTTACGTCACGGGCGAAGTCCTGACGCTGCTCGGCGGCGACACGACCGCCGGATAAGCCCCGCGCCGGAGGAAGGAGAACAGCCATAGTACGGCTGCGTACAGACGCGAGGCGCTCCTGCCTGTTACATTTTCTCCATTCCCCTACAAATTTTTTTCAAATTCTCGTAAGAATTTTTGGAATTCAATGGGCGATTTTTTCGCTTCATTGAAGGTTGCCTGCGCCGCCCCACACGTTGAGGCGTCGCAGCAAAGAACGAGCAAGGGGGGGTGAAGGGTAAGCCGTCAGTGCTTACCCTTCTTTAACCTCACCGTTAAAAGCAGTCGGGCGATGAAGACCGGACAGTTTGCGAAATGGCAGCGCTAGTGAAGATCGAAGATGAAGCACAGGCCCAAGGTGTAGCGGCGATGGTCCCCTTTGGCCTGATGGAGCTTGATGCGGCGGGCTTTGTGCTGCGTTACAGTCCGGCGATCGTGACCAGCTCAGTTCCGCCGGCGCAGGATGTGGTCGGGCGCAATTTCTTTAACCAGCTGATGCCGCACGCGGAGATCAGGGATTTCAAGCATCGCTTTCTGACCTTTATGGCTGAAGGCGATTCGATCCAGCGCTTCGCGACGAGCATCGCTTTTGAAGACCGGACGGTCAAGGTGCAGGTCATGCTGGCGCGTCTCACCGAACGCTCCGAGCTCCACGCCGAGCGCCTCGCTCTCGTGCGCATCATGCCGGACGATCTGGCACACACTTAGTAGTTCGGAAGCGTACAGACCACACCACAGCGACGCTGTATACTCCTCTTATTGATCGACTAACCCCCCTTAAGTTATCCGCCGGCGTTTCCCCCGCGGTTTATGTCAGAGCAGGTTCTGGCTTGAAAGAAAAGGGATGCGACGGTCATAGATCTGTGACGCGTCCGAGCCATAATATGAGCTTAATCATCGCTGTGATTGTACTCAGAGAGCCAGCCAACATGCTCACTATGATCTTGCGATAGCTGAGCGCACTGAAAAAAATTTCGCCGGTTAATAAGTTGGATTAATGACGAACAAGGGGTAGGACTATGAACACGACTAGCAGAACTTCGGACGCGTATCTACAATCATTGCGGACTTCGGACACAGGACGACAGCCAGATATGGTCTGCCTCTCGCACCTCCGCTGGGATTTCGTCTATCAAAGACCGCAGCATCTCTTAAGCCGTTTCGCCAGACAGGGCAGGCGCGTCTTCTTCATCGAAGAGCCGATCTTCGGCGAGGGCGCGGCGCGGCTCGACATGAGCCTGCGCGATGACGGCGTGTGCGTCGTCGTCCCGCATCTGCCGCAAAGTTTCGCGGGGCAGGAGACGGACGGCGTGATGCAAACATTGCTCGATCGTTTGTATCAGGAACAGGCGATCCGGGAATGCGTGCTCTGGTATTACACGCCGATGGCGATTCGTTGGAGCAGACACCTGCAACCGCTCGCTGTGATCTACGATTGCATGGACGAGCTGTCTGCGTTCAGAGGCGCGCCGCTGGCCCTGCGCGAGCGCGAGCAGGAGCTGTTTGAGTTTGCAGACCTCCTCTTCACAGGAGGCCAGAGCCTGTACGAAGCCAAGCGCGAACATCATCCCCAGCCCTACGCTTTTCCGAGCAGCATCGACGCGCCCCACTTCGCACAGGCGCGCGGCATCACAGACGAGCCGGAAGATCAGGCGCGTATTCCACACACGCGCCTCGGGTTCTGCGGCGTGATAGACGAACGCATGGACTTGGAGCTGCTGGACGCAGTCGCAGAGGCGCGGCCCGATTGGCAGCTGATCATCGTCGGGCCGGTCGTCAAGATCGACCCGGACGAGCTTCCGCGCCGCGCGAACATACATTATCTCGGCGGCAAAAAGTATCAGGAGCTGCCGGCTTATCTGGCTGGTTGGGATGTCGCGCTGCTGCCGTTTGCGCGCAACGAATCGACACGCTTCATCAGCCCGACCAAGACGCCGGAATATTTGGCCGCAGGCTTGCCGGTCGTCTCGACTTCGATCCGCGATGTCGTGCGCCCGTATGGCGAGGCCGGCTTCGTGCATATCGCCGACACGGCGTTGGAGTTCGTCGCGGCCGTCGAAGAGGCTTTGCAGGAGGACGCGACCGAGCGCATACGCACGGTCGACGCGTTTCTTTCGCAGACTTCGTGGGATCGCACGTGGCGCCGTATGAACGAGCTGATCGAAGATGTGGTCAGCGCGCGCCGCATGGCTCTCAACGCCGAACCGTTGGTGATGAAGGCGGCGGCGGCCAGCTCATCAGAGCCCGGATATGTGACCGGCGACTGAGGTTACGCAATTTTAAGGAATGTCCTGATTTGGTTTTTCTCTGCGTGACCTCAGCGGTTCTCTGCGCCTCTGCGGTGAGATAATACTGGCTAGAACTCACCGCAGAGACGCAGAGATCGCGCAGAGAAGACACAGAGGAGTTGAGTTTTTGAACGAACGAACAGACGGGGGAGTGTGAAAAGATGTTTGATTACCTGATCGTGGGAGCCGGGTTCGCCGGCTCCGTCCTCGCCGAACGCCTGGCGGCGGGCTCCAACAAGCGAGTCCTTATCTGCGACAAGCGTCCGCACATCGGCGGCAACGCATACGACCATTACAACGACGACGGCCTTCTGGTTCACAAGTACGGCCCGCACATCTTTCACACCAACTCTCGTAAGGTCTTCGAGTATCTCTCGCGCTTTACCTCATGGCGCTCCTACGAGCACCGTGTTCTGGCCTCTGTCGATGGACAACTCGTGCCCATCCCCATCAATCTGGACACCATCAACAAGCTCTACGGCCTGAAGCTCACTTCTTTTGAGGTCGAAGAGTTCTTCCGGAGCATGGCCGAGCCGGTCGAGCAGATCAGGACATCAGAAGATGTGGTGGTCAGCAAGGTCGGACGCGAGCTGTATGAGAAGTTCTTCCGCAACTACACTCGCAAGCAGTGGGGACTGGACCCTTCCGAGCTGGATGCCTCGGTCACCTCTCGCGTGCCCACTCGTACTAATCGCGACGACCGCTATTTCACAGACACCTATCAGGCGATGCCGCTGCATGGCTACACGAGGATGTTCGAGCGGCTGCTGGATCATCCGAACATCAAGGTCATGCTCAACTGTGACTATCTGGAGATCGAGAAAGAGTTCAAGTACCGGGAGATGATCTACACCGGGCCGGTGGATGCGTTCTTCGATTACAGGTATGGGAAGCTGCCGTATCGTTCATTGGAGTTCGCGCATGAGACGCACGAGGCGGAGCAGTATCAGAGCGCGCCGGTGGTGAACTATCCGAACGAGCAGATGTACACGCGTGTGACGGAGTTCAAGTACCTGACGGGGCAAGAGCACCACAAGACGAGCATCGTGTACGAGTATCCGCGCGCAGAGGGAGACCCGTATTACCCTGTGCCGCGCAGGGAAAACGCGGAGATCTATCAGCGGTACAAGGCTCTGGCGGAAGAGACGCAAGGGGTGCATTTCGTGGGGCGGCTGGCGACGTACAAGTATTACAACATGGATCAGGTCGTCGCACAGGCGCTGACGCTCTACGCCAAGCTGGAAGGCGCGAAGCGTCGGGAGGCTTTAGCTGCCGGGACGCCTCGTCTCTCGCGCAACGGAAACGGAAACGGACATCACGAGTCGTCGAAGGTCCTGACGGCCGTCTAAAAATTTTGCAGACGTTCACAGGAGGCACGTCTATGCCCGCAGAGAAGCCCCCTGTCAGCTCAGGCGTCGAGTTATGGGGTGGGATCGAATGCACCGTCAATCGCGTCGGCGACCTGTATTTTGACCAGTTGGAGCGCAACGGCCACGCAAGGCGCGCTGAAGATTTGCGCCTCATCGCAGGCCTCGGCGTGCGCGCCCTGCGCTATCCCGTCCTGTGGGAGCGCGTCGCGCCGCGCTCTCTGGACGAGGCCGACTGGGTCTGGCCGGACGAGCGCCTGTCGCTCCTGCGCGACCTAAAAATCCGACCCATCATCGGCCTCCTGCATCACGGCAGCGGGCCGCTGCACACGAGCCTCGTCGACCCAAGGTTTCCCGAAAAGCTTGCGGCCTATGCGCGCGCCGTCGCAAAGCGTTATCCGTGGGCGGCCGACTACACTCCCGTCAACGAGCCGCTCACGACTGCGCGCTTCAGCGGGCTCTACGGACACTGGTATCCGCACGCACACGACGACCTGACCTTCGCGCGCTGCCTGCTCGCGCAGTGCCGCGCCGTCGTCCTCTCGATGCAGGCTGTGCGCGGGGTCAACCCGCAGGCGCGGCTCGTGCAGACGGAGGATCTGGGCAAGACCTACAGCACGCGCAGGCTCGCGTATCAGGCGGAGTTCGAGAACGCGCGGCGCTGGCTCACGTTCGACCTCCTGTGCGGTCGCGTCGACCGAGAGCATCCACTGTGGAGCTTTCTGCGCTGGGTTGGAATTGAAGAGGCTGAGCTCTTCTGGTTCGTCGAACATCCTTGCCCGCCTGACATCATCGGCATCAACTATTATCTGACCAGCGAGAGATTTCTGGATGAAAGGCTGGACCGTTACCCTTCATCCACGCACGGCGGCAACGGGCGCGACGCTTATGCTGATGTCGAAGCCGTGCGCGTCTGCGCAGAGGGCATCGCGGGCGCGCATGCTCTGCTCAAAGAGACGTGGCAGCGCTACGGCCTGCCGCTCGCGGTCACAGAAGCTCATCTCTGTTGCACGCGCGAAGAGCAGCTGCGCTGGTTGACAGAGGTCTGGGACGGCGCGCAGCGCTTACGTGCGGAGGGCGCGGACGTGCGCGGGGTGACGGCATGGTCCTTACTCGGCGCGTACGACTGGCACAATCTTTTGACGCGGCGCGAGGATGTTTACGAGCCGGGCGTTTTTGACCTGCGTTCAGCTGAGCCGCGTCCGACCGCGCTCGCGCATCTGCTGCGCGGCCTGTCGGCGGGAGAGCCGCACGCGCACCCTGTGCTCGACGCGCCGGGCTGGTGGCAGAGGCTCGAACGCCTCCATTACCCGCCGGTCGCACATCGCAGGCACGAGATGCTTGACGCCGTGCGCGGTGTCAACCTGAGCAGCGGCAGCACGAAACCGCTTTTGATCACGGGAGCGACGGGCACGCTCGGCCGTGCGTTCGCGCGCATCTGCGAAACGCGCGGTCTCTCTTATCGCCTGCTCACGCGGCGCGAGCTGGACATCGCGGACGAACGCTCGGTGTGCGAGGCGCTGGAGCGCTATGAGCCGTGGGCCGTCATCAACACAGCGGGTTACGTGCGGGTGGACGACGCGGAACTGGAGGCAGAGCTTTGCCGGCGTGAGAACACCACCGGCGCGTGCGTGCTCGCCGCAGCCTGCGCGCGGCATGGAGCAGCTCTCGTCACCTTCTCCTCCGACATGGTGTTTGACGGCCGTGCTCGTGCGCCTTACGTCGAGAGTGCCCGGACGGCTCCGCTGAATGTGTATGGCGCGAGCAAAGCTGCGGCCGAGCAGGAAGTGTTGACGCGTCTGCCTTCAGCTCTCGTCATTCGCACGAGCGCGTTCTTCGGCCCGTGGGACGAGCATAACTTCGTCACGCACGCACTGCGCGCGCTCTCCGCAGGCGAGGCTTTCACGGCGGTTGACGACGCGTTCATCTCGCCGACGTACGTCCCGCATCTGGTCAATGCGAGTCTGGATCTGTTGATCGACGGAGAGCGCGGCGTCTGGCATCTGGCGAATGCGTGCGCGCTGACGTGGGCCGGGCTGGCGCGTCTGGCCGCGCAGCAGGCCGGGCTTGACGCGAGCTTCATCGAAGCTCGCCCGACCGCGAGCCTCGGACTACGCGCGCAGCGTCCAAGGTACAGCGCGCTCACGAGCGAGCGCGGGGCGCTGATGCCTTCGCTCGATGAAGCGCTCAACTGTTACCTGCGCGACTGCGAGCTCTGGCGCGCAGAGCGTCCGGCGGCGCGTGCCGTGGCGGCTGGCGCGAAATAAGAATGCGTTTCAACCCTTTGCGGCTCCGGTCTTTCTGTTGTTGCGCCTTGGCGTGAACGGCTGTTTCTCGCAAAGGCGCAACAACAGAAAATCAGAAGGCGCTCTCTCATTAAGTATGGCACGTGATGATGAAAACGCGGCGGACGTGATGCACCGGCGGCGCATACGGATGCAGGACGGAAGATACATGATCTTCTACACCTTCGGCGATGAAGCTGAAGCTGTGCCCGCCTCAACCAAAGAGAAGGAAGCGGAGAAGGAACGGGATGTCTGAGCTGCGCTGGAATCCGCTCCTCGGCGAGTGGGTGGCGACGGCCACGCACAGGCAGAACCGTACTTTCCTGCCGCCGGAAAATTTCTGCCCGCTCTGCCCGACCAGACCCGGCGGCTTTCCCACAGAAGTTCCCGAACCCACCTATGACATCGTCGCTTTTGAAAACCTCTTCCCGTCGCTGCTTCCAATTCCGGAGCCGCCCGCCGTCGAAGGCACGCCGCTCTATCCCGTGCGGCCTTCGCAGGGCGAGTGCGAGGTGCTGATCTACAGCCCGCAGCACGACACGACGCTCGCGCAGGAGCCGGTCGAGAAGATAGACAAGCTGGTTCGCGTCTGGACGGATCGCTTCGCGGAGCTGGGCGCGCGCGACTATGTGAAGTACGTCTTCATCTTCGAGAACAAGGGCGAGGCCATCGGCGTCACGCTCCATCACCCGCACGGGCAGATCTACGCGTACCCGTTCGTCCCGCCGCGCATCAGGCGCGAGCTGGAAGAGTCGCGCGCGCATCGGGAGCGCAACGGCAGCTGCCTGTTCTGCGACATCCTCGCGGAGGAAGTGCGCGACGGGCGGCGCGTCGTGGCTGAGAACGATGCTTTCATCGCTTTCATCCCTTTCTTCGCGCGCTGGCCTTACGAGACGCACATCTACTCCCGGCGCCACGCGCAGGCCCTGACGGATTTCACGCGCGATGAGCAGCGCGCGCTGGCTGAAGTTTTGAAGATGACGCTCGCGGCCTTTGATAAGGTCTTCAATCTCTCTTTTCCTTACATGATGGTGCTGCACCAGCGGCCGACGGATGCGCCCGAAGCTTACGATTACTACCATTTTCACATCGAGTTTTATCCGCCGCTCCGCACCGCGACGAAGCTCAAATATCTGGCGGGCAGCGAGACCGGCGCGGGGATGTTCATCAACGACACGCTGCCGGAAGTGAAGGCGGCAGAGCTGCGCGCGCTGGTCGAGCCGGTCGTCTGGACGCCGCTTGGCGGGAGCGTGTGAGAGCTTTGATTGACCGTCAATTCTTACGAAACTCTTTTCAGCAATTGTACGGCCGGGAGCCGCGACTGTTTCGCGCGCCGGGACGCGTCAACCTGATCGGCGACCACACGGATTACAACGAGGGCTTCGTGCTGCCGATGGCGCTCGACCGCGAGACGGTCGTCGCCGGAGCTGTGCGCGAAGATACGCGCGTGCGCGTCCACTCGCTCGACCTGAACCGAGCGGGGGAATTCGATCTAAAAGCGCAGGGCGAGAAGCGGCGCGGCAGTTGGCTCGATTACGTCGAAGGCATGGCGCGTGTTTTACAGGAGCGCGGCGCGTCTGTGCGCGGCGCAGACCTCATGATTCACTCGGACGTGCCCATCGGGGCCGGGCTCTCTTCCTCGGCCGCGCTCGAAATCTCTGTCGGGCTGGCGTTCCTCTCTTTGTCCGAACAGCCGGTTGATTTGAAAACGCTTGCGCTCGCCGCCCAGCGGACGGAGCACGAGTACGTCGGCATCAGATCAGGAATCATGGATCAACTCGTCTCCGCGCTCGGTCGCCGGGGCCACGCGCTGCTGATTGATTGCCGCTCGCTGGAGACGAAGCAGATTCCGCTGGAGACACAGGAGGTGGCCTTCGTCATCTGCGACACGCGCGTCAGGCACGAGCTGGCTTCGTCGGAATACAACACGCGGCGCGCGGAGTGCGAGCGCGGCGTGGAGCTTTTGAGGGCACACGTGCCGGGCCTGCGTTCGCTGCGCGAGCTGACGGTGGAGGATTTTCAAAAGTATGAAACCCTGCTGCCCGAAGTGATTCGCAGGCGCTGCCGTCATGTGTTGACGGAGAATGCGCGCACGCTCGCCGCCGCCGGAGCTTTGGAGACGGGTGATTTGGCGACGATGGGAAGCCTCATGTACCGCTCGCACGAATCGCTGCGCGATGATTACGAGGTCAGTTGCCCGGAGCTGAATCTGCCGGTAGAGATAGCCGCCGGTGTGCCGGGCACGCTCGGCGCGAGGTTGACGGGCGGAGGCTTCGGCGGCTGCACTGTGAGCCTCGTGCGTCGCGCATCGCTCGCAGAATTTCACACAACAATCACTCAAAAGTTTAGCGCAGCGTTCTCTTACGAACCGGCTCTCTATCCGGCAGAGCCGGGCGACGGAGCAGAGGAGATACAGCCAGCAGCATGACCACTCTTTCATCAAACCTGCCCCGCCCCGAATACCCGCGCCCGCAGTTCGTGCGCCGCGAGTGGCTCAACCTCAACGGCGAATGGGAGTTCGCTTTTGATGACGAGAACAAGGGGCGCGTCAAAGGCTGGCAGTACGGGCTCCCTTTGGAGGGGCGCATCACGGTTCCCTTCCCGTATCAGAGCGAGTTGTCGGGCATCAACGACCGGGCGATTCACGAGCTCGTCTGGTACGCGCGCAGCTTTGAAGTCCCGCCCGCATGGAACGGTCAGGACGTGCTGCTTCATTTCGGCGCGGTGGACTATCGCTCGACCGTCTGGATCAACGGTCAGGAGGTCGGCCACAATCACGGCGGCCACGTCCCCTTCAGCTTCGACATCGCGCCCTATCTCAAAGACGGCGTCAATCGCCTGACCGTCCGCGTGCAGGACAGTCAGGACGCGCGCCAGCCGCGCGGCAAGCAGTCCGTCACGGGCCTGCCGCACGACATCGATTACTTCTGCACGACCGGCATCTGGCAGACAGTCTGGCTGGAGCCGGTGCCGCCGATCCGGATCGACGAGCTTAAGATCAACACGCAGGCCCGCAGGAACGAGATCAGCCTGACCGTCTACCTGCACGCGCCTGCGGCCATCTGGCGGCTCGAAGCCGAAGCTCTGGATGACGGCGTGGTGGTCGCGCATGAGGCCGTTGAGACGCCGCATGCGACCGCTTGGCTCAACCTCAACATTCCTTTCGCACGGCTCTGGTCGCCGGAGACGCCGCAGCTCTACGACCTGCGTTTGCGACTCTATCAAGGCGAAGAATTGCTCGACGAAGTGGCCTCTTACGCCGGACTGCGCGATGTTGAGCTGCGACACGGGCGCGTCTGCATCAACGGCAAAGAGGTCTATCTGGCGATGATCCTCGATCAGGGTTACTGGCCGGAGAGCTATCTGGCCGCGCCTTCTGATGAAGCCCTGCGCGCCGACGTCGAGTGGATCAAGCGTTTCGGCTACAACGGCGTGCGCAAGCATCAGAAGATCGAAGACCCGCGCTGGCTCCACTGGTGCGACCGCGTCGGCCTGCTCGTGTGGGAAGAGATGCCGAACGCGCGCGCGTGGTCTGCGCGCTCGGAAGAATGGCTCGCCGCCGAATGGAAACGCGCCATCGAGCGCGACTACAACCATCCGTGCATCATCGCATGGGTTCCGGTCAACGAGAGCATGGGCTTTCCGAGTCTCGGCCAGCAGCATCCGGGACAGTACGCCTTCATCGAACGGATGGTCGCCATGACGCGCCGGCTCGACCCGAAGCGTCCCGTGATAGACAACGACGGGTGGGAGCACACGGACATCACGGACATCTGTGCGATCCACGATTACACGCCGACGGCGGAACTCCTGCGCCGGCGTTATCAGGAGACCATCAGCGGCGGCAATCTTCCGGCGCATGTCTGGATCGGAGACAAACCGCTCTTCGTGCTCGGCTCGCGTTATCGCGGGCAGCCGGTCATGCTCACGGAGGTCGGAGGGTTTCTCCTGATTCCGCCGGACGTGCCGGCTGAAAAGCGCGACATGCTCTACCAGTTCTACGGCTCGTTCCACACGGCCGAAGAGCTGCTGGACAAGTACCGCGACCTGATGGAAGGCATCGCCTCGCTCCCTTTTCTGGCGGGCTTCTGCTACACGCAGCTGACCGACATCGAGCAGGAGATCAACGGCCTGCTGACCTACGACCGCCGCCCGAAGGTTCTGCCCGAACAGATCGCAGAAATTCATCGCCGGCTATTTTTAATTAGCCAGGGATAAACGCGGAAGAGCGCGGATTTTAATATAAATCTGTGTCTATCCGCGAAAATCCGTGGCTAATTACTTTCGGCACTTGGCAAATGAGTGCCGAAACGGATAGTCTAAAGCCTCCGTCAGAGCTCTCAAAGTCTTTCCACTTCGGTCAAAGGAGATTAGCCGATGGCTGTCATTCATCCTTTCCGCGCGCTGCGTCCGCCTGCCGACCTCGTCGCGCAGGTCGCGAGCGTCCCGTACGATGTCGTCAACACGGAGGAGGCGCGCGCTCTCGCCTCCGGAAATCCGTGGAGCTTTCTGCACGTCTCGCGCCCGGAGATAGACCTGCCGCAGGGCACGGACATCTACAGCGAAGAGGTTTATAAAAAGGCTGTGGACAATTTTCGTGAGCTGACGGAGCGCTGTCCGCTCAAGATGGAGACGGAGCCGAGCCTCTACCTCTATCGCCTGATCATGGGCGAGCAGGAGCAGATCGGCGTCGTCGCCTGCTGCGCGGTGGACGAATACGATAACAACACGATTCTCAAACACGAGAAGACGCGCCGCGACAAAGAGGACGACCGGACGCGCCACATCATGGCTTTGCGTGCGCAGACCGGCCCGGTCTTCTTAACCTATCGCGGCAATCAGGAGATCGACACGATGGTCATGGAGGTGACCGTGACCGAGGCGCTCTATGATTTCACCGCGCCCGATGGAGTGCAGCACACCATCTGGCACGTGCCGGATGCGGTGCGCTTCGTGCAGGCGTTCCGCGACGTGCCGCAGTTCTACATCGCGGACGGTCATCATCGCGCCGCCTCTGCCTCGCGCGCGCGCGCGGAGATGCGCGAGATACAGGGCGACAAGCACACTGGCGAAGAGGAATACAACTTCTTTCTGGCCGTGCTCTTTCCGGCGGAGCAGCTCCGCATCCTGCCCTACAACCGCGTCGTGCGCGACCTGAACGGCCTCTCGGCGGAAGAGTTTCTCTCAGAGGTCGGGAAGAAGTTCAACGTCAGCGAAGACGCACCGCCCGCGCCCGCCTCGCGCGGGAACTGGAGCATGTATCTGGACGGCCGCTGGTACGGCCTGACGCTGAAAGATACGAGCCAACTGGAGACGGACGACCCGGTCGCAACGCTCGACGTGAGCATCCTGCAGGAGAACCTGCTCGATCCGATCCTCGGCATCAAGGACGTGCGAACGGACAAGCGGATCGATTTCGTCGGCGGCATACGCGGGACGGAAGAGCTCGAACAGCTCGTTAATGACGGTCGCGCGGCGGTCGCCTTCTCGCTCTCGCCGACGACGATTGACGACCTGCTCAACGTCTCCGACGCGGGCAGCATCATGCCGCCCAAGTCCACCTGGTTCGAGCCCAAGCTGCGCGACGCGTTGCTGATACACAACATCTGAGGGACTTAGGTCTTGGGTCTTTGGCCTTTGGTCTTTGATGTCTGGCTCGGCTTGAGTAGTTTCCAAAGACCTAAGACCTAAGACCTAAGACCTAAGACCTAAGCCCATATGCTTGAGACCGAGCGACTGCTGTTGCGCGAATTCACGATGGATGATCTGGACGAGCTGGCGCAGCTGCGTGCGGACCCGTCGGTGTGGAAGTACATCGGCGAGCAGTCGAGGGCCAAGGTCGAGGAGCGGCTGCGTTATTACATCTCGCTCTATGAGCCGCACGGGTTCGGGATGTGGGGCGTGGTGCACAAGGCTGAGGCGAAGCTGATCGGCTGGTGCGGGCTGGTGTTTCTGGACGAGACGCCGGAGGTAGAGGTCGGGTACGGCATCGCACAGGCCTACTGGGGACAGGGGCTCGTGACCGAAGCGGCCGAGGCCGCGCTCGATCATGGTTTTAATAAGATCGGCCTCGAACGCATCGTCGCCGTCGCGCTGCCTGAGAACACAGCCTCGCGGCGCGTGATGGAAAAGATCGGGATGAAGTACCAGCGCAACGTCAGGCACTACGGCTTCGACTGCGCTTACTACTCGATCACGCGCGACGAGTTCCGGCGACATGAAAGCAATAAATCAGCCACAGAGGCACAGAGACACGGAGATGTTTGAGAAGTATGCTATCTAATCCTTTTTTCTCTGTGTCTCTGTGCCTCTGTGGCCTATCTTCGCTTTTTGAGTGAGGCTAAACGCATGAAAGTTTTGATCGCTGATAAATTCGAGCAGTCCGGGCTGGACGGCTTGCGCTCCATCGGGTGCGAGGTCGTGTTCCAGCCGGACCTGAAGGACGAGGCGCTGGTCGCCGGCATCGGCGAGACGCGGCCGGACGTGCTCGTCGTGCGCTCGACCAAGGTCACGGAAGAGATGATGGACGCGGGCGCGCTGAAACTGATCGTGCGGGCGGGCGCTGGCTACAACACGATCGATGTCGCGGCGGCGTCGCGGCGCGGCATCTACGTCTCGAACTGTCCGGGGAAGAATTCCGTCGCGGTGGCGGAGCTGGCTTTCGCTTTGATGCTCGCGCTCGACAGAAGAATCGCGGACAACGTGATAGAGCTCCGCGCAGGCCAATGGAACAAGAAGGAGTTCTCCAAGGCGCGCGGCCTCTACGGGCGCACGCTCGGCCTCATCGGCGTCGGCAAGATCGGTCAGGAGATGATTCCGCGCGCACGCGCCTTCGGCATGCACGTCATCGCGTGGAGCCGCAGCCTGACGCCGGAGCGCGCCATCGTCCTCGGCGTCGAACACAAAGAGACGCCGCAGGAGGTCGCGCGCGAGGCGGACGTGGTGAGCGTGCATCTGGCCTTAAAACCCGACACGCGCTCGCTGATCGGCGCGGACGTGCTCAATTCGATGAAAGAGGGCGCGTACTTCATCAACACTTCGCGCGGCGAGGTCGTGGATCAGGCGGCGCTTGTGCATGCGATGCAGGCGCGCGGCATACGCGCGGGGCTCGATGTCTACGCCAACGAGCCAGCGGGCGGGACGGGCGAGTTCGCGGACGAGATCGCGCGCGAAGCGAATCTCTACGGCACGCATCACATCGGGGCTTCGACCGAGCAGGCGCAGGAAGCCATCGCCGCCGAGACAGTCAGAATCGTTCAGACCTTTCAGGAAACGGGCGAAGTCCCGAACGTCGTCAACCTCGCCGCGCGCACGCCCGCCACGCACATGCTCGTCGTCCGCCACCGCGACCGCCCCGGCGTGCTGGCGCACGTGCTCGAAGCGATCAAGACCGCAGACATCAACGTGCAGGAGATGGAGAACATCATCTTCGAGGGCTCCGAGGCGGCGGTCGCGCGCATCAATCTGGAAAGCGCGCCGAATGATGAGACGATGAACAAACTGAAGAGCGAGAACGCAGACATCATCGAGCTGAACCTGATCGAGCTTCAGGGCTAGCTCCGTTTGGAGGCGCAAAGGTCGCGCTGAGGATTTCATCCTGCAACCGGACGATATTGTGGAAGTGCCGAACAAGAAGCTTAAAAGACATGTTTGGACTTGGCCGATTGACAGTAGTTCGCCGTGGCGCGTGATTATCAGATGAAAACCACTCTCATCACAGGCGCATCGAGCGGGATCGGCGAGGCCTTCGCGCGGAGGCTGGCGCGGGACGGCTGGAACGTGCTGCTCGTCGCGCGCACCGAAAGCAAGCTGGAGATGTTGTGCAGCGAGCTGGGGCGCGCGAGCGACATCAACGCGCAGTACGTCGCGCTCGATCTGACTGATACGGACGCGCCCGCGAAGTTGTTTGAGGAGACGAAGGCGCGCGGGCTGGAAGTCGAGATGCTGATCAACAACGCTGGCTTCGGCTCGATGGGCGATTTTTTACAGCTCGATCTGGAGCGCGAGCTTGAGATGGTCGACCTGAACATCAAGGCGCTGGTGGCTCTGACCTATCTTTTTTTGGGGCCGATGCGCGAGCGCGGGCGCGGCTCGATCATCAACGTTGCGTCAACCGCCGGCTTTCAGCCGGTGCCGTACATGACGACGTACGCGGCGACCAAAGCCTTCGTGCTCTCCTTCTCGGATGCTTTGTGGGAGGAGAACCGCGCGTATGGCGTGAGTGTGATGGCCCTCTGTCCGGGCGTGACGGACACCAACTTTTTCGCGGCCTCGGAGATGGAGCGCCCGCCGATGCGCGTCTCGCAGACGCCGGAGCAGGTCGTGGACACCGCGCTCAAAGGCTTGAAGCGCGGGCGCGGCCACATCATCTCCGGCTGGACGAACTACTTACTGACGGAATCCGAAAGGCTCGTCCCGCGCTCGCTCGTCGCGCGCGTCGTGGGCAAAGCTTTACGACCCGGTAAAACAGGAGACAATGATGACGGAGAGAATCTTTAATTTCAGTGCGGGGCCGGCCGTGTTGCCCGTGCCGGTGTTGGAGAAGGCGCAGAGCGAGCTGGTCGGTTTGCCGGGCGTCGGGATGAGCATCATGGAGATCAGCCATCGCTCGAAGACCTTCGACGCGATCCACGCGCGTGCGACCGATGGCATACGCGAATTGATGGGCGTCCCCGAAAATTATCACATCCTTTTCCTACAGGGCGGCGCGAGCTTGCAGTTCTCGATGATCCCTATGAACCTGCTGCCGCAGGGCGGGAGCGCCGACTATATCCTGACGGGCAGCTGGGGCAAGAAGGCGATCAAGGAGGCCAAGCGTGTGGGCGCGGTCAACATCGCGGCCACGACCGCCGACGGCGGCTTCACGCGCGTCCCCGGGCAGGATGAATTGAAGCTCGATGCCAACGCGGCCTACGTCCATTTCACCTCGAACGAGACGATCGAAGGCGTGGAGTTCAAAGATGAGCCGTCGGTGGGCGACGTGCCGCTCATCTGCGACGCTTCGAGCGATATCATGTCGCGCCCCGTCCCGGTCGAAAAGTACGGCCTCATCTACGCCGGGGCGCAGAAGAACATGGGGCCGAGCGGCGTCACGCTGGTCATCATCCGTGACGACCTCCTGCCGCGCATCCCGGACGGCCTGCACACGATGCTCGACTATCGCACGCACACCGAGAACAACTCGCTCTACAACACGCCCAACACTTTCGGCATTTACATCATCGCGCTCGTCTGCGAATGGCTCAAGGAGAAGGGCGGGCTCGAAGCCATGCACCGCGAGAACGAAGCGAAGGCCAAGCTTTTGTATGACGCGATCGACGCGACCGAGTTTTATCGCGGCCACGCAGACCGTGACGCGCGCTCGCTGATGAACGTCACGTTCCGCCTCCCGTCGGAAGAGCTGGAGAAGAAGTTTGCGAGCGAGGCGACGGCCGCCAAGCTCGACGGCCTCAAAGGCCACCGCTCGGTCGGCGGCATACGCGCCTCCATCTACAACGCCTTCCCGCACGAAGGCGTCGAGGCGCTGGTCTCGTTCATGCAGGAGTTTGAAAGAACGAACGGATAAGCGAAACGATCTCCCGCAAAGGCGCTGGTGACGCAAAGAAAAGCAGGCATCTCTTTCTTTGCGTCACCAGCGCCTTTGCGGGAAACTATCTTTCATCTATAATTCTCAACGCCATTGGTTTTCCGCTCCGAGCCTCACTGACGAGCAGCCCCCAAAGGCTCTTCTCTACTCATTTAAAGTTGGCGCTCTTGTTTATGGACCCTCGCCTGCAAAGCGTGACTGCACAAATGAAGCGGGAGCTGCACCGCGAGCTCTCGTTGCGCGAACTCGCGGCGTCGGTCAACCTCTCGCTGTCGCGGCTGCACCATTTGTTCAAGGCCGAGACCGGGACGACCCCGGCCCAGTATCTCCGGCGGCTCCGCATGGAGCGCGCCAGAGAGCTTTTGGGGTCCAGCTCGCTGAGCGTCAAACAGGTATTGATGCGTGTCGGAGCGCGGGACCGAAGCCATTTTGAGCGGGAGTTCAAGCGGATCTACGGCCTCACGCCCACGCAGTACAGGACTTCTGCCAGGCTCGTCTTGTCGGCCGGATAGAAAAAGGCTGATAGCAGAAATCGCCACCAAATAGCAGAAACCGCCATGCGAATTTCCTTGTCCTGCAAGGAACCTTGCGTTACCGTTGCAGCCTCATAACAATCCCCCAACAAAATTACTCAGACCGATGCTCGGCGGCGGCGGCTCCTATTAGCTCCGGCATTGGACGGAAGAACAAGAACCCCGCTCTCACCGGCAAGTGCGAGCGGGGCTGGTGACAATGACACATCCTACTCGCCTGGTATTGCGAGAGAATACATCGTCTAGTCAACCTGTATCTTAGCGCAACATCAGGCGGCGGCTCAAACGGACTGCGGAGCCTGAAACTATGTTGCGCCCGACCAACGCCACTCGAAAGAACCTTCTGCTCGGCTGCTGCGGCCTGTTGGTCGGCATCCTCACCGGAATCTCTCTCGCCAACACACGTCATCAATCTATTGCGCAGGAGCCCTCCCCGGCGAAGCAGCAGGCAACATCCGGCGATCAGCAGTTGATAAAAAACTCGGCTGAAACTATTCGGCGGGCGAAGAACGAGCCGCAGAATTTCGAGGCGCAGCTACAGGCCGCCGAAGTCTATTACCAGATCGAGGGTTACGAGCAGGCCATCGTCTTCCTCTCGCGTGCCGCGCAGCTTCGTCCGGAGAGCGACGAAGTCGTGACGGCGCTCGCGAACGTAAATTTCCTCGCGCGCCACTACGAAGAGGCGGAACGCTGGTTTACCGCCGCGCTCAAGCAACACCCGTCCGATGTCAACATCCGGACAGACCTCGGCATGACGTTCCTGTTCCGCACCCCACCGGACTTTGACAGAGCGCTCACGGAGTTTCGCCGCGCGCTGGCGCTCGACCCGCAGCACGAACCGTCACTGCAAAACATGATCATCGCTCTGGCGCGCAAGGGCGAACGGGCTGAGGCCCGACTGTTTCTCGAAAAGCTCGAAAAGATCAACCCGCAGAACACTGCGTTGGAGGCCTTACGTCTGGAGCTTGCCCAGACGCGTGCGGCGGAGACGCAGCCTGCCGGGCATGATTGAAAAGCGCGAGTGCGGCGCACGGCCAGAGGCCCGTTCGACTTCTGTCGCAGCAGAGAGTTGTTAAGGCCACCTTGTTTGAAATGTTGGGACCTGAAGCGAGTGTTCGGCGCGGGCCGAATTCCGCTCAAGGGAGGGATGAAAGATGAAACATCTGAAAATAGCTGCTCTGGTGGTGATCCTGGCCGTGCTGGGATTACCGCTTTTCATAAACCGCAAAGCACACAGTCAGGAGACGCCTCCGATAACCATGACCGGAGACGGCATCGCGATGACAGACCAAGCCAATAAGGTCTCAAACGTCGACGCCACCGCCGGGCCATCTGACGTGGACAATGAGGGGGTGAGTCCGACTTCGACCGACACGTTCACCTTCAGCACGGTTGAAGACCCCACCGCCTCTCCGACGATCGGGCCGCTTCCTTCGCCCAGTTGCATCGTGCCGCGAAAGAATGCTCCGGCCAATTTCGATAGCGAGACCAACGGCTTTCTGGACCCGGACGAGTTCAAGGACGCCAGAGCCACTTTCGAGGAGATCGACGAGATCGGCGACGGACTCGGCCCCGTCTACAACGCGCAGCGTTGCAGCGAGTGTCACCAGAACCCGATCACGGGCGGCATCAGCCAGATCACAGAGCTGCGCGCCGGTCATAACATCTGCCTGAGCAGCGACTGTGGCCCGACCAACACGATCTTCGTGGACGCGCCGGGCGGCTCGCTGATCAACGACCGCTCGATCCCGACGAACCTCAACGACCCGGGCAATCCGCGCAAGGACGCGAAGCTACAGGAGCGCGTGCCGCCTCTCTTTACGGCGGGCGTCGTCAGCGGCGGCCCGATCACGCAGGAAGAGCCTGTACGCACTTTTCGCACTTCGCTGAACGTGCTGGGCGATGGCTTCGTCGAGGCGATGGCGAACGGCACGCTCCTCGCAATCGCGAACCGGCAGGCGACCGTCAGCGGCGGCACGATCAAGGGCATGACGATCCGTGTGCCGGTGCTGGAGACGGCCCCGAACAGCGACCCGACGCAGCCTTTTCCGGGCAGGTTCCGTCTCGGCCGGTTCGGCTGGAAGAACCAGCATGCGAGCCTGCTCTCGTTCTCAGGCGACGCGTACCTGAACGAGATCGGCATCACGAACTTCCTGATCCTGACCGAGAACTCCTCGCTCGGGCGCTCCGTCGCTCCTTTCGACCCGGAGCCGGACCCTTCGCCTAACGGAGAGGACGCCGCGCAGGACGTGCTGGTCTTCGCGGACTTCATGAGGTCAACCAAGGCTCCGCCGCTGGATCAGGACATCAAGACGCAGTTCAACGCCGATTGGACGGCGGGCCGCGATCTCTTTATGTCCCTGCCGCCCGCCCCGACAGAGGAGCGTAATCCTCCCGTGATGGGATGCAGCATCTGTCACGTTCCGGCCATCGTGACGGCCAAGCCATGCACGGTCATCAACGGCGGCGAGTTCGTCGTGCCGACCGAGTTGGGCAACAAGATCTTCCGTCCCTTCGGAGATTTCCTGCTGCACGACGTCGGCACCGGAGACGGCATCGTGCAGAACGGCGGGCAGAAGACACGGCTCAAAGTACGCACTGCGCCGTTGTGGGGAGTCCGCACGCGTGATCGCCTGATGCATGACGGCGAATCGTTGACGTTCAAGGAGGCGATCCTGCGTCATGCGGGTGAAGCGACGATCATCACCAATCGCTTCGTCTACCTGACGCCGACGCAGAAGAAGCAACTCATCATCTTCCTTGAGTCGCTCTAAGCGTTAAGCCTGCGAGAGGCCGTTCAGACGAAAGAACGAGCGGCCTCTCCAAAACATCTCAGACACCTTCGCCAAGGGAGTTGAGACATGTCTGCCAGAATGATCGTCGTGTTGTTGTGTGCCTGCGTCGCGGTCGCTTCGCTGATCCTCTACACGGGCGCGACAAACACCTCGCCCGCCAACGCGCCTGCGCCTTCGCAGGCAGAACGGCCCGCGCCGCCGCCACCGCCGCCCGCCGCCGATCCGGTTGAAGCGACAACGGCAGCCGCGCCGACTTCCGCCGAGATCCGCGCTGTCGTCGCGCGTATCTACAAAGATGCTGCGACCGTGGACGAGGGCCGCGCCAGAGCCTTTGCGGTCGGCGACTTTAACGGCGACCAGTCGCAGGACATAGCGATCCTCATCCGGCCGGTCAAAGGCAAGCTGTCGAAGCTCAACGACGAGTATGCGAACTGGATGATTCAGGACCCGCTCATCAACTCTAAAACAGACCCGCGTCCCAACGCCCAAACTCCTGCGCCCGTCAAGATTCAGCCGAACGATGTGCTGCTCACCATCGTGCACGGTTATGAGGAAGCGGGCTGGCGCAATCGCTTGGCGACACAGACCTATCTGCTCAGGAATGCCGGCGGCGATGACCTGGAAATGCTTTCAGCGCGTGAGGCCAGAGCGTCCGGAACGCGAGGCGACGTGCTCCGCGAGACGTTGGCCGGAGCATCAGGTTTTATCTATTGGACCGGCAGCAAATATACCTGGCAGGCAGCTCAGCAGTAAAAAAAATTTCACGTCAAGACGCAAAGACGCAAAGAAAAGCTTCATTGTTTTCCTTTGCGTCTTTGCGCCTTGGCGTGAGATTCTTTAGACTTGATTCATATGAAAACTTTTTGCATCTTTGCGCTGCTCCTCTCTGTGACCTTTGCGTTGCGCGCGCAGACGGGCGCGGACAAGCCCGCTTCGCCTGAGCTGCCGCAGGAAAAGCACCTGCGCAACGTCCGGCAGCTCACGTTCGGCGGCGAGAATGCCGAAGCCTACTTTTCGGGCGACGGCCGCGAGCTGATTTTTCAATCGAAGCGCGACGGGCGCGAGTGCGACCAGATCTACGAGATGGGGGCGGACGGCTCGGACGTGCGTCTGGTCTCGACCGGCTACGGCAAGACGACCTGCTCCTACTTCTTCCCGAACCGCAAGCGCATTCTCTACTCGTCCACGCATCTCGGCGCGAAGGAGTGCCCGCCGCCGGTCGATTACTCGAAGGGCTACGCGTGGGCGATCTATCCGGCTTATGACATCTTCACGGCGCGGCCGGACGGGACGGACTTGAAGCGCCTGACCGCGACGCCCGGCTATGACGCGGAGGCGACCATCTCGACCGACGGGCGGAAGATCGTCTTCACTTCGATGCGCGACGGCGACCTCGACCTGTACTCGATGGACGCGGACGGCAAACACGTCAAGCGGCTGACGAACGAGCTCGGCTATGACGGCGGCGCGTTCTTCTCGCGGGACGGCAAGCAGATCGTCTATCGCTCTTACCACCCGCAGACGGAGAAAGAGATCGCGCGCTACAAGCAGAAGCTGGCGGAGGACTTGATCGAGCCGACGGTCTTTGAGATCTGGGTCATGAACGCGGACGGGACGAACAAGCGACAGGTGACCAAATTGGGCAAGGCGAGCTTTGCGCCCTACTTTTTCCCGGACGGACAGCGCATCATCTTCGCCTCGAACGTCAACGACCCGAAGGGCAGAGACTTTGATCTGTACGTCATCAAGGTAGACGGCACGGGGCTGGAACGCATTACATACAATGACAGCTTTGACGGCTTTCCGATGTTCTCGCCCGACGGGAAGCGACTGGTCTTCGCCTCGAACCGGAACGCGAAGACGCGCGGCGACACGAACGTCTTCATCGCCGACTGGGTTGAATAGACATAACGATTTGCGCGCTTGAGTCTTTCTTTGTTTGCGCCTTTGCGTGAAACGTTGAGGGTTCACGCCAAGGCGCTAAAAAAGAGAACCGAAAGCTCGCAAAGAGATTCATAATCGCATGAGACAAAAAATCTTTTCCTTCCTGCTTATCTTTGCCTTCGTCACGGGCGGGGCGGCGCAGCAGAAGCGCGCGAGCGGCGGCGGGGCGGCGGAGGCGCGGCTGCGCGCGTCTGTGTCGTATCTCGCTTCGGACAAGCTGGACGGGCGGCGCACTGGAACCGAAGGCGCACGCGCGGCTGCGAGTTACATCGCGTCGCAGTTCGCGCGTCTAGGCCTCAAGCCGCCGGGTGGCAAGAGCAAGACGGGATACATGCAGAGCTTCCCGTATGTCTCGGGCGTCGAGCTGGGCAAGACGAACGCGGTGACGCTCACGCGCCGCGCTCCGGCCGTCGAGGGCGAGCCGCTGGGCGGCGGCATCACGACGCTCGACCTGCGGCTGGGCGATGACTGGACGCCGCTCGGCTTCTCGTCGAACGAGAAGCTCTACACGCTGCCTTTAAGCTTCGTCGGCTACGGCATCACGGCGGGCGATCTGAACTATGACGATTACGCGGGCGCGACGCTGCAGGACAGGATCGCGCTCGTGCTCGAAGGCACGCCGGACGGCGACAACCCGCACGGCGATTTCGCGCGTTATACGGACGTGCGCTGGAAGGCCGTGGCCGCGCGCGATCACGGCGCGAAGGCTCTGGTCATCATCGCGGCCGAAGACAATTTCCGCGACGACCGCTTATCAAAGCTCTCTTACGACAACGCTGCGGGCGATGCGGGGCTTCCGGTCATCGTCATCTCCAGACAGGCCGCGGCACAGGTCTTGGGTGTGAGCGGCGTCCCGCAGCTCGCCGAATTGGAGAAGCGCGTCGCGAGCGCGGCCGTCACCAGAAGGAGCGCGACCAACTCCGGAGGCAGCGCGACGTATCCGATCATGGATGCCGTCAACAAAGCCTCTTTCCTTGAGCAGAGCCGGCTCACGCTCGCGACGAGCATCGTGCGCAAGGACGCTCCGGCGGACAACGTCATCGGCATCCTCGAAGGCTCTGACCCGCAGCTCAAAAAAGAGTTCATCGTCATCGGCGCGCATTACGACCACCTTGGGCGCGGCGGCGAAGGCAGCCTCGCGGCGCGCGCGGGCGAAGTCCATCACGGCGCGGACGACAACGCCTCGGGCGTCGCGGGAGTGCTGGAGCTGGCCCGGCTGTTCAAGTCCGGAAAGCTGAAGACGAGGCGCAGCCTGCTCTTCATCACTTTCGCAGGCGAAGAGGAGGGCTTGCTCGGCTCGAACTATTACGTCAATCATCCGGTCGTGCCGCTCGCGGACACTGTGGCGATGGTTAACATGGACATGATCGGGCGTTTGAAGGATGAGAAGCTGATTATCGGCGGCGTCGGGACCTCGTCCGGCTGGCGCGACCTGCTCACGATGGCTGCACGCTCTACAGAGCAGAAGTTTGCGACGACCTTCAACGAAGACGGTTACGGGCCGAGCGATCATTCGTCGTTCTATTCAAAGCAGGTGCCGGTGCTCTTTTTCTGGACGGGGACGCACGAGGATTATCACAAGCCTTCGGACACTGCTGACAAGATCAATTATGAAGGCGAAGCTCAGATCATCTCGCTCATCTCAAATGTCGTGACGTTGATCGACCAGACCAGGGAGCGCCCGGCCTACGCGGTTGCCAAGAGCGAGAGCCAGGGGCGCACGATGGGCTTTAAGGTCTACCTCGGCACGATCCCGAACTACGCGGACTCATCGGACGGCCTCAAGCTCGACGGCGTGCGCGACGACTCGCCTGCGGCGCAGGCCGGGCTCAAGGGCGGAGATGTGATCGTCAAACTGGCCGGACGCGACGTGCACAACGTCTACGATTACACCTACGCGCTCGGCGAGATGAAGGCGGGCGTGGAATACGAGGTGGAGCTGATGCGCGGCACAGAGCGTGTGAAGCTGAAGATCACTCCGGCGGCGAGAAAATAGGTCTCACGCCAAGGCGCAAAGACGCAAAGAAAAGCTTTCTTCTTTCCAGCACAGTGGGATCCGAAGCTTGGAATTCACGTGACTTGAAGTCGCGGC
>JADMIO011113543.1_pt1 | contig 34461 bp, 30 predicted proteins | sample 8958161 | NCBI WGS metagenome assembly JADMIO01 (sample SAMN16585339, study PRJNA669376) | soil metagenome | isolation source: Crop rotation soil | place: USA: Cullars Rotation, Alabama | collected 2011
GACGCCGCCGGCAATGCCGAGCGCGCCGCGGTCGCCGCCTTGCGCGCCGCCGAGGACCGGCTGTCGAAACAGCGAGCGACCGAGGCGGATATCGCGCGTCGCGGCGCCGCCGCCGAAGCCCGCATGGCCGCCGTAACGGAGACCGTCACCGCATTGACCGGCGAGGTCGCAGAGGCCGCCGAGCGCCGCGGCGAGGCCGAGCGCGCCTTCGCCGCGCTGCCCGACCCGGGGCTGGCCCGCATCGCCTTGGAGGCCGCGCGGACGCAGGCGGCCGGCGCCCGCCGGCGGGAGGGCGAGGCCCGTGCCGTGCTCGACCGTCTCGCCCGCGAGGCGAATGCGCGGCAGCAGCGGCTGGCTTCGATCGATCTCGAACAGGGCGCCTGGCGCAAGCGGCGCGACAGCGCGGGGGCGCAGCATGCGGTCTTAACCGAAAGGCTAGCCGCGCTGGCGCAGGAAGCCGCCACCCTTGCCGACCGTCCCGCCGAGATCGCGGCGGAGACCGAAACATTGGCCGGCACCGCCGCCATTGCCGCGGCCAAACTGCGCGCCAGCGAGGATGCGCTTGCGACCGCGGAAACGCGGCTGCGTCAGGCCGCGGAGGCCGCCAAGGGCGCCGACACGGCCGTTGCCGAAGCACGCGAGCAGCGCGCCCGCGTCGAGGCGCGGCGCGAAGCCGCCGTCCAGGCCTTGCAGCGGCTGCGCGTCGAAATTGCCGAGCGGCTCGACATCGTGCCGGAAGCGCTCGGCGAGGTATTGGCGGCGAATAACGACGAACTGCCGGAAGGCGACGCCGCCGACATCGCTGGGCGTCTCGACCGGCTGACCCGCGAGCGCGACGGCATGGGCGCCGTCAACCTGCTGGCGGACCAGGAATCGGAGGAAGTGACGGCCCAGCTCGCCAGCCTCGAGAACGAGCGCGCCGACCTGACCGCGGCAATCGCCCGATTGCGCCGCGGTATCGCGACCCTGAACGCCGAAGGCCGCAGGCGGCTGCTGATCGCCTTCGATCAGCTGAACGGGCATTTTGGCGAGCTGTTCGCGCGGCTGTTTGGCGGCGGCAAGGCGGAACTTGCCTGGGCCGAGGACGAAGACCCGCTCGAATCCGGTCTCGACATCCTCGCCAGCCCGCCTGGCAAGCGGCTGCAGTCATTGTCATTGCTCTCCGGCGGCGAGCAGGCATTGACTGCACTGGCGCTGATTTTCGCGGTGTTCCAGACCAACCCGGCACCGGTCTGCGTCCTCGACGAGGTCGATGCGCCGCTCGACGACTCGAATGTCGACGGGTTCTGCCGCCTCGTTGCCGACATCGCCGACACCACCGGCACCCGCTTTCTGCTGATCACGCATCACCGCGTGACCATGGCGCGGATGGACCGGCTCTTCGGCGTGACGATGGCCGAACGCGGCGTGTCGCAGCTCGTCTCGGTCGACCTGGCGCGCGCCAACGAGTTGCGACAAACCGCCTAAGCACCATAAGTCTATGTAAAACCTACGGTTTCAGGGCAGGCGTACAGCCGTCCGTTGGGTTGACACTGAGCAGGTGCCTGATTATCGTGCGCGGCGTTCCGGCCGCCACCGGCCGGGAACAGGTCGATATTGGTTGCGCTCTTGATGAGCGATGGCGGGCATGAGCGACGGCAGACCGCCGGATCGTCTCGCGCGACTTGGCGCGGAACTGGATAAGGCGGCGCAGGCACAGCGCGGCGCACAGAAGCCTGCGCCCGGCCCCGACGATCCCAGTCTGCAGCAGGGTGCCGGGCTGGGGATGCGCATCGGCATCGAGTTTGTGGTGGCGGTGGTGGTGGCGACTGGTCTGGGCTGGGCCGTCGATCAGTGGCTGGGGACGCGGCCTTGGGGGATGATCGTTCTGTTCTTCCTCGGTGTTGCGGCCGGCATGCTAAATGTGTACCGCGCGGTGAACGGCATCCAGCAGGCCGTCGGATACCGCCGGCTCGACGAGGTAAAGGGCGCGAAGCGCCCGAAAGACGGATGGGACGACGAGGACTAGCGTGGCGTTAGAAATCAAGCCTCTGCACCAGTTCGAGATCCAGAACATCGTCCCGCTGCATATCGGCGGGCTCGACGTCTCGTTCACCAATTCCGCGCTGTTCATGGCGGTCGCGGTCGTATTGATCACCCTGCTGACGGTAGTGGCGACGCGGCGCGAAGCGTTGGTGCCCGGGCGCCTGCAGTCGCTGGCGGAGCTCAGTTATGAGTTTGTCGCCGACATCGTCGACACCAATGCCGGGCACGGCGCAGAGCCGTACTTCCCGTTCGTGTTCACGCTCTTCATGTTCATCCTGACCTGCAATCTGGTCGGGCTGATCCCGTTCACCTTCACCGTGACCAGCCACATCATCGTCACCTTTGCGCTGGCCTTTCTCGTATTTGTCGGCGTCACGATCATCGGCATCGTCAAGCACGGCGCGCATTTTCTGCGGCTGTTTGTGCCGCACGGCGTGCCGCCGGTATTGCTGCTGCTGCTGGTGCCGATCGAAGTGCTGTCCTATTTCATCCGCCCGTTCACCTTGTCGATCCGGCTGTTCGCGAACATGCTCGCCGGGCATACGATGATGGCGATCTTTGGCGGGTTCGCCGCCGGGATCGGGCTGCTCGCGATATTCCCGGTGGCGATCAACATTGCCCTGGTCGGTCTTGAACTCCTGGTCGCGGCGTTGCAGGCCTATGTCTTCGCGATTCTGACCTGTCTCTACCTGCGCGACGCTCTGCACCTGCACTAAGGCGCATCTGCAGCGATCGCTTCTTTTCTCCTCGTTTCGGCAAAGGAATACGCACATGGATCTCGCTTCCGCCAAGATGATCGGCGCCGGTCTCGCCTGCATCGCGCTGGTTGGCGCCGGTGTCGGCATCGGCAATGTCTTCTCGTCCCTGATCGCCTCGGTCGCCCGCAACCCGGCGGCGCAGCCGCAGGTGCAGCCGTTTGCGTTCCTCGGCTTCGCACTGGCGGAAGCGACGGGTCTGTTCGGCCTGGCGGTGGCGTTCCTGATCCTGTTCGTGTTCTAGGCAGGCGAAACCCGGACACCGCGCGATGCCGCAGCTCGAGGTTCACACCTTTCTGCCGCAGCTGGTCTGGTTGACCATCTGGTTCGGCATTCTCTACGTGATCCTGGCCAAGATCGCGTTGCCGAAGATCGCCGTCGCGCTCGAGGCCCGCCGCCGTCAGCGCGACGGCGATCTGGCGCGGGCGGCCCAGCTCAAGGCCGAAGCCGAGGCCGCCAACGCCAACTTTCAGCGGCTGATGGCCGAGGCGCGGGCACAGGCACAGGCGGTGCTGAAGGAAACCTCCGATCGCCTCGCGGCCGAAGCGGCGCGGCGTCAGCATGCGCTGTCCGAGCAACTGGCGCAGCAGGTCCATGAAGCCGAGCGCCGCATCGCGGAAAGCAAGACGCAGGCGCTGACCGAGATGCGCGGCATTGCGCTCGATGTCGGTCGCGCGGTGGTCGAGAAGTTGACCGGCACGCCGCCTAGCGAGGCCCGGCTCGGCGCCGCGGTCGATGGCCAAATGGCACGACAGGTACATTGATGCTGCACCACCTTCTGGCCGACGCCGAATTCTGGGTCCTGCTGTCGGTCATCATCTTCGCCATTCTGGTCTGGAAGCCGATGAGCCGTGCCATGCTCGGCGGCCTCGACGCCCGCGCCGAGCGCATCCGCGCCGATCTCGACGAGGCTCGGCGCCTGCGCGAAGAAGCCGAGCGGCTGTTGGCGGATTACCAGCGGCAGGAGCGCGAAGCGGCGGCGCAGGCCGAATCGATCGTCAAGAATGCCCGCGAAGAAGCCGAGCGGATCGCAGCGCAGGCAGCGCGCGACCTGGAGCAGAGCCTGACCCGCCGGCACCATCTCGCCGAGGAGCGCATCGCCCAGGCGGAGGCGAAGGCGGTCGAGGAAATCCGGGCGGTGGCCGTCGACGTCGCGATCAGCGCGGCGCGCGAGGTGATTGTTGCTGAACTCGATGCACAGCGCAGCGCCGCCCTGATTGACAACGCTATCGCGGCATTGCCACAGCAATTGCGATAATTAACTTCGGGCGGAAAACGCTCCATCGCGCGGCTTTTTTCTGCGACGTCCCGCGTTATCCTGGTGTTGTCGCTCAATGTCTGGGCGATCGTGATTAACCGGGGCCGACGTGATCGCCGCGTGTCTCTCTACCTTGCGTAGTCGCTCGGCGCTGGCACTCGTTGCCGGCGCATTGCTTTTTGGCTTGCTCCTGGCCGGTCCGGCGCACGCCATCAGCGCCGTCATCCTCAACTCGGATGACGATTCGCTCAGCGTCATCGATACCGCCACCTATCGCGAGACGTCGCGCAGCTATATCGGCCGCGCGCCGCACCATTTGATGCCGACGCCGGACGGCAAGACACTGATCCTGGCGATGGCAGGCGGCAACGAACTGGTCTTTATCGACCGGGCCAGCGGCAATATCCGCAACCGCCTGCCGGCCAGCGATCCCTACCAGATCGGCTTCAGCCCGGACGCCAAATGGTTTGTCGCGACGTCGCTGCGGCTCGACCGTATCGACATCTACGAGGCCGCCAATTACCAGCTGAAATATCGGCTGCCGGCGCCGACGACGCCAAGCCATATGGATTTCTCGCCCGACAGCCGCACCGTCTACATCTCGCTGCAGGGCTCTGGCGCGATGATGGCCATCGACCTCGCCAGCGGCAAACCGGTGTGGAATACTCCGGTCGGCCGCCAGCCCGCTGGCGTCCTGGTGCGCCCCTCAGGCACGATCCTGGTCGCCAATATGGGCTCTGACCATTTCGCCGAGATATCGCCGCAGGACGGCAGCGTCATCCAGCGCGTCCGCACCGGCCGCGGCGCGCATAATTTCCTGCTCTCGCCGGATCGCCAGACGCTGTATGTATCGAACCGCGTTGCCGGAACGATCTCATTGCTCGACCCGGCGACATTGGCGATCACCGGGACCTTTGTCGCACCCGGCGGTCCCGACGACATGGCGATCAGCGCCGACGGCAAGGAATTGTGGGTCACCGGCCGCTGGCGAGCCTCGGTCAATGTCCTCGACCGCAGCACCGGTGCGCTCAAGGCGACCATCCCGGTCGGCCGCTCGCCGCACGGCATTTTCGTGTATTAGAGGCGAACGATGTCGTTCATCGACGCTTTTTTGCGCGTGATCGATCAGCTCCAAGGCGCGGTCTACGAGGATGCGGTACAGCCATTGCTGTACCAGCTCGGCCTGATGGACTGGTCGGAGGAGCTGTTTGACGCGGTCGGCATCGCGTTGTTCGGCGCTCTGGAAATCATGCTTGCCTACATGCTGTTCCGGCCGCTCGAACTCTGGCGTCCCGTCGAGCGCTGGCCCGACCGCCGCGCCGTGCGGACTGATATCGTCTACACCGTGGTGGCGCGAATTGGGATCATCCCCGCGATCATCTTCCTGTTGCTCACCCCGATCGGCGCAGCCATCGATGGCTACCTTCGTTTTGAAGGCTACATCCCACCAAAGCTCGAACAGTTTCTGCCGTTCCTATTGGCATGGCCCTTCCTGACCTTTCTGCTTTACGTCGTCATCATCGATCTGGCCGAGTATTGGCGGCATCGCCTGCAGCATCGGCTGTCCTGGTGGTGGGCATTGCACAGCCTGCACCACGACCAGCGGCAGATGACCCTGTGGGCCGACGATCGCAACCACGTCCTTGATGACGTGATCGCCTCGGTTTGGACCGGCACGATTGCCTTATTGATCGGGGTCGCTCCGGCTGAATTCCCGCTGGTATTGATCGCGTTTCGGCTGGTCGAAAGCCTGTCGCACACAAATGTGCGGCTCCGCCTTGGGCGGTTCGGCAGCGACCTGATCGTCGGCCCGCATTACCACCGGCTGCACCATTCGATCGAGCACGCGGAGGCGCCGTTCGACCGCGCCCGCGGCTGCAATTTTGCGGTGATCTTCCCGGTCTGGGATGTGATCTTTCGCACCCGCCGCCGCGACGACGCCTTCCCGGCGACCGGCGTCGCCAATCTGACCGGCCCCATCATCCGCGCCGGCTATCTGCGCCACCAGCTCGACGGCTTCCGCCGTCTCGGCGCCGAACTCGGCCACCTTCTTGGCCGCCGCCGCACCGGCTTCGCCGCCGCCTTCCCGCAGGAGTAGCTTTCAGAGTCCCGTCTTCCCGGATCTCCCCCGCTGCGCAGGGGAGGATTATCCAATCAACGCGTGTTGGCCAACAAGGCTTGGCGAATCGACCTGCGCGTTCGGCCACAGGCTGCATCAGGCGGTTTGCTAAAGTGCCGGGTTCCAGCGCTCCCCGAGCCAACGGGTGTGTCGCGGCATCGGACATGCCATTTTGCGCATATGCCGCTCGCCGATTTTGTCCATCTCCGCACGCATTCGGCCTATTCGCTGTCGGCCGGGGCGATCAAGGTCAAGGAACTCGTCGGCCTGTGCAAAGCCGAAAAGATGCCGGCGGTGGCGATCACCGACAGCGGCAACCTGTTTGGCGCGTTGGAGTTCGCGCTGGCCTGCTCCGATGCCGGTATCCAGCCGATCATCGGCTGCGAAGTGGCGCTGGCACCCGGCGACCCTGCCCGCAACAGCCGCAATGGCGGCCTCGCCGAGCCGGATCGCATCGTTCTGCTGGTACAGAACGAGACCGGCTACCGCAACCTAATGGACCTCGTCAGCCGCGCCTTTCTCGATGGTGAAGCCGGCGCGGAACCCGCCGTCCCGCTCGCCAGCCTCGCGGCGGCCAATGACGGCCTGTTGTGTCTGGCCGGGGGTGCCGGCGGACCGGTCGGGCGCCTGCTCGCCGAAGGCCAGGGCGAGGCGGCGGAAGCCGCGCTGCTGGCCCTGCGACAGATTTTCCCCGGCCGGCTCTATATCGAATTGATGCGGCACGGCTCGCCCGAGGAGGCGCGTTGCGAGAATGCCCTCGTTGATCTCGCCTATGCGCATGACCTGCCGCTGGTCGCGACCAACAACGCCTATTTCCCCGATCGCGGCTTCTACGAGGCGCATGACGCGCTGATGTGCATCGCGCAGGGCCGCTCCGTCGCCGACGATGAACGCAAGCGCCTCACGCCCGACCACTTTTTTCGCCCAGCGGCGGAGATGCGCGCCCTGTTCGCCGACCTGCCGGAGGCCTGCGACAACACGCTGGTGATCGCGCAACGCTGCGCCTTTATCCCGCCGATCCGCAAACCGATCCTGCCCGCCTTCAGCGGCGCGGCCGGGGCGGACGAGGTCACCGCCCTCCGCGCCTTGTCAGCCGAGGGACTGGAGGCGCGGCTCGCCGCCCTGGGCATTGCCGGCGACGACGAGGCCTGCCGGCCCTATCGCGAGCGGCTCGAATTCGAGCTCGAAACCATCATCCAGATGGGCTTCCCCGGCTATTTCCTGATCGTCGCCGACTTTATCCAGTGGGCGAAACGCCAGGGTATTCCGGTCGGGCCGGGGCGCGGCTCCGGCGCCGGCTCGGTCGTTGCCTGGGCGTTGACGATCACCGACCTCAACCCGTTGCAATTCAACCTGCTGTTCGAGCGGTTCCTGAACCCCGAGCGCGTGTCGATGCCGGATTTCGACATCGATTTCTGCCAGGACCGGCGCGATGAGGTGATCAAATACGTCCAGCAGAAATATGGCCGCGACCGGGTCGCGCAGATCATCACCTTTGGAAAATTGCAGGCGCGCGCCGTATTGCGCGATGTCGGCCGCGTCCTCGGCATGCCCTATGGCCAGGTTGATCGGCTCTGCAAACTGGTGCCGAACAACCCGGCGCACCCGGTGACCCTGGCCAAAGCCATCGAGGGCGAACCGCAATTGCAGCAGCAGCGCGACGCCGACGAGAGCGTCGGCCGCCTGATGGCGATCGCGCTCAAGCTCGAAGGGCTGTATCGCCACGCCTCGACGCATGCCGCGGGTGTTGTGATCGGCGACCGGCCCTTGTCGGAGCTGGTGGCACTCTATCGCGACCCGCGCTCCGACATGCCGGTGACGCAGTTCAACATGAAATGGGTCGAACTGGCCGGCCTGGTCAAATTCGACTTTCTCGGTCTCAAGACCCTGACCGTGTTGGCGCGCTGCCTCGAATTGCTCGAACAGCGCGGCGTCTCGCTCGATCTCGCCAATATGACCTTGGACAATCCGGCGACCTTCGAACTGCTGGGCCGCGGCGACACGGTCGGGGTGTTCCAGGTTGAAAGTCAGGGCTGCCGCGACATGCTGAAGCGGCTGCGCCCCGACCGCTTCGAAGACATCATCGCCGCCAACGCGCTCTACCGCCCTGGCCCGATGGAGAACATCCCGCGCTATATCGCGGTCAAACACAATGAGGAGGAGCCCGACTACCTGCACCCGAAGATCGAGGAGATCCTGAAGGAAACCCACGGGATCATGATCTACCAGGAGCAGGTCATGCAGATCGCGCAGGTGCTGGCCGGCTATACGCTGGGCGGCGCCGACCTGCTGCGCCGCGCGATGGGCAAGAAGATCCAGTCGGAGATGGACGCGCAGCGCAAATTGTTTGTCGACGGCGCGATCGAACGCGAGGTCGACAAGGCGCGCGCCGAACTGATCTTCGACCAGATGGCGAAATTCGCCGGCTACGGTTTCAACAAATCGCACGCCGCCGCCTACGCGCTCGTGACCTATCAGACGGCGTATCTGAAGGCGAACCATCCGGTCGAGTTCCTGGCCGCATCGATGACCCTCGACCTCGGCAATACCGACAAGCTCAACGTCTTCCGCCAGGAATTGATGCGGCTTGCTATCGCGCTATTGCCGCCCGACATCAACCGATCGGAGGTTTCGTTCGCGGTCGAGACCGATCCGAAAACTGGCAAGCCGGCGATCCGCTATGCATTGGCGGCGGTGAAGGGCGTCGGCGCGCAGGCGATGCACGACATCGTCGCGGAGCGGCGCAAGAACGGCCCGTTCAAGGATCTGTTCGACCTGTCGCAGCGGCTGGACGCGCGCAGCTTCAACCGGCGCCAGTTCGAAAGCCTCGCCAAGGCCGGCGCCTTCGAATGCCTGAACCCGAACCGGGCTCAGACGTTTACTGCCGCCGAATTGCTGTTACGGCAGGCGAGCCGCGCCGCCGAAGACCGGCACGACGGCCAGCAAAGCCTGTTCGGCAACAGCGATCGCAGCTTTGCCGCGCGGCCGTCATTGCCGCTCGTGCAGGACTGGCCATCGGTCGAGCGTCTGCAATACGAATTCGACGCGATCGGGTTTTACCTGTCGAGCCACCCGCTCGACCCCTACGGCAAGAGCCTGGAGCGCGCCGGCATCCTGCGCTGGGTCGACCTGCCCGCAGCCTTGGCAGCCGGCGGCACAACCCGCTTCCGCCTCGCCGGCATCGTCCTCAACCGCAAGGAGCGCACCTCGGCACGCGGCAGCCGCTTTGCCTTTGTGCAATTGTCGGACATGACCGGCGTGTTCGAGATCACGCTGTTCTCGGAAATCCTCGCGCAGACCCGGACCTTGCTCGACAGCGGCCAGCCGCTGATCGTGACCATCGATGTCCGCCGCGAGGAGGACAATCTCCGCCTCACCGCGCAGAAGATCGAGGCGCTCGACACGGTTGTCGCGCATGCGGCGGCCGGACTGAAAGTCTTTGTCGCCGAGGCCGAGGCCTTGCCGCGCCTCAAGGGCCTGATCTCGCGCGAGTCCGGCGGTCGCGGCCGCGTCACCGTGGTGCTCGACCTGCCGAGCCGCGAAGTGGAACTGACCCTGCCGGGCGGCTTCCGCATCAACCCGGGCGTCCGCGCCGCCGTCAAATCACTGCCCGGCATCCTCGACGTGCACGATATTTAGGCGGCGCCGCTGCAATAAGCCTTCTCCCCCACAACCGCGGAGACGGACGAGCCTGTCGAAAACCTACCCGTCACCCCGCGTAAGCGGGGCCCCAGGGCGAGTGATGGAGCGGTTTCCCTGGTTCCGCTTCCGCGGGAATGACGGCGGGAAAGTACGAGCTTTATGGGATACCACCCCAATGGCCCTTACGTGCCGACAGCTTTGCGGCGGTCGCCCCTTTCTCACAGTGCGGGGAGAGTGACGGACCGGCAGATTACCGGCCCGAGGTGGCGGCGGTCAGTGCGATACCACCCCGATAGGATCGCAGATAGGCCGGGAAGGTGAGCCCGGCCAACGAGTTGAGGTCGTCGCGGGTGTGTAATGTACCGTCATCGACGGTGCGCGCGGCGCGGTAGCCGGCGGCGGTCGTCATCTCGGCAACCGGTTCATCATAGGCGCCATACGGATAGGCGAAGGCCACAATCCGCGTCCCGAGCCAGGTCTCCAGCAATGTCTTGCTGCGGGCGATTTCGTCCCATTGACGGGCGCGGCCAAGCCCCGGCAATGACGGATGCGAGCGCGAATGGCTGCCGATTTCCATGCCGCCGGCAAGCATGCCCTTCAACTGCGCGAGCGACAGAAAATTCGGGTGACCGACATAGTTCGTCACGATGAAAAAGGTCGCCGTGAAGTTGTATTTGCTTAACAGCGGCACGGCGTAAGTGAATTGCTGCTCCCAGCCATCGTCGAACGAGATGATTGCCGGCCGCTCGGGCAGCGCCGCACCCTGTTCGAGATGGTTCGCCAGATCCTCGAATGAGATCGTGCGGTAGCCGTTGTCCCGGAGGTATCCGAGATCGTTCTCGAACGCCTCGGGATTGGTTGTCAGCAGGCGCAACGCGTGGCTGGCCGGCAACGGTCCCGGCCGGATGTGGTGGTAGATCAGGATCGGGACGCGGACCGATGCCGGCAGGTGCGGCGCCGCAGGCTGCTCCGCAGCGGCCTCCTGAGCTGGCTCGCAGCGTCCGGACGAGCCAATCAACAAGAGCGATGTAATTACGGCGGCCAATACCGCCGCGAACCGCGAAATGCGCATGCGAAACATCCGTCCGCCAAGTCGGCGGTGATGTAGCGCGAATCCCGCGAAAATATCAGCGGGTATTCAACCTGCTGACATTTCGCGACTTGACCGGTGCTTAGCGGTTGTGGCGCTGCGCCTCGAACCAGCCGAGCATGATGCGGTTGAAGGCGTCCGGCGCCTCGACATTGGGAAAATGCCGCATGCCGGCGATCTCCTCATAGCGGGCTCCGGGCACGAGGCTGGCGATCTTGCGGTTTTCGCTGGCCGGCGTGCCGGCATCGTCTGAACCGCAGACAACCAGCGTCGGCACCCGTATCGACGGCAGCCGCGGCACGAAATCGTAGTCGAGGATCGCGGCGCAGCAGCCGAGGTAGCCGGCGGGCGTCGTGGCGACGATCGTGTCGCGGATTTCCTTCCAGCGGCCGGGGTGGCGGGGCCGGTACGCATCGGTGAACCAGCGCTCCATGGTGCCGTCGCCGATCGGTTCGAGCGAGTCGGCCTTGCGCACGATGCCCATGCGCTCATCCCAGGCGGCGCGCACGCCTGACGGACTCGCCGGCAGCGTGTCGCACCACATCGTCGAGATCAATTTGTCGCCATGCGCCAGCGCAAAGGCCTGGCCGATCATGCCGCCGATCGACAGCCCCAGGTAGTGCACCCGCGCCATACCGAGACCGGCAAGCACCTGCGCGACATCGTCGGCCAATGCCGCCATCGTGTAGTCGCCGGCCACCGGATCACTGCCGCCGTGGCCACGCATGTCGATGCGCAGAACCCGGAACCCGGCCTGCAACAATACTGGCACCTGCTCGGCCCAGCTGCCGCCATCCGAGGCCATCGAATGGGTGATGCAGATCGTCGGCGCTTCGCCCGGTCCGACCAGATCGTAGTGGATGCGGCGACCCTGCAACGGCAACAGCATGGTGTCCTCCCTCAGTCTCGTAAGATGAAAGCCTGCCGCCCGCCTCTACCGCTGCCGAGCGGCGAGGCGGAGGCGGAGCGCGTTCAGCTTGATAAAGCCTTCGGCGTCGCGTTGGTCGTAAACCTGGTCTTCCTCGAAGGTGACGTGCGCCTGGCTGTAGAGGCTGTTCGGCGATTGGCGGCCGACGACCCGGACCGAGCCCTTGTACAATTTGAGGCGGACGCGGCCGGCGACCCGCTCCTGGCTTTTGTCGATCAATGCCTGCAGCATCTCGCGCTCCGGCGAGAACCAGAAGCCGTTGTAGATCAGCTCGGCGTAGCGCGGCATCACCTCGTCCTTCAGGTGCATCGCGCCGCGGTCGAGGCAGAGGCTCTCGATGCCGCGATGCGCCGCCAATAGGATCGTGCCGCCCGGCGTCTCGTAGACACCGCGAGATTTCATCCCGACAAAGCGGTTTTCGACCAGATCGAGCCGGCCGATGCCGTGCTTGCCGCCAAGCTCGTTGAGCCGCGTCAACAGCGTGGCGGGCGACAATTTGGCGCCGTCCACCGCTGTCGGGTCGCCGTGCTCGAAATGGACTTCGACATATTCCGGCTGGTCCGGCGCCTGCTCGGGGGCAACGGTACGGCTGAAGACGTATTCTTCGGGCTCGTTCCAGGGATCTTCCAGCACCTTACCTTCGGCCGAGATGTGCAGCAGGTTGGCGTCGACCGAAAACGGCGCCTCGCCGCGCTTGTCCCGGGCGATCGGGATCTGGTTTTTCTCGGCATAGTCGATCAGGCGGGTGCGCGAGGTCAGGTCCCATTCGCGCCACGGCGCGATGACCTTGATGTCCGGCGCCAGCGCGTAATAGCTCAGCTCGAAGCGGACCTGGTCGTTGCCTTTGCCGGTGGCGCCGTGGGCCACGGCGTCGGCGCCGGTCTGGCGGGCGATCTCGATCTGGCGCTTGGCGATCAAGGGCCGCGCGATCGAGGTGCCGAGCAGGTATTGGCCCTCGTAGAGCGCATTGGCGCGAAACATCGGAAAGACAAAGTCGCGGACAAACTCCTCGCGCAGATCGTCGATAAAGATTTCGCGCACGCCGAACATCTCGGCCTTTTTGCGCGCCGGCTCCAATTCCTCGCCCTGGCCGAGATCGGCGGTAAAGGTGACGACCTCGCAATCATAGGTCTCCTGCAGCCATTTCAGGATGACCGAGGTGTCGAGCCCGCCCGAATAGGCCAGCACGACTTTCTTGATTCCGCGAGTATCCGCCCGATCCGGCATCGTCTTTCCCTGCTGACCCGCTACAATTTCCTCTCCCGCGACTAACCGATTAGGCCTGCAGGAGGGCGTCATGAAGCGGCTGTTTTGCATCAGCATCGCGGTCTGGGCAACGGCGATCCCGTTTTCCGCTGCTGCGCTCGCGCAAGCGACGGCGTTTGACGGCACCTATGTCGGGGTGTCGGCCACCTACCGGGGCGCGATGAGCGGCACCGGGCGGGGCTGTCCGCAATTCCCGGCGCCAAAACCGCTGACGATCAGCGGGGGCCACGCGCGGATGGAATGGAGCGACAGCACCTTGCAGGGCGACGTGACGCCGCAAGGCGGCCTGACCCTGCGCGCCGCTTCCACCGGCAATTTCACCGGGCAGATTGCGCAGGGCCGCATCACCGGCGCCTATGCCGGCCACTGCAACTATGACCTGGTCTGGCAGAAGCGCTGATTGCAGTTCCGGGCTCTCGCGCTTGCGCTGCAGAGAATCGGGCGCGGTCTGGTACTGCGGGCGCCGCGACGCCGCCGCATTCGGAGCCGCCTTGATCGGGCCTCTCGCCGAGCGTATCTGAGCCTTATGAAGGCGGCGATCATCACCTTCCCCGGCTCGAACCGGGAGCCCGATCTCGCGATGGCGCTGAAGCAGGCGACTGGGCAGGAGCCGCTGCGCGTCTGGCATCGCGAAGGGAGCCTGCCCGGTACCGACCTAATCCTGATCCCGGGCGGGTTTGCCTATGGCGATTATCTGCGCTGCGGCGCGATGGCGGCGCATTCGCCGATCATGCGCGAGGTAAGGGCGCGGGCCGAACGCGGCACGCCGGTGCTCGGCATCTGTAACGGCTTTCAGGTATTGACCGAGGCTGGCATGCTGCCCGGCGCGCTGTTGCCGAACCGCACGCTGAACTTCATCTGCCGCGATGTGCATCTGCGGGTCGAGACCAACCAGACGATCTTTACCTGCGGCTACAATGCCGGTCAGACGATTCGGGTGCCGGTGGCGCATCACGACGGCAACTACGCCGCCGACCCCGACACGCTCGACCGCCTCGAAGACCGCGGCCTCGTCGCTTTTCGCTATTGCGGCGCCGGCGGCGACGTCACCGACGCCGACAACCTCAACGGCTCCGCCCGCGCCATCGCCGGCATCTTCAACGAGAGCCGCACCGTGCTCGGCCTGATGCCGCACCCGGAAAACGCGGTCGACCCGCTTCTCGGCAGTACCGACGGCCGCGCCTTCTTCGCCGGCCTGATCGGTGCATTGCAATGACGCGCGCCTGGCTAAGCCACTCTCCCGCACTGCGGGAGAGGGTGGCTCCGACCGCAGCTCGGAGACGGGTCAGGGTCTGCGCATGACTCTCTTTTTCAAGGAGACCCTCACCCACCGGCCGCTGCGCGGCTGGTCCCCCCTCTCCCGCAATGCGGGAGAGGGTCATAGACATGCCGTGCTGCCGACGCGATGAACATCGGCACCAACGTCACGCCGGCATTGGCGGCGGAGATGGGACTGACGGCGGCGGAGTTTGCCCGCGCCGGGGCTATCCTCGGCCGCACCCCGAACCTGACGGAACTCGGCGTCTTTTCAGCGATGTGGAGCGAGCATTGCTCGTACAAATCGTCAAAGGTGTGGCTGAAGAAATTGCCGACCCATGGGCCGCAGGTGATCTGCGGTCCCGGTGAGAATGCCGGCGTGGTCGATATCGGCGATGGTGACGCGGTCGTCTTCAAGATCGAGAGCCACAACCACCCGTCCTTTATCGAACCGTACCAGGGTGCCGCGACCGGCGTCGGCGGCATTCTGCGCGACGTCTTTACGATGGGCGCGCGGCCGATCGCATTGCTCAACTCACTGCGCTTCGGCAATCCGAACCACCCGAAGACACGGCACCTGATCTCGGGCGTCGTTGCCGGCATTGGCGGCTACGGCAATTGCGTCGGGGTGCCGACGGTGGGTGGCGAGGTGCAGTTTCACCCGGCGTATAACGGCAACATTCTGGTCAATGCGATGTGCGTCGGGCTCGCCAAGGCCGACCGCATCTTCTATTCGGCCGCCTCCGGCCCGGGCAATGTCGTCGTCTATGTCGGCGCCAAGACCGGGCGCGACGGCATCCACGGCGCGACGATGGCTTCGGCCGAGTTCGGCACTGACGATGCCGGCGAGAAACGCCCGACAGTGCAGGTCGGCGACCCGTTCACCGAGAAATTGCTGATCGAGGCGTGTCTCGAACTGATGCAGGGCGCGGCGATCGTCGCGATTCAGGATATGGGCGCGGCGGGCCTGACCTCGTCCTCGGTCGAGATGGCCGGCAAGGGCGGGCTCGGCATCGAACTCGATCTCGACCGCGTGCCGACCCGCGAACCTGGCATGATCCCCTACGAGATCATGCTCAGCGAAAGCCAGGAGCGAATGCTGATGATCCTGGCGCCGGGCTTTGAGGGCGAGGCCCGCCGGGTGTTTGAGAAATGGGAACTCGACTATGCCGAGATCGGGCACGTCACCGAAACCGGCCGGCTCGTGTTGAAGATGCATGGCGAGGTGGCGGCGGACATCCCGGTCGGGCCGCTGGTCACTGAGGCGCCGATGTACGAGCGGCCCTGGGTGCGGCGCGATCCGCTGCCCGACATCGATGCCGCGAGCCTGCCGCCGCGCGACCCGCTCGACTGCCTGAAGCGATTGATCGCCTGCCCCGATCTGGCGTCGAAGCGGTGGATCTGGGAGCAGTACGACCACCTCGTGCAGGGCAACACGATGATCCGCCCGGGCGGCGATGCCGCGGTGGTGCGGGTCGGCGATACCGGTAAGGCGCTGGCGCTTAGTACCGATTGCACGCCGCGCTATTGCCGTGCCGACCCGATGCGCGGCGGCATGCAGGCGGTGGCGGAGAGTTGGCGCAACCTGACCGCGACCGGCGCCTTGCCGCTGGCGGTGACCGACAACATGAATTTCGGCAACCCGGAAAAGCCCGAGATCATGGGCGAATTTGCCGGCGCCGCCGAGGGGATTGCAGCAGCCTGCAGCGCGCTCGACTATCCGGTCGTCTCCGGCAATGTCTCGCTCTACAACGAGACCAGCGGCAGCGCGATATTGCCGACCCCGGTGATCGGCGGCGTCGGTCTGCTGACCAAGGTTGAGCAGACCACGAGCATCGCGCTGAAGCAGGACGGCAATGCGCTGATCCTTATCGGCGAGACCAAAGGCCACCTCGGCTCGTCGCTCTATCTGCGCGAGATCGAAGGCCGCGAGGAGGGGGCGCCGCCGCCGGTCGATCTCGCGGCCGAGCGGCGAAACGGCGATTTTGTCCGGGCACAGATTGCGGTCGGCCGGGTCGCGACCTGCCACGATCTCGGCGATGGCGGGCTGCTCGTCGCGCTCGCGGAGATGGCGATGGCCGGCGGGCGTGGTCTCGTGCTTGACGCTGCACCGGGCGTTGTCCCGGTCCATGGCTGGTGGTTCGGCGAAGACCAGGCGCGCTATCTGATCGAGACGTCGGACCCCGAGACACTCCTGACGGCGGCGCAAGAAGGGCGTATATGCGCGCAACGCATAGGCAGCGTGAGCGGGGCCGCGTTGACAGTGTCCGGCGCTGGTGCCATATCGGTTGCCGAACTGAAGGCCGCAAACGAGTCTTGGCTGCCGGATTACATGGCGCGCACCTGAGGGCGGAGACCGAAACCGATGGCAATGGACGCGGGCACGATCGAGCGGCTGATCAAGGAAAGCCTTCCCGACGCGCGCGTGTCGATCGAAGATTTGCGCGGTGACGGCGACCACTATGCCGCGCATGTCGTGTCAAACGCATTTCGCGGAAAGACCCGGGTGCAACAGCATCAGCTCGTCTATCAGGCCCTGCGCGGCCGGATGGGCAACGAACTGCACGCACTGGCCTTGCAGACCAGCGCGCCAGAAGATTGACTAGGTTTAACCCCTAACCACGGACCCAGGTGTACCGGCCGCCGGCCAGCACTCAGGTAGAGGACCAGTGACGATGGATACCACCACACAAGACCGCATTCGCCAGCAGATCGGCGAGGCCCCGGTTGTCTTGTTTATGAAGGGTACGCCGGTGTTTCCGCAGTGCGGCTTTTCCGCGGCGGTGGTGCAGATCCTCAGCCACATGGGGGTGAAGTTTAAAGGTGTTGACGTGCTGGCCGACCCGTCGGTGCGGCAGGGCATCAAGGAATTCTCGAACTGGCCGACCATCCCGCAGCTTTACGTCGGCGGCGAGTTCATCGGCGGCTGCGACATCGTCCGCGAAATGTTCGAGACCGGCGAATTGAAGCAGGTCTTCGAGGAAAAAGGCGTCGGGGTCCGCGCCTGACCTCGTCGTTCGAGGGACGAAGGTTCCCGTCGACCCGCGAACCCCGGTTCGGCATCCCGGAATTGGTCGTCCCTGCTTTCGCAGGGACCCAGCAGCCGGTGAGTTGACGGAACAGTGGGTGCCTGCTTTCGCAGGGACGACAGAAATAAAGACCAGCCGCCTGAGCCTATTTCGAGAGAGCCACGAACACGCCGTCCCAGTCGGGGGCGGGCGGATTGGTGGTGAAATAGGCGAGGCGGTCTTCGTATAGATCATAGAGTTCCTCGAGGCGCGGGTCGCGACCGCGGCAGCGCGCGAGCGCGGTGTGACAGCCGCTCCAATCCTGCGCGCGATAGCACGCCAGCATCGCGGCGTGATCCTCGGCGAGCGCCCGGAAATCCGAGCGTTGCGCCACGCTTGCATCGCCCAGCAATGTGAATATGCGCACCGCCTCGACCTTGCCCTTTACGGCGATCAAGTCCAGTTCGAGCGCTGCCCAGGACGGCGCAGCTTCACGCGTCGTCTCGCCGATGATCAGCGACAGACCGTAGGTCTTGCTCTGGCCTTCGAGGCGCGACGCCAGGTTCACCGCGTCGCCCATTGCGGTGTACGCAAAGCGGTTTTCCGAACCCATATTGCCGACGACGCATTCACCGGTATTGAGGCCGAGCCCGATATGAATCGGGTGGAAGATGCGCCCTTCGGCCTTGGCCTCCTCCTCCAGCATCGCGTTGATCTTGTCGAGTTCGGCGAGCATCGCGAGTGCGCTCTCGCAGGCATGGTCGGCATGCGTCGCATCGTCGAGCGGCGCATTCCAGAACGCCATGATGCAGTCGCCCATGTATTTGTCGATCGTTCCCTGCCTGGCCATGATCAGCCGCGTCATCGGCGTCAGAAAGCCGCGATTGATCAGCCGGCTGAGCCCCTGCGGGTTCGACTTGAAGGTTTCCGAGATCGTCGTAAAGCCGCGGATGTCGGAGAACATGATCGTCAGCATCCGCGTCTCGCCGCCGAGCTGCGGCGGATCATCGGCCACCCGGTCCACCAGATCGGGCGCCAGATAAAGGCGGAAGGCATTCTGGATCTGCCGCCGCTGCCGGTCGACAAAGCCGTAGCGGAACAGCACGACCGCGGTCGCCGCCGCCGCCATCGCCGCCACCGGCAGAACGGCCGGAATCCACAGCCCGTGCTGAAAGGCGAGTTGGGCGCCGCCGGCCCAGCTGGCGATCGGAACCACGCCGACAAGCGCAACAAAGCGGGTCGGCAACAATGCTCCCGCAGCGCCGATGGCCAGCGCCAGCACGCCAACAATCGCGATGACAAGCCGCGGCCAGGGCGGCGGGCTGTCGAGCAGAAAGTCACGCGCCAGGATCGAGTCGATGATGTTGGCGATGCGCTCCGTCCCGGGCACCGGCGTTGCGCCGAACGGGCCGGGATAGGCGTCGGAAATGCCGAGAAACGAGGCGCCGATCAGGACGATGCGGTCCTTGAAGACAGACCCATCGAGCCGCCCGTTGATCAGGTCGGTGAAGGAGTAGGTCGGGATCGTGCCGCGCGGACCGCGATAATTGATGGCAAAGCGCATCCCCGCATCGGTCGGTGCGGTGATGTCGCCGATCTTGACATGATCGCCGAGCGCCAGCGCGACATCGCTCCAGGCGACGCCGCGATACATTGCGACCGCCCGTACCGCCAGTGACGGGATGAAATCGCCGGCGAAGGGCAGGGCGAGATAGTCATAGCGCGGCGCGCCGTCGCGGTCGAAGGCGATATTGACATGCCCGAGGCCGGTAGCGGCCTCGATCAATGGCGATACCGGCGGCACCACCTGTTTTGGCTGCAACGGGAAAAACGGCTCGGTCGTGCTTGCGTCGAGCTGCTGAAAGGCATGGTCGGTCAGCGTCGGCGGCCCGTCGGTCTCCTTGCCCTGAAAATTGAAGGCCAATGACAGCAGCCCCTTGCCGCTGGCCTTCAACGCGGCGGCAAAGACAACGTCCGCGTCGCCGGAATAGCGTGACAGCGCCTGATGCAGCGCCGGATTGGCGCTTTCCGGCACCGCCGCGGCGGCGGCGCGCAGTGTCTCCGTCAAATCCTTTGCCAGCGGTTCTTCGCGTTCTGCGAACAGCAGATCGAAGCCGATGACCTTGGCGCCGGCATCGCTCAGCCAACCCACCGCCTTGGCATAGAGATGCCGTGTCAGGGGCCAGCGGCCAAGTTCCGCCAATGAGCGGTCGTCCACCAGGACGACGATGGTGTCGGGCTCGGCCGGCTTGGGGCCGCGAAGCCGGAACCGGATGTCGAGGGAGGCGGTCTCCAGCCCGCGGACCAGCGCGATATCCTGGATACCGGGAAAGCCGATGATGCCGAGCGCGATTGCCGCCGCGAGCACCGCTTCGCGCAGCCCTCGCGGCCAGGCGATCCTGCGCCAGGGCACCCGCATCGTGGCCTTACGGCACGTTGGTGCGGGAGATCACGTCGTCAAACTCGGCCTGGGTCCAGACTCGCGGCGGCACCGGATCGCGCCCGGCCTCGAGTCGGGCGCCCCAGCGCGCCGGGATATTGACCGCACGTCGCGTCGCCGAACTCGTCATGTCGACGCTGCCGACAAGCACGCCGACCTGCATCGAGGCGCGGTCGGTGCGAACAAACCAGTCAGTCGAGCGCACCGCGGCGGTACCGACCGCCGTCACGACCTCGAACCCGGCCGGTTGCGCGGTCGGTGCGACGTCGGCACGCAGCAGTCCCTGGTCCAGCGCCAGCTTTACGTCACGGCGCTGCCCGTTGGCGTCCAGACCGACCGCCGTGACCGTCATCCGGCTGCTGGCGGCGACCGAAACAACGGAGCCGTCGGCCATGCGCAATTTGAGCTTGCCGTCGGCCGGCACCTCGACGGTGTCGCCGACCTGCACCTGCTGTCCGAGCCTGAGCGCGGCACGGCTGCCGCCGCTTTCCACGGTGCATTGGCCGCTGAGCCCGACAACGGAGCCGGCCGGCGCCGCCAAAGCGCCGACGGACAGGACGGCGAGGATGCCGGCCAGAAACAATGCGGGAAGAGTGGAACGCATGAATACCCCCTGGATTTATCAGGTTATCTCTGTCGCTCGTGCGGTCGTCGCGGCCCGTCCTGCCTTTGTCTTTCAGGCTCGCGTTGCCGTTCGGGCGGCCTTTGTCTCTCGTGTCTCAGCCCCACGCCCTTGCTGGCTTCCGTCCTTGCCGCCGTGTGTGACCGATCCGGCTGACCCGGGCGCCGCTCAAGGTTCGGCCGCTCCGGTCCGCGTGGCGGCAGCCGGACTTGCGTCCGCACCAGCGTGCGGCCGACGAGGCCGTTCAGCGCCGTCATGTTGACGCGCGCCGGCGGCGTCGGATCGCGGCCGATCCGGATCCGGCTGGCGGCGCGCGCCGGGATCAGTACGGCCCGTCTTGTCGCCTTGCTCGTCGTCTCGACGCTGCCCTTGAGAACATTCACCTGCATGTCCTCGCCGTTCAGTTCGACAAACCAGTCGGTCGAGCGCACCGCGGCGGTGGCGACGGCGGTGTCGATCTCGAAGCGCGCCGGCGTGCCTGCAACCGGCGTCACCTCGGAACGCACCAGACCCTTCTCCAGGGTCAGCTTCGCCTCCTGACGCTGGCCGGCCTCATCCACGCCGTAGGTGGTGATCGTCATGCGGGTTCCGGGCGCCAAGGAGACCATCGAACCATCGGCCATGCGCAATTTCAGCTTGCCGCCGGTCGGCACCTCGACCGTATCGCCCACCTCGACGGATTGCGAGAGTGTCGCCGGGGTGCGGTTACCACCCCGGCTGATAATGCAGTCGCCGTTCAGTCCGATAACGATCCCGACAGGCGCCGCCCAGCCGGCCGGAATCGCCAGGAGCCAGAACAGACAGGCCAGCGGCAATCGGGATGTTGACCCTGTCCTGGCGAACGGCATGCCGCCCTGATCACTGCAGCGGGCCGGCGGAGCCGGTATCGGAATTCGGGCGCCCCGAGCCGCGTTCCGGCGGCTGATAACCACCGCCGCCCCGCGGCGGGTAGGTGCCGCCCGGTCTGCCCGGCGGATCGTAGCCGCCGCCGCCGCCACGCGGCGGGTTGTAGCCGCCGCCCGGCGGGAAATAGCGCGGCGGCGGGTATCGCGGCGGCGGCGAATAAACCGGTGGCGGCGGAACATAGGCCGGCGGCGGCACGTAAGGCGGCGGACTATAGCCCGGCGTCGGGTAGTTGGGCGTCTGCGGCGGCGTATAGCCGGGCGGCGGATAATTTCCCGGGCCGGAACCGCCATCCTGGTTCGACTGACCGCCATTGTCCGAACGTGCCCGTTTGCGGGGGGTCGGTGGCGGATTGTTCTGCGGGAAACTGGTCCGCGCGATCAGCGCGTTGATCTCGGCATTTGTCCAGGCGCGCGGGTTTGCCGGCTCGTTGCCGGTTTCGAGCCGCGCCCCCTGCCGCGCCGACAAGGTGGTCACCGCGCCGGTTGCGGCACTCGTCAAGGTGACGCTGCCGCTCAGCACCACGGTCTGCACCCAGCCGGTCTGCGTTTCGACAAAAAAATCGGTGGAGCGCACAGCGGTCACGCCCGACGCCGTGTCGATCTCAAACTTTGCCGGCGTGCCCTTGGCGGGGGGCACCTGCGCCCGCACCAGCCCCTCCTGCAGGCTGAGCTTTGCCTCCTGCCGCTGTCCGGCTGGGGTGACGCCGTAGGCGGTGATCTGCATGCGGGTGCCCGCCGCGATCGTGATCACGGACCCATCGGCCATGCGCAGTCTGAGGCGGCCGCCATCCGGGACCTCGACGGTGTCGCCGACCTGCACCGCCGCCGACAGTTTCGCGACCGCGCGATTGCCGCCGCTGTCGATGACGCAGTTGCCAAGAACGCCGACGACCGAACCTACCGACGCCGCCAGCGCCGGTACGTTCAGGATCAGAATCAGGCAAAACCCGGCAAATGCCCGGAGCGCCGTCGTCTGGAGGGCGGCGCGCACTGGTGCTCAAAGCCCCGAAAATATGGGTTTGCCAATCGTCGTCGGGGCGATGAAGTCGAGCGAGATGTGGAACTGCGCCGTCACCCCAAAGCCGCGGCCGGTGGCGCGGCTCAATGGCACCAGCCCCTCGACAGCCAGTTCCCAGCCCTCGCCGGCATAGCTGACGCCGGGTGCGAGAACGGCGGTCGTGCGGGCGCCATAACTGGTGCCGGCGGGAATGCTGAAAAACACCTCGGTCATTGGCGTCAGCGCGCGCATGAACTCCGGCATATCGACGTTGGCAACTTTCGACTGCAGGTACGGGATCGAGTATTGCAAAGCGAACCCGGCATTGACCAGATTCGGACGCGGCCGCGAATCGCTGATCTGGTAGCCGGCCTGCCCGAGCAGGGCGAACGGCCGCAGATAGCCGATATCGAGATCGCCGAACCCTTTGCCGAAAAACAGCGCCGGGGTGGTGGAGCCCAGATTGTTGGCGCCCACCCCGCGAGCGCCGGTGCCGCCAAGCTCCCGCCCGATTGCGGCCGAGAACAGGAATTCGCGATCGGGGTCGTTGATGGCCAGGTATTTGAGCCCGAGGTTCTGGTTCTGCCAGCCATAGACCGAGTTGCCGCCGACCTGGTCGAGGCGGGTCCAGGTCTCGTCGACCGAGAAGCTCAGACGTTCGGTGAGGGTCTTCTGCAGTGTCAGATTAGTGTTGTTGAGATGCCGCGGCGTACCGGCGCCGCCGCCGGAGAGCGGCAGGTTGAACAAATTGGCGTAGACTTCGTCACCGGGAGCGATTTGCGACAATAACAGCGTGGCGGAGAAAAGACGGTCGCCGGCGGCGGTGTAAGCCTTGGCTGGTGACAAAGAAGCGACGGTTACAAGAGCGGCGCATCCACACGCCGCGAAAACTGTCCGCGGGTGCGAGCCGTGCTTCTTTGCCATTCTATTATTCCGCCACCTGGAATTTCCTTGCGTTGAAACCATCGCACATCGGTGGTTGAGGGGGAATTGCTCCCGCGGTTATTCGGCGGCGTTCCGTCGGCCATACCGGCGCACCCGCAAGTCGGCCTGTTCCTTGTGTCCCCAGAAGCGTTCGATGGCGCAGAGACGGCTGCAATATTCGCCGATCATCGCGCTTGCCTCCTGCGTCCTGACCTCCTGATAGGTGCAGGTCTTGAGGAATTTCCCGACCCACAATCCGCCCGTGTAACGCGCCGCGCCCTTGGTCGGCAGCGTGTGATTCGTGCCGATCACCTTGTCGCCATAGGACACATTGGTCTCCGGCCCGAGAAACAGGGCGCCGTAATTGCGCAGCCGGTCGAGATAGCGCCGCGGCTCGGCGGTCAAGACCTCGACATGCTCGGCGGCAATGCGGTCGCCTTCGGCCAGCATCTCGGCCTCGTTGGCGCAGAGGATCACTTCACCGTAATCGCGCCACGCCGCCCCCGCGACATCGGCGGTCTGCAGCACGCCAAGCTGCCGCTCGACCTCGGCAATCGTGTCATGCGCCAGTTTTTCCGAGGTCGTCAGCAGGATTGCGGGCGAGGTCGGGCCGTGCTCGGCCTGTCCGAGCAGATCGGTGGCGCACATCTCGGCATCCGAGGTTTCATCGGCGATGACAAGGATTTCGGTCGGCCCGGCAAACAGGTCGATGCCGACGCGGCCGTAGAGCTGCCGCTTGGCCTCGGCGACATAGGCGTTGCCGGGCCCGACCAGCATGTCGACCGGCTTGAACGTGTCGGTGCCGAGCCCCATCGCCGCCACCGCCTGCACGCCGCCGAGGACATAGATTTCGTCGGCGCCGCCGAGATGCATCGCCGCGATGGTCTCGGGGTGCGGGCCGCCCCGGTTCGGCGGGGTGCAGGCCTGGATGTGCTCGACCCCGGCGACCCGCGCGGTGACGATGCTCATATGCGCCGACGCCACCATCGGATAGCGTCCGCCCGGCACATAGGCGCCAACCCGGCTGACCGGGATGTGCCGATGCCCGAGAAAGACGCCGGGCAGGGTCTCGACCTCGACGTCCTGCATCGAGGCGCGCTGGATTTCGGCGAAGTTGCGGATCTGGTGCTGCGCGAACTTGATGTCGTCGATGGTCTGCGGCGGTACCCGCGCGACCAGCTCGCGGATTTCGGCATCCGATAGGCGGAAATTCGCCGGTGACCAGTTGTCGAATTTCTCGCTCAGCTCGCGCACCGCGGCGTCGCCGCGCGCCTTCACATCAGCAAGGATGGTCTCGACGGTGCCGCGCGTCTTGGCGTCGGCCTCTTCCTGTTGCCCGGCCAGCGCGGCGGTCTTGATATGGCGCGGCATTGAACCTCTCCAACCCTGGTGAATTCCAGCGTACCGGCTTTCTGCACCGGAAATCCGAGGAGGGCGAGGCCTTTGTAGCCGCCAACCGCGCCGCGATCGACGACTTGTTTGCTCGTATCGGGTCCGCTGCCGGATCAGGCGGCGCGGGCCGCCACGAGGGCGTCCCCGCTCCCGTCGTGCGTGGCATGGAGAACCTGAAACTGGCGCTGCGGCTGCGGCGCGGCCCGCTCGACCCGGCGGCGGCCGAAACGATTGCGGCCGCCCTGGACGCAGCCGCCCAGGCGGTCGAGCGCAGCTAGTCTGGCTTTGACGAGTGCCGGTGGCACAGCATCAGCCGCTGTGCCTCTCGGCCGTCATCGAAGCGCCGCACTTTGCCCCGCCTACATATCGAGGACGTCGCGAATGGCTTTGGCGAGTTCGTCGCGCCGGTAGGGCTTTGTCACCAGCCTCGCCGTGTCCGGCAATGACCAGGCCGAGCCGTTGACCTGTGGCGTCGAAAATCCGGAGGTGAAGAGCACCTTCAGCTTTGGGTGCCGTGCGGTTGCCTGCTCGGCCAATTGAACCCCGTTCATGCCGCCGGGCATGACGATGTCAGTCAGCATCAGATCGGGCTCGTCGGTTTCCAGCGTCCCGAGCGCGGCCCGGGCGTCTTCGGCCGCGATCACCTGGTAACCCAGGCTCGACAATTGCCGCACCGCTATCCGCCGCAGGCTCGGGTTGTCCTCGACGACGAGAATGGTTTCGGGTCCGCCCAGGACCAGTTCGGCGGCATCAGCATCGCCGGCCGTTGCGATCTCTTCTTTGGAGCGCGGCAGATACAGCCGGAAGGCGGTGCCGAGGCCGACCTCGCTGTACACATTGATGTGCCCGCCCGACTGCTTCATGAAGCCGAACACCATCGCCAGCCCCAGACCGGTGCCCTTGCCCTGCTCCTTGGTCGTAAAGAACGGTTCAAAAATCCGTTGTTTGACATCGGGCGGCATCCCGGTCCCGGTATCGCGCACTTCTATTTCGACATACTCGCCGGGCGTGACTTCCATTTGTTCGACGGCGTAGTCGGCATCGAGATAGCGGTTTGCTGTCTTTACAATGAGTTTGCCGCCATTCGGCATGGCGTCACGGCTGTTGTTCGCCAGGTTCACCAGACTGGATTCGAGTTGTGCCGGGTCGACGATCGTCGAGTAAACGTTTGGAGCGAGGTCCAATGATATTTCGACGTCCTCGCCGACCGTCCGTCCGAGCAGCTTGGTGATTCCGCCCACCAGCTCATTCACATCGATGCGCCGGGGCTGCAGCGGCTGCTGACGCGCAAAGGCCAGCAGGCGCCGCGTGAGTTCGGCGCCTCGGAGCGACGCGTCCAACGCTTCTTTCGACAGCTCGCCAACGTCCGGGTCGTCGCCTTTCAATTCGCGCAAAAGATCGAGATTGGCGATGACGATGCCCAGCAGATTGTTGAAATCATGCGCCATCCCGCCGGTCAGATTGCCGATCGCTTCCATTTTTTGCGCTTGCCGCAATTGTTCTTCGGTCTGGCGGCGTTCGGTGATGTCCTGAACAGACGCGACAAAGGCCCGGATCTCGCCGGATTCATTGAATACGGGAGCAAATTCTCGATACAGGCGCCGGATCGTGCCGTCGAGCCGGATGATCCTGTATTCGGATGGCTCCGGACATGACCCTTGCGACGTCAATATGCGGTTCTGCCGGAAAGCATCGAGATCATCCGGATGTATCAACGTACTCAGATTGTCTTCCGAAGGAATGAACGTGTCGCGGTGGACCGCATAGATCCGGTACAAGCCGTCCGACCAGTTTATCTTGGTGCTGCCGACCTCCCACCATGCACTGCCGATCCCGGCAATATGTTCGGCCCGCCTCAGCTGCTCCTCGCTGGCTCGAAGCGCAACCTCGACCGCCTGCTTTTCCGTCCAGTCATGGGTGATTTGCGCAAATCCCGATAATTCTCCGCCGGGGCCGCGGATTGCGGTGATGCCGACCTCCGCCATGAACGGTGTCCCGCCCCGCCGTGCCAGACGGCACAGCTCCTCGGCGTGGCCATGATCGGAGGCTCGCGCCAGCAATCGCGTCGGCTCACCGGCGGCGCGTCCCTCCGGCGCAAACAGCGTTTCGACGGAGCCGCCGGTAACCTCAGCGGCAGGATGTCCAAAGAGCCGCTCGGCGCCTTCGTTCCAGCTGTCGATGACGCCCTGCCGATCGAGCATGATCACCGCGTGGTCCTTGACCCCGTTCAGCAGAAGGCGAAAGCGCTCCTCGCTGGCGCGTAACGCGTCGTCGGCTTGCCGGCGCTTGCTGATGTCGCGCGTGATCTTGGCAAAGCCGAGCAACTCACCGTTCGCGCCGCGCAACGCGCTGATGGTCACATCGGCGAAAAAGCGCGTCCCGTCCTTGCGCAGCCGCCAGCCTTCATCCCTGGATTGTCCGTCGGCGATCGCTCGCGCCAGTAAACGCTCGGGCTGCTGGGCCGTCCGCGCCTCCGGCGGGTAAAGAATCTGGATGGGGCGGCCGATGATTTCGGCGTCGTCGTATCCCTTCAAACGCTTGGCGCCATTGTTCCAGCTCATTATCAGGCCGGTCGGATCAAGCACGACAATCGCGTAGTCGCTGACGTTTTCGATCAGTTGACGGAACTGCCTCTCGCTTATCGACAAATCCTGCACAGCCATTTGCCGAAATCTCCTCCGTCGCCTCCCAGTCAGAACAACCCGGACCGCATTTGACCAGCGTCGACTGTTCTTCTGGCGTGTAGTTTGACCAAAGTGTTGGTCACAATTGAAACAATTCCTTCTACCGATGCAAATTAGCAGTAGCAGTCAACAGCCGCAGGTCGGCAAAGGTTCCGGCTTATCCCACTCCCGGTTGAGCCGGGTTGCGCGTGGTCATGCGCGCGGGCACAAACCGGACGTTGGGGAGCGGGATTTAGTGGTGCCGGTGACTTGCGGTCAGGGAAATCGGCTGGAGCGCACGTCGGGTGTACGCAAGCGGCGCGGATCATCCTCCGAGGCAAGGAGCCTCGGCCGGTCCCATCCATGTACCTTCAAAGGCTGTCGCCAATGCTGCCGCTTCCGAACGGGCGTTCAGACAAATCAGGATAGTTATTCCGTAATCCAGAGAGAGATGATGTTCTATCTTCACGGGGCCAAGTTTGTGCCGATCGATCCAGTCATGCAGCCGCATCAGCTTGGTGACGAAGGCGTCATGCCGATCTATTCTAATTTTCGTAACGAACACTCGGGCCGCCTCTCTACACGTCATAGGGTAAACGCAATGACTTTTGTGGAACTCCCGATGTCTGGGTGCGTCGCACTACCGCGGCGAGGCGGATGCTAGCGGATTCCCGAAGCCTTGACACCGCTGCCGCGCCATGCGCCTCACGGATGTCGGGTGAACAGCGCACAAATCACGATTTGGTTGACGGCTCGCCTGTTGGGCGATCAAGCATTAGCCTGATCCCTACTTTTTGCAACTCAGCCAAGACTGCAATGCAACTCACGATTTTTTCGCAATTTGGAAAGTATCTGCGCGCAAGTTAGCGGTTTTCGCGAGGGCGATTCAGATTTCGCACGGGACGAAGTCGCGGAGCTGCGTGCTCCCAGGGGAAACCGCTCCTGCTCTTCCGCTAACGAGAACGTTGTGTGCCCCGAACAAATTTTTGCGAAAATCTAATTTAATTTTGGCTTTGATTCTGCTGGGCTTTTCGGGGAATTATTTCCTATCGTTCATGTCAGCATCAGGGTCTGACCCCAATAGATATCTTCAAATTTAGGTGATTATCATGCATCCCGCGGGAACACTGTTCGGTGGCGGTTGTAGATGGTGGGGGCATCGGGAGTTTGCGGAATGACTCAAGACCCGTTCGGCAACCGCCTCTTGGTGATCGACGACGAGCCCGCTCTTACCACGATCATTCGCCGGATCGCCGAAGCGAGCGGCTTTGAGGTCGTCGTCACCCAGGATCCGGCAATATTTCTTAATACCGTCCGGAACTGGGCTCCGACGGTCATCATGCTCGATCTGCAGATGCCGGCAATGGACGGCGTCCAGTTGCTGCGCAATCTGGCGGCCGATAAATGCACTGCGCGGATCATCGTCAGCAGCGGCGCCGATGTGAGAATCCTGCAGGCGGCAATGACGCTCGGGCAGGAACGCGGCCTCAATATGGGGGAGGTCCTGCAAAAGCCCATCCGGGCCGAGGCGCTGCGCGAGCGCTTGCGCAGCTATATGGGCAACTCGAAGCTGCAGCTCACCGCGGATTTGTCAAAGGCGATCTCCAGCGGGCAATTGTTTCTTCAATATCAGCCCAAGCTCAGCTGCCGCTCGCGCCAGGTCGAGGGAGTCGAAGCGCTTGTCCGCTGGAAGCATCCTACCCAGGGAATGATCCCGCCCGACCAGTTTATCGGGCTTGCCGAGGAAGCGGGCATCATCAACAGACTGACCGACTGGGTTGTCGCCGAAGCCGCGAGCCAGGCGGCGCTGTGGCACGATGCCAACTTTCCGCTACAGGTCGCCGTCAATGTTTCCGCAAAGGATATTCAAGATATCGATCTTCCCGATCGATTCGAACAATATTGTCGTCAGGCAGGCGTGCATCCTCAATTCATGACGCTGGAGGTGACCGAGACCAGCGCGATGCAGCATGGGCTGCATGCGATGGATGTTCTGACCCGCATCCGGATCAAGGGTTTCAAGTTATCGATCGATGATTTCGGGACCGGCTATTCATCCCTGGTGCAATTGCAACGGATGCCGTTCTCCGAGATCAAGATCGACAAATCCTTTGTCATGCAGATGGCCGGAAACAAGGATTGCGGCGTCATCGTTGAAATTGTGCTCGATCTCGCCAAAAAATTAGGGCTTGAGAGTGTCGCGGAGGGTGTTGAAGACGAAATCGCGTTGAATCGTTTGACTGAACTGGGCTGCACCCTGGCGCAGGGTTATCACATTTCCCGACCGGTCGCGGCCGAGGCCATCGCCAGTTTCGACGCACCGAAGAAAGTAACGAACGAACGCGCCGCGGCCGGGTAAATCCGCGGTAGCCGGTTAGCACTACGATGCGCCTTCATCCGAGGCGGCATCGGGCGATTCCGCCGCACCGAGGGTGATTTGAATCTGACTGATCAGGTCGGCGGCGCGGATAGGCTTCATCATGATCTCGTCGGCCCCGGTTTCCAGGGCTTTGACGAGACCGTCGGCATTCATCGAATGTCCACCTCCGGAGATGGCGATAATCTTCAAGCCCGGTTCCTGGGCTCGAAGTTGCCCGATTGTGGTAATCCCGTTCACATGCGGCATATTTAGATCACAGATGACGAGATCAGGCTTTTCTTGTTGGAAAAGCGCCAGACCATGCTCGCCCTCGCCGGCCATAGACACCTCATAACCGGCGTTGATCAGAATACGACCGAGCGTGTAGCGCAGGGACTTATCGTCTTCGATTATCAAAACTTTTGTCATCTTCGTCCCCGGCTTTTCGGTTCGCTTTAATGCCCCAGCGCGATCGCATGACACTATTGCATGTGCAAACGCATCACGCCTACGACTCCCTTGTCCGATGACGATCAATTTCACGTATCGGTGACGCAAGCGTTTTGCAAATTCGCCTATCGAGCAAACCGGGCGTCCCGGCGACTTAACCCGCATATGCCGCGATCCGGTGTTATGCTATGCCATACGAACGGCCGTTTTGCGAAAGCCGAAGGGTCACGTCGTACGAACGGCGCTGATGCGGGCGTCGACCCACCCTGACCGCTCACAAGGACGGGTATGCATACGAGTTCGACGGGTCCGATCCTCGACTACCTGAAGGCGTCGCGCGATGCGATGGACGCGGCGCTGCACGATGCCGGCCTGATCCAGATGATCGCGGAGATTTCCCGGCGCACCACGGCGGCGCTCGAGGCCGGCAACAAGGTTCTGCTGGCCGGCAACGGCGGCAGCGCCGGTGACGCCCAGCACATCGCCGGCGAATTGTTGTCCCGGCTCAATTACGATCGCGCCCCGCTCGCCGCAATCGCGTTGACGACCGATAGTTCGGTAATGACTGCGATCGGCAATGATTACGGCTATGCGCAAATCTTCGAGCGGCAGGTGCGGGGCCTCGGGCGCCCGGGCGACGTGTTTATCGGCATCTCGACCTCGGGGCGCTCGAAAAACATTCTGACGGCAATCGCGGCGGCGCGCGCCGCCGGCTTGCTCACCATCGGCTTTACCGGCCGCACTGGCGGCGACATGGCGACTGTCTGCGATCTGTGCCTGCGCGCGCCGTCGAACTCGACGCCGCTGATCCAGCAGATTCATATCACCGCTGGCCATATTATCTGCGGCCTTGTCGAGGAGGCGTTGTTCCCGCGCCAACCGCAACCGCAGGACGTTGCCGCCGAGGGCTGAGCGCGGCGTCACCAGCCGCTGGAATAGACGCCTGGGCAACCCGTTCTTGCGAGAACCGCGCCCACCGCCGGCGGCGGTGTTACAGAGGCCAGCTTCTCGGCGAGGAATTAGTGGCTCGAATTGCCGAAACTACCTCCGATCGGTTTACCGTATTCCGCGACTCCCGGGTGCTGATCACCGGCGGGGCCGGACTGATCGGCGCGGCATTGGCGAGGCGGCTGGTCGGTCTCGGGGCGGAAATCACGCTGCTTGACAGCATGGTGCCGGAAGCCGGCGCCAACCTCGCCAATCTTGCCGACATCCGCGATCGCGTCGGCCTGAACATTGCAGATATCCGTGACACCGCGGCGATGCGGCATCTGTTGTCCGGCCGGAATTTTCTGTTCAACCTGGCCGGCCAGACCAGTCACATGGATTCGATGACTGCGCCGGAATACGACCTCGCGGTCAATTGTACGGCGCAACTGCAATTGCTCGAACTGTGCCGCGCCGTCGCGCCGCGGATCACGATCGTGCACGCCGGCACGCGCCAGATCTACGGGCGGCCGGAATACCTGCCGGTTGACGAAAAACACAAGCTGCGCCCGGCCGATGTCAACGGGGTCAACAAGATGGCGGGCGAGGCTTATCACCTGCTGTTTCATGACGTGTACGGCATCGACACGCGGTCGTTGCGGTTGACCAATGTCTACGGGCCGGGCATGCGGATTGCCGATGCGCGGCAGAATTTTCTCGGCATCTGGCTGCGGCGGGCGCTAGAAGGCGGCGAATTCGAGGTATGGGGCGGTGAGCAGCGCCGCGAATTATTGTATGTCGACGATGCGGTCGAGGCGTTTCTTTACGCCGCAACGATCCGTGATACCGCCGGTCGCGCCCTCAATGTCGGCGGCGGCGAACCCTACACGTTGCTGGCGTTGGCCGAAGCATTGATCCGGGCCAACGGAGCCGGCGGCTTTGTCAAACGCGAGTTCCCGGAAGAGCGCAAGCGTATCGACATCGGGGATTTCGTGACCGACGACGATTGGTTTCGGTCATTGACCGGCTGGGCGCCCCGCGTCGGGCTGGAGCAGGGTTTGGCGGCATCCCTCGCGTATTACCGCGGCCGCATGCCCGACTACGTCTAAACCGCGCTCGACCATGTACCAACCGACCATGTGAACCAGGAAAAAGACGTTGGACCAGATACCGCAGACCGACCCGCGCGCCGGCTATCTCGAACACCAGGCCGACATCGACGGCGCCATCGCACGCGTCCTTGCCGGCGGCCAGTTCATCCTCGGCCGCGAGGTCGAGGCGTTCGAAGCGGCCTTTGCCGCCTGGCTTGGCGTCAAGCATGGCATCGGGGTCAGCAGCGGCACCGATGCGCTGGAACTGGCGTTGCGCGCCTGCGATATCGGTTCGGGCGATCTTGTCTTCACCGTGTCTCACACTGCGGTCGCGACCGTCGCCGCCATCGAGCGTGCCGGTGCCACGGCGGTGCTGATCGACATCGAGGCGGGCGGCTATACGATGGATGCCGCGGCGCTCGAAAGCGCCTTGCGCGCGCCGCCGCCCGGCCGCCCGGTAGCGATCCTGCCGGTGCACCTGTACGGCGAGCCGGCCGATATGACAGGCATTCTCGATCTGGCGCGCCGCCACGGGTTGCGCGTGATCGAGGATTGCGCCCAAAGCCACGGCGCCGCCTATCGCGGCCAGACCACCGGCAGCCTCGGCGACATCTCCTGCTTCAGCTTCTATCCGACGAAGAATCTGGGGGCGCTCGGTGACGCCGGGATGACCGCGACGGATGACGCCGACCTCGCCGCCGCCTTGCGCGAAATCCGCGAATATGGTTGGCGCCAGCGCTATATCAGCGCCCGGGTCGGCATGAACACCCGGCTCGCCTCGATCCAGGCAGGCATCCTCGCCGCCAAATTGCCGCACCTGCACAGCGACAACGCCCGCCGGCAGGCGCTTGCCGCCCGCTTTGACGAGGGGCTCGCCGACCTGCCGCTGCGGTTGCCGCGTTGCCGCGCCGGGTCCAGCCACGTCTATCATCAATACGTCGTGCGCACGCCGGCGCGGGACGCGCTACGCGAGCACCTGAGCGGCGCCGGCATCGGCACTGGCATCCACTACCCGGCGCCGGTGCATCTGCAGCCGGCCTATCTCGGGCGGCTTGCCGAGTTTCCTGCGGGTCTCCCCGAAACGACCCGCATCGCCGGCCATATCGTCAGCCTGCCGATGTACCCGCAGCTATCGGTGGCCGCCGTTGACCGCGTCATCAGCGAGACCCGCCGGTTCTTCAAATAGCGGTGCCGTTCAGGGACACAGGCGTCGGAAAACCCCTCTCCCGCCGCGGTACGGGAGAGGCGCTTCAATGCGATTACGCGAAGGCCGGATGCTTCCAGCCGATCCATTCGCAGATGGCGCGGCCCATCACCAGTTCCTGGTCCTTGCCCTGCAGCCAGGGCGCGTTCTCGGTGAACATCGTCACGCATTGGCGATAGCTGCACGGCATGCGGGTGATGTCGGTGCCCCAGAAGCAGCGGCTCGGCCCGAACGCGTCGATGATGCGGCGCGTATATTCCAGCACGTCGCGATACGGATAGGCCTCACTCGAATAGCTCGGAGCGCCGGAGATCTTGACCGCGACATTCGGCAATTTCGCCAATGCCAGCATGTCATCGAGATCGGCAAAGGCTGCCGCCCCGGTGCCACCCGCGCCGCCGCCGCCACGGCCGTAATGGTCGATGTGCAATTTCAGAGCGGGGTGACGTTCGGCGATATTGCCGAAGGCCGCCATATTGCCGCCGGCGAGCAGGCCGATCGGCAATTTCTCTTCCTGGCAGGCAGCCCAGAACCAGTCGAGGCTGCCATCGGTCCACCACGCCTTTTCGTGCGGCCGGTTGAACGTAAAGCGGAAGCCGAGCATGCCCGACCGCTCGCGCCAGTGCTTGACAATGTCGCGGCCGTTCGGCGCGGTCAGGTCGAAATTCCCCAGGATGCAGAATTTTTCGGGATAGGCCTTGGCCGCTTCGACCGACAGCACGTTCATGGCCTCGCCGAGCGTGCTGGGCGGATGCAATACCGCCGCATCGACGCCGGCCTCCTTCATCTCCTTCAAGGCGTCGTTGACGTCATAGGTCGGGATCTGCCGGTGATGCGCCGACATCTTGGCGTTTTCCCAGATGTGGATCTGTGAATCGACGATGAACATCTGTCTCTCCCCTTTGGTGATTGGGTGCCGGCTCAGACCGGCGGCTGCTTGATAAAGATCGTCGGGACCCAGGGCGGCGGCAGGCCTTCGATGCGGGCTTGCCGATAGCGTTCGGCCCGGGCGGCCTTCTCGGCGGCAGCATCGGCGGTTGTCACCTCGCCGCCTTCGCGCTCGCGCCGCAACTCATCGAGGCGGGCCTTTCCAGCACAGTGGGATCCGAAGCTTGGAATTCACGTGACTTGAAGTCGCG